>Ga0351919_10001_pt1 | contig 106382 bp, 85 predicted proteins | sample TotcelHT113001N6_FD_206845 | JGI IMG/M metagenome (GOLD analysis project Ga0351919, IMG submission 206845) | Enriched cells from coal bed in the Powder River Basin, Montana, United States - Total cells T11 rep1 HSBNCT.T11.300.1.N6 ...
AAGATTTGACTTTTACTTACCGTAATTAAAATATTATCGTCGTCGCTAACCGCAAGTCTGGCTATTTCCTGCATAACTTTATGCGGTACGATTACCGTTGTCTTTCCCTGCCCCTGCCAAATATCGTGGGCAACCGCCAATCTATGGGTATCCGTCGCTACCATGGTTATCGCGTCTTCGGATAATTCTAACATTATTCCGGTAAATATGGGGCGTAATTCATCCATGGATGCGGCGATTCCTGTTTGCCTAACCATCCTTTTTAAAACACGAACAGGGATAGCTCCGCTGATATCGCCTTCTTGTGCCGGAAGCAACGGAAACTCTTTCGGCGAATAACAGGGCATGGAAATTTGTCCGCGATCGTATTTAATAAGTATTTGGTCCTGTCCCGTACTTTCCATGGTGATGGTTCCTGAGGAAAGTCCCTTTGCCAACTGAGATAATTTGCGTCCGGGGACCACGATCTCTCCTTCTTGATCAATTCCCGCGCTAATCACACACTCTATTGCCATTTCTAAATCCGTAGCGCGAAAACAAAGCGCATTATCCTTAGCGCAAATCATAATCCCGCCTAAAACAGGTAAGGTATTCTTTGTGCTTACCGCTCTTTCCACAGCATTGACCGCATATACCAAATCTTCTTTTTGAATTTCAATCTTCATAAAAATCTATCCTTTCATTAAGTGAATGATTTTATTGATTTTATTGATTAATTGAACAATTTTTTCAAAGCAGAAAGAAAAAGAGCGTATGAGCTTTAGTATATAAAAAATAGTATTAGTAATAGGGGGTGTGGAATAAGGGGATAAATTAAGAAAGAAGGGTTAATAGAGGGCAGTAAAAAGAAATTTGCTTGTGGATTATCATTTAATATCTATCCACAAATTAACAGGTAAAAATTTTATACGGTGCGCTATCAACAAAGCACGCTTTTTTTCCCCAAGATATAAACAAATTATTCCACCCAAATAGATATATTTTTTTCCTTTTTTCGTATGTTTTCCCCATAAAAAAGTTTCTTTTTGTGGATAGTTATAATAATACCAGTATAAATGATTTTATCTTAAAAGAAAAGAGGGGGCGCTAAAAAAGTATGTTGTGATTATTTTATTAATAAAGAGTAGTTAAAAAAGCGGACCAAGATGGCCGCTTGTCACAAAGAAACTAATACGCTTTCGTCTTTATACTTAACCTTTTCCCGTTAAGATTTTTTCTATTTCATTAATTGAATGGTCTAGTTGAGCATTACTTTTTCTTGATGTTTTAATTTTTTCACAGGCATACATGACGGTGGTATGGTCGCGATTACCAAAGTCGCGACCAATCTGAGGGGTCGTTGCGCCGACCAATTGCCGACAGAAAAACATAGCGATTTGCCGGGGAAAGGTAATAAAGCGGTCCTTTTTCTTTCCTTTGAGATCCTCGATGCTGATTTGATAATAATCGGCGACAACTTTTTGAACACGACTGATGCTGAGTTTTGGTAGACCGTCCGCAAGAATCATTTCTTTAAGTATTTCCTTAGCAAAATCCATATCTGCATGTTTAATTTGATTAAGTTCGCAGCTATAGATAATTTTATTAAGAGCACCTTCCAACTCGCGGATATTTGTTTTTATCTTATCCGCAATAAGGGCGACGACATCGTTATCAATCTGGATATGTTCTGACAAGGCTTTTCGCTGTAAAATAGCGCAACGGGTCTCCCAGTCCGGCGGCTGGATATCGGTAATCAATCCCCATTCAAAACGGGAACGAAGCCGTTCTTCAAGAGGGTTAATTTCCTTCGGCGGGCGGTCGGAGCTGATGATAATTTGCCGTCCGGCATCATGAAGGGCGTTGAAGGTATGGAAAAATTCTTCTTGAATACGATCTTTTTCCGTCAAAAACTGGATATCGTCAATAAGAAGAATATCGGTATTACGATAGCGCGCTTTGAAAGTGTCGAGCCGGTTTTCCCGGAGGAGGGAAATAAATTCATTGGTAAAGGCCTCGGAACTAACATACACTACTTTTTTGGCCGGCGATTTTTTAAGTATCGCTTGTCCAATGGCGTGCATAAGGTGGGTCTTGCCCAAGCCGCTGCCGCCATAGATGAAAAGAGGGTTGTAGCTGCGGCTGGGGCTTTCCGCGACCGCCATGGAAGCGGCATGGGAAAAACGGTTGGAACTGCCCACCACAAAAGAATCAAACGTATAGCGCGGATTAAAAACAGGCGTGCCACTATATCCTTTGGCCGCACGGGAAGAAACCGGGTTGAGGGCGGGAATACTCTCATTGGAAAGATCGACAATGATGGGGAAAACAGCTTCCCCCAAGACCTCGCTTAAAATATCGGTCAACATGGATATGTAGAGCGTTTCGATGGCATTCTTGGCAAATTCGTCGTTGACACAAATATAAATAGTATCATTTTGCTTTTCTACGCGAATTACGGTAGCTGGGGAAAACCATTGTTCATAGCTGTTTTCCCGAACCTCTTCTTTAATTTTAAGCAATGCCTTTTGCCAGAAAGAAGTCACCAAATTCTCCCCTTAATGCCCAAGTAGGGCAAAAAAATTTAGCCAAGCAGAAACTTTGTGGATAACTGTTGTTAACAAAATTAATCATACCAAAAGTTATCCACATTTTCAAGGGTTTTATTATACGCGTATCTCCAATATTAAAAATTTAGTCAAACGCCGGGCATCCATATATTTCGATTGACAACCACGGGTACTTGATATATAATTTTTTTAATATGGTAGATTTGGAAATAGCGTCCTTTAGGAGAACGGTTTTCATAAACGATTCTCCTTAAAAATTTCATTATTAACAAAAAGGGTCGCTTTTTCTTAAAATATTAAGGAGGATATCTATATAAAATGGTCAAAAGAACTTATCAACCCAAAAAAAGAGTGCATAAATCAGTTCATGGTTTTCTTGCTCGAATGAGCACTAAAGGCGGCCGTAATGTGCTTTCCCGCCGTCGTGCCCGGGGCAGAAAAAGCCTCTCCGTCTAAAGAGGAGAAAGATGCTACCGGGTTCCTATCGTCTGAAGAAGAGAAGCGATTTTAGCCGTGCGTATCATCGGGGCCAGGCCAAAGCTTGCGCCGATTTTGTTCTTTTTCGGTACCATCGTAGAGGCCCACAGATGCGAATAGGCTTTTCCGCATCTAAAAAGCTGGGTCATGCCGTGATACGGAATCGGCTAAAAAGACTTTTTCGTCACGCCGCCTTTGCCAACTTGGAAAAATTTTCCACGGGCTGGGACTATATTTTTGTGATCCGGCAACCGGCCTTAACGCGTACGTTTTCGCAAATTGAGGCACAAATAATTAAAATGTTGAAAGAACAATAAAGGTAAATCTATTATTTTGCTTAAATAAATAGACAAGCCAAGAAGCTAAAAGCCCCTCTTGGCGACAGTAAAACATGTTTGCCAAAGAATCTGGCGTTAGCCTTATTTGCAGGTAATTTTATGAGGAAAGTCTTCCTGATATTAATCCGGGGATATCAAAAGTATCTATCGCCACTAACTGCGCCCAGGTGTATCTATATGCCCTCTTGTTCTCAGTATATGTTTGAGGCTGTTAATAAATATGGCGTGGCCAAAGGCGGATGGCTGGGGGTAAAACGTATTTGCCGTTGTCATCCTTTTCATAAGGGCGGATATGATCCTGTTCCCTAAAAGCGGAGCACGGTTCATTTTTTTGAACCAGGTTATTTATCCCAAAATGTTTCCCGAAAACAGGGCAGAAATAAAAAGTCCGGAGGTTTAAAGAGAGTGAACTTTTTTGTAGATTTTCAAATATTGGCTGCGGTTAATATTTGGCAGGGAATTAAAGATTTTTTCGCCAATTCGATCGAATGGTTGTTCCAGTTAACCAATTCCTTAGGTGTTCCCAGTTATATTCTGGCCATCTTAATTTTTACTATTATCATTAAGATACTTCTCCAGCCGTTGATGAACAAACAGATGCGGTCCTCCCGGAGGATGCAGATGTTAGCGCCTGAAGTGGCGGAGATCAAAAAGAAGTATGCGAGTAATCCCCAAAAGCAGCAACAATTGACGATGGCGCTTTATAAAGAGCACGGCGCTTCTCCTACCGCGGGATGCCTGCCCATGCTCTTTCAAATGCCGATTTTAATCGCGCTTTTTGAGACGCTACGTCATTTCGGGGTCGAGGGATCAATTTATCCGCTCTATCCGGAATATTTTCACTTCTGGTTCTGGGATAATCTTGCCCTAGCGGTTAAAGATGCGGCATATCCGATGATATTACCGCTTGTTGCCGGCGCGGCAACATTCCTTCAACAATTAGTAACCACCCCTAACTTGCAGGATCGAACGCAACGGATCATGCTGATTGCGTTTCCGATCATGTTTTTCTTCTTCGTGCGCAGCTTCCCTGTGCTGATGGCTTTTTATTGGATTTTTTACAGTCTGATTGGCGCGGCGATCATGTACCCCATCTTGCGTAGATGGAACAAAAAGGACAGAGCCGAGATAGAAGAAAAGCGCCTGCAACGTGCAGCGGAAGAGGAAGAGAAACGCGCAAAACACGCGGCGGCCAAAGCAGCGTCACGGAAAGACAAGTCACGCAAGGAGACTAAACCCGCTTACTCCAAGGAAGAAGAAGCGGAGGAAGATGCGGATGAGAACGCAGAGGATGAGTCCGGGGACGAAAACGATCCGGAAAAAAGCTTCCATAACTGGCTGCGGGAGAACGGTTACTCCATCCAGAAAAAGAGGATGAAACTGCATCCTTATTCAGCGGATCTGGAAATCGTTGAATTGGTTTTTAATAAGAAGGGGCAGGAAAAGAGCATAGATGCTCTCCGTCAGGAATTTAAGTCCACCCAAAACCTGCCGCAGACGCCGGCCAGTATCGGCGAGTTGTTCGGCCTTTCCAACAGAAAGAATAAAAAAGCGAATAATATGACGGAACAAAAAGGAGCCGAAAGCGAAACGGACCAAGAGTCTGCGGAGCCCTCATCGGACACAAAAAAATCGGATAAAGAAACAGATTAAGCTTAGGCAAACGTTGCTTATTTCTCGGGTTTAACAGCGTTTGCCTAAATCATAGGCCCAAGGAGGTTAAATTAATGGCAAAATCTTATGAGGCCAGTGGAAAAACTGTGGATGAAGCGATTGATCTAGCTTGCGCTTTAGCTGGCACAACCATTGAGAATGTCGAAATAGAAATATTGGAACTTGGCGGAAAAGGGCTTTTCGGATTTGGACAAAAGGACGCCAGGGTGCGAATCACCGTGGAAGAGAAGGAAAATCAAAGAAAAGCGCCGGCTACCACCTTTGGTCAAAAGAAGAACATTAAAGAACTCCGGGTGAAAAAAAACCCGCCGCCGCAGATAGAGATTAAACCGATCATTGTCGTCGATCCTAAAAAAGGCGCTGCTGCTGTCGGTCAAGAAGCGTTCTGCCAGCAAAGAAGAGACGCCGAAAAGAGCCGGAACCCGTCAGCCCATATCTATACGGGCGAGAAAGCAGATACGGAAAACAGACGCGAATCCCATGCCACGATGATCAAAGATGGCGAGATGGCGCAAGGGATATTTGAGGTAGTCCGCGCTTTTACGGAACCGATTTTTTCTCAAATGGGGGTAATGCCGGAATATCATACGCAGATAAAGGAAGGAATCCTTTGGATTATCCTTAAAGGAGAAAAACTAGGCCTGCTCATCGGTAGACGAGGCGAGACCCTGAATGCGATTCAGTATCTGGTTAATCTGGCAGTGAACCGCCACCGCAACGATCATGTTCGTGTGGTTCTTGATGTGGAAGGCTATCGGGAAAGCCGTGAACAGACCCTTTCCGCACTGGCCCACAGAATGGCGGATAAAGCGGTCAAGTCAGGCCGGCGCGTGGAACTGGAACCGATGAACCCCCATGAACGGCGTATTGTGCATATTGCGTTGCAAAACGATAAACGCGTGGAAACGACCAGCCACGGCGAGGAACCATATCGTCGAGTGGTCGTGACCTCCCGGCATCATGGCGGCAAAAGAAATAATCACGGGCATAGCGCGCCGCCGGCTCACCGCATAGGAGAACCGCTTCCCCATGTCATCATAGAGCATGACATCAACGAGTAGGTTTTCCCGACTAGGCAACATGGCTTCAATCAAATCAAGGCAAACTAAGACGCCGATGGGGCGGCTCACCGGGGCCGCCCCATCGCTTATTATGGAGAGGGAGAAGAAAGTCAGGAAAAAATGAACATTGACACAGACACTATCGCAGCTATCGCAACCCCTATCGGAAAAGGCGGCATCGGCATTATCCGCATTAGCGGGCCAAAAGCCCGCGATATTCTCGACCGGATTTTCCGCCCACGGGGAGGGCAGAGAACATTAATCCCCAGGTATATGGTTTTTGGGGATATCTTTGAGCCGAGACAGACGATAGATATGACCGTGCATACGGAAGACGCGCTTGCAGGCGAAGAGGAGTCGGAAGATAAAAGCCTCGATCAGGCGCTAGCCGTCTATATGCCCGGCCCGCATTCCTACACGGGAGAGGATATCTGCGAACTTCAATGTCATGGCAGTCCCCGCCTCTTACAAGAAATACTGGTACTGGTTTTAAAAAGCGGCGCCCGCCTGGCAACACCCGGAGAATTTACCTTAAGGGCTTTTCTTAACGGACGGTTGGATTTAGCCCAGGCAGAGGCGGTCTGTGATCTGATCGAGGCGAAAACACCTCTGGCGGCGGCAATGGCGGAGCGTCAATTATCCGGCGTTCTTTCGCAAAAAGTTGTGGCAATCGAAGAGGGCTTACGCCATATTTTAGCCCTGATTACCGTGGGCGTCGACTTTCCCGATGACGTGGATGCGCCGGAGAACCGGGAATTGGCCAATTTGCTCGGGATTGAGGCGGAGCGGATCGACGCGCTACTGGATAACGCCGAACTTGGTCTCACATACCGGGAAGGGGTACGCACCGCTTTATTGGGCGCGGTTAATGCCGGTAAATCAAGTTTAATGAACGCTCTTTTAAGCCGTGAACGCGCGATCGTTACCAGCCAACCGGGCACTACCCGGGATATGATTGAGGAATCGCTCGATATGGCGGGCCTCCCGATTTGCCTTTGCGATACTGCCGGCCTCAGGCCGGGCAACGCTGCCGACGAGGCGGAAAAGCAGGGTATAGCGCGCGCATATACCGCGGCCCAACAGGCGCAGCTGCTTTTATTGGTCATCGATGCCAAAGAACCGCCGAATCAGCAAAGCCGGGAGCTGTTGGAAAGCACGCAGGAACGCAAAAGGATAATTATTCTTAATAAGAAAGATGTCGCCCCTTCCGCGGTGTTGAACGCGCACTTGGCCGAAATCAACGGCGCGGCGCCGGTATGCATGATCAGCGCGAAGACCCAAGAAGGCCTGGCTGAATTGAAAGAAAGCATCGTCAAATTATGCGGCGCGTCCCTGGATGCGGAAGCGGCGTCGCCGCTGCTTAATAATTTGCGCCATATCCAAGCCTTACAACGGGCGAAGGCGCATTTGACCGCCGCTGCGTCCGCTTTAGACGAGGAATTACCGGTAGATTTTGCCGGGATCGATATAGAGAACGCCTGTTTTGCCTTGGGGGAAATTACCGGCACCGTTATCTCCGAAGAGGTTTTAAAAGAGATATTTAGCCGCTTTTGTCTGGGGAAATAGGCGAAATGCCTTAAATTAAAGGAAGCGTATTATATGGAAAAAAAACCGGTTAACCCGCGGGAAGAGAATCAATATATCGCTGGTAGTTACGACGTGGTAGTGGTCGGGGGCGGCCATGCCGGCTGCGAGGCTGCATTTGCCAGCGCGCGCGCGGGTGCGCGAACCCTGCTCGCGACCATGAGTCTGGAAGCGATTGCCATGGCCAATTGCAACCCCTCCATCGGTGGTCCGGCCAAAAGCGTGGTGGTGCGGGAAATCGACGCGTTGGGCGGCGCTATGGCGGAAGTAACGGACAGAAGTTTAATCCAGATCCGCATGCTCAATACTGCCCGTGGACCGGCGGTACGCGCTTTACGTGCCCAGATCGACAAACCACTGTATCAGGCGATGATGCGGCGCTTATTGGAAAGCACGGACGGGCTGGATATCCGCCAGGGAGAAATCGTTTCCCTGTTGATTGAAAACAAAAGGGTGCGCGGCTGCGTTACCGCTTCGGGCGCGGTTTTTCTCGCCCCCGCAGTCATCCTCTGTACCGGCACGTACCTTAATGGAAAAATCATCATCGGCGAATATGAGCAAAGCTCCGGCCCTACCGGATTTCCCCCTTCCCGGGGGCTTTCCGAATTTCTGCAGGGCTTGGGCCTGCCCAGGGCCCGTTTTAAAACCGGCACTCCGGCCAGAATAGATGCGCGCAGTATCGATTTTTCCCGTACCGTCCGTCAGGATGGCGACCAAGGATTATGCTTTTCTTTTATGAGCGAACCCGTACAATATCAGCGGCCGTCCATCCCCTGTTGGCTTTCTCATACCAATGCCAAGACCCATGAGATCATCCGCGCCAATTTGCACCGGGCACCTCTTTTTTCCGGGCGGATTAAAGGCGTCGGCCCCCGCTATTGCCCCAGCATCGAGGATAAAGTCGTTCGTTTTGCCGACAGAGACAGCCACCAGCTGTTTTTGGAACCCGAAGGGGAAGCGGGAAACGAATACTATGTGCAGGGAATGAGTTCTTCGCTGCCCGAAGAAGTCCAATCGGCTTTTCTCCGCACTATTCCCGGCTTGGAACACTGCCGAATCATCCGCCCCGCTTATGCCATCGAATACGACTGCTTTGACCCCAGAGAGCTTCAAGCAACCATGGAACACAAGCAAATCAGCGGGCTGTATTGCGCCGGGCAGATCAATGGTACGAGCGGTTACGAGGAAGCGGCAGCCCAAGGACTACTCGCGGGGGTCAATGCCGCGGCGGTTGCCCGCAAGCTCCCCCCGCTCCTTCTTGACCGGGCAGAAGCCTATATCGGCGTGCTGGCGGACGACCTGATCACCAAGGGTGCGGACGAGCCGTATCGCCTGTTCACGTCCAGATCCGAGTATCGGCTGCTCTTACGCCAGGACAACGCCGACCTGCGGTTGACGGAAAAAGGCCTCTTATACGGCTTAATTTCTTCTGAGCGAGCTGCCCGTTATGCCGCTAAGAAGGCGGCGGTGGAGCAGGAAACTGAAAGATTCCGAACCACACGCCCTAATCCGGAAGAAATGACGACTCTCGGTATCGAAGCAGCGCGCGGGACATCATTGGCGGCTTTACTCCAACGGCCGAAAATGGATTATGCGCGAATCATCCGCGTCTTTCCCCCGACCGCGCCCTTGGATTTGCAGACAAGCGAACAGGTGGAAATCAGCCTCAAATATGACGGTTATTTAAGAAAGCAGGAAGAACAAGTCGCGCGCTTTCGCCAACTGGAAGAAAAACGCATTCCGATGGACGTGGACTTTATGGCGCTTCGCGGCATTTCCGTGGAAGCGGCCCAGAAGTTGACGCGTCTCCGCCCCGCATCCGTAGGCCAAGCCGCCAGGATCAGCGGCGTTTCCCCGGCAGACATCAACGTGCTTTTAGTCCATTTACGGAGCAGGAGACAGGGTTAACTTTTCATAATCCAGAAACAGTAGACGCCTATAAACGACGAACCATCGGGGCAAAGCGAATCCCGTTCATTTCCCGCTCATTGTCAATGGGGGAGAAGCCAAGACGACGATACGCTTCCACCGCGTAGGGGGAGGCGTTCACGGTGATTTGGTTCACTTGAGCTTGCGTTTTACACCAAGCTTCAACCGTTTCAAGGAGCGCGCGGGCAATACCTTGGCGGTGATATTCTTTTTTTACAAACAAAAGACAGACATGACTGAGGTCTCTTACGGCAACGACTCCGGTCAATACGGCCTGGTCAAAGCACCCCCAAAACAACAATTCGCCCCGGTCAAATTTCTTGGCGATAGCATCATAGGCAATAAACTTCCGGAATTCTGCGATGCCTTGCTGGGCGTAATTTGGCGCTTCAAATTCACGAAGCACCGCCCAGACCAAAGCCAGCGCCCGTGCAAGATCCGCTTTCTTTAAAGATACAATTTCCATAGGACCACCCCCTCAATATTAGACAATTCGATTATACACCAGTGCCGGGAATCCGCAAATACCCGGATAAAGGATAGCCCTCCTGCTGTGGGCAAGACAGACTTGAAGAACATGAACCGAAGGGGACAAACGTGAACGGATTCCGGCAAAAACTCATAACAGGGGCGCAAACAGCAGGCCTGTCCTTGGACGAGACCCTTACGAAGGCGCTTGCCCTCCATTGGCAACGACTACTCGAGGCCAATACCCGCTTTAATCTTACTGCGATTACCAACGAAGACGCGGCCACGGACAAGCATTATCTCGATTGCCTGCTTGCCGGCGAGGCAATCGCGCCGCTGATAAACGCGGGCGACACTGTGGCGGATATTGGCAGCGGCGGCGGATTTCCTGGGCTAATTTTAGCGGCAGCCCGGCCGGAGCTTTACGTCACCCTTATTGAATCGTCCCGAAAGAAGGCGGAATTTTTAGAAGAATGCGCTGCCGCCTTGGGCATTGTTGATTTAGCGGTTTTTTCCTGCCGGGCCGAGGATGCGGGCCGGCAGCCCGACTTACGCGGTAGCTTTTCCGCGGTAACCGCCCGCGCCGTCTCGGAACTGTCGGTATTAGCGGAGTACGCACTGCCGTTACTGGCGCCAAACGGTGTGTTTTTTGCCATGAAAGGCCCGTGCCCCCGGGAAGAAACGGAAAAAGCAGCCGGAGCGCTTGATCTTCTCGGAGGGGTAGTGGAAGAGACGCGTTATTATACCTTGCCGTTCAGCCGGGAGAAACGGAGCGTTGTCATTCTCCGCAAAACAGCCCCGACCCCAGACAAATATCCCCGGAGACCGGGGATACCGGTCAAACGCCCGTTATAAAATTGTTTCACGTGAAACATGAAGGATATTCAGACCAACTTCGAGAAATTAAAGAGAATATGGGGGCAACGCCCTTTTCGAAAGAGAAAACGCAAGTTCATTATGAAATATAACCGTATTTGCGTTGGTGAGAAAAAGATCGGATAAATAAAACATATGAGGTAAACCTATGGGAAAAATAATTGCTATCGTAAACCAAAAAGGCGGGGTGGCGAAGACCACGACAGCCATTAATTTGGCCGCCGCATTGGGCCTGCGTGGAAAACAGACCTTATTGGTAGATCTGGACCCCCAGGGCAATGCCAGTAGCGGGATTGGTGTGGACCGAAGAAAGGTAAAGCATTGCGTGTATGATTTGTTGATCAACGGCGCGCCTTTTGAGGTGGTCGTACAGCATACGGAATACCGCAATCTGGATCTGATTCCGGCAACGATCCAATTGGCCGGAGCCGAGGTGGAACTGGTTTCGGCTATTTCCCGGGAAAACAAATTACGCCGTAATTTGCGGCCCCATAAACCTTTTTATGATTTTATTTTTATTGATTGCCCTCCTTCTTTAGGCCTGCTAACGATTAATGCCCTGGCGGCTGCGGACAGTTTGTTAGTCCCGCTGCAATGCGAATATTACGCCCTGGAAGGGTTGACCCAGCTTCTTTCGACCTACGAGTTGATCCGCAGCAACTTGAATCCGGAATTAAAAATAGAGGGCGTGGTTCTGACCATGTTCGACGCGCGGACCAATCTCTCGTCCCAGGTGGCCGACGAAGCCAGGGATTATTTTGGCAACAAAGTCTATGAAACCGTGATTTCCCGCTCCGTCCGCCTATCCGAAGCGCCCAGCCACGGCATACCGGGTATCTTTTACGACCAAAAAGCCCGCGGCGCCGAGGAATATCAGGCTTTTGCCGAGGAATTTTTAACGAAACAGGATTAATTGAGCGCAGCAAGCAATAGATTAAACCGTAGGGACAATAAACGGATTTGTCTTGTGCGAGATAAGGCAAATTACAGGAGGCAAGCATGAACAAGAAGCAGGCACTGGGCAAGGGATTATCCGCATTGTTGCCGACCCGGCCCCAATTTGAAGGAATGGACTCCCACGAACAGATATCCCACCTATCAATCGAACAAATCATTGCCGATCCCGCACAGTTCCGCCATAATTTTGATGAAGAAAAGCTTGCAGAGCTCGCGGAATCCATTCGCCAATACGGGGTAATGCAACCCTTGATCGTTACGGAAACGCCGGAAGGAGATTACCGTATCGTGGCAGGGGAAAGACGCTATCGCGCCGCCCAGCTGATCGACTTGGCGGAGTTGCCTTGTATTATTCGTACATATAGCGAAAACGAATTGGCGGAAATCTCTTTGATCGAAAATATCCAGCGTGAGGATCTTGGCGCCCTGGAGGAAGCGATGGCTTACCGGAGGTTGCTGGAGAGCTTTGGCTATACCCAGGAGGCTTTGGCGACCCGTCTAGGTAAAAGCCGGCCCCATATTGCCAACACCTTGCGTTTATTGCAGTTGTCGCCCCAATACCGTAAACTTATGGAAGACGGACGTCTCAGTGCCGGCCATGCGCGCGCCATTCTTTCTTTGGAGGATCCGCGTTTTCAAGCCCAGTTGGCTGACGCGATCCTTCAACATAATCTTTCGGTACGGCAGGCCGAGGAACTGGCAAAGGGTCTGGGCGAAGAAAAAAGGTCGCGGCCAAAGGCGTCGGCTCCGGCGGCTAACAACGTCCATATTCATGATCTGGAAAAACGGATCACCGACAGCCTGGGCTTACCGGCTAAACTGAGCGGTAATCTGGAAAAAGGACGGCTGGTGATATCCTATCAAAACGGAGACGATTTGGAAAATTTGATCGAAAAGTTGTTGGGTAAATTGACGGACGATTAATTAAGCTTGTTTCACGTGAAACAAAAGGCCCCGGGGAAACCGTTAAGGTTTCTCCGGGGCCTTTTATCTTAGGGCAGGCCACAGCTGTTAAACAGGGGGTAAAGCGGGGATGCTTTTAGCGGGCCAGTTTCGCTAAGGCTATTCCCGCCTTTTCAATTTCTTTTTGCGTATTGAACCATCCCGGGGAAAAGCGAAGGCATCCTTCTTCCATGGTGCCTAAGGCCCGGTGTGCAGCGGGCGCGCAATGATACCCGGAGCGAATGGCGATACCAAAACGGCTGTCCAAAAGCGCGGACGCCTCGGCGGGATCGTGTTTGACGATGTTCAAAGCAAGCACTGGTAGCCGCGGTTTGGGCTGGTTGGGCACATACACATCGATGCCGGAAATGTTAGCCGCCATCTCCGTAAGCCGATTGGTGAGCGTCATGGTTTTCCCGTAAAGCTCCTCGATGCCGATTTCTTTAACAAAATCAAGTGCCGCCCCTAATCCGGCGATACCGGGAACGTTTAAGCTTCCCGCTTCCAGGCGGTCGGGATAATAATCCGGTTGATTTCGCTCCTCGCTTTTGTTTCCGGTGCCGCCGAGAATAAGCGGGGAGAGTAAGACTTCCTCGCCGACGATTAGCACGCCCGTGCCGGGGGGGCCGTATAGGGCTTTATGTCCCGCCAATGCCAGCAGGCTGATGGGGGTCTTTTTCATGGAGAGGGGAATAAGTCCTGCGCTTTGGGCTGCGTCCACCAATAGAAGGACGCCTGTTTTTTGGCAAAATTCGCCAATCTCATCCAGGGGGGCGACCGAGCCGCAAACATTTGATCCTTGGGTCAACGCCAAAAGAGTTGGCCGGGGCCAGCTAGTACATGCTCGACGGATAGCGTTAAGGTCGATATAACCGTCGGGGGCTGCGATAAGGGTTTGGACGTTTATCGTTCCCGCGTCTTCCAAAGCGGCGACCGGGCGGCTGATTGCGTTGTGTTCCATTCCCGGAAGCAGCAGCGCTTCCCCCTTGTGGAGACAACCGTAAATAGCCATATTTAAACTCATGGTTGCCCCGGCGGTAAAGATAACGCGGGTACTGTCGCCAACACCAAAAAAATCCGCAAATTTTTCGCGTACGTTTTGGACCATATCAGCGGTCTTTCTCGTCATTTCATGGTTGCCCCGCCCTGGATTGGCACCGTATTTGCTTAGGGCCTCCGCCATCGCCGTCACGACCCGGTGGGGTTTGGGATGACTTCCCGCTGCGTTGTCAAGATAAATCATCATGATCACCTCTTTGATTCGTTTGTGTCATTTGCACAGAACAAATAGCAAATAGGGCGAATAAACGCTTAAATTCGCTCAAAACTGCTGAAACCGAGTCGCGGCTAAAGCCTCCGCCCGTCAGCGCCGTCCTGATATATCATATGCAGCCCGTGCGGACCTGGTCATAACAAAAGCGGACAGGGCATATATTTATTCAAAGAAACCAGGCAACTCCTATAACTGGCTGGTCAATCCCACAAACGGGATTGACATTCAGAATCGAGGCGTTTCTTTTAAGGAGGTATGATTTTGGAACTAAAAAAGACCTATGCCATGACTAAAGAGCAATTATACACAAGATCCCAGGGCAAACTTGGGCTAAGCACAGTGGAAGTCGCCCGGCTGCTGGCGGATTACGGCGCCAATGAATTGCCTGCGGAAAAACGACCGGGATTGATCGCCCGTTTTATCAATCAGTTGGCCGACCCCATGGTGGTTATCCTTTTGGTAGCGGCGACGATTTCCGCCTTTTTAGGCGAGTGGACGGATAGCGGGGTCATTGCGGCCGTGGTTGTGCTGAATGCGGCGTTGGGGCTGTATCAGGAAGGACGAGCCGCACGCGCAGCGGAAGCGTTGGCGGCGCTGAACAGTCCCACTGCCTTGGTGCGCAGGGAAGGACGGTTGCAGCGAATTGCCAGCCGGGATCTGGTCTGCGGGGATTTGGTCCAATTGGAAACGGGAGACGCCGTGCCCGCGGATATACGGCTCATAGAGGCCGTCAATCTCCGGGTCGATGAAAGTTCCCTAACCGGAGAAAGCCAACCGGTCGATAAAATTGCGGAGCCGGTATCTTCACAAACAGACGATCCGCCGCTTTCCGCCATGGTCAATACAATTTTTATGGGCAGTCCGGTGGTTTACGGTCGAGGTATGGGTATTGTTGTGGCTACCGGTGCAGATAGTCGAATGGGTAAGATCGCCGGTCTTTTGACGAATACCGATAAGAATAAGACGCCCTTACAAAAACGCTTGGCCGGCCTTTCCAAGACACTTTCATTGACGGTATGCGCAATCTGTCTAATTGTGTTTTTTATGGAAGCGGCAAAAAGCGGTTTTCATTCGCCCGTTCAAATAATTGCAGCTTTTATGCTGGCCGTTTCCCTGGCGGTGGCTGCAATCCCGGAGGGGTTGGTGGTTGTTGTTACTCTGGTGCTTTCTTTAGGGATGAAGAAAATGAGCAGGGCAAAGGCGATTATCCGTCGGCTTTCCGCAGTAGAAACGCTGGGATCGGTACAGGTGATTTGTTCCGATAAAACGGGCACCTTAACCCAAAACAGAATGAGTGTCCGTCAGTTTACGGGAAATAGTCTGTTGTTGAAGGCTGTCTGCCTATGTAATGATTGTTCCGTGGAAGAGGGGATGTTACGGGGGGAACCCACAGAGCGCGCATTGCTGTGTTATGGAATAGAGAAAGGCCTTACACCGCAACAATTACGGCAGGCGTATCCCCGTTGTCATGAAACGCCTTTTGACAGCGGGCGCAAACTGATGACCACATACCACCTGAATAACAAGCGCTGTTTAAGCTATACTAAGGGTGCGCCGGAGCGTGTTTTGTCCTGTTGCGACCGGTTTATGGATGAAAAGGGTCTGGTTCGGCTGTTGACGGACACGGATCGACGGCAAATTATGGCGCAAAACGAGGCGATGGCCGATCAGGCCCTACGGGTATTGGCAGGCGCTTATGGAGAAGCCGCCAATAAAGCAGCGGCGGTAAAAAGGGGAGAAAAGGGTTTAATTTTTTTAGGATTGCTGGGATTAAGCGATCCCCCGCGCCCCGAGGTCAAACTCGCGGTAAGCGAGGCGAAAGCGGCGGGCATTAAGGTCGTTATGGTAAGCGGCGACCATCCCCGCACCGCCATTGCGATAGCCGGTGAATTAGGCATTTATAATAAGGGGGATCAGGCCGTAGTCGGGGCGGAGATGGCCCAGATGAGCGATAAGGAGCTAAAACGCCGTTTAAAACGAATCAGTGTTTTCGCCCGGGTTTTACCTGAGGATAAACTGCGAATCGTTCGGCTTTGGCAGGAATTAGGACAGGTAACCGCGATGACCGGCGACGGCGTCAATGATGCGCCCGCGCTTAAAGCGGCGGATATTGGCGTGGGCATGGGTCGGTGCGGATCCGAAGTGAGCCGCCGGGCCTCGGCTCTGGTATTGGCTGACGATAATTTTGCCACCATCGTTTCGGCCGTGGCAGAAGGCCGAAGAATCTACGAAAATATACGGCGCGCTTTGCAATTTTTGCTTTCTTCCAATCTCGCAGAAGTGCTGGCAATCTTCTTTGCCTCTTTAGTGGGGATCAAGCTCTTTATGCCGATACACCTATTATGGATCAATCTGGTGACGGATTGCTTTCCCGCCATTGCTTTGGGTATGGAAGAAGGGGATCGGGATGCGATGAAAAGACCGCCACATAAGACCAAAGAGGGGGTATTTGCGGGCAAAATGGGTTTTGATATCATCTGGCAAGGGATAATAATGGCGTTCTTGGTTTTGGTTTCTTATACTTTGGCGGCTCCCGCCGGAACGCTCACCGCGACCAGCATGGCATTTATAACCCTAATTACCGCCGAATTAGCCCAAGCGTTCAATATGCGTAACCGCATAGGCTCTATCTTTGCGCTCAAAGTGCATAATCACTATCTGCTGGCGGCAACCATGGGGGCAATCGGACTAAATCTGTTTTTGCTCTATATCCCGGCATTCAGTACCCTTTTTCAACTTACCGCACTGACGATGCCCCAGCTGAGTGTTGGCATGGGCTTAGGTTTTCTCATGATTCCTTTGGTAGAAGCGGGCAAATATTTTAGAAGAATAACGGAAGGAACCGGAAATAATCATCAGGGGGAAAGAAGGTTACGCCTTTTTGCAGGGAAAACTATCTCTATGGAGAAGTATAAAAAATAATAGAATGAACAAATATTAATAAAGTTATTGTTGTTTTACGGGTGGCATATGAAGGATAAGGCTAAAAAATTAGATCTTTCTGTTTTTGCACCAAGCGAAAACCTATCGATACCGAATCTCCTCTCCTTAATTCGGTTGTTGATGATACCGCTCATCCTTTGGCTCTATTTAACCAGGCAGCCTTGGCTGGCTGTACTCATGGTGGGTGTTTCGGCGCTTACTGATGCGGTGGACGGTTATATCGCTCGTCATTACAATCAGATAACGCCGCTTGGAAAAGTTCTTGATCCCTTGGCCGATAAACTGACGCAGTTCTGCCTTGGCGTATGTTTGGTCAGCGAATTCCCGGTGATTATCCCTCTGGTTGCGGTTCTTGTGATTAAGGAATTGATGATGCTTGGCTGGGGTTTGCGCTTGCTCCGCGTGGGCCAACCGCCCTTTTCTGCCCGGTGGTGGGGTAAGGCTTCTACCACGGCCTTCTATGCAGGGATCATTATTATCATGCTTTTTTCCGATCACCTGGGTTCCGCGGGACGCAATATTATTTTTTCTGTGATTACCGTGTTTATGCTCTATTCCATGCTTCGCTATTGGCATTTATTCCGGGAAAAGATCAAGGAAGCTTCATAGTATATATTAAAGGCTGCTTTCTTTGGAAGCGTGGATTACCCGCAGTCTTGACTGCGGGTTTGTTATATAAAAGCATTGCTTTTGGAGAAGAATAATTGTGGAAGCGCCATATACCGCCAATGCCATCCCACATATTGATCAAGGTGTGCTCTGGTACAGTTTTCCTGCGCTTGACGCCTATAAGGATTGCCTGTGCCACGGGTTTTCAAGCCGTATCGGCGGGGTAAGCGAGGATGGCTTCGCTTCGCTTAATCTTGGCACTGGCCGGGGAGATGCACCGGAGCGGGTCCTCGAAAACTACCGCCGTTTTGGCAAAGCGGCAGGTTTTGATCCGTCTCAAACAGTTTTCAGTTGGCAAACGCACGGCGTTATTATCAGGGAGGCGACAAGGGCAGACGCGGGAAAGGGTCTGCTCCGGCAAAGAGACTATCAAGGTGTGGACAGTCTGTTTACCCGGGAGGCCCGATTACCGTTGATAACCCACTATGCGGATTGTACGCCATTGTTTTTCTATGCGCCCGACCGGCATATCGCAATGCTTTCCCATGCGGGTTGGCGGGGGACCGCCCAAAAAATGGCGGCGGTCAGCGTGGAAAAAATGACTTCCTTAGGCTGCGACGTCAGGCAACTCGTCGCCGTAATCGGCCCTTCCGCCGGCCCCGAGCGGTATGAGGTCGACGCCGCCTGCGCCGACGAATTTGCGGATATCGCTGATGAAAAAGGTCCGGTCGCCCGGCGCATCGAAGGAAAAGCGGATAAATATCTTCTTGATCTGTGGCGGGCGAATCGCGCCGCGATGTGTTGGGCGGGAATGGATCAAAGGAAAATCAGCATCGCCGGTTTATGTACCATTACTTACCACGACGTTTTTTATTCGCATCGGGTGCAGGGTAATGCCCGCGGCTCGTTGGCAGCTTTTATGATGCTTAAATAACCCAAAGAACGGGTGGAGGACAAAGATAAGGCACAAAGGCGATGCTTTTAATCGCAGCGACTCAGAAACCGGACGCAATAAACGGGAGAGAAGGGATAGCCTATGCCGGTGATGAAAGCGGTTCGACTCGATAATATGGACAGGCTGATGATTATCGATCAGACCCGGCTGCCGGGCGAGTTGATTTTTTTGGACTTGCACGACAAATGCACCTTGGTTGAGGCTATTGCGAAATTGCGGGTTCGCGGCGCGCCGGCGATCGGCATCGCGGCCGCTTACGGCGTTTACGTCCTTGCGCGCAGCTATATGGGAATGGACCGGCAGTCGTTTTTTTCTGTCCTTCAGCAAGACATCGCGCAAATTCGTAACGTTCGGCCCACTGCCGTTAATCTGTCTTGGGCGCTGGCGCGGATGGAGAAAGTCTTGAATGCCGGGAGGGAGGCGTCGTTGTCGCAGATAACAACGGCCTTACGGGAAGAGGCGATGACCATCGATCAAGAGGACGCAGCCATTTCCCGAGCAATTGCCGCTCACGGCGCGCCCTTGATTGAAGAGGGGACGGGTATTCTCACCCATTGTAACGCGGGGTGGTTGGCCACCAGTGAATGGGGAACGGCGTTGGCCCCGCTTTATTTGGCGCATCAACAGGGTAAACGTTTTCGGGTATACTGCGACGAGACCAGGCCGCTTTTACAGGGCGCGCGGCTTACTGCCTACGAGCTGTTGGCGGCCGGGATCGATACCACCTTGATTTGCGATAATATGGCGGCCGTAATGATGTCCGAAGGGAAAGTGGACCTGGTTTTTGTCGGGGCGGACCGGGTGGCAAGGAACGGCGATACGGCCAATAAGATCGGCACCCTGTCCTTGGCGATTAACGCCGCTTATTTCGGGATACCTTTTTATGTCTGCGCCCCGTCTTCTACCCTGGACCCGACAACTTCCTCCGGCGCGGATATTATCATTGAGCAACGCGATCCAATGGAGATCACCCATTTGTGGTATCGCCAAGCCATGGCGCCAAGCGACGTGGGCGTTTTGAATCCGGCTTTCGACGTTACTCCCCATTCGTTGATTACGGGATTGATTAGCGAAGAGGGGATTCAATATTATTAGCGTTAAGCGAAGGCGGCTCATCTGATATATTAGGGGGAAAAACGTAATGCAAACGGATATAGGGATACAAAAGGATATGATAATTGATATTGGCCGACGCTTATGGCAGCGGGGTATGGTTGCCGCCAATGACGGCAACATCAGTTGCCGTATTGAGGCGGGCTTTCTTATTACCCGTAGCGGGGTAAGCAAGGGGTTTTTGGCCCAGGACGACATCCTCTTCCTCGATCTGGAGGGCAGGGCAAAAGAGCACGGGCCAAAGCCTTCTGTGGAAACCGGGCTGCACTTGCGCATATATGAGACATGTCCGCAGGTCGCCGCGATTGTCCATGCCCATCCTCCTTATGCGACCGCTTTTTCGTTGATTGATGCGGATATTAACGATTGCCCGCTTGAAGAGCTGCGCATACAATTGGGAAGCGTGCCGTGTATCGCGTATGCGCAGGCAGGCAGCGAGGAATTGGCCGAGGTGGTCGCCCTGCAGATGCGGCATGCGCGCGCCGGATTGATGCGCCGACACGGGGCGATTGCCGTCGGCTGCAATCTGATTGAGGCGCTGTATCGAATGGAAGCCTTGGAGCAGGCGGCCAAAATTGCCTTTATCGCCAAGAATTTCCCTCAATAGTAGACTTATCGGCGATTTTAGCACATATGATAGATAATCGAGAACAAACTCCTCCTGTTGGCGGTTTGTCTGCGAACCGCAGCCATCGATGCGTCTGAGCACGCCAAAACGAAGGCGGAGGCGGAGGCAATATTGTCAAAAGTAATCCCAGCCGCTAAAAAGGGTAAACCTTCTCATGAAAAATGCGCTATTGAATGGAATAAAAAACGCGGGCATTCTGGACAAGAACAATACCGGGAATTTTTCCGCTTGATTTTACCCATAACCCTGGCGGCGATGGTGATTGGTTTCGGCTTGATGTGGGTGGTCAACAATCTTTGGATAAACCCGGACTTTCTCAATCGGGATGCGCAAATGATACCTCCTGCGAATGAGCAGGGAGCGGACGGTTTGTCTGCCGGGGACGGGTCCGGGGAAGAAATTAGCGGCAGCGGGATAGAGGGGCCCGTTGTCGCGCTGACCTTTGACGACGGTCCCGATGAAAACGTAACCGCAATGTTGATTGACGCATTGGATGAGCGTGGCGTTAAGGTTACGTTTTTTGTTATCGGTATATATGCGCAAGAGTACCCGGATATTATCAAAAAAGCCTATGATTCGGGACATCAGATCTGCAGCCATACCTGCGATCATGTTTCTCTTACCAAATTGGATGAAGAAGAATTGGCTTACCAGATTAACCAAAACATCAAAATTATTCAAGATATCATAGGCGAGGCGCCCCGGTTTATTCGCCCGCCATTGGCGGCGATTAACGAGAAGACTGCGGCGCAAATCGGCTGGCCGATTATGATGTGGACCGTGGACCCCAGGGATTGGGAGAGTCGTAACGCGGATACGGTTTATCAAAATATTATGGATAATATTTATGACGGCGCGGTGATTATTCTCCACGACAGATTTCCGACGACAGTGGATGCGGTGACCCGCGTCGTAGACACGCTGCTTGACCGAGGATGGTGTTTCGTTACTTTGGACGAATACTATCAATACTATGATATTAAGCCGGCGTCGGGCCAGGTATATCGGGGGACGACTGAAATATATCCAAAGAAATGCATTACGATAAGATAAAAGAGAGGCTGTTTAAGCCTCTCTTTTATATGAATAAAACCGGCGGGAAAAAAGGCGCGCTATTTTTTTTGATGCAAATCAAGATAACTCTTTTGAAAAACGATTTTGGGCGTTTTAAGTAAAACAAAAAATCCCAAAATAAATAAAAGGATCAGGCTAAGAATGCCAAAGGATGACCGTCCGGTAAGCGTTGCCAGGGAAGCATAGAGAAAGGGGCCTACCATCGTGGCGAATTTTCCGAAGATATCGAAAAACCCGAAAAATTCGTTGCTCCGCTCCGGGGGGATCATCCGGCTGAACTGGGAGCGGGAAAGCGCCTGAATACCGCCTTGGGAGGTGCCTACCATAACCGCCAATACCCAAAAAAGAACCTGAGAAAATTTACGCGCCGGTTCATAGATTGCATCATATGCGGCTTGCCCGCCGGTCATCATCGCGGCTTGGGCGGCTTTTGAGGCGCTCTCGAGTGAAAAGCCCATATAAAAACCGATAAGACAAACCGCCATGTAAACGGCGATACCGCAAAATAAGGCGCTGCGGGTGCCGATTCTTTTCGCCAGTTTGGCGAAGCCAATGGAACAAGGAATCGCGACGATCTGGGTTATCATCAGGGCGAGGATCATATTGATGGAATCAAGCCCCAGAGTGCTCCCATAGGAGGTGGCCATATGAATCACGGTACCAACGCCGTCTATGTATAAAAAATAGGCGACCATGAAGAGAAGCAGCGGGCGGTTTTTACCAATATCCCGTATCGTTTTGGCGAGATTGGTAAAGGCCGCTTTAATGATGCTGCCTTCAGGCCGGGGGATATAGTATTTCTGGTGGACCTTGCAGATGATGGGGATAGAAAAAACCGCCCACCAGACAGAGGCCATCACCACGCAAATCTTTACCACGGTGGTGGTGTCGATATGGAGTTTTGGCGCCAGAAACAAAAGAATCAGCGCGACTAAAAAAGGGACGGTGCTGCCACCGAGATATCCCATCGCATACCCTTTTGCGGAGACCATATCCATACGTTCAGGCGTGGTGACGTCAGTAAGGAAACTGTCGTAGAAAAGGCAGCTTAGGGCAAAACCGACATAGGAGATGACATAACCGACCAGCATCAATTGCCAGATATTAACCAGGGCCATTGCCAAAGTAAAGACGCAGCCGACGATAAGGCATATGATCAATAATCGTTTCTTTAACCCGTGAAAATCGGCCATTGAACCGAGAACCGGAGCTAGGACGACAACCAGTAAAGTGGCAAGGGAGGTGCCGTAGCCCCATACAATATCCCCAGAGACGCCGGCCGCGCCGGCGACGGTGGTAAAATAAATAGGGAAGATTGCCGCCATGATCATTGTGACGTATACCGAATTTGCCCAATCGTACATCGTCCAGGCGAACTCCGTCTTGGTCAGCTTTTCCCGTTTAGATAAGGCCACTGTTTGTTCTCCGATCGGTTGTGTTGTTTGCGCAGATTTATCGGAAAAATTCGGCGTTTTATCAAAAATTCTAGAATAGGCGAACGGTAGAGTTGATTTAAGTGTAATACGTATGGCTCCATCTTATCGCATAAGATAATTTGCCGCTATCCAGTACAGGTAAAGATTTGATAAAAAAAATGAAAAATCTAGGTATTGAGATATAAATTATTTTAACGTACTTTTAACGGGCGGGAACATTACTTATAGTTCAGTTTTTCGAACCTCATTTCCTCTTTAATTCGCTGAACTGCTAAAAAATACCGCTATTTAATACCAAGAACGATTATGCTATAATAGCGCCATGGATAAAAAACGAATGAAACTCATTATTGCCGCGGCAACGGCATATATCAGTTTGGTCATTTTTGCAAATTTGGGTTCCCTGCGTATCATTACTATCGGCGGTCTGACTATGGACGGCGGATCATTATTGTACCCCTTTACTTTTACGGTACGGGACATGCTCCATAAAAAAGCTGGGGCAACGATATCAAAATTCACTATCTGGCTGGCCGCCGCCATCAATCTTTTGCTTTTCGCCTTTATTTGGCTGGTGGCGATTCTTCCTGCCGATCTGACGGTCGGCCCCCAAAAAGAATATGCGTTCGTTTTGGTGCCGGGGGTTAGATTGGTTTTAGCCTCTATTGTGGCGATGACGATTTCCGAATTATTGGATACCCGCATCTATTCTATGGTGAGACATCGTTGGGGGAGCCGTAAACAATGGCTACGGGTGATTCTCTCCAACGCCTTTTCCGTACCGGTGGACACGGCGATTTTTCTGGGCATCGCCTTTCTCGGCCGGTATCCGCTCCCGGTTCTCGGCGCGATGTTTCTCGCGAATTTGCTGATCAAATATCTGGTGTCATTGGTTTCTCTGGGCGGAATCTATTTGATCAAGGAAGACAAGGAATAAGCGTTAATTGTTTTAACGGAAACTGAGAAATATTTTATCCCAAGTTTGGAGGAAAAGATGGTGGATACCATCCGCGCCTTTATTGATACGATCGCCGGGGGCAATTTTTTGGGGGATCTTTTCTCGGACCCTTTAGGCATGGTGCTGCCCTTTTATATACAGCTTTCCCGGCTTGTTTTACCGTTTCTTGCCCTATTAATCGTGGGACGGTGCGCGCTTTCCCTGATGCGGAGCAGGAGCGAACCGGAGACCTGGGCTTGGTTGGGCTTAGGGGACGGGGTCCGGCTGCCGATCAATCATTGGGAAAATATCATCGGCAGGAGCGGTAGCGCGGATATTGTTCTTCCCTTGCCGGAGATATCGCGTAATCACGCCGCCCTAATTCGGGAGGAATCCGCCAGTTGGCGGCTTATTGATATTGCCCACAAGAACAACCTTATGGTTAACGACGAACCGGTGGAAGATAGCTGTGCGCTTACAGACGGCGACGTCATTTCCGTGGCGGGCAACGAATTGGTTTTGGCGGAGATAACGCCTGAAGAAGATGAAAAACAAAGGGCCTGCCGCACGATTCCCGGTAAGCAGATTCGCCCGTCCCGTACTTTAGCCTGGCTTAGTGCGTTTATGATTATTCTCGCCGGGGAGCTCGCCCTTTCGCAAAGGGGTGAATACGGGTTAGCCATTCTCCTCGGCTTTTTCTGGTTACTGATTCTTATGTGGTTTTCCTGGTTTTTTTTCCGCTCTATTCGTCGTACCGGCTTTGAAATAGAGACGCTGGCCTTTTTTCTCAGCGCCCTTGGTTTGGCGGTCATTGCTTCCGGGGCGCCCGCCGAAATGTACCGGCAAAATATCGCGATAACCCTGGGTCTCCTCGGCTTCTTTGTCCTTAGTTGGATATTAAGAGACATGGGACGGATCAGGGTCTTACGTTGGCCGGCGGCGGCGGCGGCGCTTTTGGCGTTAGGTTATGTGTTGCTTTTCGGCGAGTCCATATTTGGCGCGCGTAATTGGATAACGGTTTTTGGTTATTCTCTGCAGCTTTCCGAGTTGGTGAAGATCCTTTTTATTTTTGCCGGCGCAGCCAGCCTGGATCGGCTTTTCGCCAGGCGTAACCTTTATGCGTTTATCGCCCTTTCTGCTGCGATTGTGGGTGCCCTGGCATTGATGAGCGATTTTGGCACCGCGTTTATCTTTTTTGCCGTATATCTGGTCATCGCCTATTTACGTTCGGGAGATCTGGCTACCATATCTTTGAGTCTGGCCGGCGCCGCGTTCGCGGTTTTATTGGTACTTACGGTTAAACCGTATGTGGCGGAGCGGTTTGCTACTTGGGGACATGCCTGGGAATTTGCCGCCACCGGCGGTTATCAACAGACCCGGGCCATGTCGGTGATTGCCAGCGGCGGTTTTTTCGGTTTAGGCGGCGGCGAGGGTTGGCTTAAGCACGTCGCCGCTGCGGATACGGATCTGGTTTTTGCCTTTGTCTGTGAGGAGTGGGGGCTGATTATCGCGGCGCTTACCTTGGTGGCGTTGATCGTCATCGCCCTTTTTGCCGTACGCTCCGCTTTTAACGCCAGGTCGTCGTACTATGTGATTGCCGCTTGTGCCACCGCGGCCTTGCTTCTCTTCCAAACGACGCTGAATGTGGGCGGTTCCCTCGATTTGTTGCCTTTGACCGGTGTCACTTTTCCCTTTGTCAGTAACGGGGGAACCAGCATGATCGCCTCCTGGTGTCTCCTGGCTTTTCTCAAGGCGGCGGATACCCGCCAGAATGCCAGTTTTGCCATAAGATTACCGCGTCGGAGGAGAAAGCGGGGGGTAACGGCGGATGAATAAAATTAAAAAACGGGCGCTGATTATCCTTTTCTTAGCCATTTTTATGATTTTAGGCGCGTTTTCCTTTATGATCTCTTTTGAAGACAAAGGCGCAGATTGGGCCGGGTTCGCCTCCAACACGCATACCCATAACGACGGTATTCTCATTTCCGGGCGGGTTAAAGATAGGGACGGTTTATTATTGCTTTCCACGGAGGAGGGAAAAAGGATATATAACGAAGACAGAGGTATCCGTCTTTCCACCCTTTACGCGGTAGGCGATGCGGCGGGTAATATCGGCGGCTCGGCGGTAAGTCTTTTTGCCCGGCAACTAATGGGATATAATATGGTCAACGGTGTCTACAGCAGGAGCGGCGAGGGGCGCGACGTTTATCTTACCATTGACGCGGAACTCAACGAGGTGGCCTGGGACGCGCTCAACGGCCGGAGCGGCTGTGTGGCGGTGATGGATTATACCACCGGCGAATTGCTGTGCATGGTCAGTTCCCCCGGGTTCGACCCCGCGTCCCCCCCCGATAATCCGTCCTATCTCAACCGGTTTCTTTCCGGTACTTTCCCGCCGGGCTCCATCTTCAAGTTGGTGACCGCTTATGCGGCGATCGAAGAAATCCCGGATCTCGCTACGTATCAGTTCACCTGCACCGGCAGCGCTGATTACGGGGGCGGAGAAATCACCTGCAAGGAGGCGCACGGGACGCTTACGTTTAAAGACGCCCTGGCGGTATCCTGCAATTGTTGTTTTGCCGACCTCGCGCAACAGCTGGGCGGGGAAACGCTTGCCAAATATGCGGATAAAACCGGGTTGACGTCATCCTTTGAGGTGAACGGTTTTTCCGTGGCCGCGGGAAGTTTCGAGGCGGCGGATTCGGACAGCGCGGCGCTGGGTTGGTCCGGCGCGGGCCAATACCATGATCTGGTTAATCCTTGCGCGATGTTGCGTTATGTAAGCGCGATCGCCAACGAGGGAAAGGCCTGCACGCCGACCTTGCTAAAAAAAGTCACTACGACCGGCGGCATTCCCTTGTGGCTCGATTTTTCTACAGATACGCAACGGCTCATGAGCGCGTCTACAGCGGCAGCGCTTAAGGAAATGATGGCCTATAATGTGCAAAGCAATTACGGGATTGATCGTTTTCCCGGATTGCCCGTATGCGCGAAAAGCGGTACCGCCGAAGTAGAGGCGGGAGCGACGCCCCACGCCTGGTTTACCGGCTTTCTTAACAGCGAGGAACACCCCTATGCCTTTATTGTTTTGGTGGAAAATGGCGGCGCGGGCGCTACGGTGGCGGGTTCGGTGGCTAATACGGTCTTGCAGGCGGCAGTGGCGGATTAAACTGTAATTATATGTAACTGCTTTGGGTTGCATATACTGTTTCCGGAAAACAGGAGGAGCTGGATATGGCGGTATGGATGACGGCGTATGTAGGATGGTTACTTGCTTATGTCGGCGCGCTGAACATATTGGCTTTCATCCTTTTCGCTGTGGATAAGAAAAAGGCCCGTACGGGAAAATGGCGGATATCCGAAGCCATGTTGTTGGTCAGCGCTCTGGCGGGCGGCGCATTAGGCGCGGTTTTAGGCATGAAAACCTTTCGTCATAAGACCAAACATCCTAAATTCTATTTCGGGCTCCCCTTAATTCTTCTTTTACAAATGACTTTTGTGTTTTACCTTTTAATGGTCGGTGTTTAAATATTAGAATCGGCATGGCAAAGCGGGGGCGTTTTCTTAGGAGGAAACGCCCCCGCTTTGGTCGGAAGTAAAATTATAAAGAAAATTCCCGGACGGTATAACGAATTTTTCCGGAAGCGGCGGGCGGGATGCTTTCAACCAGCTCATAACTGATTTTTGTCCCGGGGAGCAGAACCTGATAATCGTTTTTAACGCTCTTGAGACCGGGCGGTTCCAGGCCGTCGCGTGTCACTAAAAGAACTTTGGCTTTATCCGGCGCGCTTTGGATGATTTGGAATGCTTCAACTTCCTGTACTCTTTTGATACAGTTGGCAAAGGCTACGCCGTGTACCAGGCGGCCTTCAATAGTAACAAAAATCGCGTCTTCGCGCCCCAACACTTCGTCCAGCACGGGCAGCACCCGTCCGCAGGCGCAGGGATCCGGGGAAAGGGCGACCTCGTCTCCTAATTGGTAGCGGATACGGGGCTGCACATAATTATGGAGATCAGTTAAAATCAGTAAACCCTTCTCCCCTGGGGAAAGCGGCGCTTTACTTTGGATATCGACCACCTGGGCAATGAGATTTTCCGCGGAAAGATGAAGGCTGCCGCAGGGGCACTGATACGCAATGATTCCGCCGTCGCGCGCGCCATATTCATTGACCACCGGGGCAAAGAAGGCTTTTTCCAGAAGTTCTCGCTGATAAGGGTAGAGCGTCTCCGAAGTGGATACTACGGCTTTGAGGGGAAGAGATAGTTTCAACCCTTGCTCCAGCATGAGCCGGGCAAACTGGGTAAGCGCGCCGGAATAGCCGTACAGATATTCAGGACGATAACGCTTTATCAAGCGCAGGTGGTTTTTCATCGCAACCGGATCAAGCGCATAGGCGGGAATGATCCGCCTGTTTTTTAAATAGCGCTCCGTGAGGCGAAATTGGCGCATTGCCATCTTATCCAGATCGAAGGGGTTGCCCCAAATCATTAAACAACGGCTGCCAGGGGTGATACCGTACCAGCTCAAACCACGCCAACGCGCGGCTTCGTATTGTTCGACGGTAAACCGGTCCATAAAAAAACTGATCGGGTTGCCGCTGCTACCGCCGGAATTATTGGCGATCAACTGGGCGCGGTCGGCATTATCGGCGATGAAACTCTCCGGATCGGCCCGGAAAATATCCTTGGTAAGGAGCGGAAAGCTTTCCAAAGCAGCCAGGGGGTCGGTTTCGATTTCCGGGATGAGATTTTGCAACGGTTTATAGGCCGGCACATATTTGACGCAGTGTAGGAGTAAACAGCGGAGCTTATTTTCCCGTAAGGACAAAAGCTCGTTTTGGGAAACCCGCTCCATGCTTTGTAGCGACGCCGTAATGGCCCGGACATGATTGCCCCGGCGTTTTTCCATGACTGGATATAGAATGTTTTCAATGGCAGGTTTGATGATATCCATACTTAATCTCCTGAATCTGAGCTGAAACCGGGCGTTTTATTTATCCAAAGGGATTTGCGGGTTGTCGTTTTCATAAACGCAGAAATTATAGCGCAGGTCATCGTGCCATTGGTCGTCCGATATAATCAGCAAATGCCATTCCGGCAATTCGTCAAGATTGGGCAAATAACGGTCGGCCGGGAAAGTTTTATGGAATTTGGTGATATAGGCTTTACGGCAGTAGGGCAAGAGCAAGTTATAGACTGAGGCCCCGCCAATAACGAAAATCTCTTCATCCGCATAGGTGGCGGTCTGTGCCCATAATTCCTTGAGGTTGTGCACGACGAGGCAGCCTTGGGCAAAAAAATCCGGGTCGTCGCTTAAGACGATATTGATGCGGTTGGTTAAAGGGCGGCTCCCGGGCAAAGATTCCAAAGTGATTTGTCCCATAACCACAGTTTTATTCATGGTATGTTCTTTGAACCAAAGCATATCCTCCGGCATGCGGCAAAGCAGCTTGCCCTGATATCCGATTCCCCAATTCTCGTCTGCGGATGCGATCAGATTCATCTTTTTCTCCTTTGTTTTCGCGCATTGGCTGAAAGTAACCCCGGATTATATGGCAACGGGAATTTTGCCGATCGAGGGATGATATTGGTAATTATCTAAACGGAAGCTATCCGGGTGAAAAGCGTAGAAATCGTCAATCGTTTTATTCATGATCAATGTTGGCGCCGGATAAGGTGTTCTTTTCATCAGTTCTTCCACCAGGGGGATATGGCGGTCATAGATATGTGCGTCAGCGATCACATGGACAAATTCTCCGGCGATAAGCCCCGAGGCTTGGGCGAACATTTTAATCAGCGCCGCGTATTGCACCACGTTCCAATTATTCGCCACCAACATGTCCTGGGAGCGCTGATTGAGGATGCCGTTCAGGCGGTTTCCGCCGACATTGAGAGTAAGGCTGTAGGCGCAGGGATAAAGCTGCATGTCCTTGAGATCCGCATGAACAAAGATATTACTGACCATACGTCGGGAGAGAGGGTTATGGCGTAGGGTATGAAGCAGCATGTCCACCTGGTCCATTTCTCCCTCCGGAAATTGGTGCTTTACGCCCAACTGATAACCGTACGCTTTACCGATGCTTCCCTTTTTATCCGCCCACGCATCCCAGATGTGGGAGCCGAGATCAGCCACATTAGAGGATTTTTTTTGCCAAATCCAGAATATTTCATCCAAAGCTGCGGCAAAATTTATCTTACGCAGGGTGAGAATAGGGAATTCGGCGGAAAGATCATAACGGTTGATCACGCAAAAGCGTTTGACGGTATAGGCGGGCGCACCGTCCTCCCAATGAGGCCGAACCGGACCGCCTTTATCCCAGCAGCCATTTTCGAGGATATCCCGACAGTTTTCAAGGAAAAGCCGATCGGCGTAGGCCATGCGTATCCCTCCACAAATATAGATAATATTATTATAAAAGAAAGCACCGCCAAGCGCAAGGGCAAGCCGAAAAACCAGATTTTAATAAATTTATTTATTTCAAATTTTAGCAGCAATTTATAAATAACTGACAAAACAACAAATATTTCAGCACAATTTAAACCGCATTTCAAGTAGACATCACATATTAATACTATGATACGCTTATGCTATCTTAAAAAAGCGGGTTTGGCTAACGAAACAAACAGGGGGGATAAAACATGGACGAAGAAATAAAAAAAGAGCATAACCTTGAAGATACAGAAACAATAGACAATCGTACCCCCGGACAATCCGGGATTGGCGGTGAAGATCAAATGTGGGAAGACGTGGCGATTCCCGGCGAAGCTGATGAGCTGCAAATAAAAGAAAATGTAAACGGGCAACCGCCGGAGCAAATTGCGGCGTATCAGGAGACCTTATTCCAGAATGCGCCATTTGAGGGTGCGGGTGCCGATACGGGTGAAGCGATATCTTCTGAGAATACCGATATGCCGGCTGCCAAAGGGGAGGGACGGCTCAAGGAAAAGATGCGGAGCAATCTAATATTGTGGATTGTTTTGGGCGTCATCTGCGTGGGCTTGCTCGGCTTTGGCGGAGGCATGGTCGCAGCCGACCGCATCGGCGATAAGATGGAAGCAAATTTGCAGGAGAACTTAACGCAGATGTTGGAAGAGGCAGGCGGAACGGTGCTTTACCGTAGCGTGGATACGTCGGTTAAGGCAACGGACGACGCTTCGCTTTCCGTCTCCGCAGTTACGGCGTTATGCGCCGCTTCGGTGGTTGAGATTCAAACCGAGGTATCCGTATCCGAGTGGGGATACTTTGGGATGTCGTCCTATGTGGTGCCGGGCGCGGGATCGGGTGTGATCATCAGCGATAATGGCTATATTCTCACCTGTAATCATGTTATTGAAGACGCGCAAACGATCACGGTGGGCTTACGTAATGGCGAGAGCTATGAGGCGACGCTGGTAGCCAGCGATGAACAAAGCGATGTGGCTATCCTGAAAATCGACGCCGAAGATCTGACCGTGGCGGTTCTTGGCGATTCCGACGAGTTGGAAGTGGGCGATCAGGTGGTTGCGATCGGCAATCCTTTAGGCGAACTGGGCGGTACCGTGACCACGGGGATCATCTCCGCCTTGGACCGCGAGGTTACTATTGAGAATAAGGGCACCTACAATGTGTTGCAGACCGATGCGGCGATCAACGGCGGTAATAGCGGCGGCGGCTTATTTAATAAAAAGGGCGAATTGATCGGGATGATCAATGCCAAGGCCAGCGAAGTGGGCGTCGAGGGGCTAGGTTTTGCTCTGCCCAGCAACGACCTTAAAACGGTGGTCGAAGACCTGCTTAATTATGGTTATGTGGCTGACCGGGGCGCTACGCTGGGCGTGGTGTTGGTGGATATCCTTGACGAGCGTACCGCAACCAGCTACCAGGTCGATGATTTGGGTTGTTATATCCTGCGGGTTAACGACGAATCCAATGCCGCTTATGCCGGATTACAAAGCGGGGATTTGATCGTATCCATTGACGGCGTCGCCGTCGAGAATGCCAATCAGGTCGTGGATATTATCGGTAATCATGTGGTCAACGACGATATCCAAATGACGATCAAACGCAACGGTAAACTAAAAGACTTCGATATCACGCTTTACGGTGTGGTGCCCGGAGAAACCGCAACGAAGCCGGCGGTGGCGTTCTAGGTTAACAGTTTGATGATAGGTATTAAAAATAGAACTACGGTATTTCACGGGCAAAATTGCTCGTGAAATACCGCGTTGTTTGGAACAAACGAGAGGAAGAAGGAGTGGATAGTATGAATACCGATCCAAAGACAGAGACGAAAAAGGGCAAATTGCTCATTGCCGACGACGAATCCAAAATCAGAGCACTTATCCGTAAATATGCGGAATACGAAGGGTATAGCGTTACCGAGGCGACCGACGGAATGGATGCCGTGCAGAAAGCCCGAGACGAGGATTTCGATATCATCATTTTGGATATCATGATGCCGGAACTGGACGGATTTTCTGCTTGCCGGGAGATCCGTAAGGAAAAGAAGACGCCGGTATTAATGCTTTCCGCCCGGGGTGAGGAATACGATAAGATTCATGGATTTGAACTGGGTATCGACGATTATCTGGTGAAGCCATTTTCACCCCGCGAATTGATGATGCGGGTCAACGCGATACTCAGCCGCTACGCCACGCCCAGCCGCAACGATAATGAGAAAGATGAATTCGGCGGGCTGGTGATCGATTATGCGGCCCGGCTGATTTATTTGGACGGGGAACGTGCCGATCTTTCGCCAAAGGTCTATGATCTGCTGGTCTATCTGGCAAGAAACCGGGGATTGGCTTTGACTCGCGAGCAATTGATTAGCCAGGTCTGGGGCTACGATTATTTTGGCGACGACCGCACTCTCGATACCCATATCAAGCTGCTGCGGCTGGCGCTCGGGACCTACCGTGATTATATTGTTACCATCAGGGGCGTGGGATATCGTTTTGAAGCGTAAGGAGCCGGAATGGTAGAACTTAAGGACAAGTGGAAAAAGAACGTATTACGTGGAATGGGCCTGCGCTGGCGGATACTTATCTACCTGCTGGGCTTTGCTATTATTATGGTTCTTTTGCTCTGGCTTTTTCAGATAGTCTATTTGGATGACTTCTATGAGAAGATAAAGAAAGACCAGATAGAGACGGCCTATATTAATATTGCTCAAAATATCGACACCGAGGATCTCCAAAATTATGTGGAGGAGGTGGCCCTCCAGTATAATCTGTGTGCGTCTATCTATTCCCTGGAAAGAGCCAACGGATTGATTTTTGGCTCGGAAGAGATCGTCAAAGTGGATATATTGTCCGATTGCATCATCCACCATATTGATACGATGGAAATCAGCCGCATTTATCATGAGGCAGTCGCGGCACCCGACGGTTATATGGAGATATTCTCCCGGGTTCGCTTTAATTTTATCCAATCGGACGACAGCGGGTTTCCACAAGGGATATTAACTAAAGACGAAGGTCTTTCCAAAAGTCTCGTTTACGCCAGGATAACCGAGGATGGGTCAGGGGCCAGCTATATGGTGCTGCTTAATTCCAGCATCACCCCGGTAACCGCCACAGTCAACACGCTTAGGGTACAATTGATCTTCATATCCCTCATTCTTATCGGTCTTGCGCTTGGCTTAAGTTTGGTGATTGCCCGGCGACTCTCCAGGCCGATCAGTAAGATAAACGAAGCGGCTAAGCGTTTGGGAAAGGGGGATTTTTCCGGCAATTTCGCCGCCGGGAACTACAAGGAAATTTCCGAACTGGCGGACACGCTGAATTTTGCCTCCGCGGAGTTGGCCCGTACGGATACCCTGCAAAAAGAGCTTGTAGCCAATATCAGCCACGATATACGCACGCCGCTGACCATGATTTCCGGGTATGCCGAATATATGCGCGATTTCCCCGATGAGGATCACCGGGAAAGCATTGAGGTGATCGTGGAAGAAACCGGCCGTCTGCGCGATCTGGTCAATGATATTCTAGATACTTCCCGGATGAGCGCAGGGGTGAACATCATTAATCCCAGGGTTTTTGATTTCAGCGATTCGCTTGCCGGTTTTATCCGTAATTATAATCATCTGATCGAACCGCAGGGTTATCGGATAGAGCTTTTGGCTGAAGAAGAGGTCTGGCTCCATGCGGATGAGCAGCGGTTGATGCAAGCAATCGGCAATATGCTGAATAACGCCTTAACCCATATCGGTAGCGACAAGCTGATTAAGGTACGGCAGACCGTTAAAGGGAATATAATGCGCCTGGAAATCAGCGATCAGGGCTGCGGCATCGCCGCAGGGGATGTTCCCCATATTTGGGAGCGGTATTACCGTACCGACGCTTCGGCGAAGGGCAATCATAGCAGCGGACTCGGCCTTTCCATCGTCAAGGGGATTTTGGAATTGCATGGAGGCAAATACGGGGTGATCACCGCTCCCGGCCAAGGAAGCACTTTTTGGTTCGAGCTAAAGATCAGCACGGAAGGGAAAGCCGATGATTGATCCCAAAAAGGATACACAAGATAAAAAGAGACGCCGCCAAGCGTCTCTTTTGTTTGGATTACCTGGCAAAAGGTATGACATTGGCCGCGGAGTATGATATAATATATGGAACGTAAATCAGCCGGAACAACATGGACCACGCTTTATATATAAGGAGGAAGATATGGATCTGTCAAATTTGCCCAAAGTTGATCGAATCATCTTGGCCTTGGAAAAAGAAGGGGCAAATCCCATATTATTGGCGGAAAGCGCCAGAGAAGCGGTGGATGGCCTTCGCCGCTCCCTTAAAGATTCATCCGTCGAAGCGGATAGGGAGTCTCTCTTTAAAAAAGCCCTTGACGCCACCCGGGAAACGTATCGGCAAAAAAATATCCCGTCCCTGCGCCCGGTTATCAATGCCACCGGGGTGCCGCTGCATACCAATCTGGGCCGCGCGCCGATCGCGGAAGAGGCGGTGGAAGCAATGGCTGCCGTTGCCCGGGGCTATTGCAATTTGGAATTATCATTGGAAACGGGTAAAAGGGGCAGCCGTTATGACCATGTGGTGGAACTTTTAAAAGAGCTTACCGGCGCGGAGGACGCTTTAGTGGTCAATAATAACGCCGCCGCGGTTTTGTTGGTGTTGGATACTTTAGCCAAAAGGGGTGAGGCGATCGTATCCCGCGGCCAATTGGTGGAAATCGGCGACAGTTTCCGTATCCCCGATATTATGAAAAAAAGCGGCGTGCATCTGGTGGAGGTCGGCACCACCAATAAGACCCGGATCAAAGACTATGCGGAGGCGATCACCTCTCGCACGAAAATGATCATGCAGGTGCATCCCAGTAATTTTAAAATCACCGGATTCCACGAAACGGTAAAAACAGAGGAACTGGTGCAACTAGCCGCGGTTCACGAGATCCCGGTAATGGACGATCTGGGCGCAGGCTGCCTCTTTCCCTTGGCCGGCCGGGGTATCGGCGAAGAACCACTTGTTTCCCGGGTCGTTGCCACCGGCGTGGATATCGTGACCTGTTCCGGGGACAAGCTTTTAGGCGGACCCCAGGCCGGATTGATTTTAGGGCGACGGGAATATGTGGCGCGGATCAAGAAGAATCCCCTTACCCGCGCGCTCAGGGTGGATAAATTTACTTTAACCGCCCTGGAATCGACCCTACGGATATATCGCCGGGGCGAGGCGGCTGAATTGGTGCCGGTGATTGCGATGATCACCGCGCCCGTGGAAAAACTGGCGGAACGGGCGCAGATGTTGGCTCAGCTGATGCAACGGCAAGACGCAGAAGAAAAATACTATCAAGTGCGGGTCAAGGAAGGAAATTCCGAGACCGGCGGCGGTTCCCTTCCCGGCGTGATGTTGCCGACTTTTTTAGTCGAGTTGACGCCGGGCCGACTTAGCGCCCAAGAGTTAATGACCGCGCTTCGCCGGGGCGATCCACCCTTGCTCGCCTATATCCGTGAAGAAAAGCTGATCTTTGACCCGCGGACCATGAGCGAGGCGGATCTGGCAATCGTCGCCAAGCAAGTGGCGCAAACAAGCCGGGAGAAAACGACGGACTGAGAGGGAAAATATGACGGATTCCCAGCATATCATTGTGGGAACAGCGGGACACGTCGATCACGGGAAAACCGAACTGACCGCGGTTTTGACCGGAATCAATACCGACCGGCTTCCCGAAGAGAAGAAAAGGGGCATGACCATCGTCCCCGGCTTTGTGCCGCTGGTTTTGCCAAACGGCTTGCGCTTGGGGCTCATTGACGTACCCGGCCATGAGAAATTTGTCAAAAATATGCTGGCCGGAGTGGCCGGAGTGGATATGGTGATGCTGGTGATCGCGGCGGACGAAGGCGTAATGCCGCAGACGACGGAACATCTCCATATTCTCCATCTTCTCGGTATTGATAAAGGCGTGGCCGTGATCACTAAGGCCGATCTGGTGGACGACGAATGGTTGGAGCTAATCAAGGAGCAGGTAGAAGAATTGCTGGCGCCGACCAGCTTAAAGGACGCGCCGATCGTGGTTACTTCCGCATATACCGGCGAGGGTATGGACGCGTTAAAACAGCAGCTAATGGAAATTGCTGAGACAGTGGAGAAAAAACCGCTTTCCGGTCATGCCCGCCTGCCCATAGACCGCGTTTTCAGTAAAACCGGTTTTGGGACGGTGATCACCGGCACCCTTTGGAGCGGCAGCCTCAAAGAAGGGCAGAAGGTGGAACTTTGGCCCTCCGGCCGGGAGGCGCGTATCCGCAGCCTTCAGGTGCATAACCAAAAGGTGGAACAGGCCCTGGCCGGGCAGCGCACCGCGGTCAATCTCTCCGGGGTGGAGGCCATGGAGTCGCCGCGCGGCGGCTGGCTGGCGGAGCCCGGGTTGCTTCGGGAAAGCCGCCGTTTGGATGTTTCCTTGCGCCTGCTCGGCACAGCCAAACCTTTACCTCAGCGGGCCAGGGTGCGGGTGCATCACGGCACTTCCGAAACCTTGGCCCGGATCAATCTTTTGGACAGGGAAGAATTAGCGCCGGGCGGGAACTGTTTTTGCCAATTGGAGCTGGAAAATCCTCTGCCGCCTCTGATCGGCGATAAATTAGTCTTGCGTTCCTATTCGCCGATGATAACCGTCGGTGGAGCCACGGTGTTGGATATTTCGCCGCCCAGGCATAAGCGCTATCATCCGGAGATTATCGAAGCGCTGGAGGCGCGGACCAAAGGAAGCGGCGCCGACCGTTTGGCGGAGGTGATGCGCAGGGAAGCCAAGCCCCTGACCCTCGTGGCCGCCGCGAAAGCGGCCCAAGCACCGGCAAAAGAACTGGCGCCGCTGCTTGGGCAACTGAAAGAAGAAGGAAGGGTTTTAGCGCTGGATATAGACGGGGATACATCTTGGCTCTCCGCTGAGGTGGAAGCAGATATTCGTTACCGCCTTTTAGCGCTGCTCCGGGAATATCATCAAAAACACCCTCTGCGAAACGGTTTTCCTTTAGCCGAGTTGCGCCCCCGCTTTTTCTCTGCTTTTTCGCTTAAACAGATGAACGCCCTGCTCGCTTGGTGGCAATCCGGGAACGAGACAACGGTCAAAGGCGCGTCCCTGGCGCTCGCGGGATTTGCCCCGCAGCCCAATGAAAAGGAACAAGCGCTGCTGGAGCGCTTGGAGCAGGCGTATAGCGATCAACTGTTCAGCCCGCCGCTTTGGGAGGTGCTGAGCGGATCGATGAAGATCAAAACGGAAGAAGCCAACGAACTTTTACAGTACCTGGTGGAACAGGGCAAGCTGATCAAAGCGGGCGATTATTATTTCCATGCCGCGGCGCCCGCGCAAGCGTGGCAACGGATGAAAACCGCGGAGACCGTCGATGGCTTCGGCGCGGGGGATATCCGTGAATTGATCGGCAGCAACCGTAAGTATACCCTTGCGCTGTTGGAATATATGGATACCCACAAATTGACCCTGCGGGTCGGGGAGAAACGCTTTTGTGGGGACAAGGGGTAAGGAAATTTTAAAGGAGAATAAACTAAACAATATTTAATTTATTTACTATTTTATCAAGAGAGACATATGTATTATCTCTAAAGGATATAAAGGCAGGAAGAATCCCCTTTTTTGAGGATAAATCAATTTTATATGGGTTCATTGAAAAAAGGTTGGCATTATAGTTGTCCCGCTGCAATACTAAGGTGGAAATATAGTCGGTTAAATGAAACGCTGTCTGTTCAATTTCTTCAATATTTACTATTTTAATATTTGTTAGAATGAATTTATATTCGTTACTATCCATTTTAATACCTAATTTTTCTATTGCACGCTTATAGATATTTGCTCTTGAAACATAACTATCGTCAAATAACACAATAACCCCAAACACATCTTTTTTTTCAAAATTCTTAATTGAAAAAGGATTATATAAATTAAATTCTCGAATTCTATTATAAATCTGTACAATAGAAGATGCATACTTTTCAACAATATTATTTATTGTTTGTATATCGAAGTCACGCACTCGAATTGTGGTAAGAGATAATTTACTATCGAATAGTATACATACATGCCCTTTTCTTACCATAACATCCGGTGTTCGATATTCAGTTTTACAATAATATTTTATTTCAGGTTTGATTTCGTCATATGATAAAGACTCTTTTAAAATAAATTCAAGATAATTTTGGAGAGCGAATTCTCCAATTTTTTGCAGCAGTTGGAGATTATCATGAGTTAATCTTCTAAATAGGGAATCTGTTATTGCATCCACAATTAAATAGGGAAGAGGCAAATAAGTCTTTTCCTTGTAATTGATAAATGGATATGGATAAAAAAACTTGAAAGAATGCTGATAGCTATTAATGCCATTTAAAAGGCATTTATTTTGTTCTAATATGAACGCAGAGCGTTTAATAACAAGAAATTTGAATATCTTGTTGTAGCTAAAAAAAATTTTATCGATAGCTTCATTTAATTTATATGCATTAGAAGGATATACAAATAGATTATAAATTAATAAAGCAGGTAAATAGAAATCAGCGTATGTAGCTTTAAAAAAATTCTTAAAAATTTCAGGCATGTCTAAATCATTATTTTTAAATGAAAAAATATAATTATATCGAAATAATCGAACATGAATATCAGTTTGCTCTTTAAATTGAAATTGGCTTAAACCCATCAGCCAGTAATCAGGGTCATTATTGCTAAGGATTGAAGGATGACAATAAGATTTTATGGCGTTAATAATTTCGATAAAGATACGTTGGTCCTCTATGTCCTTGAAAGTTTTATATTGGTATTCTTTTTCTGTCATTATTGAGAATAGGGCAAACGTCTCTAAATCCCATGTCTGCGGTAAGTTTTGCAAGACAATTTTTTTAGGGTCAATATAGTAGGGTGAAGACTGCATAATTTTTTGACTACATTTTTGACAAATCTCCATTTTCTCAGAAAAAGAATAGCGTTTTAAGATAGTTGGAATTTGTTCAAAATTCATTTTAACACTCCTAAAACATTATTAATATAATTATACCATGTAAACTTATTTTTTGTTAATACTCGTTAACAAAACCCCCGGCCCAAAAAGGCCGGGGGTTAAATTGGCGGGAACGTGTGCGAATCGAACACACCTGAGACGGGATCGCCGCCTCACACCGGATTTGAAGTCCGGGCCGGCCACCAGGCCAGATCCGCTCCCATGACAGATTTTACGCATTATGGGCAAATCGCCTTATACCAGACTCAAATAAATGCAATTGCCGATAACTCGCCGAAAAATAGCACCCCACTTTTAATTAGTTTTTCCAAAAACCAAATAATTGACTCTGAATAAGTCAAGGAAAGCCTTAACGATTATATCACCGTTAAGGCTTTTTGTCTATCTTGAAATTTTGGGGATTCCGCTTCGAAGAAAAGCGATAAAATATAAAAATCAGGCTTAGTCCCGGCTAAACAATCCGCTAAAAAATTCCTCGATCGGGATCAGGTATCTGCCCAGGGATTTCAGGCGGTCCCAGAAATTCTCGTCCGGGGTCTCTTCAGGCAAAGCGGTTTCTTCATCCGGCAGCTCGATCGACGCGGTTTTAAGCACGAATTGTACCGCGTTGATCTGCATGTTTTTCGCCGAGACAAAAGAGACCAGGTCAAAATCGCGGCCGCCGTATTGGGCGAGCAGATCTTCAATTTTTTCTTCCATCTGCGCGTCCATGTCCCCGGTCTCGCTGCGTAGTTCGCCGGTGCCGTCTGCAAGTTCCGTCGTCCCGTCGCTCAGTTCGTCGACTCCGTCGGTCAGTTCGGCGCTGTTTTCCTTTAATTCATCCGTGCCTTCCGCCAGATCGCCCACGCCGTCGCTGAATTTTCCCACGCCGTCGGCGTATTCATCGTTGCCTTCCGCCAGGTCCTGTGCGCCGTCTTTGAGTTGGCCCGTACCGTCGTAGATTTCACCAATTCCGTCTTCCACCTCGCCGATCCCGTCCGCAAGTTGATCCATCCCTGCGGATAAGGCAACAAGGTTTTGTCCCAGTTCGTCCAGACTGGCATAGTACTGGTACAGCCCGGCGGAAAGGGCGGCGCCGTTACCGTCGAGCGCGCTATATCCATCCATGAGCAGGGAAAAGCTTCCGCTATATCCTCCAATAACCGCTTCCGTGTATTGGAGCATCGCCCCGGCGATGATCGTCTCAGCCGTCTGATCCAAGGTATAACCGGCTTGATTGAGTCCAGCCACCACTTGTGCCGCGGCAATAGCTGCGCCGGTGCTGAGGTTGCCGTCTCCGTCCGGATTATCCAGCCCCGTTTCGAACAATTGCATATCGTCGTAGAACCTATCCACGGCGTCAAAATATTGATCGTACTGTTGGAGCGATTGATTGAAGAGAATATTGAAATGACTCAATCCATCCGCAGCCTGGGAAAGGCCGTCCGCCAATTGATCTCCGGCATCGCTGAGCTCAGGCATCTTTTGATAGAGGGTTTTCACCCCGCTATGCAGTTCCCCGACACCGTCCGCTAATTCGTCTGCGCCGTCGGCCAAATATTTACTGCCGTCCAAAAGATCCAGGGATTTATCGTAGAGCTCGTTTGCCCCGTCTGCAATCTCCCCGACGCCGTCGCCGAATTTCACCACCCCGTCTTGGAGTTCGATCACCCCTTCGTGCAGGTCTATGACTCCGTCGTCCAGCGCGATGATCCCGTCTTGCAATTGGGCGATATCAAAGAGGATATCGCTTTTATCGAAATCGTCCAAAGACAGGGCCAGGGAAATCCCTGCGATCTGGATCCCCTCCATGGTAAAATCCTTGACCTGCGCGGAAAAGGAGATATGGCTTTCCCGGTTGGAAAAGATGATATAGGAGAGGGTTTTGGTTTCGCCTACGGAGGAGACGGTGGCATCCGGCGACTGGATATTGCGGCACTTGCCGCTATCAAGGTTGATGGTGATTTGCAGGGCGTAATTTTCAAAAAACAAGGGATTGATCTCCGCGTTTTGGCTGATATCCAGGCTTACTTCCAGCAAGCCGTCGGCGCCCGCTACCTCGGCCGCATCAGCCGTATCTCCGTCCAGGGCATAAGCGACCGAGATATCCCAGGGCAGTCCCACCGGCCCCAGTTCTCCCTGATAATAGAAATTGCCCGCCTTCGCGTCTACGGTAACGATATTGTCCGCAAGGCCTATCGGCGCAAGGTCGGTGAGATTGGTTGCGTTTTTGTAGGGCCCGTAGTCGATAATAGTCCCCGCCTTTTCCAACAGGAAACTGTTGATCACATAGACATTGTCCACCGCGCCCGAAGCGTTAAGGGTGGCATAGACGATTTCCTCTTTGGGGGTATTGGGCGGCTCCACCGCCAAGGCCAAACCGCCGCTAAGAAGCACCGCCAGGAAAAGACAAGCAAAGAATAGGATGTATTTTTTTAACATATGGGTCAATCCTTTATTTTGGTTTTTGTATTTTATGGAGAAATCCCGCCCGGAGGGTTAGCTGTTCGATAGGCCGGTCGAAAAGGATGAGCAGCGCGGGGAGGAAGAAAAAGACCATTGCCATAGAGAGTGCCGCGCCTCTGCCGATTAGCATGCCGATATCGCCGATGGTGGCCAATTGGGAAAGAAAAGCTTCGGAAAAACCGGCAACGACGAGGATGAGCCCGCTCGTCATCACTGAAACACCGGAATTGCTGAGCGCGGCGGTTGCCGCCTCAACCGGTAGGAGGGTTTGCCTGCCCTCCATATAGCGGTTGGCGAAAAGGATGGCGTAGTCGATGGTCGCTCCCAGCTGCAAGGAAGATACCACGATATACCCGATAAAGAGCAACGGTTCCCCCAGAAAATAGGGAACGGCCATATTGATATAGATCGCGCTTTGGATGGCGGCCACTAATAAAACCGGCAAGAGCAGGCTGCGGAAGGCAACGAGGATGATCAGGGCTACAGCCAGTAACCCAGCCAGATCGACCTTGATAAAATCCGAGGTGACGCTGTCTTGGATATCGGAGATGGAAAAGGCTTTTCCGACCAGCCAAACGTCGTCGCCGTAGTACGTTGCGGCAGAGTCGCGGATATAATCCACGGTGTCGAACATCGCTTCGTCTTCGCTAATGCAATTAAGATAGAGGATCATCCGCCCGTAGCCGTCGGAAAGAAAATTTTCCCGTACGGATGCGGGTAAGATTGATCTAGGAATCGCGGGGTCGGCCACGGTGACTAAACTCTGCACCGAATCGATATACGGATTTTGGGAAAGTTGATCCGCCATAGCGATTTCCGCGCCGATATCCCCGTCGGGGAAGAGGAGGATGGCCTGATCGAAAATGCCGAAATGGGTTTCGATCCGCGCTTTCTCTACGGAGATCTGGTCGTCGCTGGCGGAGCCGGAACTGTCGCCGTAGAGAAAATGGTTATTTAACTGACCCAGATAGGCGGGAACGATGATGAGCAAACCGATGACCAGAAATATATAACGGGGTTTGATTAAGGCTCGGGCAAATTTGGGACTGATACGGAAAAAGGTGCGGTGGCGTGTCTTTTCGATCCATTTATGGCTGACCAAAAGCAGGGGCGGGAGAAAAACGATCACGCAGATGAAGCTGAACACAACCCCTTTGGCCAGGACCAGACCAATGTCGCTGCCGATGCCGTAGGCCATGATCGCCAAGGAGGAAAAACCGGCGATCGTGGTCAAGGCGGAGGCAAAGATGGTGGAAAAAGATTTTTTAGTCGCCATGACCAGGGCTTCTTTAAGGGGTAAGCCGGAGGCCTTTTCTTCTGCGAAACGATGGGTAAGAAAAAGAGAATAATCCATGGAAACCGCGAGTTGGATCACCGCGCCCATGGAGAAAATGATAAAACTGACGTGATCGAAAATAATATTGGTACCCATATTGATCAACACCGCTACGCCGATCACGAAAATAAAGATCAGCGGCTCTATCCAGGCGGAACTGATCAGTACCAGGATGAGCAGACAAAGGGGTACGATGACCACCATCAGATTAAAGGTTTCGGTGGCAACGATTTCCCGGGTGGTGCGGCTTGACTCGGCAGTACCGTATATCGCCGGATTATATGCTGCGGCAATCTGCCTGGCCTGTACTAAAGCCTCTCCGGTGATCAGCGAGTAATCATCGTTGCTAAAGTTAAGAAAAAAAAGAGCGCAGTTGTCATGATAATAGGTTTGCAAATAAGCGGGGTCGATGTATGAAAGCGGCTGATTCAAATCGACAATATCGTCCAACCACAATACGGAGCCGATCCCTTCGATGCCTTCCAGTTTTTCTTTAAGGGAGAGGGCTTCGGCAACGCTGATATGTTCGGCCATGAGCATTGACGCGCCCTCGTAACCGAATTCACGGTCCAGTTTATCCAGGGCGACCTTGCTTTGGGAGGAGGCTGGCAAGTATTTTGAGAGATCGTAGTTGATCGCCACCGCCGGGATCAAGGCCGCCGAGACAAAGGCAACCACGAGAAAAAGGATCAGGGTCGTCTTGCGGTATTTAAGGATAATATTGAAAAATTTTCCCATAGCTTTCCTTTGCCCGGGGATGGGGTAGAAGCTTTTTTTCGTCAAGTAAACAGGGGCCCTTTGTTTGAGAGAGGCAAATCGACGGTTCCAAACTACGGCTTTATGGCGATACTTTAATAGACAAAGCTATATTTGCCGTTGATGATCGCGGCGAGATAAGCGGGCATGACACTGTTTTGTCCGTTATCGTCAAAGGCGATGGAACCGGAATAGAGGTACGGCGCGGGAAAATCGCCTTCTTTAAGCAGCGCGCTCAACGTATCCTTATCGGTAGTACCGGCCATATTAACCGCTTGGGCGGCTACGATGACCGAGGCGAATTCGAGAAGCGCCGCATTGCTCATGTCTTTGCCGCTGCGTTCCCGGTAAAGATTGTTAATATAGAAAAAAATCGCGGTAGCCTGCACACGACGGGCTGCGGCGGTAATCACCGTATTTTCGGCCGAGGCGTTTTCGTCGCTTTCCGCTGAGGCCGCATCCGGGTTCGTATAAGAAAGGTCGGGGCAAACCATTGCGCCCGTATAAAAATCAAGACCGGCGTTTTTAACCGCAGTGGCAAATTCGTCGCTTTGGAAGCCGCCGGTATAACAAAGGGCAACTTTGGGCTGATATTTGGCCTGCGCATAGAAATTGGCAAATGAAATCAGATCATTTGTTGAGCTAATTTGGAGGATAGCGTCCGGTTCGTTAATAATCATCTTGGACGCTTTGTCGGCAAGATCAGTCTCCCCGGGCTCATAAGAAATAAGGGCTACCGTCTCTAAGTTGGTCTTAGCCAGAGCGGTTTTGAGGGTGTCTGCGGCGTGAATGCCGTAATCGTTATTGATATAGGCAATGGATACTTTCTTGATCCCGGCCTTGGCGGTCAGATTAAGCTGGTTAATATAATCAAGAAAAAGCGCGGTTTCCAGCGCATCCGTATTGGCGATCCGGTTAAAGTTTTCAGCAAACAGGGTGCTGCCGTCCGTCAGAGCGATTGACTTGGCCGAGCCGCAAATCATGGGAATGCCGTTGCGAAAACAGGGCAAAGCCGCTGCGGCGGTCAGGTCCGAATCATAAGCGCCTACCATAACGGGCACGCCCATTTCGATCAGTTCGGTAGCGGCAGCCGCAGCGGTTTTGCTGCTTGTGCCGCAATCTTTGAATACCAATTCCACCCGGGCGTTACCGTAATCGGCCAATCCCGAATTCTGAGCTAAATCCCAGTCGATATCGTGGCGATTGTTGATGATATCCGCCGCTATTTGCATGGCCGTTTGCATATCCTGAACGGTTTGCGCATTTGCGCCCGCAAGGGGAAGAAGGGCTCCGATATAGACGGTTTCCAATTCGTTGACCTGGCCCGCTCCGGCGCTATTTTGATCGTTTGCCGTCTCTTGCGTGCAGGCGGAAAATCCCAGCGCACAAATAAAGATTAATAGAAGAATAAATACGGTCTTTTTCATTGAATCGCCCTTTCCTTTAGCATATTCTTGGCCGTCTGATCGAGAATCTCCATAAACTGGTGCGCTTTTGTTTCACCGATGTTTATAATAAAATGGTCGATAAATGCCTCTGCCTGGCATTTTCTGTTTTGTAGATGGTCGCGCCCGCTTTGGGTGAGGCGAACCAGAATTTTTCTCCGGTCGTTCTCGCAGATTTCCATGGTCACAAAACCCTTTTTCCTCAGCGAATTTAGGGCCGAAGTGATGCGTCCCCGTGTCACATGGAGCGCCGTCGATATTTTAGAGGGGATACAGTCGTTAATATTTTGGTTTATGGTCAGATAATGCAGTACCCGTAATTCCCCTTGGCAAAAGTCCATCAGGTCGGCCATGGTTTCCATGTTGTAAAATCGGGTGAAAACGTCGATCAAATTATCCCGCAGATCGTTTTTTTCCATAGACATCGCCTCGCTTCCTATTATGACCTAATACTGACGTCATCTTAAACTGCTCCGTTATGGGGAGGATATGGCGCCCTTGAAAAAATAAATAAATATCATATATAGTTTATGCTATATATTATAATGCGGGAGGATTTTTTTGTCAAAGAGTTTTTATTTAAATATTTTTATTTAACCGGATAAAGGCAATGCGTTCAAATTTTTATTCAGCATAAATATTTATAAAATTTTATAAAAATAAGTATTCACTTTTAGTTCATTGTGTGTTATTATAGGTCTTAAATGATAATAGTATAATATGTTTAGTATTAATTATACGGAAAAGAGGTTATTGAAATGGCAGTTAATCTTAAAGGCAGGAGTTTTCTTTCGATTATGGACTTCACCCCGCAGGAAGTTCGCTATCTGCTTGATTTGGCGCATGATCTCAAATCGAAGAAGCGGGCCGGGATCCATAATGAGGGTTTAGCCGGCAAAAATATCGTTTTGCTTTTCGAAAAATCCTCCACGCGTACCCGCTGTGCCTTTGAGGTGGCGGCATTGGACGAAGGCGCCCATGTCACATTTCTCGACGCCAACAGTTCCCAGATGGGAAACAAGGAATCGCTTGAGGATACGGCCAAAGTCCTGGGGCGGTATTATGACGGGATCGAGTACCGCGGTTACGATCAGGAAATCGTGGCGGATCTGGCAAAGTATTCCGGCGTCCCCGTGTGGAACGGTCTCACCGACGTAGATCATCCCACCCAGTCGCTGGCGGATATTATGACCATTGAAGAATATGTACAGAAGCCGTTGAATAAAATAAAGCTGGTCTTTTGCGGAGACACCCGGAATAATGTGGCCTATTGCCTGATGTATATTTGCGCAAAATTGGGCATCGATTATGTAGGCTTCGGCCCGCGCGAATTAAAAGCCGCCCCGGAGGTCGTGAAACGTTGCGAGGAAGCCGCCAAAAGGACCAGCGCCGGTGCGACCACCGCAACCTTCACCCTCACCGACGATCCAGCGGCGCTGATTGGCGCGGACGCGATCTATACCGATATCTGGGCGTCTATGGGCGAGGAAGCGAAGATCCCCGAGCGGGTGAAGTTGTTGGCGCCCTTTAGGGTCACCCCGGAACTGATGGCGAAAACAAAAAACCCCGAATGCATTTTCCTCCATTGCCTGCCCAGTTTCCATGACTTCAATACGACCATGGCCAAAAAACAGATGGATTTGGGTTACGATATCCGGGAAGTTACGGACGAGGTTTTCCAAAGCGATAACAGCCGGGTTTTTGATCAAGCTGAAAACAGGATGCACACCATTAAAGCCGTGATGTTGGCAACGATGGGATGATTACCGGATTCAACAAATAATTCGATACGGAGTAAGCCGGATTATCCCCCGATAATCCGGCTTTAATTAATAAAAATAAATGCAAGGATTTGCTTTCGCCATTCGTGTTATTAATGAAAAAAGTTTTGACGAATTAATACGAACGGAGGGAGAAAAATGAAAAAATTAATTATTACGGTTGTAGTTCTGACCGCCGTATTGGCGGGCACCACCACCGCTTTGGCCGCGCAGGATAACCAAGGCGGTTTCGTCGAGGAAAATGGTAATGCCATATGCGAGGCAAACGGAACCGGGCAATGCGCGGGAATTTGTCTTGGCGGTAATGACGAGGCAAACGGCGTTTGTCTGCGCGAACGGGTTTGCGACAGTGACGGCGACGGCGTATGCGACGTTTGCCGCAATGCAGACGCTTGTCCCAATGACGGCATTCGGCCCCTGGATGGCACCGGTATGCAATATGGACGGACTAATGGGCAAGGGCAGGGTAATCGATAAAAAATTGGAGTTAGTCGATGAGAAGTGAAGAGGAAGCGAACCGGGCGGTTGAACAATATGCCGATATGGTTCGGCGCATCTGCTTTTTGCAGCTGAAAAATTATGCCGACGTAGAGGACATATTTCAAACGGTGTTCTTAAAATATGTCCTCTATTCGGGTACGTTTGAAAGTGACGCGCATGAAAAAGCCTGGTTTATCCGGGTTACGATCAATGCCTGTAAAGATCTTCTCAAGAGCTTTTTCCATCAAAAAACCGTACCGCTGGATATCATCACCGAGGCGGCGGTTGCGGAGCAGGTAGACCGGGAGTTGTTGACGGCGGTGCTCTCCCTGCAAAAGAAATATAAAGACGTGATTTATCTCCATTACTTCGAAGGATATTCCGCCGTGGAAATAGCCCGTATCCTGGGAGGGAACGAAAACACGATCTATTCGCGGATATCAAGAGCGAGAAAGCTCTTAAAAAAGCAGCTGGGAGGCGAGGAGCTTGAATAAAAAAATATATGACGCTTTTGTTTCGATCAAAGCCGACGACAGCTTAAAAGCCTCTACCGTTGCTTATTTACGCGACAGGATAAACGGGGGTGGAGAAAAGCAGGCGTTTCGTTTTCGGTATGTTTTCTCGGCGGTTATGGCGCTGCTTATTATCATCGGCGGCACGAGCGGGTATTCCTTGTCCGTTACGCCTGTTTCATATATCAGTATTGACGTGAATCCTTCTTTGGAATTGGTGTTGAATCGTTACGATAAGGTGCTTTCCGCCATTGCTTATAATGGGGACGCGGAGATGGTCTTGGCGGAGCTTGACCTAAAACACCTGAATTATCAGGAGGCGATCAATACCTTGCTTGAAAGCGAAGCGTTCAGCAAATATTTAAGCGAGGACGCGCTGGTATCCTTTGCCGTGGTATCCGACAGGGAGGAGGAAATACTGGCCGGGATCGAACAATGCCAATCCAGATATCAATATGAGTTTCGTTACGGCGCGACCAACAGGGACACGATGGACGAAGCCCATGAAAACCGGATGTCGTTTGGCAAGTATCAGGCTTATCTGGAACTGGCGCAATACGATTCTTCCCTGACCTCGCAGGATTGTCAAAATCTCACGATGCGGCAGATCAATGATCTGATTAACCAGTATCAAGGCGGGGCCGAAAGTCCGTCCGGTAACGGTAACGAAAATGACAATGATAAGGTCAATGATAATGCTAAAGTCTTAAACGGTAATGATTTAACCGGGAATGGCCAAGATAAAAAAGGCGGGCATAATTAAATGCGGGAGGCCGCCTGTCTGGGATTATTGATGACGTAACCGATAAAGATAAGATATAAAAAGAAACCCTTCCGGATGGAAGGGTTTCTTTTTGTAATGAATTATTGTTGTTATTGGATGGGAACGGCGTCAAGCGTATCGGTTTCCGCAGCGGAAGTATCGGTAACCATCTGCGCCAGGTATTCCGCTAACTGTTCGAGGTATTGGCCGTAAGCCGTCCAGTCGCCGTTTTGTTGCGCAGCCACCGCGTTGGCGAAGGCTTCATTGGCCAGTTCGGCTAATTGTTCCATATCCAGCGTATCCGTGCCGCCCACACCGGGTTCTTCGGCATCGTCGCCGCCGGAGGGGAGTTCTTCCACATAACCGCTGGAGGTCCCGGGACCGAACATAGCGTCCAATGCTTCGGCCAGCGTTTCTTCATAGACAATCTTTTCATTGTAGTAGATGATGACCCTTTTCACTTCCGGCAGGGAGGAATTGGCGCTTTCCAAGTAAATGGGTTCTACATATATGAGCGAATCTTCAATGGGGATAACGAACATATTTCCCCGGGCATAGGTGGCTCCTGCACTACTCCAGAGGGTGAAATCCTGGGCGATCCGCGTATCCTGATTGATCCGGGCTTCGATTTGTCGCGGTCCGTAAATGATCCGGTCCTTGGGCAACTGGAACAGGACCAGATCGCCGTAGTTTTCCCCGTCATTACGGGCAATCAGCAGCGCGGTCATATTGTCCTTACCCGAGGGGGTATAGGGGATGGAGGTAATGAATTCCGCCTTTTCTTCGCCGGGGATTTTCAGGATATAGTAGGTGGGTACCATGGCCGTTTCTTCCGTACCGTAAATCTCATTAGCGATATTCCAGCCGTCTTCGTTCTGGTAGAAGACATTGACATCCGTCATATGATATTTCGTATAGACATTAGCCTGGATGGTAAAGAGATTATTCGGATAACGTAAATGCGCTCGTACGGATTCGGAAAGATCGCAGATGTTGTGGAAAAGATCGGGGTAGATTTTTTGCAGGGTAAGCGCTACCGGATCCTCGGTATCTACCACATAGAAACTCGTATCGCCGTTATAGGCGTCGATGACGACTTTAACCGAGTTACGGATATAGTTGATGCTGGTGGTATTGGTAAAAGGCTCCGAATAAGGGTAATAGCTGGAGGTGGTATAGGCGTCGATGATCCAGTAAAGATTGCCGTCCACGGTGGCGATATAGGGATCTTCGTCATAGATGAGGAAAGGCGCGATGGTTTGGACACGATCCATGATATTGCGGTTGATCACGATCTTGGAATCGCTGCTGATATTGGTGGAAACCAGTAGTTTCAAGCTGCCTTCCCTGATCGCAAAAAGAAGGCGGTTAAAGAAAGTCATGGGGATACCGACGTCGCCTTCGTATTCGCTGTATACGTTGCTCTCTCCCGAGGGGTAATCGAATTCGCGCTCATCGGTATTGACTACGATATAATTTCTACTGTTTTCACCAAAATAGATTTCCGGACGGGTAATCTCGATCTCCGCCACATCGGAAACAGGCGGGATACTGTCGATCAACATATCCGGTTGTCCGTTATCGGTCACTTTATCCACACGGGAGAGGGTGATGCCGTAGCCGTGTGTATATTTAAGATGCTGGTTTAACCATTGGTCGCCGATCGCGGTTTCATCGATCTCGCGGGCGGAAAGGAAAGTCTGGGTATATTCGCCGTTGATGATATAGCGGTCGACATCCACATCGGTAAATTCATAGTATAGCCGGATGCTCTGCGTCTGATTATAAAATTTGAGTGCCGGCTCATAATCATTGATGCGAATGTTGGAGATCGTCCCCATATTATTGAGAATATCAGCGGTGGTAAGCGTATTATCCGCCGCGAATTCCCGGATCTTAATGTCCTGTAGATCATAGGCATAGCGGGTAAAGGCAATATTGTTCTCCAAATATGGATATTCCTTATTGATTTCATCAGGAGAGACGATCAAATTTTGCACCAACATGGTGGACAGTCCCCCTAAAATGGAAACGCCGACCATGATCACAGGTACAATTAGCACAGTTTTGAGCTTGCGCTTATTTAAACCCAGAACGAACATAACCGCAGCGACCAGGGAAAGAACGATCAACAAGCGGTATACCCAGAGGGTGATATTGATGTCGGCAAACCCCGCCCCATATACAACGCCGGAACTGGAGGTATAAAGAAGGGTGAATTGCTTGAGATAATAATGAAAGGCAATCATCAGGAATAATAACACGCCCAGAACCCGGAATTGGTGACCGGCGATGCCGATAAGGCGGCTCAGCGTATCCCGGTTAAGCCGGCTGGCGCCTCTTTGTCCGCCGAAGGGGGCGCCTTGACTATTGCCGCCGAAAGGGGAGCCTTGACCATTACCGCCGAACATCTGGCCAAACATACCGCCAAAAGGAGGCTGTTGCCGGCTTTGATTCCTACCCGAAGGTTCCTCTTCATTCGGGCCGGCTACTTCATCAAAAAACTGGGGTTTGCGTAGTCGGAATAAAGCCAGGTAATAGATCACATTGATCACGGCAAAGGCGATCAATAAAGAAATGAGAATGCCGTTGACCAGGGTAATGAATTCCAGACGGAAGATATAAAAGCTGACATCCTTGCTGAAAATAGGGTCGGTAATATTAAAATCCGTACTGTTCATAAATTGGAGAATCTGGAACCAGAGCTTATTGGCAATCGAAAATCCCGCGATAATACCAAATAAGCCGCTGATCAGAAGCGCTACCCGGTTAACTTTCTTTTCAGGTTCCTCCATATCGTAGCCGCCTATTTTTTTATAATATCCCTTTTTCATGGACATCAGATAAAAATAGCAAACGACGGTAAGGACCACAAATGCGGGAACGCCGTATATCAGTTTAGTAAACAGTTCTTTAAAGAAGACGCTTACATATCCCATCTCTTTAAACCAAAGCCAATCGGTAAAGAAATTTACCAGGGCTAAAAAAAGGAGAAATGCCGCAAAAATAATGCCGACGAGTAAAAAGTTCCTTTTCTTCTTTTTCGTCATTGTTTTGCTCCTTTCGGTATATCTAATTTTTGCCGGAAGTGCAGAGAACGCTTCGCAAATACAACCTGCAAATTAGTTTTATTATTATAACATAATATTTAATTTTTGACTAGGGGCGTGTGGGGTAATAATCCCATGATTATTTGGATATTTGTTGTTCGAAACAGCCCGGGCAGCCGTCTTGCTTAGTTCTTAAATATGCTTTATAATAAATAAATAGTAAGTCAAATAATGCGATTTCTCCTGGGGGTATGGGCAATGGTGCAATATTCGGAAAGATTAGGCCGACTAAAAGGTAGTGTTATCCGAGAGATATTTAAGATGATGGCAGACCCGCAGATCATTTCCCTCGGCGGGGGCAGCCCGGCTGCGGAAAGCTATCCGTTGGAAGAGATCCGGGAAATAACCGATTGGCTGCTTCGGGAAAAAAGCGTTACGATGTTGGAATATGGTTTGACGACAGGATACATGCCTCTTCGGGAAGCCTATCTGGAAAAATTGGTGAAAACAAAAGGCGTGGAGGCCAAAATTGAGAACACGATTTGCTTTACCGGCTCCGGACAGGGGATTTATCTGATTTTGGATGTGTTTATCGATCCGGGCGATGTGGTTCTCGTAGAGAACCCGACTTTCCTGGCGACACTGAATGTGCTGCGGAAAATGAATGCGCACATCATTGGTGTAGATATGGACGAGGACGGGATCATCATCGAAGATCTTGAGGCAAAGATTCGAAAGTACCGGCCGAAAATGCTCTATACCATCCCCACTTTTCAAAATCCTTCGGGGCGTACCATTAGCCTGGAACGCCGCCAAAAAATTGCCGAATTTGCGGCGAAATACGATATGGTGGTTCTGGAGGACGATCCTTACGGGGATGTCCGCTTCCGGGGTGAGGCATTGGCACCAATCAAACAGTTTGACGAAAGCGGCAATGTGATTATGCTCAATTCTTTTTCTAAAATCATTGCCCCGGGCATCCGGGTCGGCGCGGCAACTGCCAAAGAAGAATGGGTCGAAAAGATGGAGCTGGTTAAGCAGGGCGCGGATACCCATACGGCGACCCTTCCCCAAGCTATTTGTGCCGAATTTGTAAGCCGGGGGTTATTGCCTGCGCATCTGAAAAAAGTGGGCGCAATCTATAAAGAAAGGTATGAGGCGTTGGAGTCGGGGATTAAGAAATATTTCCCGGCGAATATTGAATATACTAAGCCGGACGGCGGCTTATTTGTCTGGGCGCGCCTACCTGGCGTTGATATGATTGCGATGAATCAAATGGCGGTTACCAAGTATAAGGTTGCTTTTATTCCCGGAAACCCCTTTTATGTCGACGAAACGGAGGGTAAGGATTGTTTCCGTCTTAATTTTTCCAGCAGTGATGCGCATAAAATAGAGACCGCCTGCCAAAGATTAGGTGAGTTGTTTGCCGAAAAAATCAAATAATATTTCCAATTTAGACGGCAAATACTACTATTGAAAATACAATCGGTTTATGCTATACTAGCACTTACACTAAGTTAACAATTTTGTCGCGTGGGGCGGGGCAGTAGCGGCGTCTTGTAACCTCCAATCCGCTAAAGGAGGGCCGATAAACCGTATTGAGGATATTTCTTGTGGAGTTAGCCCCGAATAAGCAGCGTTGAAAATCGGGTCCTGCGCGGCGGGCTGCCGTGAACCTCGTCAGGTCCGGAAGGAAGCAGCGATAAGCGGATGAGCTCGGGTGCCGTGGGTTCGCCTGGTTGGAGCCGGCTGTTCGGAAAGCGTCTGGGGGATAATATTCGAATGCGGCTGCGCGGCAAATAAAAGACCACTCTCATTTGAGGGTGGTTTTTTGCTGGGTAAGAATGCAAGGAGAAGCAAGGAAGTAGTCCATTTGTTTTTTCCGGAATGTCCTATTAAAAGCTATAATTCCTTGCGACCGTTGATTGCAAGCGTTAGGGTCGCTTCGTCGACATAGGCAAGATTACCGCCTACCGGCATCCCGTGGGCGATTCGGCTGACTTTTATTCCTTGCGCTTTGAGCCTTTTTGCCAGGTATAAGGCGGTAGCCTCTCCTTCCACCGTGGGGTTGGTGGCTAAAATAACCTCTTTGATTGCGCCCCTTTTCAGCCGGTCGCCAAGTCCGGCCAAATTAAGCTTTTCCGGGCCTACGCCGTCCATGGGGGAAATGACCCCGCCCAGAACATGATACGTTCCGCCAAAACTATGGGAACGCTCCATGGAGATGATATCAGCTACATTTTCAACAATACAAAGAAGGCTTTGGTCACGGGTCGCGTCTTTGCAGATCGCACAAATGTCCCCGTCCGTAAAATTGCCGCAGACCGGGCAGGAACGGATGCGCGCCTTAGCTTCAATCAGCGCCTGGGCTAAATCTTCCGCCGCATGATCCGGTGTTGCGAGAAGGTAAAAAGCCAGTCTTTGGGCTGCCTTGGGGCCAAGTCCGGGTAAACGCGCCAGATTGTTAATCAGCTTTTGCAGGGAGGAGGGGTATTGATACGGCATTTTTTACCTCTTTTTTCGAAAATGCAAAGCAAAGAATTCATCGCATGTAGGTCGCATCGTCTTGCAAGCTATGGTCAAATCCGGCTTGGGTTAAAACATTCCCGGCATATTCATGCCACCGGTAACGCTACCCATTTTTTCCGAAGAAAGCGCGGCGGCCGCAGCTAAAGCATCCTTTACCGCAGCCAGAACCATGTCTTCCAACATTTCCGGGTCTGCCGGGTCGATGATTTCCGGATTAATTGAAATAGAGAGAATTTCCGAACTGCCCGTAGCGACGACACGAACCATCCCGCCGCCAGCTGCGCCTTCAACCTCGGTGTTGTGCAGTTCCTCTTGAATGCGGGCCATATCTTGCTGCATTTTCTGCGCTTGCTTCATCAGTTTTTGCATATTGAATCCCATTGTTTTTCCTCCGTTAAAGTTTTTGTTGGCTTATTATTGCCAAGATTTTAAAATAAAGTTTTTTGTTCAGTTTCGCCGTCGGATTCATCAAAGACCGGAGCCGACGGCAAAACTTCATCCGCTTCCTCAATGGGGGCGTTAAAGTCGCCCAAACGCGCTTGCAGGCGGTATTTTTTCCCGCAGACCTGGAAGATAGCCGCATCCAGGGTCGCGCGTTGATCTATATTTTCCATAACATAGGTGACGTCGCCTGGACGGTCGAGGGGAAATTCTAATAACAGCTCATCGGCGCAGTTCTGAATGGGGCGGCAATTTTCCACCCGGAAAAAGGTGCTGGTATTGAGTTTTTCAATTCGTTTAAGAATGCTTGGCCACAGTGTAGCTAAATCTTTTGCCCCGGAAGTTGCTCCGGTAGTTATCGGTTGACGCGTCTGGCCGCCGATGTCTCCCGAATTTGGCGGCAGTGCCGTCGAATGACCCGCTTGGCTTTGCGCATACACGGATTTCGTTTTCTTAAATTTTGACTTATCTGTGTCGGTGGTCGGGGCGGGAGTCTGCGCCGCAGAAAACGCGGTCCGGGTCGAATCAAGGTTTATGGGTGGCGGGGGCGTCTCTTTTATGTCGCAAGCCTTAATCAAGGCCAGTTCCATAGTTATGCGCGGCGACGCGGCATAGCGGAGCTTATTATCCGTATCGGCCAAAGCAGATAGCCGTTTGAGCCACACGGAAACCGGGTAAGAGGAGGCTTTTTCATCCGCCAATTTAGCGAGCAGCCCGTCGCGAAGGGTTTCGCAAAGATCAACCACGGCTTGCCGGAGATCTTTCCCGGAGAGGATGAGTTGGTTTACGTCCACGAGAATTGCGGAAATATCCCCGTCGAGAAGATGATCCCGTAATTTCAGGATAAAGCTGCGATCCACAATACCGAGTAAGGCGCTGACCGCATCCGTATCAATAGGGCCGTCGGCCGCGCCCGCGCATTGATCGAGCAGGCTTACCGCATCCCGCATTCCTCCGTCCGCCTTTTTTGCGATAAGGGCGGCGGCGTCATCCTTGATTGAAATTTGCTCGGCGGCGGCGATATTGAGGAGATGGTCTTTGATTTCCGGCTCGCCAATCCGGCGGAAATCAAAGCGTTGACAGCGGGAAAGCACGGTCAACGGCAACTTATGCGGGGCGGTGGTGGCGAAAATAAAAATGACATGAGCCGGCGGTTCTTCCAGCGTTTTTAATATGGCATTGAAGGCGTCATTGGTCAACATATGCACTTCGTCGATAATATAGATTTTATATTTTTCCTGTGCGGGGGAGTATTTCACCCGCTCCCGAAGATCGCGGATCTCGTCAATGCCCCGGTTGGAAGCGCCGTCGATTTCGATGATGTCCATGCTTCCGCCTTCTTTGACCCGCAGGCAGGAAGGGCAGTTATCGCAAGGATTGCCGTCGGGCTGAGGGTTTTGACAGTTAATGGCTCGGGCGAGTATCCGTGCCGCCGAGGTCTTTCCCGTGCCTCTGGGGCCACAAAAGAGATAAGCATGAACAAAATTGCCTCGGCTGACGGCGACGGCTAAAATTCTCGCGATATGGGTTTGGCCAACCAAACCGGAAAAATTATCGGGGCGATAGCGACGGTAAAGCGCGGTATAGGACATAGCGTCTCCTGTAGCAAATGTTATAAGGTTATATATATGAAGATAATGCGCCTGAATTGATGACTTAATTATGGTTTTTATTATAGCATATTTATAGGGATAAGCAAATAAAATGAAATATGACTTTAAAGACGCATGGCCGTTGTATTAAGCCGTAAAAGGTTTGATAAAGGAGGAAATGTTATGGCAATCTGGCAATACTTATTGATTATTGGCGGTGGTTTATTGTTGGTGTTCGCGGCCTGTCTTCTGCCGGGACGATTTTTTCGCATCTTCGGAACACTCGCAGTGAATGCCGGGTTGGGTCTAGCGTTATTGCTTGTTTTAAATCTTATTTTCGGAGAATCCTTGCAACTGCCCTTAAATACCTTGACCCTTGCGGTATCCGGCCTTCTCGGATTACCCGGAGTGGCAACTTTAGCGGTGGTTGCCGTGTTATAGGTTTGCCGCACATAGGAAGAAACACAAGGAAAACAGGTCGGGGCTGCGGGTCGGACGGGGGCTAATAATTTCATACTTAATTAATTTAATTATCTAAAAATTTAGATAATTAAATTTTCTATTTTTAGGATGGACAAGACCTCCTGATGATATTATAATATAAGAACTAATGTAGAATGCCCTATTATATCCATAACGTAAATGCTCTTAAATTCGCAAGGAGGTTAATCAATCAATGGCAAGAAAAATGAAAACAATGGACGGCAATAAAGCAGCCGCTTATGTCGCATATGCGTTTACCGAAGTCGCAGCGATCTATCCGATTACGCCAAGTTCAAACATGGCGGAATACGCGGATGAGTGGGCAGCCGCGGGGCAAAAGAATATTTTTGGCCGCGAGGTAAAGGTTGTGGAAATGCAATCGGAAGCAGGCGCTGCGGGCGCGGTGCACGGATCGCTTTCCGCGGGCTCGCTGACCACCACGTTTACCGCTTCCCAGGGACTGCTGCTGATGATACCTAATATGTATAAAATTGCCGGCGAGCTACTGCCGGGCGTGATGCATGTGTCGGCGCGGGCCCTGGCAACGCATGCCTTGAGCATCTTCGGAGACCATTCGGATGTGATGGCCTGCAGCCAGACCGGTTTCGCGATGCTTTGCGCTAATTCGGTGCAGGAAGTGATGGATTTGGCCGGCGTGGCGCATCTGGCTTCGCTGACAGCGCGCGTGCCGTTTCTCCACTTTTTCGACGGCTTCCGCACCAGCCACGAACAGCAAAAAATCGAGGTCATTGACTATACCGACTTTGAAAAATTGGTGGACAGGAACGCCCTGCAGGCGTTCCGTGAGCGGGCGCTCAATCCGGAACATCCGGAAATCCGGGGCACCAATCAAAACCCGGATATTTTCTTCCAGGCCAGGGAGGCGGCAAACAACTACTTTACGGCGGTGCCGGATATTGTCGCCGGTTATTTGGAGAAAATTAGCCAACTCACAGGCAGAGATTATCAGCTCTTTAATTATTACGGCGCGCCGGATGCGGAGCATGTGATTGTGGCGATGGGTTCGGCTTGCGACACGATTGAAGGCGTGGTGGACGCGCTAAACGCCAACGGCGGTAAGGTGGGTTTGGTCAAGGTTCGCCTATATCGGCCTTTTGCTACCGACTATTTCCTCAAATGCCTTCCCAAGACAGTTAAGCGTATTGCCGTACTCGACCGGGTTAAAACCCCGGGCGCTCCCGGCGAGCCGCTTTATATGGATGTGCTTGCCAGCTTTTACGGCACGAAAAATCCGCCGCTGGTCGTGGGCGGACGCTACGGCTTGGGTTCCAAAGACACGGTTCCGGCCGATATCGCGGCGGTGTACGATAATCTGGCCACAGAACCGCCCCGGCATAATTTCACCCTTTCCATCGTAGACGATGTGACGCATTTGTCGCTGCCCAGAGGAGCAGTTAAGAATATGTTGCCCAAAGGCACGATCCAGTGCAAGTTCTGGGGATTGGGTTCCGACGGTACGGTGGGCGCGAATAAGCAAGCGGTGGATATCATCGGCTCTTATACCGATATGTACGCCCAGGCCTATTTTGATTACGACAGTAAAAAGTCGGGCGGCCTGACCATGTCCCATCTGCGCTTCGGCGAAAAAGAGATCAAAGCGCCTTACCTGATCAACCAGGCGGACTTTATTTCCTGCTCCAACCAAAGCTATATCTATAAATATGATTTGCTGGAGGGATTGAAAGACGGGGGCGTATTTCTGCTCAACAGCACGATGACACGCGAGGAACTGGCGGAGAAATTACCGGCGGTGATGAAGCGTCAACTGGCGGCGAAAAAGGCTAAATTTTATATTATCAATGCGGTGAATATCGCTAAGGATCTGGGGCTCGGTAACCGGACCAATATGATCATGCAGGCGGCATTCTTCAAACTGACCGGGGTTATTCCCGAGGAAATGGCGGTTAAGGCGCTGGATGAAAGCATCGAGCACTCTTACGGACATAAAGGCGAAAAAATCGTCAACATGAACAAGGATGCGGTCAAGGCCGGGATGACCAGCTTTGTCCAGGTCGATGTGCCCGAATCCTGGGAAGATGCCAAGGACGAACCGACGGATTCCAAAGATGTGCCGCCATTTGTCGGCAGCATCTTACGGGCTATGAATGCCAATGATGGTAAAAATTTACCGGTTTCGGCTTTTGTGGGCAGAGAAGACGGAACCTTTCCCTCGGGCGGCTCCAAGTATGAAAAACGCGGCGTGGCTTCTTTTGTCCCGGAATGGATACCGGAGAACTGCATCCAGTGCAACCAGTGTTCCTGTGTTTGTCCCCATGCCTCGATCCGGCCGGTGCTGATAGACGAAGGCGCCGAAAAACCGGAAGGCTTTGCAACCCTTAAAGCAATCGGTAAGGATTTTGCAGGCAAACAATTTAGGATCCAGATCAGCCCTTACGATTGTCAAGGCTGCGGCGTCTGCGTGGTGGCCTGCCCGGCTAAAGAAAAGGCCCTCAAAATGGACACGCTTGCTAGCCAGGAAAAGCAGGCGGACAACTGGGAATACGCGGTCGCCCAACCTGAATTAGCGATCGCGCCAACCAATATTAAAAACAGCCAGTTTCGAAAACCGTTGTTCGAATTTCCCGGCGCTTGCGCGGGCTGCGGCGAGACCCCCTATATTAAACTTATCACACAACTTTTTGGAGATCGGATGATGATCGCCAACGCTACAGGTTGTTCCAGCATATATGGCGCGATGCCGCCGGCCATGCCTTGGACGACCAATAGTAAAGGCCAGGGGCCGGCTTGGAGCAATAGTTTGTTTGAGGATTGCGCGGAATTCGGTTTCGGGATGATGCTTGGCGCCAAAGAACAAAGGGAGCAGTTAAAAACCATCGTTGAAAAGGCCGTATGCGGTTGCGAGGACAATTGCGTGGACGAAACCCTTTATGCGGCGTTGCAAGAATGGCTCGACAATTATAACGACGCGGACGGTTCCAAAGCCGCTACCGTCAAATTGTTGCCCCTTCTGGAATCCAGCAAATGTAATCTTTGCAAAGATATTCTAAAATACAAGGATCATCTGGTTAAAAAGAGTTTCTGGTCCTTCGGCGGCGACGGTTGGGCCTACGATATCGGTTACGGTGGGTTGGATCATGTTTTGGCTTCGGGCGAGGATATCAATTTGTTGGTCCTGGACACCGAAGTCTATTCCAATACCGGCGGACAGAGCTCTAAAGCGACCCCTACGGCGGCGATCGCCAAGTTTGCGGCCTCGGGTAAGAAAACTAAGAAAAAGGATTTGGGCATGATGGCCATGAGTTACGGTTACGTATACGTGGCCCAGATCGCTTTGGGCGCGGACATGAACCAGACCCTAAAAGCGATCCGGGAAGCAGAAGCTTATCCGGGCCCGTCTTTAGTCATCGCTTATGCCACTTGTATTAACCACGGATTAAAGAGGGGGATGAACAATTCCCAGACCGAGATGAAAAATGCCGTGGAATGCGGATACTGGCATCTCTACCGCTTTAACCCGCAGCTTAAGGAAGAAGGGAAGAACCCGTTTATCCTTGACAGCAAAGAACCGGATTTGTCCAAATTCCGCGATTTCATCATGGGCGAGGTGCGCTATAACGCCCTGACCCTTCAGGATCCGGAAACCGCCAAGGCCCTCTTTGCCAAGACCCAAAACGACGCCTTGGAAAGATTCGAGAGCTATCAGCGGCTCGCTAAAGGATAAGCATATCGGCTCACAGGTAGATGTTTATTTTTCGGAGAGGCCGGCATCGGCCTCTCCGATGGTTTTTAGGAAATCGGCGGCGCATAAAGCTTTAATCGATTGGTGACCGCGGTAAAAAGGCGCTAGAGGAAAAACCTTTTACAAGATTCTTCATATAATATAATCTGATTAAAATTTTTAGTCATTTATTTTATTTTAAAAATTTAAAACAAGACAAAATTGCTTTTAAATGAAATACGTTACATTATATAGGAATAATATAGATCAAACAAATTTTGTTGAATTTATTTATAAAAAGTTGTTTTTTTGGGTTGACAGCATAGGCAAAGAATGCTATACTAGCAAAGCGCGTAAAACGCAGGAGAGCGCAAAGGTCTTTGAGAACTGAACAGTAAAACACAAGCCAAAAAAAGCGTAACCGAGATTATCGTGAGATAGTCGAGGAAACAAAAGTCCAAAAACCCCGAGAGTGAAAACTCAAGGGAAACAAAAGCAAGAAATAAAGAGCCAAAAGGTTCTCTATGGATGTTTTCTACAGCTTTGGGGCGAGAGCCTCAAGGCATAAGATAAACTTTTTTATGGAGAGTTTGATCCTGGCTCAGGACGAACGCTGGCGGCGTGCTTAACACATGCAAGTCGAACGGACGATCATAGAGGAAGTTTTCGGATGGAATCTATGAAAGTTAGTGGCGGACGGGTGAGTAACGCGTGGGTAACCTACCCTTTTCACGGGGACAACAGTTGGAAACGACTGCTAATACCGGATAAGCTCCTTTGATCGCATGAGAGAAGGAGGAAAGATGGCCTCTGCATATGCTATCGGGAAAGGATGGACCCGCGTCTGATTAGGTAGTTGGTGAGGTAACGGCCCACCAAGCCTGCGATCAGTAGCCGGCCTGAGAGGGTGGCCGGCCACATTGGGACTGAGACACGGCCCAAACTCCTACGGGAGGCAGCAGTGGGGAATCTTCCGCAATGGGCGAAAGCCTGACGGAGCAACGCCGCGTGAGTGAAGAAGGCCTTCGGGTCGTAAAGCTCTGTCTTTAGGGAAGAACAACTATAGTGATAATACCGCTATAGTCTGACGGTACCTGAGGAGGAAGCTCCGGCTAACTACGTGCCAGCAGCCGCGGTAATACGTAGGGAGCGAGCGTTGTCCGGAATTACTGGGCGTAAAGGGCGTGTAGGCGGGAATTTAAGTAAGGTGTGAAAACTCCGGGCTCAACCTGGAGACTGCACTTTAAACTGGATTTCTTGAGGGCAGGAGAGGAAAGTGGAATTCCTAGTGTAGCGGTGAAATGCGTAGATATTAGGAGGAACACCAGTGGCGAAGGCGACTTTCTGGACTGTACCTGACGCTGAGGCGCGAAAGCGTGGGGAGCGAACAGGATTAGATACCCTGGTAGTCCACGCTGTAAACGATGAATACTAGGTGTAGGGGGTATCGACCCCCCCTGTGCCGCAGTTAACACAATAAGTATTCCGCCTGGGGAGTACGACCGCAAGGTTGAAACTCAAAGGAATTGACGGGGACCCGCACAAGCGGTGGAGCATGTGGTTTAATTCGACGCAACGCGAAGAACCTTACCAGGGCTTGACATCCCTTGACCGCCATGGAAACATGGTTTTCGGGCCTTCGGGTCCGACAAGGAGACAGGTGGTGCATGGTTGTCGTCAGCTCGTGTCGTGAGATGTTGGGTTAAGTCCCGCAACGAGCGCAACCCCTATTTCCAGTTGCCAGCACGTAACGGTGGGAACTCTGGAGAAACTGCCGGTGACAAACCGGAGGAAGGTGGGGATGAGGTCAAATCATCATGCCCTTTATGTCCTGGGCTACACACGTGCTACAATGGCCGATACAGAGGGCTGCGAAACCGTGAGGTGGAGCGAATCCCCAAAGTCGGTCTCAGTTCGGATTGCAGGCTGCAACTCGCCTGCATGAAGTCGGAATCGCTAGTAATCGCGAGTCAGCATATCGCGGTGAATACGTTCCCGGGTCTTGCACACACCGCCCGTCACACCACGAAAGTTGGTAACACCCGAAGCCGGTGAGCTAACCGCAAGGAGGCAGCCGTCTAAGGTGGGATTGATGATTGGGGTGAAGTCGTAACAAGGTAGCCGTATCGGAAGGTGCGGCTGGATCACCTCCTTTCTAAGGAGACCTTGAGATAGCGACAAGCTATTTCATAACGTCCTCAGGTCGATTGAGGCTTGGCATTTACTGTTTAGTTCCCAGGGACTTTTTAAGTTTCTGGGTTCGGGCCTGTAGCTCAGGTGGTTAGAGCGCACGCCTGATAAGCGTGAGGTCGCTGGTTCGAGTCCAGCCAGGCCCACCACCCTTTAGGGGGAGTGGGGGTGGCAAGCTCCACTCTGAAATATGGGGGTGTAGCTCAGTTGGGAGAGCGCCTGCCTTGCAAGCAGGAGGCCAGCGGTTCGAACCCGCTCATCTCCACCAGTATCAAGATAGGCTCGTCAACTGTTCTTTGAAAACCGCATATAGAAACAAAACTAAGGTAAGCCATTTACTTTGAAAGAAGTAAATGGATATTATAAACCGAGCATGAAAGGCCGCATGAAAAACTGTGGCAAAAGGTTAAGATAATAAGGGCGTACGGTGGATGCCTTGGTGCCAAGAGTCGACGAAGGACGCGGTCAACTGCGAAAAGCTTCGGGGAGCCGCAAGCAGGCTTTGATCCGGAGATATCCGAATGGGGCAACCCGGCGGGAATAATATCCCGTCACCGTATGGTGAATACATAGCCATACGGAGACAACCCGGTGAACTGAAACATCTAAGTAACCGGAGGAAGAGAAAGAAAACTCGATTTCCCAAGTAGCGGCGAGCGAAACGGAAAGAGCCTAAACCGGCGGCTACGGCCGTCGGGGTTGCGGGACCACAACATGGTATGGCAAGAGCTAGTCGAAGAGGTCTGGAAAGGCCCATCAGAGAAGGTAACGATCCTGTAGACGAAAGTTTGAGCTGGCCTAGTGGTATCCCAAGTACTGCGGGACACGAGAAATCCCGTGGGAATCCGGGGGGACCACCCCCCAAGGCTAAATACTCCTTGGCAACCGATAGTGAACTAGTACCGTGAGGGAAAGGTGAAAAGCACCCCGGGAGGGGAGTGAAATAGAACCTGAAACCGTATGCTTACAAACCGTTAGAGCACTTTAAATGTGTGATAGCGTACTTTTTGTAGAACGGACCGGCGAGTTACGTTAGCAGGCGAGGTTAAGCAGTGATGTGGAGCCGTAGCGAAAGCGAGTCTGAATAGGGCGACAAGTCTGTTGACGTAGACCCGAAACCCGGTGATCTACCCATGGCCAGGGTGAAGCTCAGGTAAGACTGAGTGGAGGCCCGAACCGACTTATGTTAAAAAATGAACGGATGAGTTGTGGGTAGGGGTGAAATGCCAATCGAACCGGGAGATAGCTGGTTCTCCCCGAAATAGCTTTAGGGCTAGCCTCGGATGATGATTTATGGCGGTAGAGCACTGTTTTGGCTAGGGGCCTTACCAGGTTACCGAACTTTCACAAACTACGAATGCCATAAATTTTACACCGGGAGTCAGACTGTGGGGGATAAGCTTCATAGTCGAAAGGGAAACAGCCCAGATCTACGATTAAGGTCCCAAAGTATGTGCTAAGTGGAAAAGGATGTAGGAGCGCACAGACAACCAGGATGTTGGCTTAGAAGCAGCCACCATTAAAAGAAAGCGTAATAGCTCACTGGTCGAGTGCACCTGCGCCGAAAATGTAACGGGGCTCAAGCACATCACCGAAATCTAGGCTTTGCGTGCGTAATTAAGGCAATTGTATCAGGAATAAGCGAAGCCGCGGTGCAAGCGAAAGCTTGCGGCGCCAAATGCTGTTAAAGCTTAAGTCAATCGACACGGTTGTTTTAATTATGCACGCAAGGGGTAGGGGAGCGTTCCCAGCGCAGCGAAGGTATACCGTAAGGAGTGCTGGAGTGCTGGGAAGTGAGAATGCCGGTATGAGTACACGATAAGGCAGGTGAGAATCCTGCCCGCCGAAAATCTAAGGTTTCCTGGGGAAGGCTCGTCCGCCCAGGGTAAGTCGGGACCTAAGCCGAGGCGTAAAGCGTAGGCGATGGACAACTGGTTAAAATTCCAGTACTGACTGCAATCGTTTGTACGATGGGGTGACACAGGAAGGTAGGTACAGCGCGCCGTTGGTCGTGCGCGTCCAAGCAGGTAGGCGGTAGACCAGGCAAATCCGGTCTGCAATACGCTGAGATGTGATGGGGAGTGAAATTTAGTAGCGAACTGGCTGATCCTAAACTGTCAAGAAAAGCCTCTAGGAGATTGCGGGCACCCGTACCGCAAACCGACACAGGTAGATGGGATGAGAAATCTAAGGCGCGCGAGAGAACCCTTGTTAAGGAACTCGGCAAAATGACCCCGTAACTTCGGGAGAAGGGGTGCCCCAGTAGCGTGATTATATTGACTGTATGAGCGTGAGGGGGCCGCAGAGAAGAGGCCCAAGCGACTGTTTATCAAAAACACAGGCACCTGCAAAGTCGAAAGACGACGTATAGGCGCTGACGCCTGCCCGGTGCCGGAAGGTTAAGAGGAGAGGTTAGCGCAAGCGAAGCTTTGAATTGAAGCCCCGGTAAACGGCGGCCGTAACTATAACGGTCCTAAGGTAGCGAAATTCCTTGTCGGGTAAGTTCCGACCCGCACGAAAGGCGTAACGATTTGGGCACTGTCTCAACAAGGGGCTCGGTGAAATTGTAATACCGGTGAAGATACCGGTTACCTGCGACAGGACAGAAAGACCCCGTGGAGCTTTACTGCAGCCTGATATTGGGTTTTGGTATATCACGTACAGGATAGGTGGGAGACTATGAAACATCGACGCTAGTCGGTGCGGAGTCATCGTTGGGATACCACTCTTGGTGTACTGGAATTCTAACTCTAAGCCGTTAGCCGGATAGAGGACAGTGTCAGGTGGACAGTTTGACTGGGGCGGTCGCCTCCCAAAGAGTAACGGAGGCGCCCAAAGGTTCCCTCAGTGCGAATGGAAACCGCACGCAGAGTGTAAAGGCAGAAGGGAGCTTGACTGCGAGACCAACAAGTCGAGCAGGTACGAAAGTAGGGCTTAGTGATCCGGCGGTTCCGAGTGGAAGGGCCGTCGCTCAACGGATAAAAGCTACCCCGGGGATAACAGGCTTATCTCCCCCAAGAGTTCACATCGACGGGGAGGTTTGGCACCTCGATGTCGGCTCATCACATCCTGGGGCTGTATTAGGTCCCAAGGGTTGGGCTGTTCGCCCATTAAAGTGGTACGTGAGCTGGGTTCAGAACGTCGTGAGACAGTTCGGTCCCTATCCGTCGCAGGCGCAGGAAATTTGAGGGAGTCTGACCCTAGTACGAGAGGACCGGGTTGGACGAACCGCTGGTGTATCGGTTATGCCGCCAGGCGTACAGCCGAGTAGCTATGTTCGGCAGGGATAAGCGCTGAAAGCATCTAAGCGCGAAACCCGTCTCAAGATGAGATTTCCCACAGCATTAAGCTGGTAAGACTCCAGAAAGACTAACTGGTTGATAGGCCGGGTGTGGAAGAGCAGTAATGTTCGAAGCTGACCGGTACTAATAAGTCGAGGGCTTAACCTTAATTTTATGCTTGTTTTGTTTCTTTGTGCGGCTTTCAAAGAACAGTTTGTTCTTTGTTCCCTTTAATTTAATATGTTATTGGTTTTCCCGGTGGTTATGGCGGAGAGGTCACACCTGTTCCCTTCCCGAACACAGCAGTTAAGCTCTCCCACGCCGAACGTACTTGGGACGCAGGTCCCTGGAAGAATAGGTCGCTGCCGGGATTAAGTTTAAAGGAGCCGTTTTTAACGGCTCCTTTTGTATAGCTTGGAGGAAAGATAACAATATCGTTTAGCCAACTTATAGTAAAAGACAAACCAAATAAAAATGGCCCGGCATATCCGGGTCATTTTTATTTGATTGATAGCGGCTAAAGTAAGGGCGGGGTTTAGGGATAGGCGCCTTTTTAAAGCAAGCGCGTTAATCATTCCAGGAGGCCGTACTTGCGTTTGATCCGTTCCAGTTTTTCGATCAGCGGTCCGGCGATGACCCAAAGGAAAAACATGGTGGCCGCCGCATGGGCAAGATCGAAAGGCAACCCCAGTCCATAAGCAACGAGCAATATCTCCCAGGTTGGCTGGGAGTAGAAAATCAAGGCGGAGGATATGTTTAAAATTCCTCCGTAGATCACTAAGGCGGACAGGCCGCCAAAAAGGCAGAGCGGGCCGCGGCGTTTGGGTAACAGGCCTCTACGGGAGAGTACCCCGGCAATAAAGCCAATCAAACCGAAGGCGAACATTTGCCAGGGGGTCCAGGGGCCTTGCCCCATAAAGAAATTGGAGAGAAAGGCGGTCATCGCCCCGACCAAGAAACCCGCTTCTCCGCCGAAGCAGATTCCAGTGATAATGACCAGGGCGATCACCGGCTTGAATTCAGGAATCAAGATAAGGAGGGTTCGCCCCGCCACGGCAATGGCGATCAGCACCGCGATTATGACCAATTCCCGGGCTTGCGGTTTTCGTCCTTCAAAGACCAGGATAAAGGGAAGAAGTGCTTCCACAACAATCATTAAGCTAATAAAAAAATATTTACGGTCGTCAAAAAAGGAGAGGCCGACCCAAATGGTCAAAGGCATCAAGCCGAGAATCAAAGCCAGGGCAAGCCAGGTTCTCGGAGAGATCCGGCGTTTTGCATTCACCCCGGGTAAAGACTCGCCGTTGTCGTTGCTGATCAATGGTTTTCCGGGGAAAAAAGCGATAAGCGCCAACACAGCCTCCAAGCCGACTGCGGCCTCCAACAGATACATGCGCCAATCCGTCCAGCGATCAAAGCCAAAGATCGCGGTGAGGATAAACAAGACGATCATCACGATGCCGAAAACCAGCCGTTTAGGCGTTAAGGGTTCTTTTATTTTTTTTGGTAAAGAGGGGTCAATTTTTTTTTTAACCGGTTCCGCTTGTTTTAGGGGTGCGAGCAATTGGCGGATATCCTCCGTCGGCGAGGGAATATCCGGTGTTTGGTTTACTCCGCCGCATGCCGCGATGATATCCTCTGCCAGTACCGGGGCGGGTAAAAGGCGGCGTCCCATCCGGTTGGCTATGGTCGTATAAAAATGCTGACCGGCGAAGAAGCGCCGGGGAGTCTGTTCGGCAACGATCGCTCCGTCGAAAAGCATTGCACAACGACGGGCGTTTTGGGCGCAAAACTCAATATCGTGACTGACCATAAGAATGGTCATTCCCTGTTGACGAAGCGTTAGTAATATATTTGCCAACCGTTGTTTAAAATAGGAATCCAGCCCCTTTGTCGGTTCGTCAAGCAGCAAAATGCGGGGCGCCAGTAATAGTACCTTGGCTAAAGCCGCCCGTTGTTGTTCGCCAAGGGAAAGGTCGTAGGGGTGGCTTGCCAGCAAGTGTTCCAATTGGCAGAGTCGCGCTACTGACATCACCCGCTTTTCCTGGTCGTAAAAATCAATTCCCCGCCCGGAAAATACTTCGAAAAGATCCTCTTTAACCGTTTTTTTAACGAAAAGAGTTTGGGGGTTTTGGGGCAAGACGGCGAGACCGCTAAAACAGTCGCGGTTACGGCTGCGCTCGTGTATAGTGCGTCCCTCGACGATGATTTTTCCTCGATGGGGTGCATTGATTCCGGCGATCAGGGATATAAGGGTGGATTTTCCCGTTGCATTACCGCCCAAAAGAGCAAGGAACTCGCCGGGAAAAATGTCCAGGGAAAAGTTACGCAACACATCCTGACCGTCCTGTGCATAGCGGAAGCTGATTTCTTTTATCGAGATAACAGGCTGGCCTTCACAAGGATAAATTTTGTCATCAGGAATAACGCTTGGGTCGAGGGGACAAACGGCAGCGAATTGGGTCAGCCAATCCCGGCCTTCCCGCACGGTTAGCGGACAAGACAGATCGTTATCCACCGCAGCCCAAACCCGCATCGGCGTGGGCATGGCCAAAAACATGGGATGATCTAATTGTTTTAGCCGCTCTGCAACTATTTTTGGCGGGCCGTCGGTGACAATAGCGCCTGAATCCAAAACGATAACCCGGTCGGATAATGGCAGTACCGCTTCCAAACGGTGCTCGGAAATGAGGATCGTCATGCCCATTTCCCGGTTGATCTTACTCAGGGTTTCCAGAAAGTCCTGAGCGGAAATCGGATCGAGCTGGGCGGTGGGTTCGTCCAGGACAAGAATCGAGGGTTGCATCGTCATAACCGCCGCCAGGTTAAGCAGCTGTTTTTGTCCGCCGGAGAGTTGATTGACATCTTGGTTAAACCAATGTTCGATCCCGAAAAAAGTCGCCATTTCCGCCACGCGCAACCGGATCGTTTTGCTATCCGCGCCCAGACTTTCCAGTCCAAACGCTAGTTCATGCCAGACCTTATCGGTGACAAGCTGATTGTCCGGACTTTGTTGAACAAAACCGATCTGCGTCGCTTGCAGTTGTTGGCTGATTGTATCGATAGGCCTGCCTTCAAAGAGGATTTGTCCGCAGTTTGTCCCATGGGGCGCCAGAACGGTTTTCAATTGGCGAAGCAGCGTTGTTTTCCCCGAACCGGAGGGTCCGCATATCGTGACGAATTGGCCCGAGTCGATACTCAGGTTCAGGGAGGCCAGGGCGGGGCGTTGCCGCCCCGGATAGGTGAAACTGAAATTTTCTAGTAAATAGGTCTGCATCTGTATCCCTTCGTTGTTTTGGTAAATTTATTTCATTTAATCTTAGCTTTCTTTTATCCTTTCTAATAGAAGGAAAGCGTTAAAACGCTGCCTGACCAATCTCTTCCATTTTAGGGTTTCCCCGGCCGCGATTAATAGAGGCGTCGCGCAAAGCAAAAAATAGACAAGCATAACGCTGGCGCCGAAGAAACCGGGTATGACAGGGTGCAGGTAAGGAAAGTAATCGTAGGCAAGGGTGCCCCGGACCGCCCCGACCAAAACATAGCCGCCGCAGGCGAGGATAAAGGCTAAAGCTATTTTATCCCGCTTTTCCCAGCAAAACAGGGTAAAGGATGTTCGCCCCGGTAATCCGTAGCCCCTGCTTTTCATGCTATCCGCGGTTTCAATGGCATTTTCCAAGGCCCAGGTGATCAGGATGGAGATGATTTTTATCCCTAAGCGCATACGTTGCCATAGCGGGCCTGAAGACAGGTCGCGTCCCAGGCAACGCTGGGAATCGGCGATGATTTTGGCTTGCCCGGCGAAATGGGGGACAAATCTTAAGGCCATTGTCAGAAGCAGGGACAGGCCGGGGATAATTCTTCCGAATAAATAAATAAATTTATCCGAGGTCATCACCTTACCGTAACAGTTAAACCAGCAAATCACCGCAGCCAACAAGACTGCCGCTGAAATGCCGTAGAGGGTGGATTCCAGCGTCAGCGGATTACCGCTGGGGAGATGTGCGAGTACGGTCATCCCCCGATGATTGAAAATCGGGTTGAGCAGGGCGCCTAAAAAAAGCAACGGCAGCAGATAGACCAGATAAAATTTGGCGATTTTACCCCCGCTGAGCAAATAAGCATAGATAAAGGCGCAGACGAGGGAGATAATCAGACAAAGGGGGTGCAAAAAGAACATGGTATAGATCAGCACAAAACTAAAATAAAAAAAATTGACCGCAGGGTGGTATGCGCTAAATGCGTTACTTATACTTTTTTGTCCTTCCATGGCGGCGGCCCTCCTTTCGTATTCAAGCTGAAATCTCTTGCGCTTAATAGGCCGTATCGGGTATTAATCCCTATAAAAAACTGTGGCAAAAAAATTTGCCACAGCCGTGTTTCTGTGAACAGGCGAATTACGGCGTTTGCCGCTCTTCTGCATTTTGTAGGTCTCCTGGCTTATGTTTAGGGAGTTTTTAAACTCCTGCGTCCGTAGCGCATAGTCTTCTCAGTTACCCAATGACCGGCTTTCGCCTTTATCGCTACGGCCTCCACACTTACAGTGCCGGCACGCTCCGGAATTACACCGGATTCCCTTCTTCATACCTGCCGGGTTCATCGCCCGGCAGATACACAAAAGCCTGAATTTTTACCATATGAATAAGGTATATGGATTGTATTCCCCCTTAAGATACCGCATTAGAAAATAGTTGTCAAGGTTTGAGCGAATTTATCCACGTATATATGACCGAACATCCACATAACCACAAAGTTACGGTATACTTTAGCCAATAAACGAGCAGGTGTTTCCTTAAATTAGATTTTTGTCAAGTCCTTCGGTTTTACCAATCATTTGGAAAAAATACCAGATAAATCGTATTATCCACATAGTTATCCACATTATCCACAGGTAAATATCCACAGAAAAAGTAGAAAAGTGGATAATTTTGTCATTTTAAGCGATAAGGCATGGATAATCAGCACATTACGGTACTTGCGGTCAAAGACCAATGATAGCGTATAAATTCTTCCTTATTCTTTTACGAAGATAGCCGTTTCAAATTCTTTTCGTATAATATTACTTTTTTTTGTTAATTTTTGTCGCAATAGCAGTAATTTTATGGTTAATTTTAGTTACAGGCAGCAAGGATTATTTTCTTTTATCGAGAACATTAAAACAACATGAACAATAGCAGCGCACAAAAAATACATATTGAGCCGATTCAAGAAGAGCAGGTAATTCAAAACGGGACATTACAGGTCCTGGGGGAAAAAGCGGCGGCAGTAATCCATGATATCAGGGCGCCGCTTGCCGGAATTTACGCCAACCTGCAATTATTGGAACGGAGTTTGAAAAACGAGGTTGCGTCACAGCATCAGGCGCGATTCTCTTTATTGTATGATGAAATAAAGCGGATGAGCACGCTTTGCGACCAGATTATGTCTTTGGTTTCCGGGCATCCGATCAAACATCGCTTCGTGGATATCGGAGGGGTCTGTTTAGATACCGTGAATCTTCTCCGCGCTTTAGCTATTTCCAGGGGAATCAATCTTGAGCTTGATTTGGCGCCAAATCTTCCTAAAATATGGGCGGAGGAGAATTTGCTTCGGCGTTTGCTCGTTAATCTTGTGACCAATTCGATCCAGGCACTACAGAATTATCGTCCGGACGGCTGCGTCATTATTTCCCTGACCCCGACCGAGGAGGGGGTAAAATTGACGGTGGCGGATAACGGGCCAGGGATTGACACCTGTCTTAAGGAAAAAATTCTCGAACCGTTTTTTACCACTAAAGAAGAAGGCAACGGTTTAGGACTAACTTTATTTTCGGAAATCGCTCAATCTAACCGGGGGCAGATAACAATAACCAGCCAACCGGGTAACGGGACTTGCTTTACCCTGTGTCTCCCGCGCGCGGGTGATCAATAGCAATAGTATTCTACCCAATTGTAATCTAAACTAAATTACTTTTTTTTCCGTACTTTTTCCCGCAGCAGCTTGGCGGGGATTTTTTTTCGGGAGCATAAGCTGAAATCCACATTGTAAAATCGTCGTTTTTAGCTTATAATAAACTAATGACTTTTTGCGAACGCGCCGCGATCTAAGGAGCGAAATATTTATGCTTAAAGTCAAGGTAAGGAGCGTAAATATGGGTGGAATCAAATTTTTCGCGGCCTTGTGGCTTGCCCGGATATGCCGTTTCTTAATTAATCTTCTCGCCCCCGGACGGGGGACAACTCTTCCTGGCAGTCTGGCCTTAAAGATAGATCCCGGTTTTATCGGTCATTTTCGCAACATCGATTTGAATAAAGTTGTCTATATTACCGGGACGAACGGTAAATCGACTACCACCAATCTTTTAGCGGCGATTCTCAAGAAAGCGAATATTTGCGTCGCGGTCAATTTGGAAGGCGCCAATCTCGCGGCGGGGGTTGCGGTTACATTACTAAGCCATGCTTCGCTTAGGGGCCGCTTTCTCGCCGAATATATCGTGATGGAAACAGACGAGCGGTTTTTGCCGGTGATCAGCCGCTATCTTCCCCCGGCCCGGCTATGCGTCACCAATATCCAAAAAGATCAGGTCCAACGTAATGGCGAACCGGATATCATCTATGGTAAAATTGTCGAGTCCCTTAAAGCCGAAACGGTGCTTTTTCTCAATAATGAGGAGCCCCATACGGTTTCACTCGCTGCTTTGGTGGACAAAAGCATTTTTTACGGGGTAGAGGAAAATGCCAAGAGCTTTGTCAAACGCGGATTTTTTACCACCACCATGCCCTGTCCCCGTTGCGGCGCACCGATTCGTTTCATGCGTTATAATATTGATAATATCGGTTCTTTCGCTTGTTCCCGGTGCGCGCTTGCCAGTTCTTCCGCACCCGCCTATTTTGCCCATAACATTGATTATCCCGCCCATACCTTTATGGTCGGCGACCAGACCTATCCATTGCCCTATGACGCCCCGTATTTTCTTTATTGCTATATCGCCGCCATTGCCATAGCCCGGGATATCGGTGTCAGCCCGGAAATTTGCGGCGCTGCGCTTGCCGATTTTGTGAATATCGACGGCAGGCTGGAAGAGATGAAAACCGGGGGAAAAACTATTCATTATATCCGGATGAAACAAGAAAACCCGGAAACGCTGCAAAGCGCCCTGAATTATATTGCGGCGGATCAACGTCCCAAGATTTTTCTCCTCGGTCTGGACGAGCTGGTCGATTTTCATCCCCATTATACCAATACCTTTTACGCCTTCGACTGCGATTTCGATAAACTGATCGATTCACAGGTGGCGCACTATATCTGTTTTTCCGGGACCGTGGCTTATGATGCAGCCAACCGCCTGGTGTATGCTGGGGTGCCCAAGGATAAAATTACGGTTCTGCCTACCAATGACGATCAGGCCATCATAACCGAAGTGGAAAAATTCGACTGCGATTCTGTTTATCTCATAACCTGGCTCTATAAATTCAAATCGTTATATAAATATTTGCAATCCCGTTAATGTTTACGTTAGCGCTTTTACCGATGGCGGGGGCATGCTAAAATATATTAAGGAGTGTCACTATGACCGGGACCATTAAAATACTGTGGTTATATCCAGATATCCTCAATTTACACGGAGACCGGGGCAATCTGATGGCCTTGGAGCGAATCGCCGGGCTTTTGGGTTTACCCGTGGAAATCGTCCGGGTGGAGACTCCGGATCAAGCGCTGCCTTTGGAGTCTGCGGATTTGCTGATGCTTTGTTCCGGGGAAGTAAAAGATATGGCGCGGATCGTATCGGATCTCGCCGAACAAAAGCGGGCCCTTAGAAGATTTGCCGCGGAGGGAGGTTATATCTTCGCCATTGGCAGCAGCGGCGCGGTGTTGGCGCGGGAAACGCGCCGGAGAGACGGCAACGTTTTTGGCGGTTTGGATCTTTTGCCGATGTATTGCCGGGAGCGGGATAGCGTTTGGGGAGACGATCTTTGGTTCTCCAGGAACGATACGCCGGGGGCGGAGATCATCGGAAACCAAATCCAGGTTCTGGATATTGAATTGGTGGAGCCGGCGCAAACGCTGGGTAAAGTAATCTACGGACGCGGAAACAACGGCGGTCAAGACGAAGGCTGCCGCGCGGGCAATATCGTCTTTACCAATACCCTGGGTCCGCTTTTTGTTAAGAATCCTCGTTATACCGCAGATATTCTAACCGATATCGCCAACAGAAGGCGATTGCAGCCGCTCCGGCAGCTGACTCCTTGCGATACGGAGTACGAGGATAAATCGTTTGTCTTGATCAAGCATTTTATCGAAAAGAAAATGGCTTAAGGGATAATAAATAATGCGGCCGGGTAGGAAAATCATCAAGCGGGTAAAAACTATTTTTATTGGGAAGAAAGGGCAGGCCATGTATCCGAGAATTATTATTGACCGGCAAGGGGTTTTGGATAACGCAATCGCTTTGCAGGATTTAGCCGCCGCGCGGGGCGTGGGGATAACGCCGGTAGTTAAGGCGCTGGCAGGACATGAACTGATTCGGGATATCGTGGCTTTGGGTTTCGAACGGATCGGCGACGCCAGTTTACCGCATATTCGCGCTTATGCTGATTTGAATGTGGAAAAATGGCTTTTACGTAGTCCGATGCAAGCTGAAATTCCGGAGTTGGTTAGTCTGACCGCAGGGGCTTTCATAACAGAGGCGGCCGCCATCCGGCAGCTCGAAGCGGAGGCGGGCCGACAAGGAAAAAGCTATAAGATCGTTTTAATGGCGGAAATGGGCGATTTACGGGAAGGTTGCGAAGAAGAGGAATTGTTTTCTCTGGCGTCCCTGGCCCAGATTCTTCCCCATATTGAGCTTGTCGGCTTGGGAACAAATTTGAGCTGTTTTGGTAATATCCTACCCGACGAGGATAATATGATCCGGTTGGTGGAGCTGGCTTCCCGATTGGAGCAACATATCGATAAACCGTTACCCCTTCTCTCAGGCGGTAATTCCAGTTCTTATCTGATGCTCAGGGACGGGGATCTGCCGCCGGCCATCAATGATCTACGTCTGGGGGAATCGATTTTGCTCGGGCGGCTCCCCTGTTACGACCGTCCGATTGAGGGATTGAATCAGCATACCTTTATGGTGGAGACTGAAATTGTGGAATTAAAGTTTAAACCGTCGTTACCATGGGGCATATCCGGAAGCCGAGACAGTTTTGGCGGGCATACCGCCTTCTCGGATAAAGGCAGGAGATGGCGGGCCCTGGCTGCTTTGGGTAAGCAGGAAATATATATCAACGGCTTAGCCGCCGTGGACCCGGGCGTGGAACTATTGGGCGGTTGCAGCGATTATATTGTCTGCGACATATCCGACAGCGCCAATACGTATAAAGTCGGGGATATACTTACTTTTGCCTGCGATTACGCCGCCCTTGCCACCGGGATGAGCTCAAATTATTTCGAAAAAATTTATAAGTAAAAGGCCCGGCCCGTTGCAAGCTTTCCTGCATCTTCCCCTTACAGTTGCCAATAGTCGTAACAGCCTTTAAGCACAGCGTCGACCAGCGCCTGATAATTTTTATCCCAATAGGCTATATCGGCTTCATTATCCAAATAGAGGTACTCCAGAAGTATTCCTTCCGGCCCGCGGCGGATCAAGTCCGCCATTTCGTCGTTATAGACCTTATAACGGTAAGGAGAAAGAATCAAACCGCCGGTTTCGCGGAGGATAAAATAGTAATCTCTTCCCGTATGGTAATTATCGCGGGCCCAACGTTTATAGGTCCCGTCTCCTACTCTGCCCGGACTGCTGTTGTTGGCATACCAGCCGATCTCCGTCAGAGCTTCTCCCACGCATTCGCCCCAGGTGTTATCGGCTAAAACCGAGGTATAGAGCTGAAACCCGCGTTTTACGCCGGCCCCGCCATTGAGATGATTGGAGATAAGATAAGACCCCATGCTGGCATAAGCCTTGTCTATCCGCGCGCCGGGTAGGTACGGGTTGTCTTCGGCGGCCTTGCTGCCGGGAATAGACGCATTGTCGCGGGAAAGCACAACAATAAACCCCATTTGACGAAGACAGGTCGCCATATATTGGGCGGCCCGAAGGTTTTCCTCCGCTTCGATACGGCAAAAAGCCGCCGCGCCCGTATCGCCGCCGCCGTGTCCCACGTCAATATAGATATCACAGTACCCTTCGGGCAGTTTGCTTACATCCTCAATAAAGAGGGTCAAGACACTGCCATCTATCCCGTCGAAAAACTGCCAGTGCTTGCGTATGCCGTCACGAAGAATCGTATACCCTTCCAAAGGAATAAAATCGGCGGTTATGATAAAGGTATCGCCTATGGAAAAAGTATAGCGTCCGGCCGCTAGGTTCCACAGACAAAGCCCCTGATTCACAGAATCGCCGCAGAGAATCGTTGTTTCCCGTTCCTCGCTGTCGCCTTCGGAAAAAAAATGAAGACACAAGGCTCCGGCCCAGTCTTTTTTTTCGTTATCGTCCGGATTGATCAAGCAAATTAAAGCGTGCTCGCCATAGACATAGATCTGATCGAGCAGATAAAACGAGGCATATGCGCCGGTTGGTCCGGCACCCGATACCGCAACCGTTGACGGGACGCCGGTGCAGCCGTCACATAGAAACAGCCCAATAATCGCGATGGCTAAAACAAAAGTCTTTTTCATAAAACAATATATGCTTTGAAAATAAACTCATGTTTTATTTGGCACCCGGATAAAATTGCTATTGGGGAGCAAGGTTATATGAAAAAATTAATTTGTAAATAAAATTAAATTCTGTTATACTTTTTAAGGAATAATTAACTAATTCAAGGAGTGATTTCGTATGCCGAGTGCGGCGGATTTGAGAAAATTAGGAAGGGATGCCCTTACAGGCAATTGGCTGCTTGCCGTTTTTATAACCCTGCTTGCGGCACTATTGGGCGGTATCAGTTATTTTAGTTTCGGGAGTGTTTCCGCCGACCATGTCATGTATTGGTCCGTTTCCACAAGAGTCTTTTTTAGCCTCTACGGCATCTTTGTTTTTATTATTGGAGGAGCGGTCGAATTGGGGCTTTGTTGTTTCTATATCCATTTGCAACGGCAGGAGGAAATTTCTGTTTCCGATTTATTCAGCCGCTTTTCTATTTTTGGTCGGGCATTTCTCCTGCGCTTATACATATTCATATTGGTTCTTCTTTGGACCTTGCTTCTGATTATACCCGGTATTGTCGCCGCTTACCGCTATGCCATGGCTCCGTATCTGATGAGCCAAAATCCCGAGCTTGAGGTAATGCAGGCGGTGGACATTTCCAAGCGGATGATGAACGGACATAAGGGCCGCCTGTTTTGCCTTGATCTATCTTTTATCGGTTGGTTCATTTTGGGCGTCCTAACTTTTGGATTAGGCCTGCTTTTCGTTTTTCCCTATCTACTTTCCTCAAGAGCCGCTTTCTTTCTTGATCTGCGCTATCATTATCAGGAGGAAAGGGGCGGTGACGCCGCGACAAAGCCTGCGTCGGCCTCAACGGCGGATCAAGCACCGATCCATTAAAAAAATGGATTTTGTAAGCCCTTATTTTTCGGACGGAGGCTGATTCTTGTATCATTCAAGTCCGGTTGGGGTCATTAACAGCACAAAAAAAGAGCGGTCTGACCGCTCTTTTTTTGCATATAATTTTATTTACGGGAATTATCGATATAGTCTTTAAGGGTAGTAGGTATATTGGCGAGTATGATTCCGGTCATCGCCTCGGCGTTTACCCGCATATTATCAGTAAGCCAATGCATTACCATTCCTTTGGCGCCAAAGGCGAAGAAAATCAGGGAATCCCATTGCTCCGTGCTCATTCGCCCCAGGTTGGAATGAAGCTCTATTTCCTGAATGGAGCTGATAATTCCTTGTTCAAAGGGGCCGGGAGAAACGTCTTTCTGATAATCGCCCAATAGTACATTGGCATAGAACTGTCTGTTTTGCGCAATCGTATTCAAGGTGGTCAGGATATAGTCGTGAAGCGAATAGGTCTCTTGAAACGATTGTTTCGCTTTTTCATTATTTTTTTTGAAGATCCAGTCAATCATGTCTTGTTTATTCTTGAAATTGTAATAAAATGTTTGGCGGCTGAGGCCGGCTTGTTTCGCCAATTCCCGTACGTCGACCTTGTCCAAACTGGATTCCTCCAGCAGTGTCATAAGGGCTTGTTCCAATAGCTTTTTTGCGTGTTTTCTTACCATGTGTGTGTCATCCTCCGAATATCTTTGTTTGATTTATGTAAAATATAATTAATATATTATATCTCAAAGAAAATTAAAAATACTGAGAATTGTCTTTTTTGCCTGAATTTAGAATTATTTTTGTTTTTATCATAAAATTTGCACACAAGTACGGTAAATTAGACAAAATTAAGCATATTCCTGCTTTTGTCATAAAAATTTCATTTTTCGGTTTGAACTGCTGAAAATTGCGTTAAAGATTTACCGCTTAGAATAAGGTTTTAGCTTAAAATATGGATATGATTTAGATAAAAAACCCCCCTCATTAATGAAAGGGGGGGTGAATTTCTGGTCGGGGCGCAAAAGGGTCTAATTGAGGTAATTCCAGGGGCTGGTATGATTACCGTTCACCCTTACTTCGAAATGGAGGTGGTTGCCGGTGCTGTTGCCCGTTGTCCCCACATACCCGATCGTATCTCCAGCCAAGACATAATCCCCTACTTCAAAACTGCCGAAAGCGCTTTGATGCGCATACAAGGAGGTAATGCCGTCGCCGTGGCTGATAATGATGACATTGCCGTAACCGCTGATCCATCCCCGGGAAATAATTTTACCGTCCGCTACCGCATAGATAGGCGTGCCGCCGTTCGCGCCGATGTCGATGCCGGTATGCATCGCATATGATCCGCTGATCGGATGCCAACGCATGCCGTAATCGGAAGTGAGACAATCTTCGCCCCAGGGGGAAGGCAGGGGCCAAATCATCGAACCGCCGTAAGAAAGGGTGTCGCCGTATGTATTGAGATAATCGCGGATCATCTTGCTGACCTGCTCGGACGCTGCTTCGAACTCATCCAGCATGGCTTGATAGCCTTCTTTGGTGGATATTGCCCCGTTCATCGCGATGACCTTCTGTTGCTGTAGGTCGGCCAGATCCAGTTTCATGTCTTCGTATTCATAGGTCATGACGACCAATTCGTCCCGCATCTTTTCCATTAGCGCTTTATTATGGGCGATGGTGTTACGTTCCTTGGTAATCTCGTTGACCATGTGCTTATCCTGCGCCATGACCAATTCCACCATGTCGAAGAGAGCGAGAAAATCCTCGAAGCTATCCGTCTCAAAAATTACGTCCAGCATGGTAATGTCGCCGTATACGTAAAGGTTGACCAGGCGTTCTTTCAGATAGGCCTCACGTTCTTCCAGCCGGACTTCCGCGTCTGCGATGGCGACCTCCGCATCGGCAATCTGTCCGTTGGCTTCGTCGATACTGGATTGGATCGCATCTAATTGGGCTTGGACCGTGAGCATCTGCGCTTCGATGCCGGCAAGCTCGTTTTCATATCCGGAAATAACACTGCTTTGGGCGGCGATTTGTTTTTCTAAATCATCCATCTGTGCCTGCAGTTCTTCCTGTTTGTCGCGGTATGTCTCCAAAGGATCGGAACTGGAAGCCGCCAAATCGGCGAGTTTGTCGAGATCCGCTTCTGTGGCATAGGCGGTCAAAATGCCGAAGCCGATCACCATGGTCACGACGACAAAGAAAACCAGGGGTATGGTTAGTTTCTTTTTGTTTTTCATATTACGTTTCCTTATACTTTCAAAAAGCGGCTCAAAGGGATGAGGCTGCCGATAGCGCCCAGGAGCAAGCCGGAACTGAGGACAAAGAGGGCGATGTTCAGCCAGATATCCTTTAAAGGCAGAACCGTGACAAAAGAAATCGTGGTCGACAAGTAATCCACCGCTTGTCCATATAGGATCATTTCCAAAATAAGGGCAAGAATCGCCCCCAGAAAGCCGATCAATAAACCTTCCAAGAAAAAAGGCAGACGGACGAACGCATCCGTAGCGCCGCACCATTTCATGACCATAATTTCTTTTTTGCGTGCGAGAATCGTCAGCCGGATCGCCATGGATATTAATACGACGGCGGCCACAGCGAGCAGTCCCATTACGGCTAAGCCGACCTTGCGCAGGGTATCGGTAAGGGTAAATAATTTTTCTACGGTGCCTGCGCCGTAACTGGCTTCGTAGATGCCGTCGATTTGCAAAACCGCATCATAGATCGATTTGACATAATTGGCGCTGATCGCGGTGATGGAAAACCCGTCCGGCAAAGGGTTGTTCCCTTCCATCGTTGCCAGGAGGTTCGTGTCGTTAAAACGGCTTTCCAGGCTGGCAAGACCCTCTTCTTTACTGACAAACTCGATGTTTTTGACCCCGTCGATCCATTCAATTTGTTGCTCTATGTTATCGTAATCCGCTTGGCTTAAGTTGAAATCCAAATAAGCCATTACCCGTACGTCTTCCTCTATTTCAGTGGCGTTGACGTCCATGTTGGTCAAAATGAGCCAGAAGAAGGCGAAGAGAAATAAGGAAATGGTAATGGTCAAGATCGCAGCAATGGTCATCCAGCCGTTACCCAACATAGATTTCCATGCTTGAGGTCCTATGTAACGAAAAGAATTCATTTTCATAGTTGCCACCCCCCGACGGTATCACCGATCAGTTTTCCGTGATCGAGAGTGACGACCCGTTTTTGCATTTTATCGACGATAATCTGATCGTGAGTCGCCATCACCAGGGTCGTTCCTTCTGCGTTGATTTCATCAAATAGTCGGATCAATTCTTCGCTGGTTTTGGGATCAAGGTCACCGGTAGGTTCGTCGGCAAAAAGGACTAACGGGTGATTGATGATGGCTCTGGCTACCGCGACCCGCTGTTGTTCGCCGCCGGACAGATGCATCACATTCTCGTTTTCCCGTCCGGCTAGGCCGACCCGTTCCAGCATCGCCGGAACCCGTTCTTTAATTTCCGCCCAAGGCCGTTCCACCGCTTTTAATGCGAAGGCCACATTATCAAATACGCTGCAGTGTTCCATGAGACGAAAATCCTGAAAAACCACGCCGCTGTTACGGCGAAGCCGTACGATTTCCGGCGTGGTTAAGCGGACGATGCTGCGTCCACCGATCAAAACTTGCCCGGCCGAGGGGAGTTCCTCCCGAAAAAGGAGGCGGATCAGGGTGCTTTTACCGGCGCCGGAAGCCCCGGTAAGAAAGACGAATTCACCGAAATCGATAGAGAGATTTATATCATCCAAGGCGATAATGCCATTTTTATAAATCTTTCCCAGACTAATGGTTTGAATGAGCATAATGCCCTCCGTTCGAGGCGATTATTAAATTAACGGCAATTTCTAAATAATTTCTACAAAAAACCCTTTTTACCCTTTCAATTCCAAAATAAATAATATTCGAATAAAGCTTGTGAAAGCCTTTTTGCGGACAATGGCGTCGTTTTGAGAAAATCCCCTTAAAGTTCCGGAGAAAAACAGGGAAAAATGATGGCGCGGTTTTTTGGCTGTGGTATAATATATTTATCGATGAATAGAAACGGTAATGGGAACGGTAAAGGGGGGAAGCGGATGCGTTTGGCGCAATGGCAAAAGGCGGCGGCCTCAATTTTTTTCCCGCAACGGTTTTGTCTTAACTGCGGAAAACTTTCTTTGGATCAACCGCTTTGCCCGGATTGTAGCGGATTAATGAATGCGCTGCATCATTGTCCGTACTGTGCCAGTTTTATCGCCGCCACAGAGACCGCGCATTATCTTTGCCCTGATTGCCGGAGAAAAGCCCCTTCTTTTATAAAAGCCGTCGCCGCCTTGCCCTATGAAAACGATTTGCGGGAGGTTTTGATCGCTTTTAAATATCAACAAAAAACAGGATACCGGCGGCCTCTCGCTGCGCTGTTGCTGGATTTGTACGAACGCTATTATGCGGATATCCCCTTTGATGCGATCGTTCCCGTGCCTCTCCATTCGGAGCGGTTGGGAGAACGTGGTTATAACCAGGCGGAATTGTTGAGCCGTCTCCTTGCGGAAGAAACAGGGATAGCTCATCGGCCAGAGTACTTGATGCGGAGCAACGACACGCCGCCTTTGGCGGAATTAGGCCGAAAGGAAAGGATGAAGGTTCTCCGGGGTGCGTTCAAAGCGCAGCCGGAATCCGCCGGCTTACGCATCCTCCTGGTCGATGATATTTATACCACCGGTGCAACCGCAGAACGGTGCAGCCATGCCTTGTGTTCTCAAAAAGCGGTCTCGGTGCATTATCTTGCCGTGGCGGCAGGATGGGCTTTGCCCTAATAAAATGATTTGACGACCAACAAAGCAAATAGGTTCCTTCGTCAAAACGCTTTTGATCTTTTACCCCGGTTTTTCGCTGAAGCGGGGATTTACCGACAGATAATGGGAATGATATAATAACAACGAAGGCATAGGTTTTTTGATATCCAAGGAGGTGAAGCGGATGTTTATGCGGATGTCCCGAGAGACGATGAGACAACTGTATGAGGATGAGATCGTTTACCGGCCGCCTCTGGAAGCGACCAGTATCCTTTTGGACGTGGCAAGCGGTTGTTCCTGGTCGCGTTGCACGTTTTGCCGCGAGGAGGTTAGACAACGTTACCGGGTCAGTGATCTGGAAACGATCCATGGAAAACTGAAACTGTTGGCGACCCTGCCAGGTATTACCGACCACCGTACTCTTTTTGTCCTGGGAGAGAACGGTCTGGGCCTTCCCACGGATTTTTTACTCAGTATTTTTGCCGACATACACTGTTTTTTACCGCATGTGGAGAACATCAATATGTACGCAAGGGTTAAAGAGGTGTTGGATAAGGGGGAAGACGATCTGAGCCGACTTAAGGAACAGGGTATGGGAGACCTTTATATCGGGGTGGAATCCGGCAGCAACCGCGTGCTTAAAAATTGCTGCAAGGGCACGAGCGTGGCCATGATGAAGAAATGTTTCGGTCTGTTGGATCAAGTCGGCATTCCTTATGCGCTTAGCTCGATCATCGGATTGGGAGGAAAAGAACTGACCGCAGAACATGCAATTCAAACCGCCCGCTTTTATAACAGCGTTCATCCTAAATCAATCAGGGTGATGACCCTGACGCCGGTGCACGGAAGCACGCTTCAAAAACAGATCCTTGAGGGCAGTTTTACCGAATTGACCGCGGCGGAGGCGCTGCTTGAGGAAAGGCTTTTTTTAGAACATCTTGAAGTAAAAAATTGTCTTCTCATCGGCACCCATATTTCCAATAACGTTCCGCTTTTGGGGATGTTACCCGGGGATAAGGAAAGGCTAAAAAACTTACTGGATGAGGCAATCGTTTCCCACAACCCAGACTTTTGGCAAAAGAGAGATTTTGAGAACATGTGATTTCCTTAAAAGGGGAAAGCCGGCGTTTTAAAGTTATGGCGGAAGAATTATCTTAAGTGATTTTAAGATTTGGCGCATCGTCGGCCGCAGAGGAGAGCAAAGGAATCAAGGTTTTGGTTGCAGGAATTTATTTATAAGGTAGGGAAGTATTAATGCGGTGGCGGATTCAAAATAAAACAAATCGAGGTGAGCCGCACATGTTAATGAACTATAAGGCAAGAAATCTTGAAATCAGCGAAGCCATGAAAGAATATTGCGAAAAAAGATTGGCCAGACTGGACAAACTCATTGACGCCGAACGGGCGATTGTTTCAATGAGCAGCGTGCGCGACAGACAACGTTTGGAAGTAACCATTTCTTATAACGGGGTAGTGATCCGCGGCGAAGAGGAAGGCTATGATATTTATACCTGCATCGATAATGTCAGTGAAAAACTGGAAAGCCAGATTAAAAAATACCGCGAGCGTTTGAGCCAAAAGGGCCGGAATAACGGTAAAAACAACCTGGCTGCTGCCGCTATGTGCGAAGAAGAGCATTGGCTGGAGGATAAAGCGCCCGTCAGGATTAAGACCTTTACGACCAAACCCATGAGCGTGGAGGAAGCGATTATGCAGATGAATTTACTGGGGCATAGTTTCTTCGTGTTTATTAACAGTGAAGGCAATGTGATCAATACCCTTTATCGCCGCCAAGACGGCGATTATGGACTACTCATCCCGGAATAGAGTAGTTTTGCATGTAGGGTCTGCTCAAAGGCAAGCGCCCTCAAAGAAAGAGGGCGCTTGCCCTTGCGAAGGAAGCGGATATGAAAAATACGATCAGCAAAACAATCCCCTATATGCTACTCCTTTTGGCCTTACTGCTTGGTTCATGCGCGAGCGAGCCCGGGACGGACCGCTCTATCGACGCTATGGCAAAGAGCGATCAGGCCGAATTGGTCGTAGCCAACAAGATCGATGAGTTATACGATGATTATGCCACATATTATACTCGGGAAGAATATTCGTTGATGTTTGAGGAATACCAGGGAAGCTTCGGTGGTGTCGGTATTTCTATGGTGGAAATCGATAATGAGGTCGTGGTGTACGGTATCCTAAAAAATTCGCCGGCATCACTTACCGATATTGAGCCGGGAGACGCGATTCTGGCGGTGGACGGGGTTAGCCTGAAAGAAGCCGATGCCTCCGCCGCAGCGGTGTTGATCCGGGGAGAAGTAGGGGAAACTGTCACACTGCAATTGAAACGTGCCAGCGACGACAGCATTTACGAGGTTTCCATTGTCCGGGATACCATTACCAGCGAGACCGTAAGCGGCATTAACCTCGCCGCATATCCGGGAACGGCGTATATCAGCATTTCCAGTTTCAACGAACTGACCACGAGTGAGTTCACGGAAATTTATAATTCGCTATATAGCGAGCGCGCTATAGAAAATCTTATTTTTGATTTACGCAGTAACGGCGGGGGCAATTTCTTTGCGGCGATCGCTATCGGCGAATATTTTGTCCCCATAAACGAGCTTGTGGTGAGCGAGAAGACAGCGTCCGGTACGGAAAGCTACCGTTCTTCCAATGGGCAGCTTAACGACCTCAATGTAATTATTCTTCAAAACGCGTACACGGCTTCAGCCTCCGAAGTACTCATCGGCGCGATCAAGGACGAGGGTCATGCGACCTTGGTCGGCACCACCACTTTTGGCAAGGGGATTACCCAAAATGTGGCGCAGCTGACTTCCGGCAGCGGACACCGGTATACCCGGAGTATCTATTATACCCCTTCCGGCTTCAGTCTCCACGGTATCGGTCTGACTCCGGATATTGTGGTGGAGGATCCGGAAGACGGCAGCGCCAAAGATTATTTTTCTTATGATCCGGCGCTTAATCCCCACCTGGCGGCGGCGCTTGCCTATCTTTTCCCGGACGGCCCTCCGGGTGGAGACGACGGCGGAAATGTTGGGGATGCGTCAGGGGAATAAGGGTTGCCGACATGGCGAAAACAAACAAGAGCAGGTTATGCCTGCTCTTGTTTTTATTTATTTAAAAAATTTTTATCTGCCAATGCTGTTATATATCGTTAATGCATCGGTAATATTGTATTGTTCAGAATAGTGGTCTCCTTTGGCGCCAGTTGAAATCAGAACATATTCTTGTTGGTCTACTCTGGCGAGACTGGCGAGACACAGACCGGCCGTATCGGTATAGCCGGTTTTACCCCCTAGAATTTCCCCGCCAATAATGCTTTGATTGTTAAGTTGTTCAAACATGGTATTATAAAAGGTTATCCCGTCAGGGTGCGTATTGGTAGCTTGTGTAAAGTGGCGGGATGAAGTAAATATTTCCCTGAAAGTCTCATTTTGTAAAGCAAAGCTTAGAAAAACAGCCAGATCCTTGACAGTGGTGTAGTGGTTTTCACTGTGAATTCCGGTCGTATTTTCAAAATGGGTGTTTTCCATGCCGAGATCTGCCGCCTTTTGATTCATCATCTCTACAAAGCGCTGCTCCGAACCTGCAATTTGATTTGCAAGCCCAATACAACACTCTGCTCCGCTTGGAAGCAGCACCCCGTATAAAAGGTCAATCGCCCTTACCTTTTCTCCCGGCTGGAAGCCTGCCATCGATGCATCTGCTTCGTACAGCCCCTGAAACGTAGAATTGGTAAGCTCGATTTCTTCATTCAGATCGGGTAAATTTTCTATCGCAACAACGGCTGTTATCATTTTAGTCAAAGAAGCAGGATAGACGGATTTTTCGCTATTTTGTTGCATTAAAACGGCATGGTCCTTTAAACGGAGCAAAATGGTATTCGGACTGTTTAACTTATCGGGAGAGATAGAAAGAGAGGGAATGGTTTCTATCTTAAGCGCGGGAACCGGCGTTATTTCGTCGCCATATTCCTTCTCAAATATTTGCGGGTCTTCTGGAGTGATGGATTTGCAAATAACAATAAGAACTATCAACACAAATGCTACAAATATGAGTGTTCCTGACTTTTTCTTTTTTGCTTTTCGCGCCATAATTATAACTCCTTGTGATGTGATACTATTATTTAATCACAAAACCAGGGGTCATTTTGGTATGTCGTCTTATGAACTTCTTAAGATTATCTTATAAAGGAAGCTTTACAGTACTCCTCCGGTTCAAGCGCTTGTGCAAGCTTTTCTTCTCCAGGTTGAGATGATTCATGCGGCCGCCCGGTATCTTGTTTCATATACAGATGGCACACATGTTTCGCATAATTGACTAATCGGCAAAACAGTGCTATTGTCAAGGTAGTTTGGCCTCCTTTTTACGGGCCGGATGATTAAAGCAAAAGCCGTTAAATATTTAAAAAGGGTGAAATACTATTGTCTCAGGTTGACAAAGATCGCGATTTTGATATCGTTGACGGCCAGTTACGTAAATATCTGGGCCGGCAAAAGCATGTTATTGTGCCCGACGGGGTGATTGCCGTCCAGGAAGCAGCCTTTGAAAACAGCGTTGAAGCGGAGCGGGTGGATTTCCCGGATTCGGTGAGGATTTTAGTTCTGGGCTGGGGCGCGAAAGTCTTCGCCGCTTGCCCGCATCTGCATACGCTCAAACTGGGTAAAAATATCGAGCACTTTAATTTGTCTTTACCGCCAAAGACGCAAGTGCTTTTCCCAAAACGGTTTGAGGCGTTCTATGGTAACGCGCTTTCGCCCGAGGATACGGCGCGGCTCATTTACGGACTGTATTGCCGCAACGAGGGACAGGCCAGGTATCAAAATTTTCAAGACGTGGTGTACGTTTACCTGACCCATTCTTCGCCGAAGGTGACGGAAAAATGTATGGCGGTCATCTTGTCCAACTTGGAGGAATGCGTGACGATCTTCCGTAAAATGCTGCCGACGCTGGAAGAAAAACCCCAGGAAATCGCAAGGCGGTTTTTAAGCAAATATGATAGGCTGGGCGCGGTTAAGATAAACACAAGGGAAGAAGCGGAACAGTATTGCCGGGAAAACTATCATCAATGTTTGGGGGATCAACGGCTTGGCGAATTGAAGGTTGGCGATGAAGTCTTATCAAAGATCCGCTACCGGGAAACCGGGCGCCCCGCACCCCTTACGGTCAGTCGGTTCGTATTTACGCAATATATGCGTATAGATAGGCTTGAATGGGACGAAGCTTGCGATCAGATCGCCCAAATGCTAATACCGAGAGACTTGCAGGCGGCGCTGGAGACGACCTATGTGGATTTATCCGAGGGACGCGACGCGGGCGGCGCGGCGCTCTTTGCGCATAGGGATTTTATGACCGCATACTGCCGCTTCGCTTCCCCGGATCAAGTCCGGGCCTTAAAAGAAAAGTTTGCCCAATGGGAAGAATGGGGAGAGCGGGGCAAAGCCTTTTTGGCGCATCTTCTTCAAGCCCTTGCCCTCAACGAAACGCTAACCGCGCTGCTGCTGCTGGATAAATTGGGCAAATTGGCCTTTGCCGCTAAAATCCGCCGCATACCGCTGGACAAATTACGGGACAGCCTGATCCCCGATTTTGGTTTTGATCAAGACGGGTCGTTATACGGGGAAATTGAAGGGAAAAGGTATCGGATCACGGTATTGCCGGATTTGTCGCTGGAAGCATTTGATATGGAGACGGGAAAGATCGTCAATTCTCTGCCTCCAAGGACGCAAATAGCGCTGGCTCATACCGGGCAAACCATAAATTTTGACGAATTGAAGTTAACGGTCAAAGAAATCAAAGACAATCAGCTGGCCTTTCTCAAACACCAGTTTGTTACCGGAGCAACCAGGACCGTTGCGGCCTGGCGGAGAATCTATGCGGAGAACCTGCTTTTACGCAAATTTGCCGCGTCCATCATCTGGAGCTATAGTCATAAAAGAGAAAAAGAAACGTTTCGGATAGTGGATGAAGGAAGCTTTATCGACGTCCACGGCAGCCCCTGGCTTTTACCCGAAGCGGGGAATGTCAGCGTGGCCCATCCGCTTAATCTCACCGGCGCGGAAATCGCATCCTGGAGCAAGCAATTAAGGGACGCAGGAATCTGTCAACCCATAGGCCAGCTCTCCGAGCCGGTGATCCCTTTTAGCTCCCTTGACGATATCAAGAACAGATATGCCGGTATCGTCATCCCCTTTGGTATCGTTAAATATCTGGCGCAGCAAGGGTATAAAATATACGGGAGTTACGAACACGGCTACGAAGCGGACAACAATATCGTGCGTCTCCATTTTGATTTTGGGGTGAAAATAGCCTTAAACCAGGCGGGGGAGGAAGATCCGGTCTATATCCGCACTCTGACCGCGATGAATTTAAGGCGGACGCGGGCCATCAACCATTCTTTGGCTGTTTTGGACCGATTGCCGATTCTAAAAGCTGTTAAAAACGATGAGATTAACCACCTGATCGAATATATCGAAAATAAAAATTTAGGCTTGGATGAAGATGAAACGGAAGCTTACCTCAATATCGCCAACAAATACCAAAGTTTTAAATGTATGGCGGAATTGATGGACTATAAAAACAAGCATTTCCGTTTTAACGCCATCCAAAGTGAGATTAAGTTATAGACGATAGCTGAGGGTTCGCACGTATGGAGCAAAACGAGTATCATTATAATGAAAAACAGGCGTTGGTCCGGAAAATCGCCAACGATATCATTACGCTTTCCCGAAACGTCTTGTTTATCGCCATGCGTTTTCTCGACGTGGCTTTATTCCAGTTTACCCTGGAAGATAACGCGGATGTTAAAACCGTTTGCAGTAACGGGGAGACCCTTTATTACAACCCCGGCTTTATAATCCGCCTCTACACCAAGGAGAAAACATCGGTTGCCAGAGTAGTTCTCCACGCGGTGCTCCACTATGTTTTCAAGCATCCTTTTGTCAACGCCAACATCAACCGCGCCTATTGGAATCTTGCCGCGGATATCGCTATCGAGAACATCATCGGCGATTGCCGCTTGAGCCAGGTCGGCACGGCCAGGGAAGCGGCGCAACGGGATTACCTTTTGACCTTGAAGCGCACCCTTAGCGTTGTCACCGCGGAAAAAGTCTACCGCCATTTATTGGACAGCCAATTATCCGAAAAAGAGTTGGAAGATTTAGAGCGGCTTTTTATCCAGGACGATCATTTCCTTTGGTATCTCGATTCGGATAAAGAAGAGGAAGCGGATGCTGCGGATAAGGATAAAAGGCTTAACGCGGCGGACAAAAACGCGGATATTCAAGACGAGGAGAAGATCAATGTCGAAAATACAAGCGAAGCGGGAAGGAATCCATCGAAAAAGCAGGAAAACTTAAATATTCCCCTAAAGGCGCATTGGGAGCAGATCAGCGAACGGGTCAAAACCGATCTGGAGACGATTTCCAAAGAATGGGGGGCCCAATCCGGCGCTTTCCTGCAAAACATTTTGGACGTCAACCGCGACCGCTACGATTATGCCGCTTTCCTGAGAAAATTTGCGGTTTTGGGGGAAGCGATGCAGATCAACGACGACGAGTTCGATTACGGCTACTATACCTACGGATTGGATATATACGGTAATATGCCGCTCGTGGAACCCCTGGAATACAAGGAAGTCAAACGGATCAAAGATTTTGTGATCGCCATCGATACCTCCGCCTCCTGCGCGGGGGGAACGGTGCAGCTTTTTTTAGAAAAAACATTCTCCATCTTGAAGCAGGCCGAAAGCTTTTTTAAGCGCATCAATCTGCATATCATACAATGCGACGCCCAAATCCAATCGGATTACAAGATAACCTCGCGCGAAGAATTTGACGATTACCTGAAAAACATGCAAATCCTGGGGCTTGGCGGTACGGATTTTCGCCCGGTCTTCGCTTATGTCGAGCGGCTGATTGAAGAGGGCGCGTTTGAAAACCTTAAAGGATTGATCTATTTTACGGACGGGAAGGGCGTGTTTCCGGCGCGCAAACCCGCTTACCAGACCGCATTTGTTTTTCTCGACGAGAATGTCGTGCATCCGGATGTGCCTCCCTGGGCGGTAAAACTCGTTTTACGCATTGACGATATCAAGCAAACCGTATAGGCGCAAAGAATTTGATGAAAAATAAATCAATGTTAGATGGATGGAAAAGGGTGGGGCTATGAATATCAAAAAAGCAAAAGATCAGGTAAAGGATACGATACGCGCTTATCTGAAAAAGGACGAGTTTGGCAATTATGCGATCAATATCATGCACCAGCGGCCGATATTTCTATTGGGCGCCCCGGGTATCGGTAAAACCGCGATCATGGAACAGATCGCCGAAGAGCTGGATGTCGGCCTGGTATCCTATTCGATGACCCATCATACGCGGCAAAGCGCTATCGGCCTGCCTTGCATTACCCATAAAGTTTATGACGGCAACGAATATACGGTGACCGAGTATACGATGAGCGAAATTATTGGCTCCGTGTATGAGATGCGGGAACTTGGCGGCGTCCGGGAAGGCATCTTGTTCCTCGACGAGATCAACTGCGTTTCCGAAACGCTGGCTCCGGCGATGCTTCAATTCCTCCAATTCAAAATTTTTGGCGGGCATCGGGTGCCCGAGGGCTGGATCGTGGTCACGGCGGGCAACCCGCCGGAATTCAATCAGTCGGTAAGAGAGTTCGACGTGGTCACCATGGACCGGCTGAAAATCATCGACGTGGACCCGGATTACGAAGCCTGGCGGGAATACGCTTACCGCCAGGGGGTGCACAATGCCATCATCCGCTATCTGGATATCAAAAAGGCGAATTTCTTTAATATCGAAACCACGGTGGACGGTAAACAATATGTGACGCCCAGGGGCTGGGAAGACCTTTCCGATATGTTGAAATTGTATGAAACCATCGGCGCGAAAGTGGATACGGATCTGGTCGGCCAATATATGCACCATCCGAAAATCGCCCGCGATTTCTCGATTTATTATGATTTGTATTTTAAATACAAAGCGGATTATCAAATCGACGAGATCCTCTCCGGCAAAATTTCGGAGGGCGTAAAGGAAAAAGTCCAAGCCGCGCCCTTTGACGAAAAGCTTTCTTTGCTGGGCCTGCTTCTTGATGCGGCGACTTCGGGCTGCCGCGCCGTCATGGAGGAGAGGGAAGTTCTGCTGGCCTTGTTGCCGCAGCTGAAACAAATCGGCGCGGAATTGGGCGAAGAAATACATTCTCCCGAAGTGATACTGCAAACCCATATAGAAGCGCAAAGCAAGCAGATCACGCGGCTAAAAACTTTGGGGAGAAGCTCAAAAGAAAGCCTTGCCCTGCCCTATAAGATGCTCAATGCCCTGGAGCAGTACGCCGCCATCCTCGCCGCCAAAAAGTTTTCCAAAGGAGAGGCGGCCTTTAGCGAAATCAAGACCGCCTTCAACAACCGCTCGGACACGCTGTCGCAAAACGCGGAGCAGACCAAGGCCCGGCTGGAAAATATGTTTGTTTTTCTTGAGAATGTCTTTGGCGAGGGGCAGGAGATACTGGTGGCGGTGACGGAACTGACGGCGAACGGCTATGCTTCCAAATTCATTACCGAATACGGCTGCCCCAAATATTTCGCGCATAACAAGGACGTGCTGTTTTATGAACGCGGCATGGATATTATGGAAGACCTCAAATTGCTGGAAACGCTGTAGGTCATAAGCACCGGGTACGGTTGGACCGTTCATTAATGAGGGAGGATATGATGCTGACCGCCTATTTTTCCGGGACCGGAAACAGCCAATACTTAGCCGGGCGCTTTTCTAAAATCATGGGCGCGGAGTGTCATTCGATCGAAGAGGCGGCGGATTTTGCGGCCCTCTTTTCCGCGCATCGGCAGATCGCCTTTTTTTACCCTGTTTACGGGTCTGAGGTACCGCGGATCATGCGCGAATTTGTTTCGGCGCATCAAAAAGACTTAGCGGGGAAAGAATTGATGATCTTTTGCACCCAGATGCTGTTTTCCGGGGACGGGGCCAGGGTCTTTACGGAGTTACTGGCAGGGGTTGGCTATCGCGTGATTTACGCCGAACATTTCAAGATGCCGAACAATATCGTCAATTTCGCCCTCTTTAAGATCAAAAACGGCGAGGCGATAAAGCATACGCTCGCTTCGGCCAATGAGAAACTGGACCAGGTTTGCGAAAACATCACAAACGGCGTCGTGGTCAAACGGGGGTTTAATCCGCTCTCCCACTTTATGGGGCTGTGGATTCAACGCAAATATTACGGTATGATCGAGCGCAAAGCGGAAAAAGACGTGCGTATCTCCGCTGCCTGCATCCTTTGCGGCGAATGCGTCGCGGCCTGCCCCATGCGTAATTTGAGCATCGAAGAGCAAAACGTGATACAGCATCATAACTGTACCCTGTGTTGCCGCTGCGTGAATCTTTGTCCGGTAAGCGCGATCACGGTCTTGCTCCACGGGAAGATAAAAGAGCAGTATCAAGGTGTGGCGGAAATATAATTTATCAGTTTAAACTACATATACACGGAGTTTGAAATGCCAAAAAATGAAGAACTGCTTTATACCCTGCGCCGCTCAAAGCGGAAAACCTTAGCCATAGAGATCAAACCCGATCTGACCGTATTGGTCCGGGCGCCGGAGCGCACCCCCCAAGGCTATATCGACAAGTTTGTGGCAATTAACGGGGAGTGGATCAATACCCATCTGGAAAAACAAAGCCGCCGCAACGAGAAGGAACCCGCTTTATCCAAGACGGAGATCGCCAAGCTGAAAAAACTGGGAAAAGAAAAAATCATCTGGAAAGTGGGCTATTATTCCCAATTGATGGGGCTCGCGCCCGCGGGGGTGAAGATCACCTCCGCCGTCAAACGCTACGGCAGTTGCAGCCCGACAAACAGCCTTTGTTTTTCCTGGCGGTCGATCCTCTTACCCGACGAGCTTCTCGACTATATCGTGGTGCACGAGCTGGCCCATATCCGCCACAAAAATCACGGTAAAGCCTTTTATGCCCTGATCGCGCAATACCTGCCCGATTACCGCGAGCGGGTGAGCACGTTGAAAAATCGGTGAGAAATAAATATAAACCCATCCATGACGGATGGGTTTGTATTTATTTTGGCAATAAATTTAAGCTTTTCGGTATTATTCATTATCATTTTTAATATAATCAGCTAAATTCATGTTATCTTTTTTATAGTGTTTTTCGAAGAAATAATCTTCTAACGAATCGAGTGAATCGTCTATGTAATTTACTGTTTCTAATTGTTTCAATAAATATTTTTTATCAAATTTATTATAAATAACCTTATATTTATTATCATCCTTATGTAATTTCATTTGTATAATTTGAGCATCGGGATCATTAATACAAAAAAGGGTCTCTCCGTGAATTAAAAAATTTCTATAATCAATTTGTTTTTTTATCATATCGCAAATTTTTTTTATTTCAATACTGTCATCTTCATTTGGCGAATATGTTTGGTTTATTTTATTTAACCATATTTCTAGTATTTGACCAGCTGTTTTTTTATATATTATTTTACACATATTTTTTATTTTTTCACTTTGGCTTTGATTACTATTGTTTTGGTTTAATATGATGCTTTCGATCATATCTTGTAGATCATAGATTATATCTTGAAAAGCAACAATATACATACCAATTAACTTATAAAATTCGTCAGCATTTTGTTGTTTAATTTTTTCCACTATTTATTTCCTTTTCATTTTCATTATATTTCTAAGCCTGTTGAATCGATTGCTATCTACAAATTTATCTCGATATTTTATTGCTTGTTAGTTCTTCCTACTAAATAATCTATAGTGACATTAAAATAATCAGCTAAAATAATTAATTTTTCAACTGTTGTTGTATATTTTCCGTTTTCAATTTCAGAAATCATTGAAGTTTTCAACCCTAAAATAGCAGCTAATTCGCTTTGTTTTAGCTGTTTTTCTTTGCGCAATTCTTTGACTCTTTTTCCGAAAATGCTTTTATCATACATAAAAAACTTCTCTTGACATTTCAGTTTTACCGAAGTATAATTTAGTTATAGATTTCAGTAATGCTGAAATTCCTTTCATGCATATTAACATATTACATATTCTCATTATTTAACTACTATTATGAAACCCAGGGACAATTTAATGTACGAACACCATACTTATCAAACCAAACAAGAAAAACTAGTAAATCTTTCCGCGCTGATATGCAAAATTGCTATGGTGCCGGAACCTTATTTGGGCAGGGAAGAGGTGAACGCCGTTATCGAGTATCTGTGCGATATCGAGTACGATCTGCTGCGGCAGTTGGACGCCGCTCCCCCAAATCCGCCGGAGGGAAGAGGGAGGCTGGTGGTTTTAAAGCGCCGTTAAAACTGTTCCCTGTCAGGGTTTGGGGCGTGTTTTACCCCTTATGTAAATTAATTTTGGTCGATGAGTTTACGCCTTGACAGGGAGCTACCTATTTTTGCTTTAATTCTCCGTAAAACGCGCTTTTCCCTTTACGGAGCCGCTAATTCGCGCCCCATGCCGAAATGAAGGCCTTTGAAAAATGCGGCTACCGTATGTTAGCTATCTTAATCAAAAAAAGCCTCCGCATAGGAGGCCTTTGTTTTACTTTGAAACTGGGAATCGAAGCGGCCCCGGATAATCACGGGTAGGGGCGAAGCGCAGATGATGATTAAATAACCCCGATACGATAAAGGTCTTCAATAAAAGCAATCGTTTTTTCTTCGATTTGCTTTTTCAGTTTTTCTGGATTATCAAAATCGGGCTGCTTAACGATGGTTGATTCAATAATAGAATCCACGCCCGGAAGAACTTGAGACAATCGGTAAGGGTCTATTTTCTTGTGTTTTAATATCTCAATATAGTCCGCCTGTGTTTTTCTGTTTTTACCTCCCAGCCATACTTCGAATGTGCACGCTTCATGCAAAAAAACAATGGCGATTTTCAAATTTTCTTTCTTCAAATCAGAGGGGGTAAAGGCAAAATATGTCATATCCATATAGCCAAAATATAAAGCGCTTGCCGTATAATCGGGATATTTATTGTCCAAATATGTTCGTAAGTCGGACATAAAGGTCATGATCCCTTTATACGCTTTTTGAATATGTCCCAGGTGGAGTTGAGCCGTATATTCCCCAATACTCTTGTTTAATGAATTCATCGTTTAGCCTCCCTTGCATTATCAAATATCAAATTGAAAGTTATTAGTCGGTCGCGTCTTTATCGCGCACAAAATCGCATCAATAATCGGGCGAAGTCGATGCAAAACTGCATATCTTTTAGGCCCAGATTCACCTTGTAATATTGTTTTTCCCTTATAATAGGTCTTAAGCAATTCAAATCCAAAGTATAGGCCATAAACCCGCTCCTTATCTAAATATTTAGCTTCCACGCGCATAGTAACATTTTACCAGATATTATTTGAATATTGTATCAAAAATGCTAAAAATTGCATTATATGGTTTTTTTTTGTCATTTATGGTATAATTAATTAACTCTTTGTAATTTTTTGTTAAAATTTATATAAAAATAATTTATTATATTTTCCTGAAAGTGACAAATTTTATTATTAAAAACCGGATTTATAATGATAACGGCAGCCTTGTGACATAGGGATTCAGCGGTTGGGGGTCTTCGATATGTTTGATTTAAAAAGTTTATTACAGAAAGCCAATAAAGAGCTGATAATTAAAAATCAATTGAACAAGAGGCAGGCAGACGAGTTGCTTGTTGCCAAAAATGAGCTTGCCCTCCAACGGGATCTTGCCGAAGCACAAGCGTTGTGTAACGTGCAGCAACAACTTTTAGAAAAAACTTTATTATGTATTGGAGATGCGGTAATTTCCACAGACATAAATAGAAATATCGTTTTTTTAAATACAGTTGCTGAAAAGATCACGGGCTGGACGAAGAAAGAAGCCATTGGAAAGTCAATCTATGAAATTTTTAATATTATTAGTGCATCAACAGGAAAAAAAGCCGACGATATCATTAAAAAGGTAATGGAAACCGGCAAAATACAGCATTTTAAAAGTAACCCGCTATTGATTACCAAAGCGGGAAAAGAACGGTTAATTGAAGATAGTGCCGCGCCGATTGTTGATGATAATAATACTATTATTGGTGCTGTTGTTGTGTTTCGGGATTATTCTGAAACATGGAAACATATAAAAAATATTGACTATTTGATTTATCATGACCAACTTACAGGGCTATATAATCGCAGATATTTTGAAGAAGAATTTAAAAGAATCGACACAAAACGAAACTTACCCCTGTCCGTGATTATGGGTGATATCAACGGTTTAAAATTCATAAACGATTCCTTTGGACACGCTTTAGGCGATAACTTACTGAAAGAAGTCGCAAACATAATGAAGCAGGCATGTCGGGCGGATGAAATGATCGCTCGAACAGGGGGGGATGAATTTGTCATTTTATTGCCCAAAACAAATGCTGCTGAGGTAGCAAAAATTGTTGATCGTATAAAATTAGATATATCAAACAGTAAAGTTTGCATTATTGAAACAACTATTTCTTTTGGACATGCTATCAAGACAAAAGAGGGTGAAACTTTAAATAGTCTATTAATAGAAGCAGAAAATGATATGTATAGGCATAAATTGTTTGAGCATACGAGCGGGCAGAGTAAAAAAATTGATATTATTATGAATGCCCTATTTGAAAAGAGTGATAGGGAATCATTGCATTCAAAAAGAGTGAGCATTATCTGTAAAGCGATCGCATTGAAGTTGAATTTAGCAGAGGATGAAATCAGCCAAATTGAACTAGCCGGATTGGTTCATGATATTGGAAAAATAGGTATAGATGATAAAATACTCAATAAAAGCGGTAAACTGACTAATAAAGAAATAATAGAAATAAAAAAACATCCTGAAAAAGGTTGGCGTATACTAAGTGCGATTAAGGAATTTTCCGAATTAGCCGAATTTATTCTGGCCCATCATGAAATGTGGGACGGCAGCGGGTACCCTAATGGACTTTCGGGCGAAGAAATACCGCTGGAAGCGAGGATAATCAAAATAGCTGATGCTTATGATGCAATGACTAGTGAAAGAAGTTATAAACCTCCTTTTAAAAAAGAACAAGCTATTATAGAATTAAAAAGATGTTCCGGAACTGATTTTGATCCTAAAATAGTAAATATATTTTTGGATCAAGTTCTATCCAACTCTAATGATTTTTAATTTGGACTCATGATTTGAATATGTTTATTCTTAAAAACAAAAGACTACTCTTGAGTGGTCTTTTTTCGGGGGGATCGCTTTCAAAATACAAATCTTTTAAATACAAGCCGCTAAAAGCAGCGGCTTGTATTTAAAAGATTTATCCTTATGATCTTTGAGCTCGAAAGATTTTAGTTTTTCATATTTTAAGGATTAGAGATTAGCAGTTGAGTTGACTTTTATTAAGAGCGTTTAATCTTGCTTCATCGTGCTCGTTAATGAAATCCAAGACCAGTTGTTTTATCCTATCTTTTAGCGCTCTTATTTTATCTAGTTTTTCTTCTTCTGTCCCGGCATAATCTTCAGGATCTTCAAGATCCCAATGAAGTTTTTTGGTCACGCCCGGAAATACAGGGCATTCGGTTTCTTTTGCCCTGTTACAGACAGTAATAACATATCCATAAAAATTACCGGCTTGTATTAGACTAAATACGCTTTGTGTTTTCTTTTCTGATAAGTCCACACCTTCCTCTTGCATAATTTTTACAACCAAAGGATTTATGGTGGTTGGTAAATATCCGGCGCTTACCACCTCATATTTTTCACCACCAAATTTTTTCAGTAGTGCTTCCGCTATCTGACTTCTTGCAGCGTTATGTATACATATAAATAATACTTTTATTTTCAAAATATATGCCCCCTTTTAGTTCTTTGTTATTATTCTAAGTAATGATTTATTACATTATATTATAATTGAATTATACATGAAGAGGATAGTACATAATTGTTAAATTTTGATTAAGAGGATATAAATTTTTACCTGACCTCTATATTGGAGTATTTAAACTAAATTTTTGCCCCGGAGACCGGAATTGAACCGGTACAAGATTACTCTTGACAGATTTAAAGTTTTTCGATTGTTTCTAAACAAAAAAGACTCCGATATGGAGTCTCAAAAAAAAATATGCTTAATTTTTTAATAAATCTACTAACAACATCTTTTAGGATAACATCGATTGGGACAACATCTACAATGACGAACTACGGTACAGCAACATAGTAAAGGCAATAGACAACAACATGGGCTAAAGCAACAAAACATTTCTATTCCACCCCTTCCAAAAGATTTCCCATCAAAGATTTAATACCTTTAGTACAAGATATGCGGGACAACCTTTTGGGGGGTTACTTTATTTGCAGCAGGTAATTTGATTTTGGTGTGCCGGAGACCGGAATCGAACCGGTACGAGATTACTCCCTACAGATGTAAAGTTTTTCGTTTCATAATAAGTTCAATTTAAATTATCTTTGTTTTTGATCTTTTACTTTTTTCATAAACCCCGGATATTTTATTTCTCGATTGCATGGGTCAGGCATATGGTAATTGTTTATATTTAATTCAACAGTTTCATATCCTTCTTCATTATTTGTTCGGACATAAGCAGTTAGATGTCGTTTGCAATCAAGTTCATCTTTAAATGCTTTTCTTATTTCGTAAAGAGATTGCATCACTTTATAATTTCCACAAGAAGGACATTCAAAAAGATAGCCATCAGATTCATCCGTTAGCATATATTTTTTTGCTTGAGGATTATAACATAAAAGACAAGGTCTTTCGATATGCATATGGTGCCTCCTCGTTGCTTATTATAATAATTCTTGAATAATTCTTGATATAGCACAAAAAACCTTTTAGTATTATATATAAATATTAAAAGGTTTAGAATCTATTTTACATTAAACAATTATTAATTTGATAAGTTTGTGGTGCCGGAGACCGGAATCGAACCGGTACGAGAAAAACTGGATGAGATTTGAGATTTTAGTTGGCGTTATGAACAAGGGTAAATATTTATTATTATAGCACAAAATAAAATTGTTCTATAGAATGATTTCTCAACTTTTGTAGAAAGATTGTGTGCCGGAGACCGGAATCGAACGGTAAGAGATGACGCTACAGATTTAAACTTTTCCGGCGATGACCTCCATAGAGCCGTTGAATCTGGTGCTGATATCGTAATCCAAAACGCTAAACCCGTTTTCGCCAAGAAGTTTTTTTAACCCGTCATAGGAAAAATAGCTGATATGCCAGGGTTCGTTCCACATCGGATCGTTGTATTTTATAATTTTCGAAAAGCCGCTTTCAAAATTAGGCGTCGATATCCAGAGGATGCCCTCGTCGTCTAAAAGCCCGCGCGCCTTTTTAATCGCGGCAGCAGGGTCTGTGACATGCTCCAGCACATCGCCCATGGTGATCATGTTAAACTTTGCGCTATTATTATACGTTAAGAAGTCCGCGCAATATACAGTGATGCCGAGCATTGTCCGGAGTCTTTCGCACTGCCGCTTCGATATCTCTACCGCCTCGACCTCGCAGCCCAGTTCCAAAGCAGCCGCGATCAATTCTCCGGTTCCCGCGCCAACATCTAAAAGCTTATTTCCATTGGCGAATGCTAAGATCCGTTTAATAATAGTTCCGAGTACCGGCAAAAACTGCGGCCGCGATTCCATATAGAATTCGTCGCCCAGCTCTTCGATTTCCGGCTGCGGGTGCGCAAATTTTTTCGGGAAATTATAGGCAAAAAATTGAGCGCATGAATCGCATTTCATCCATAGTTTAACGGGATTAAACAGCGGGGTGTAATTGGCCATAAACAGCGGTATGGCGCAAAAATGGGGCATTCCGCTCCCGTGATGACAAATCGGACATTCCTGCCAAAGAACCTCCTCTACCGGAGCGTATACATAGTTGTGAAACGGCGCATCTTTGGTCGTGATACTGGCACAAAGCGCATGATCGATTTCAAAGGCCTCAATCCCAAGACGGTATGCTCTTAGCGGCTGCCGAACATTAAGCTTACGGCTTAAAATAAAACTTGCCAGCGCTTTGATTTGGGCTTGCGGATCATAGGATAAAATGAGTTCCAATAATTCAATCGCTTGGTCGGCATCTTGATTGCCGCAAATATTAGCCGTACTAATGGACTCTAAATAAAAAATATTTTATTTTATATTTATACATTCTTTATATTTATTATTTAAGTCGTCGGCAGACTTTTTATTGGGCATAAGCGCATCACAGCAATTGCGTAATTTATGGGAAACTTGATTTATTTTTGCCGCTCTAGGCTCATCCAAAATTGCGGATACTTTTAACGAAATCGACTTCAAAACATCTTGTATCTCTGACAAACTTTTTTTGATATCCAAGTCGGTACTAATGTTTTGTTTCACATCATCTACAGCTACAGATAAGGTATGGTTTTGGTCGAGTATTTGATGGAGAACTTCTAATTTTTTCAAATTTTATCACCTGCTTTAAATAGCCTTCTATTTGTACTATATTTGCAGGTGGGACAAAAGGTGAGCGAATAAGTATCTTCTATGCTTGACATACCTAGTAGTTCTGAGTGTAATGTGGTCATAAAATAAATTATAAATCTACTTGACTTGCTGCCTATTGTTTCCTATAATAACCAATATAGGTTATTTTAAGGAGCAATAAGTAATGGGTAAAGCATATTACACCGTCGATCAGATTGCCAAGATACTCCGCATTCACCCTAAAACCATCCAGCGTTACATCCGCGAAGGCAAGCTGCGCGCCGCCAAGATCGGTAAAAGCTGGCGGGTCGGCGGCCATGATTTGAGCCTTTTTGTGGAAAGCGCCGAAAAAGAGATCAATCTCAAAAGCGGGCCAAAAGGCGGAATAGCGGTGGAACGGGTCAAAGTCTCCTCGGTGATCGACATCGAGGATGTTGATTCGGATGAGGCGGCGCGTATCGTCAGTACCCTCAATGCGGCGCTCAATACCAAGCCGCCGGAATACGGATGGTCGACCATGCATACCCAATACCTGGAGGCGCAAGACAAAGTGCGGGTCACCCTTTGGGGAAATATCGCTTTTATCGGGGCGATGCTTGAGTTTATTTCCGCATTGTCGGAGTCTGGCGGGGGGGAATATTAGGCTATGGAAAACGGTAAAATATTTATATCAGAAGAAGAAAAAAGCAAGGTATGTCATTTTGGGTGCGGAAAGCATGATCCTGGATTTTCTTCAAAATAACATGTAAACAACGTGTTCTTCGGAGGAGTGCGGATGCTGATACATTCATTTCGTTATGCTGCGGCGGGAATTCGCCGGGCGATTAAAACCGAGACGAGTTTTCGCAGCATGCTGGTTTGCTTACTCGTCGTCCTGGCGGCGGGGCTTCTTCTTAGGATTACCGCTTGGGAATGGGTTGCGGTACTGATCTGCTGCGGCGGGATATTGGCGATCGAGTTAATCAATACCTCCATAGAAGTACTTGTCGATATTTTATCCCCCCAATACCAGCCGAAAGCCAAGACCGCCAAAGACGTTGCCGCAGGCGCAACCCTTGTCTGGGCGCTAATTTCTGTAACCGTCGGCTTGATCATTTTTATCCCCTATTTTATCGATCTGTTTAGATTAGTTTAATCGAATTTCTATTAAAATGAAAAAGGAAACGACTACAAATGACTCAAATAACAAGTACGAGTATTAATGGGATCAAGATTGCCGAAGTTCAAAGCAAAGACGCGATCATTTTCGACGCCCAGTCCGCGCTTGACCTTATGGTGAATATAGAATATGAGCTGGGATGTAATAGGATTGCCATCAATAAAGAGGCCTTTTCCGAGAGTTTTTTCAAATTATCCACAGGCGTTGCCGGAGAGGTCATGCAAAAGTTTACCAATTATCAAGTAAGATTGGCCGTTTACGGAGATTTTTCCGGATATACCAGCAAACCGCTCCATGATTTTATCTATGAAAGCAATAAAGGCCAGAGGTTTGCTTTTGTTTCTAATTTGGAGCAAGCCTTGGCAAAATTATCTGTTTAAACAGCGGAGGCAGCTAAAACAGCTGATATAAAATGAAACAAAGCTTATTACAATATTACATTTGTCTGGCAAAAGAGGGGACAAAAGCGTCGATCGGCGAGATCATGAAACACCTGAACCCGGATATGACTATAGCGGAATCCAAGTTTATCGACTTTGCTTTAGGGCAGATCAAAAGCGTTGAGGGGTTTGAAGTGATGAAAGAATATTTATTTCACGGCATCCAGATCCAAAGAAATTATAGCGCTTTATATTTTGGCCGGCTGGGCGAGTATCTGATTATCCGGGAAGCGTATGACAAAGGGTGCATTGACGCGCTACAGGCTTTTTCCAGATAAAATCTTTGCTTGGATATTGGATTGACATAAAAAAGCCCGTCTCGATGAGACGGGCTTTTTTTTTGGTATGGAAATGTGTTAATTCAGATATCAAAAAGGCTTAATGCGTATTCACCCATTCGCCGATATCGTCGATAACATCCTGGCGCACCTGGTTTGGCGTATCGTAATCCGCAGTCGTGCGTAAGCCGCTGCTTTGCATGAACAAATGATTCAGGCCGTCATAAAGAACAAGGGTTGCCTGGTCGTTGCCTTCATAATAATTCTGCCAGAGGACAAAATCTTTATCCGGGTAAACCTGAAAATCTTCCGACCCCTGGAGAATCAACACGGGGAGGGTGAGCTGATCGAGATAATTCATCCCGCCCGCCTGGTTGAGGCTGTACCAGTAAGCGGCAGGAATACCAAAATAGGTTCCGCCGTCATCTTTGGTCAGGGCCAAAACAGCAGCCGCATCTGTTTGCGCCTGGGCTAGTTGTGATTCTAAAAGCGTGATTTCGTCATCGGAAAGGGTGGGACGCAGCGTTTCCGCAGCCTCATTATTCTGATCCATGATGATCTCGGCTAAATTGCGCAGAGAACCAGCCAGGATGATGATTCCCGCCACATCGCTGTTATCCGCGGCGATCTTTGGCGCCAGCATACCGCCCAGGCTATGACCCAGAACAAAGATGCGGCTGTTGTCGATTCGGTCGTCGGCTGTCAGCTGTGCGATTGCGGCGTAGGCGTCGTCCAACACTTCCGCCTCCACCGTGACCGCGCCACTCTCGGCCAGTTCGGGATGGGAAAAATAGCGTTTGTCATAGCGCAGGGTGGCGATACCTTGCTCAGCCAGAGTGTGGGCAATATCCGCAAAGGGGGTGTTGGATGCCGCACCAATGGTCTCGTTTTTGTCGGTGGAGCCGGAACCCTGGATCAGGAGAACCACCGGCGGGCTTTCCACGCCCTTCGGCAAGGTCAGCAAACCGGGCAAATCATATTCGCCCACGCTAAATTCGATTTCGCTATAGGCGTCGGTTTCGATCGGCCCTTCCTCAATGGTTTTATAATTGATCCATAATCCGGCGATTTCCCCGGAGCTGTTAAAGGTTATCGTGGTCAGCAGTCCGTTGAGTTCAAAACGGCTGACCACCTGAACCACATAGTAATCGTCTTCGACCTCGCCGCTGGTCTGATAAAGATCGATGTAGGCGCCGATCGGCGCCACCACGCTTTCCCAGTTGGCTTGGAGGACTTCCACGGACAGCTGGGCTTTAACTTCGGCGGAAAATTGATCGGCGACTGCGGTATAATCGCCGGTTATCAAAGCGTCTACGATATCCTCGGCCTGGGCCTGAAGCGTGGCTTCATCGTAATCGGTGGTGTAGTCGTCGTCTCCGCCGCAGCCAGTAAATGTGAGAATTGATCCGGCCATGAATATGGTCAGCAAAATCATTTTTGTTTTCATTGTTTTTTCTCCCCCCTATATATACTTGTCCTAGCATAAATTAAAGAGACTTAAAAGAGGCGGTAAATTCGCATCTGCTTTTTCGGAAGCTACTGTAAAATATATCATAAAAGCATGGTTTATTCAATGAAAAATGGCCGGATTTGGTCGTATTGATTTTATGCAAAGGCATTGCTTTGATAAAAGTTGCCAAGTCAAATCCTAATAAAAATCAAACCACCCAAAAAGGATGATTTGATATGGACGGACGGCACCGTTTGGTTAACGGTTATCAAAGCGCATTGGCATTACGGTAATTAATCCAGAGTGAGCGGACCGTAGGAGCCTGTGAGGGCCGCCATTTCTGCGTAAAGAGGAACCCCCAGCATGAAGCAATAGATCTCGTCGGCTTTGTTGGCGGGGTCTATGTCAGCGAAAGCTTCGGGATAGATGACAGAACCGATGAAGTAAGCGTCGGCGATAGCGGTCTCCACATTGTTATAATAATTGGTATAGGGTAACTGGAGATAAACCCGGTTGTTTTTTACCGCGGAGAGGTTGGCGTAAAAGCTTGGATTTTTCTCAAAATCCGCAAGTACCAAGCCCAGACCGCCGCCGTCGATAATAAGTACCTCCGGGTCCCATTCCAGGATTTTTTCCTTATCGATCTCAAACGATCCGCTTTGGCCCAGTTCGTCGACTACATTATTGGCATGGATGGTTGCCAGCAGGGGAGAGTTGGCGGCGGTGCCTTCGATACCGTGCATGCCTTTAAAGCTCAATCCTCCCACATACATGGTCGGCTTTTCCGTATCGGGGATGTCTTCGGTACGCGCTTCAAGGTCCGCTTCGCAATCCCGGAGAAAATCGATGATTTCTTCGGCGCGGCTTTCCTTTCCGATCACTTGACCGATGATCTGCAAGGATTGAATCATTTTCTCATTGGCGATACGGTTGTCGCTGCCGGTATCGACGATAATGATGGGGATGCCGATCTTATTCTGTAACTCGTCAATTGAGGCGGTGTCCATGATATTGCCGGCGATAATCACATCCGGATCAGCCGCTAAAAGCAGCTCGGCGTTTGGGTCGCTGGGAAAGCCTTCGCCGACAAAAGGCAGCTTTGAAAGCGCCGGGTTTGCCATGATATATGGGCGTCCGCTCGTCGTGTCTTGTTGGGCCTTTTCCACGCCGCAAAGTCTATCGGTACCGGCGATATAGGTATAAAGGCGGAGGGCAGAACCGATGGCGACGACGCGTTCCGCCTCGTTTTCCAGAACAGTCACTCTGCCTTCGGTATCCGTGATCGTCAAAGCGCCGCTAATATCGGAATCTGGGGATGAATTGGCTTGATTGTTCCCACCACAACCGCCGAGCAAGGCGAGTGCTGCAATAAGGATCAGGCCCGTCGCTAAATAGGGTTTAAGTTTCATGCGTTCCTCCAAAGATGATTTTAAGCCGGGATTACGACCGGCATGCCGTTGAAATTCTGAATAGATACGGTGACGTTATAGACCGCTTGGATATTATCCGGGTTGATGATCTCCTGGCCGCCCGCAGCGAATACCACCCCGTCTTTAAGTAAGAGAAACTTATTGGCAAAACGGAGGGCGAGGTTTAGATCGTGCATGGTGGCGACAACGTAGATGCCGTTGGTCGCCACGATATCACGGATAGCGGCGATAGTTTCCAGTTGGTTCTTCATATCCAGACTGCTGGTTGGCTCGTCTAGAAGTAATACTGCCGGTTGTTGGACCAGGGCGCGCGCGATCATCACTTTTTGCAGTTCACCGCCGGACAACTCATCCGTATAGCGGTTGGCGAATTTATCTAAACCCATGCGGGTCAAGGTATCCTCCACGATTTTTATATCCGCTTCATCCACGTCCCAGCGGATATAGGGTTTGCGCCCGAGGAGTACGGTATCGAAAACCGTGCTGCCAATGCTGTGCTGGGTTTGCGCTACATAAGCAATTTGCTGGGCTAGTTCGCGGTTAGAAAAGCGGGAAGCGTCTTTGCCATCGATGAGGATAGTGCCGCCCTGGGGCTTCAAAATACGGTTCAAGCATTTTAATAGGGTCGATTTACCGGTGCCGTTTGTGCCCAAAATTGCCAGACAATCGCCTTTGTCCATAGAAAAGTGGATGTTTTCTAGAACGGGAACACTGGAGTAGGCGAAGTGGATATCGTTGACGCAGAGAATC
>Ga0351919_10004_pt1 | contig 87547 bp, 68 predicted proteins | sample TotcelHT113001N6_FD_206845 | JGI IMG/M metagenome (GOLD analysis project Ga0351919, IMG submission 206845) | Enriched cells from coal bed in the Powder River Basin, Montana, United States - Total cells T11 rep1 HSBNCT.T11.300.1.N6 ...
ACTTCATATTTATGCGGCATCATTGTTGTAAATCTTTTCAAAACAGCCGTCTTATCCATACCTATTACCGAATCTGCAGGGCCGGTCATCCCTACATCCGTGATATATCCGGTACCATTCGGCAGAATTCTATCATCTGCTGTCTGAACGTGCGTATGAGTTCCCAGAACTGCCGAAACCTTCCCATCAAGATACCAGCCCAGTGCCACCTTTTCCGACGTGGCTTCAGCATGAAAATCCACAATTATCGGGATCTCCTGGCCGCAATGTTCGGCAAGATCTTTCATAGCCCGAAAAGGACACTCAAGAGAATTCATAAAAACCCTTCCCTCAACATTGGCTATGCATACTTCTTTATTATTTCTTTTAATGATCTTATATCCGGAACCAGGTGTTCCCTCCGGATAATTAAGCGGCCTTATGACACGCTGCTCTTCTATCAGGAAGGAGGCTGTTTCTTTCTTTTTCCATACATGATTACCGGTAGTTATCAGGTCAATTCCGCAGGACAGCATTTCCAATGCAACCCTCGGGGTAATCCCTATACCGCCGGCTAAATTTTCACCATTTATTATTTTAAAATCTACATTTACGGTTTTTATGAAGGTTTCGACAGCCCTTCTACCAGGTTTACCTATAACATCACCAAGAAAAAGGACCCTTATTTCATTTTGCATACTCTACGGCCCTTGTTTCTCTGATTACCACTATCTTAATCTGTCCGGGGTAAGAAAGGTCCGTTTCTATCTTCTTTGCAATATCCCTTGACAATAAAAAAGTCTGTTCGTCGTTTATCTTTTCACTGCTTACAATAATCCGTATTTCTCTTCCAGCCTGTATAGCATAAGATTTCTCAACACCGGGAAAGCTATTGGAAATACGCTCAAGCTCGCCAAGTCTTTTTATATATGTTTCGAGCATTTCCCTTCTTGCACCGGGTCTCGCACCGGATAGAGCATCGGCTGCCTGGACTATCACATCAAGTATGCCTGAAGTTTGGACATCTTCGTGGTGAGCAAGGATTGCATGAACAATTACATCACTTTCACCATGTTTCTTGGCAAGGTCGGCACCGAGTAAAGCGTGTGAACCTTCGACTTCATGGTCAACAGCCTTCCCTATATCATGCAGGAGTCCCGCTCTCTTTGCTTCTTTGATATTAATCCTCAGTTCTGATGCTATAATACCGCATATAAAAGCAACTTCAAGTGAATGTTGATATATATTCTGAGCATAGCTGCTCCTGTATTTCAACCGTCCCAGCAACCTTACAAGCTCAGGATGTACATTGTGAATTCCCAGATCGAATATAGCCTGTTCTCCAGCCTCTTTTATTTTTTCTTCCATCTCCTCGGCAACCTTTGACACTATCTCTTCAATTCTTGCAGGGTGAATTCTTCCGTCGCTTATCAGCCTTTCAATGGCAATCCTTGCAACTTCTCTCCTTATCGGATTAAAACACGATAGTATAACAGCTTCGGGCGTATCATCAATTATAATATCAACGCCTGTCGCCGCCTCCAGTGCCCTTATGTTCCTTCCCTCCCTGCCTATAATCCTCCCTTTCATCTCTTCATTAGGAAGGGAAACGGTTGAGACAGCATCTTCGCCGACATAATCGCCTGCATACCTCTGAATCGACTGAGCTATAATTTCTTTTGCCTTTTTGTCTGCTCTTTCTCTCGCATCTTCCTCAATTTTCTTACAGATCTTAAGGGCTTCATATTTTGCATTATCTTCCATTATATCCATAAGGATTTTCTTAGCTTCCTCTGCAGTTAACCCTGATATTTTCTCGAGTTTTTCCCTTTCATTTATTAAGAGGGTTTCATATTCTCTAATCTTGTTGTCAAGTTGAGAATGTTTGTTTATTGCTTCCCTGTCTTTCTTTGACAGTTCGTCTTCTTTTTTGTCGATTAACTCGATTTTTTTGTCAAGGTTTGATTCTTTTTGGGAAAGCCGTCTCTCGATATTCTGAAGCTCTATTTTTCTTGACTTTATTTCTTGTTCAAACTCATTTTTTGACTGAATTGCAACATCTTTAGCCTGGATAGATGCCTCTCTGATAAGTACATCCGCTTCTTTCTTTGCATCTTCCAGTATTTTCCTGCCAATTTTCTCGTACTCACCGATCTTTTTTTTCTGAATAAATCTGGCAAGTATAAAACCAGCAAAAAGAGCTGCTATGGCTATAATAACTATCGCTATATCGTTCAAATTGCCCCCTCATAAATATATATACATATAAAACACTATTAGGGGCCAGTATAATGAGGGAAAAGAGTACCTTATATTACTGATGCAATGAAATTATTTTACCTCCGAGCAACATAAAGCTATATATATTTAAACCTCTATTTCCTCAGCAACTAACCTAATAAAAACCCCCGCGAATGCCGTGTAGACAGTATATCTTGAACCTCTCGGTTAAGTGGGCACTTTTTTGTTGCATAAGGCTTCTTGCACCAGGGCAAGCATGCACACCGCAACAAGAGGAAGTTCCCATAAAAGAGGTGTTGGCTCAAAGTCCACCATCTATCACGAACACCGCAGGGAATATCATAATTCTTCAACCCTTTTTAAAAGATTCAGGGTCCTCCCCTCAAACCTTTCGGTATGTACCCTTATCTCAAAAAATTCATCTGTAAGTTCCATCATTGCCATTATAACCGCGTTCATTGTGTTTACTATCCCGTAATCATTGATAATACGGCTTATCCTTTCGTCAACATCCTGTGCTACCCTTCTTATTCTTTCCTCATCCTCGCCGATAAACGTAAATGGTTGATTTAGTATATTTACTTCAACCTTTTTTTCCATTTACTTCCTCAAACCTCAGCCTTGTCTATTTTCTCCAGGATCTTTGCAATTTTATTGGCTATCAGTTCGTTTTCACTTTTTGAACCTTCAGTTTTTTCCCTCAGCTCCAGATTCTGCGCTTCTAAGGTTTGAACTTTAACAAGCAGCTTCTCTTTTTCCTCTTTTACAGCCTTATAATTAATTACTAATTTCTCAATTTTTCCTTCAAGTTCGTCTAATTTGTTCTCGCCCAATAGTTCCATATCTTGTCAATTATCCTCCTTTTTCTGCTCAAAAGTCAAGAACAAAAGGCACGCCTGAATAAAGGGCTCAATCCCTCCATCAAGTACTGCATCCGCGTTATGCTCTTCAATTTTTGTCCTGTGATCTTTAACAAGCTTATACGGATGCAGAATGTAAGAACGGATCTGGCTGCCCCAGGCAATGTCCTTCTTCTCCTTATTTAAGGTATCCATTTTTTCTTCCTGTTTCTTCTTCTCAAGCTCATACAGTCTCGACTTCAATATTGCCATTGCTATCGCCTTATTCTTGTGCTGGGAACGTTCATTCTGACACTGAACAACAATACCAGTGGGGATATGGGTAATCCTTATGGCAGATTCAGTCCTGTTTACATGCTGTCCTCCGGGACCGCTTGATCGGAATGTATCTATCTTCAGGTCCTCCTCGTTGATATCAACAGCTATATTATCCGGTAATTCAGGATATGCATATACGGATGCAAAAGATGTATGCCTCCTGTTATTTGCGTCAAAAGGCGACACTCTTACAAGTCGGTGAATCCCGGTTTCACATTTCAAATAGCCGTACGCATATGAACCCCTTACAAGGAAGGTAACACTCTTTACACCTGCTTCATCACCTTGAAGCAGATCAACTACCTCCGTTTCAAATCTTTCTTTTTCAGCCCACTTCAGATACATTCTGAGCAGCATCTCAACCCAATCCTGAGCTTCTGTACCACCAGCGCCGGCATTTATATAAACAATTGCATTTTCCTTATCATTCTCACCACCGAGCATCCTCTCGATCTCATATTTGCTTAGCAGCCCATCAAGATACCCAACCCTTGCAACTAATTCATCAATATCTTTAGGATCATCCGTCTCCCTTACTATCTCATTTAATATAAATATCTCTTCAAGTTCTTTTTCCAGTCCTTCCCATCGGCCAATTTCTTCCTGGAACCTCGCCCTTTCCTTCAATGTTTTCTGGGCATTTTCCTGATCTTCCCAGAAAGTTCCTTGTGAAATCTCTTTATCAAGCTTATCAATCTGTTTGTTTATGGCAGGGAGGTCAAAGATAACCCCTTAGGCTGTTCATTCTTTCTGTTAATGCATCTATTCTGTTTTTTGTGTCGTCCAGCATAATTCCTCTCTTGGAGTTAATAAATATTATAAGGTTTAATATAAGCCCATATAAGACTATAAAACCTATATGTCTGTTTCAGATATTCTATACGATTCGTTTTAATACTGCCTCTCCGAACTCCGAGCATTTAACAGGTTTTATCCCTTCCATCTGCCGGGCAAGGTCATAGGTTACAATCCCCTTCCTTATTGTCTCCTCTATTGCCCCTTTCAGCGCTTTTGCTGCTTTATCAAGACCCATATATTCAAACATCATAGAGCCTGAAAGCAAAAAAGAGGTGGGGTTGACCATATCTTTCCCTGCATATTTCGGAGCACTTCCATGTGTAGGCTCAAAAATTGCCACCTCGTCACCGATATTGGCACCTGGAGCAACGCCCAATCCTCCGATCAGGGCTGCACATGCATCGGAAAGATAATCCCCGTTCAGGTTAGGACATAGCAGTATATCATAATCTTCCGGCTTCATTATCACCTGCATGAACATGTTATCGGCAATCCTGTCGTTGAAAGATATCTTGCCTTCTTCTGAATCAAAAGTAATATTATCTCTGAAATCCTTTGCAGTATCATAGGCCCATTCCCTGAAAGCCCCTTCAGTATATTTCATGATATTGCCTTTGTGGACAACGGTAATCATGCTTCGTTTATTTTTTATTGCATAATTTATCGCCCATTTTGTAAATTTTATTGTTTTATCTTTGCTTATCGGTTTAACCCCTACTCCGGCATCATCCGGCAGCACCACATGCATCTTCTCCTTTAAAAACTTTATAAAAATATTTGCTTCGTCCGAACCTTCTTTCCATTCTATGCCTCTATAAAGATCCTCAGTATTTTCCCTGAATATAATGATATCAACCTTTTCAGGCGCTTTTAACGGGCTCGGCAGACCTTTAAAATATCTGATAGGCCTTATACACACATAAAGATCAAAAACCTGTCTCAAATATACATTTATACTGCTGAAACCTCCTCCTACGGGCGTTGTCAAAGGGCCTTTTATGGCTGTCCGGTAATGTTTTATAATCTCCAGTGTCTCCTCGGGAATCAGCGATCCGGTTCTTTCAAGGGCTTTATGTCCTGCAAGCGTCTCAATCCACTTGATGCCCTTTTCACCGCTGTATGCCTTTATGACCGCCTCTTCCAGCACTTCTTTCGATGCATTCCAAATGTCTTCGCCTACACCGTCTCCTGAAATATAAGGAATCTCAATCCTTTCACTCAAATCTTCATATCTCCTTAATAATTTTCAATTGATGAATTAATGTTTTCTATTCAATACCAAACTGCCGGTATTAAACAATCAGTTTTCCGTGCTTTTTAATATAGTAATCAAGGCCGCCTTCCTTTAAAATCTCTCTCATTATCGAAGGAAGTCTGGAAAACCTTTTCTGAATATTATTTGTCCTATCAAATATTGAGCCTTCATCCATATCTATCTCAAGTATGGCGCCCTCATTTATACCGTCAGTATCGCACATAATTGCTGCAAGTCCAACATTAATAGCATTCCTGTAGAATATCCTTGCAAATGAATTTGCAACAATTGCATCTATCCCTGCCATTTTGATTATTAACGGCGCATGCTCTCTGCTTGAACCAAGACCAAAATTCTTTCCGCCTACAACGATATCACCTTTATTCACCTTTTTATAAAAATTCGGCACAACATCATCAAAAACATGCTTTTTCAATTCATCCAGATTTGATCTTAAATGGTAAAACCTGCCCGGTATTATGTGGTCAGTAGAGATATTACCTCCAAATTTCCACACCTTTCCTTTTAAAATCATCAAAAACCTCCATCGGGTCCGTCAGTCTTCCTTTTAAAATCATCAAAAACCTCCCTGGGGTCCGTCAGTCTTCCTTTTAATGCGCTTGCTGCAGCAGTAGCCGGTGAAGCAAGCACTATACCAGAGTTAGGGTTTCCCATCCTGCCTAAAAAATTTCTATTCGAAGTCGAAACGCAGACTTCTCCATCACCCAGGACACCCTGATGAAGACCTATACATGGTCCGCAACCAGGCGGCAAAATCGTTGCCCCTGCCTCAAAAAGTGTTGCGAGGATGCCTTCCTGCAAAGCCTGATAGTAAATCATTCTTGACGCAGGGCTCACCAGAAGCCTCACACCTTTATACTTTTTCCTGCCTCTCAAAATAAATGATGCTATACGCAGATCCTCAATTCTCCCGTTTGTACATGAGCCTATGAATACCTGGTTTACTTGTATTCCCTTTGTCCCCTTATCTTCAATGCTTTTTGTATTATCAACCTCATGCGGAAGACTTACCATAGGTACAAGATGTTCTAAATTAATTTCAAATACTTTTTCATAATATGCATTATCATCGGGCAGAATTTCAATATACTGCTTTTCCCTTCTCATTTTCTTAAGGTAAAGGAACGTCATAATATCCGAAGGGAAAAGTCCGCATTTCGCACCTGCTTCTACTGCCATATTGGCAATGGTCATTCTCTCTTCTACATCAAGATGGAACAAAACTTCTCCTGCGAACTCCATTGATTTATATGTGGCACCGTCAGCCCCGATCATGCCGATAATCTTAAGAATTAAATCTTTTGTAAAAACACCGGAAGGGAATTCACCGTCAATATTAAATTTAATAGTTTCCGGAATCCTCAGCCAGGTCTTACCTAACCCCATAGCAACGGCAATGTCCGTCGAGCCCATACCTGTGGAAAAAGCCCCGAGAGCTCCTCCGGTACATGTATGTGAATCTGCGCCGAGCAGCACTTCGGATGGAGACAACAGGCGTTCCATCATAATCTGGTGACATATTCCATCACCAACCTCATATAAATTGGCACCGTACATTTGTGCAAATTCTTTTATCGAGATATGATCATTTGAAAGCTCCATCCTTGAACTCGGTGATGAGTGGTCGATAAAAAAGTTAATTTTGCCGCCGTCAAAAAGTTTTTTAAATCCCATCTCCTTAAATTTTTTAATTGCAAGCGGGGCAGTTCCGTCCTGCAGGAGTATCCTGTCGACATTCACAATCGCATAATCTCCCTGTCTTACATCTGTGCCTGTATTCATGCTCAATATTTTTTCGGCAATTGTCTTACCCATTTATCTACTCTCCGGCCTTAGTCAAATCTTCAAATTTGATATCAAGGCCTAATATGCCGATTATATCACCAAATTCATCTCTTATCGGTCCGGACACAGTAACACAAAGAGCGCCTGTAATCCTTGATGAATAAATATCCGTAACACTGATCTTTCCTGTCTTCATAGGGCTTATGAACCAATCCCGGTCTGAAAAATCTTCATGCAGGCCTATCTTGGAATACTTGGCTCTGTCCACTACCTGCGTAATATTCCTTGTGATCTTGACGCCCTCACTGTTGACAGTATAGGCAAACTGTATGAAAGGATATTCTTCGACAATGTTTTTTAAGGCTTCTTCCTGCTGCTCCGGTATCATGCTCTTTATAGCAGTATCTTCAATATACTCTTCTATCAGATGTGCTGCCATATCATGGGCTTTCTTCTTCAAAAGCTCGAATTCAGACATAAATATCTCCGGCATATGCCTTCTCACGACATGTTCCATCTCGTCGTCAGATATGGCGGTTATCCTTCCTTCCTCATACTGCTTGATTATACGTTTATTAACCTTCGCAACTCCCGGGTGCGTTTTCTCCACTCTCTCTTTCCCGACCAGCGCAAAACGCGAATTTATCCAGTGTGCAATGCCCGCAAGGCCCGACTTATCGGTTATATTAACGGTTATCGGTCTATCAAGAAGCTTATTCGTGTCAAAAGAGGTGTATATTTCCTCATTCTTTAATAAACCGTCTATATGTACACCTGCTGAAGTAGCATTAAAATCGAGTCCCACTAAAGGCTGGGACCTTGGAATATGGTAACCCATCTCTTTCTCAAAATAGTTTCTGATCTCTGTAATTAACTTAGTATCCATGCCGTTTTCATCGCCTGTAAGGGAGATATACTCCATTACAAGCCCTTCTATAGGCGCATTTCCCGTTCTCTCGCCTATGCCAAGAAGGGTTCCGTTTACATATGAACACCCATATAGCCATGCGCTGACGCTATTTACAATTACTTTGTTAAAATCGTTATGACCGTGCCATTCAAGGTATTCGGAAGGGACCCCTGCATCGTCTATCATAGCCCGTATAATCTTTCCCATGGACCTCGGGAGCGCTGATCCGGGGTATGTAATACCAATTCCCAGGGTATCGCAAAGTCTGATTTTTACCGGTATCTTTGCTTCTTCCGACATATTTATAAGAGCCTGTGCAAAGGGAACACAGAAACCGTATATGTCGGCCCTTGTAATGTCCTCAAAATGGCACCTCGGGATTATGCCGTGCTCAAGCGTGCTTTCTACAATTTTTACGTAATCTTTAAATGCCTGAGAGCGTGTTTTCTTCAATTTCATGAATATATGATAATCCGAGACACTTGTAAGTATACCGGTCTCTTTTAATCCCAAGTCTTTTACAAGCTGCAAATCCTCCTTCACAGCCCTTATCCAGCCTGTGATTTCAGGATAACGGTAACCTTTTTCAAGGCATTTTGTGACAGCATCTTTATCCTTATCACTATAAAGAAAAAACTCACTTTGTCTTATCACACCGTTTGCACCGCCAAGTCTGTGCAAAAATTCAAAAAGGTCTTCAATCTGCTTTGCCGTAAAAGGCGGCCTGGATTGCTGACCGTCCCTGAATGTCGTATCCGTAATATATATTTCATCAGGAGGATCAATAAGCTCAATCTTATGGTCAAATTTTACTTTGCACATTTCTGAATAAGGGAAGACATCTCTGAAAAGCTCAGGGGCTTCAACGTCTATTAAAGGATATTTTGTGCTTTTAGCGATGTTTTTAAATATAAAACCTTTTTTCTTCTTCAAAGAAACCTCCTCATCGGTTTATGGTTGACATGTGAGGGGATTAAATCTTTCATCCTTTTATGGAATCAAATATTTATCTCAAATCAGAATTTCATGTAGTAAAGATTTGACCCCAATATCTTCAAAGATCTGACCCCGTTCTTGTACCGGATATCCATAATTCAATCACGGTCTTTCCCTGTCAACAAAGTCTACAGTAAGCATTTCATGTTGATTCGGCCGTTACCGTTACCTTTATCTTCAGCTCATTCAACTGTTTTTGCCCAACCTTTGACGGAGCGCCGGTCAGGGGGCATGTTCCCTTCTGCGTTTTCGGAAAAGGTATAACTTCTCTTATGCTGTCAAGCTTCAAAAACATCATGATAATCCTGTCAAAGCCGAAGGCAATGCCGCCGTGCGGTGGTGCACCCATCTCCAGAGCCTCAAGCAAAAATCCAAATTTCTCAGAAGCCTCGTCTTCTTTAATGCCGAGAAGTTTAAACATCTCCATCTGTTCATCAGTCCTGTATATCCTTATACTGCCGCCGCCAAGCTCAACACCGTTCAAAACAAGGTCATATGCCTTTGCTTTGATGGAATCGTAATTGCCTTCAAAGTCCTTCATCTTTCCCTGGGGAGATGTAAAGGGGTGATGCCTTGCAACATATCTCTTCTCTTCTTCGCTATATTCAAGGAGGGGGAAATCTATCACCCACAGGAACCTGAACTCATCTTTCCTGATTAATCCATATTTCTCGCCAAGATAGAGCCTGAACCTTCCCATAAGTTCATTCAGTTTATCCTGCTTATCAGTCATAATAAAAATTACATCACCATTTTCAGGACCAAGTCTTTCTTCCAGAAGAGATTTTTCGTCTTCACTTAAATATTTTACTGTCGGTGACTGCAGGGCATTGTTTTCTTTGCGTATCCAGATGAGACCGCCTGCCCCTAACTCTTTAGCAACATCAACAGCATTGTCAAGATCCTTCCTCGACAATGTCTTGCCCTTAAGTGTAAGGGCCTTGATCTCGCCATTATCTTCTATGGTCTTTTTAAAAACCCCGAAAACGGTCTGTTTAAAGATATCGGTCAGATTTACCATAGTCAGTTCAAACCGCAAATCTGGTTTATCAGAACCGTAGAGATTCATGGCTTCATCGTAGGTCATTCTCATAAATGGGGTTTTAATCTGTTCGCCCCTTAAGGCTTCATAAAGGGCACTGATCAGTCCCTCACCCATACTGATTACATCATCTACATCTACAAAACTCATCTCCACATCAATCTGGGTAAATTCAGGCTGTCTGTCTGCCCGCAGATCTTCATCTCTGAAACACCTTGCAATCTGAAAATACCTGTCAAATCCGGCTATCATTAAAATTTGTTTGTAAAGTTGCGGTGACTGAGGCAACGCATAAAACATGCCTTGATTCAGACGACTCGGCACAACAAAATCCCTGGCCCCTTCCGGTGTGCTCTTCGTAAAAAACGGTGTCTCGAACTCATGAAAATCATTAGACACAAAATAATCTCTTGTTACCTTGTATGCACGGCTCCTGTTAACAAATATCTTCTGAATTTCAGGTCTTCTCATATCCAGGTACCGGTACTTAAATCTGATGGATTCGTTCGTCTCTTCATCATCAAGCTGAAAAGGCAGGGTTTTACATGTATTTAAAATCTCGAAGGTATCTACCAGAATTTCGACTGCCCCTGTAGGAATATTCGGATTCTCTGTTTCCTGAGGTCTTCTTGCAACCTTGCCTTTAACGCTTATTACATACTCCTGTTTTATATTCCCTGCTTTCTGATGTGCATCAATGGATATATCCGGTGAAAAAACTACCTGAACAATTCCCGTTACATCCCTTAAATCCGCGAATATAAGACCACCGTGATCTCTTCTCCTGTATACCCAACCGGACAGAGACAGCGTTTTCCCTATATCTTCAATTTTGATTAAACCACAATAAATATCTCTCACATGAACCTCCGTTAAATGACCATAATTATATAAGTTTATACAAAGTAAATCAAGGGCTATAAATGCTGGAGTTTCCTCAAGATTCTTCGTATTACAACTTTTATGTGTTCTAATATCATCTACTTACATAAATATATAAGTACACTTCATCAGGATGGCCGGGAAAGTTTAAAGTAACTTCATGATATTGTTATCTTGACAATATCTATATACAACCTGTTAAAATAAATTTATGAAAAATGCAAAATTGACTTACGCAATTATCTTTATAATATGGATCATGATATCTATTTGCTGGTCCTTTGTGTGCCGACAGCCTTTCCCCTTATGAAAGATTTCTCGCTCTCAGACTTATTGACGGAAGCAGTTATACCTTTGAAACATCAACCGGAACATTTGTACAATAGCCTATGATGGAAAGATTCAAAAAACTTCATTGGCAGATATCTAACCCGTGAGATACAGACTCCACTTCATAATCCTTGTATCCGCTGCCGTTGTTGTCTATCTGAATTCGTTCAGAGGCACATTTCAGTTTGATGACTTTAATGTAATCGTATTTAATCCTGTAGTCCATTCGTGGTCAGCCTGGTGGGGAGATGCAGGTCATGGCATACGCCCTTTCCTGAAGTTAACCTGGACCCTCAACTGGATTTCAGGCATGGGTATTTTCGGGTTCCACTTTTTTAATCTAAGCATACATATTGCAAATACAATACTGGTTTATATGCTTTCGCAAAAAATCATGGGAGTTCAACAAAACATACCTGATACCTTGAAAGCACATATTCCTTTAATAACAGCACTTCTTTTTGCGATTCACCCGATCCATACAGAGGCGGTGACATACGTCAGCGGCCGGTCTGCATCGCTGATTACACTTTTTTACATGGGCAGTTTTCTTGCCTATATACATGGCAGGGATATTGACCGTCCCCTGTTGATCTATGTTCTGTCCCCGTTGCTGTTTGTTTTTGCTGTAATGTCTAAAGAAGTCGCGGTTACACTCCCGGCAGCACTTTTATTATGGGAAACTGTTGACAGAAAAACAAACTTTCCCACCATGCAGGTTCTCAAGCTCCAGTGGGTTCACTGGGTACTTTTATTTGTGACTGCATTATTAATATTTGCCCACCCGAGATATAGGCAGCTTATTTCCTTCAGCCTCAATTTTCGTAGCATCCATGATAACATTTTGAGCGAGATTAATGGGGTTATTTATCTTCTATCACGGCTTATCATGGTACACAAACTTAATATTGATCCTGACCTGCCGGTTATAACACAATGGTTTCCTATACTGATTTTAAAGGCATCTTTTTTGTGTTTCATGGCATTTGCAGGTATTATGTGCAGCAAAAAACGTCCTTGGATATTCTTTGGGATATGCTGGTTTTTCCTTCATCTTCTGCCGGCCAATTCCTTCATCCCCAGAATTGATATTATCAATGAAAGACACTTTTATCTTGCCGGATGGGGAGTTTTTCTCATTTTTTCGACAGGATTTGTTCTCATATTTGCAAAATTTAACATGAATCTGAAATATATGTGGACATGCATCATCGCTCTTTGTTTGATAATGGGAATATTCACAATATCACGCAACAACGCCTATCGGAACGAAATCGCCCTGTGGGAAGATGCTGCGCTGAACTCACCGGATAAAGCAAGAATCTTTAATAACCTAGGCTATGCCTACTATCTTGCAGGACGTTCCGGAGAAGCACGGAAGTCTTACACAAGGGCGCTGCAGCTTGATCCCGATTTCACATTGGCACAAAACAACCTTTTATTAATTGAAAGATAATTAAAAGAACCACAACAGAGATATTTATTTGTTGAAAAAATAGCATAAAAGATAATAGGATGAAGAGAAGCTGATTTAACAGAATTTATCGACAGGCAAACTTGCAGGAAACAATCATTGTGAATCTGATTAATAAAATTTAAGGAGGCATCAATGAGCATATTGGCCATTGTAATCATTATTTTGCTGTTTGTTACTATATTTTCAGTTCAGAATGCTGCACCTGTCGCAATTTCCTTTTTCTTCTGGAAATTTGCAGCATCTCTCGCAATAGTAGTATTTCTTTCCTTGCTTATAGGGGTTATTATTGGAAGCATACTCGTGTTCTCCTTTCGGACATCAAAAAACAAACAAACCTATACAGGCCGTGAGGAAAATAAAGATAATTGATGCATTTGAATCTAGACAGCACAATTGATTATAACCTGAGAAGACAGTATAATAAGATTGTATATTATTTATTTAAGTTACTGAATTATGTAAAAGGAGTCTTTTTTGGATATCATCGCAATGATACTGGCAGGTGCAAGAGTGGACGATCTGGGGGTACTCACTTTTTTCAGACCCAAATCCGCAATGCCCTATGGGGGTCTTTACCGTATCATTGATTTTCCAATGAGCAATCTGATGTATTCAGGGATTGAGAAGGTGGGAATCCTTTCTCAATATAAGCCTCTTTACCTGATGGAGCACATGCGCAACGGAGAACCCTGGGATATGTCCGGTCGAAGAAGGTTCGTCACCATACTCCCGCCTTTTAAAGGCATGGGGACATCCGACTGGTACAACGGGACTGCAGATGCAGTATATCAGAATCTTGATTTTCTGAGCAATCATATGCCTGATCTCATTGTCGTATTGTCGGGAGATCACATATACAAAATGGATTATCGGGAGATAATCAGGTTTCATCTGGAAAAAAAAGCCGATCTTACCATAGCCTTTGCAAAAGTACCGAAAGAAGGTGCCCATCGTTTTGGTCTGGCCGATATCGAAGAAGGAGACACAAGAGGCGGCAGAATTTTACAATACACGGAAAAAAGCGACAAAGCACTCTTTGACTGGGCTTCTTTAACAATCTATGTATTTACACCTTATGCCCTTTTTGAAGCTCTAAGGGCAAATGCAGAAGAAAATTCACATGAATTCGGCAGAGATATCATTCCTTTTTTGCTGACCAATAATTACAAACTATTCGGTTATAAACATCAAGGTTATTGGGGGTACACCCGCACACTCCAGGAATACTGGCAGACAAGTATGGATCTTCTGGGTGACCCGCCGAAAGTTGATATTGCATCCTGGCATATATGTACAAATCTTTCTAATTTCAATATCCGTGACCGGCAGCCGGCTTTGATAGGACCTGATGCAAAAATTGAAGACTCCCTGTTTTATTCCGGATGTCATATTAAGGGAAAGGTAATCCGCTCAATACTTTTCCCCGGTGTAAAAATAGACAGTCAGGCAGTGGTGGAGGATTCCATAATCTTTTCCAATACCGTCATCAAACAGAATGCAACTGTAATAAAAACAATAATCGATGAAGATGTAACTGTCGGAGTAAATGCACATATCGGGGAAAACACCTCCGGTGAGCTCACCGTCGTGGGTATGGGAACACGCATAGCCAGGGAAACGAGTATTTCATCAGGTGTAACAGTTTATCCGAATCTGGGGCCGGCAAAATTTACCAAAAACATTTATTGTACAGGAGAAATTATTAAATGAAAGATACTGCGGTATTGCTTCTGGCCGGCGGGGTGGGAAGCAGGCTGAATATTCTTGTAAGCCATAGGGCAAAACCTGCTGTTCCCTTTGGCGGTATATACAGAATTATTGACTTTACACTCAGCAATATAGCAAATTCCAGACTTACAAATGTCGCGGTTCTAACTCAATACAAACCTCTTTCTCTTATGGATCATATAGGCAACGGTTCGTCCTGGGATCTTTCAGGACGTTCCCGAAGCACAAAAATATTACCCCCTAAAACAGGGGAAAAGGAGTGGGACTGGTATAAAGGGACGGCTGATGCGGTCCGCCAGAATCTGGATTTTTTTAACTCAGACAATTACAAGAATGTACTCGTGCTTTCCGGAGATCATATATATCATATGGATTACCGTTCCATGCTCAAGTTTCATCGCGAGCGCGGAGCCAAGGTTACAATAAGCATGATAGAAGTTCCCTGGGAAGAAACCTATCAATTCGGTACGGCCATCATTAATGAACAATGTCGCATCACAGAATGGGAAGAAAAATCTCCCCAGGCAAAATCAAACCTTGCCTCAATGGGTATATACGTTTTTGACAAGGATTATCTTGTTGAACTTCTCGAAACGACAAAAGAGATAGATTTCGGACATCATATCATCCCCAATGCATTGAAGGAAGGCAATGTCTTCGCATATCCCTTTGATGGCTACTGGCGGGATGCAGGGACCGTTCAGGCATACTGGGATGCCAATATGGACATTCTTGATGCCGCTACAGGCCTTTCTCCTGAAGCATGGAAAGTTATGTCCAATTTAAGCACAAAGGGAATTCCCTATGACCGCCCGCCTGTTAAAATTACAAAAACAGGCCGTGCGATAAATTCTGTAATATCACCAGGATGTATAATTTCCGGCAATGTGGAAAACTGCGTCCTCTCTCCAGGAGTAGTGGTGCAAAAAGATGCCTCTGTGAAAAATTCGGTTGTTATGCACGACACAATCATTGAAGAAGGGTCCAGCATAGAACGATGCATTATAGATAAAAAAGTGCTTATAGGGGGAGAATCACATATAGGCATCGGTGATGCTGCAATTGCCAATCACGTTTTTCCGGACCATCTTGATACCGGTCTAACGCTTATCGGGAAATACGCTGTTATCCCTGGAAGCGTAAAGATCGGCACTAACTGTATTATATATTCGATGGTAAATAAAAGAGATTTTTGTAAATTAGATATTGCCGACGGGGAAAACCTTCAGAAGATGGATGCCGGTTAATAAGTACGATCAAATTATCTTACTTTTTAAAATATTTAACCAATGTTATCGTGTTTTTCCCTTTGACTGTCTCATACAACACTTCATCCATTATGGAATTTATAATATGTAATCCCACACCGCCTTCGGGCAGCGTTTCTATTTTATCAGGTTCAAAATCTGGGCATGAATAGTTTAAATGGCATTGATTGGAGCTCATGCCCTTGCCAATATCACTTATCTGAAATACCGCTTTATTGCTAAAAATAGAGATATTAACCTCTACATTATGGCCTGACTCAGAGTTGTATGCATGTTTTATTGCATTATTTACCGCTTCAACTACAGATAATTCGATGTTATAAGAATCATTCTTGTTGAACAGAATAAAATCACATACAGCCCTTACCGCTATACCTATTAAAGATATGTTCTCAAGCTCGCTATTGATTGACAGGGTGATGGATTTGTATGGTGCATGATCATTCATATTCGGTTCGAGAGCGCTTTTACAGCTTCATCTTCAGATGAGAAGATCTGAAATACGCGGTTCATGCGCGTCAAACGGAAAAGGTTCATAACCGTTTCTCTTATTCTGCATATAACAAGATCTCCTTCATTGCCGATTGTTTTTAAACTCGATACAATGGCTCCCAGGCCACTGCTGTCTATGAATTCCACTTCAGAAAGGTCCAGCACTATTTGTTTATTTCCATTATTTATCCAATCAATCATTATACCTTTAAAACCAGTTGATACAGAAGCATCAATCCTTTTCTCCAAGGGCCTGACAACTAAAATTTCACCAATTCTCTTTTCATTTATCTGCATCATACCTCCTTTAACTGTTTTTCTTATATTCAATTCCTACAAGCGTAATGTCGTCTTGAAATTCTATGCCTCCTCCAAATTTATTAATAGAAGCTATTATCTCATTAAGTATAGTGTCAATAGTTTCATCCTTAAACTTTTCAAGTAAAGAGTAAAAATGTTCTTCACCATAAAATTCTCCATCTTTGTTCTGAAACTCAACTACACCGTCTGTGTAAAGTATAATTTTGTCTCTTTCTTTAAGCATTTTCTGCTCTTCTTCAAAGGCCATTACTCCTCCCATCCCTATGATTGTCCCACCTTTATCTAAAAGTTCCATATGGCTATTGTGTCGCAGAAGCACAGGCGCAGGATGTGCTGCATTGCTGTACACGACTGTATTATCTCGGATATTTATAATTAGATACGTCATGGTAAAATATTTATCAAATCGCTCGAGCGGGTATTCCGCATCAAGGGCCTGCAGCACTTCTTTTGGTGAAGCTATTTCATAACCTGGGGGCCCGTCATATTTTCTTTTTGTAATATTGCCGATATTGGGTTGCAGTATCTGCGACAGTGAAACTGTAACAAGAGCAGAAGGGACGCCGTGGCCGCTTACATCAATCATATAGAGGGCTATATTGTTTTCATCGAGTTGGATAATGTTGAATATATCTCCCCCGATTAAATAAGATGGGAGAAATTTCCAGGCTATATTAAGCCCTTCAATGTGCGGTATTTTTTGCGGCAGCAGGCTCCTTTGAATTCCTCCTGCGGCCTTAAGATCTTCATCAAGCCGTTTTTGCTTGTCCGTTAACTCTCTGTTTTTATCGATCAATTCGTGCGTTAAGTGACGGATTTTAAGCTGGTTCTGTACCCTTGCAACCACCTCGCCCTTGTCAAATGGCTTTGTAATATAATCTGCCCCGCCGATTTCAAGCCCTTTTATTTTATCTGCCGTATCGGTTTTTGCAGAAAGAAAAATGATTGGTATACTCTTTGTTTGCTCAGCCTGTTTAAGTTTTACACATACTTCGTAGCCGTCAATTCCAGGCATGACAATATCGAGAAGTATAAGGTCCGGGGCAAACATATGCGCCTTTTTAATTCCGTCTTTGCCTTCGTTTGCCTCCATAACATTATATCCCGCCTTTTTCAGTATAAGAAAAAGCAGTTTCCTTAAATCTTCACTATCATCAATGATCAGAATTTTATCAATCATGATTTATATTATAATCAACTATTCATTTTATAAAAGATATTTCTGTTGTTTTTGTTGCATGTCTGTACTTTTTAGAGTAAATATTTCATATTGGTTTTGTAAAATGAAAAATGATCAGCGCAAAGAAGCACGCAAAGTAATTGACACCATAAGCCTCCCTTTTCTGGGCTCAAAAGAAGAAGATCACCTCTGCTTTGAATACATGCTTGTTGATTTGAGTAAGAACGGTTTGAGAATAGCTATTCCGAAATGGGTTGTTAACCGTGAACAGATTAAAAAGGACGATACTGTAAATTTTCATCTTCCCTATGAAATAGATAAAATATTTTATGATCAGGGCAAGGTGGTGTGGACAAAGTGGGACGATAGCATGGAAGCCCAGGTGTGCGGTGTGTCTATCGAGAACAGCAAGCCAATTCCTTATCCATACCCGGAACCTTCGTCTCAAAAGGAAAACACTCTAACAAGGCTTATAAAGGATTCTATGCTGTTGAAAAAAGGAGTTTATATCTATCTCGGGCATATCATACCCTATTTCTCAAGGATTACGGATTATTCACGGCAGGAATATCCTCAACTTAAAGCCGTTTTTTTAGAAGATGTGAGGAGCAAGGTGGGGGAGCACTGCACTGAACTTGAAAAAATATTTACAAAGCTTAAAAACAAGATGTTATCGGTCTCAGAAATATCGAAGTTTATAGATCTTGAAGGATTGAGGTCTATAATTGAGTCGGAAATATATTTAGAGGTTTTTAAAATTACCTTTTCCGATGAGCATATCATGCCATATTTGAATGCCATAAAAAAACTGGAAGACAAATTATATTTTAATTACAATATTATCGTGATGCTTTATGTCAATTCATTGTGACCTATTCTAAGGGAAAGGTTCTTCCCTTTATATTGAGAATTTTCCAGATTATCAGAAATAAACATTATACAGATCTTTTTTCGAGGGCTTATAAAAATATCACATGAATATATAAAGTTTCACTGTTTTTCTGAAGTTTCAAGCAAGTCTCGCAGCCATCCATTTCCGGCATTATAACATCAAGCAATATGAGGCCTGGTTTTAATGTGTTGATTAACTTAAGGGCCTATTTTCCTCTTTCTGCGGGAATAGCTTCATAACCGTTATCTACCGAATATCTGTTCAATAATTCGTCTTATGTCAGCGTCATCGTCATCGCTTATATCATAGGTTATATATAGATAAATTATTCATAAATAATCTCAACTTTCTTAATATAAATTGAAAGATCTTCTACCTGCCTTTTAATCACTTCACGATTTTTATCTTTTGCAGCCTGCTCTATTAACTTACCTATTTCTGTTATTTTATCAAAACCGTAACCTCCGCCTGAACCTTTCATGCTGTGACCAAGTACACGGATAGTTTCATAATCATCAATTTCAAGGGAATTTATTATAGATTTAATATCTTTGTATCTATTTTCAATATATCCTGGTATGAGGTCTTCCAGATCACGATCAATACGTACCAAAATCTCTTCATCATCTATATTGTTTGTATTGTTTACCATGGAAGCCTTCTTAAAGATATTCTCATAAATCACTTTTTATCTATAACATTATGATCATATTATCAAATTCAACAAGGTATTATTACTATTTTTCATCAAGTATTTTTACATATTCCCTGATCGCTTCGAGAAGCGTTGCCTTTTTTATGGGCTTGGTAATATGAGCATCGCACCCTGCGTCAAGACTTTTTTGCGTCTCTTCCTTTAATGCATAGGCTGTAAGGGCAATTATCGGGGTATACTTCAATCCCTCTTTGCGTTCCCATTCCCGCATCTCTCTTGTAGCCGTGTATCCATCCATTACAGGCATTTGCATATCCATAAGTACTAAATCATATTTTCCTTGTTTAAAAAGTTCTACAGCAATATCTCCGTTTTCGGCAGTATCTATCTTATAATGGTATTTTTTTAGATAAGCCAGGATCAATAATCGATTGTCCTCCGAGTCATCTACAAGCATTATGTTGAGAGATCTTTCTTTATCATGTGTCGGCATTAATGTAGTAACGTATTCATTTTCAACAATCCTTGCCTTACCCATGACTGTGAGAATTACATTTTTCAACTCCATACGTTTTACAGGTTTTGTCAGATAAGCTGCAATGCCAAGATCCAGGTATCTTGTTGAAAAACCTCTTTCAAGATCTGAGCTAAGCATAATAATTGCCGTATCTTTAATGGCAGGGTCATCCTTTATACGCTCTGCAACGCCAAATCCATCCAGCACCGGCATGTGGTAGTCAAGCAATATAAGATTATAAGAATTTCCCGATGCCTTTGCATTCTTTAATTGGGCAATACCATATTCCCCATCCCCGGCCTCGGCCACCAGACATCCCCATCTTGAAAGCATTTCATTTAAAATCATCCGGTTTGTGGCATTGTCATCTATGATCAGCACATTAAGTCCTTTAACATCTATATCCTTGCTGTCAGCTTTTTCTATAAGATCTTTCTGTATACCGAAACATGCTGTAAAAGAGAATATGCTTCCTTTACCGGTTTCGCTATCGACCCAAATGTTGCCTCCCATAATTTCAGCAAGGCGCTTTGATATGGGCAGACCGAGCCCTGTTCCGCCATACTTTCTTGTTGTAGAAGAATCAGCCTGGGTAAATTTTTCAAATACTTTATCGATTTTGTCATTCGGTATCCCTATACCCGTATCATGGACAGTGAAAAGAAGGGTAACCATTTCTGATTCAGAATTCAGGACTGTCCCTGCTCTGTCGGGGTTGGAACATTCGGACTGAGGATCAAAAGAGCCTTGAACCTCACTCGCTGGAACCTGTTTGTCAACTTCTACAACCACTTCGCCTTTTTCGGTGAATTTTATTGCATTGCCTATTAAATTAACAAGAATCTGCCTTAAACGCACAGGATCACCGATAAGATTTATTGGGACACTGGGTAAAATACGGCAGGCAAATTCAATCCCTTTGCTGTGAGCACGTGTTGCCATTATATCACAGGTCTTTTCAACGAGGTCTTCAAGATTGAAATTTAAAGACTCAATATCAATCTGACCGGCTTCTATTTTTGAAAGGTCAAGAATGTCGTTAATAATACTTAAAAGGTTTTCTCCTGCATTCTTAAATACGTCTACATATTTAATCTGTTCAGCGCCGAGAGGTGTTTCAGCCAGGAGTTCGGCCATACCGATAATGGCATTCATGGGTGTCCTTATTTCATGACTCATGCTTGCAAGAAAATCGCTTTTTGCCTGGTTGGCTGCTTCAGCCGCTTTCTTTGCTTCTCTTAGCTCAACCTCTGCCCGTTTACGTTCGGTTATATCGTTTTCAACGGCAATAAAATGGGTTAGATCACCTTTTTCGTCAAGAACCGGCGTGATATTCATTGATAACCAGTATATATCGCCATTTTTATGATAATTAAGGATTTCTGCAGAGAAACCGTGTTTCTTTTTTAATGATTCTCTTATTTTCGTTACTGTTTCCTGGTCTGTCAAAGGCCCCTGTAAAATTTCCCCTGGTTTTTTACCGGCAACTTCCTCTAATGTATATCCTGTTATGCGTGTAAATCCATCATTGATCCACTCAATATAACCCCTTTTATCGGTGATAATAACACCGTTATCGGTTTTACTGGCAACAATGGATAGTTTTGCCAGTTCTTCCCGGGCTTCCTTCATAGCTGTAACATCTTCTTTAATAGCAACAAAATGGGTTATAACACCTTCCTGATCTTTAATAGCTGATATCGATGCAGATTCCCAGTATAGCTCTCCGTTCTTTTTCCTGTTATGGAATTCACCCTTCCACTCATGTCCCGATAAAATTGTATCCCATAAAAGTTTATAATCTTCCGGTGGTATTTCGCCTGATTTTAAAATTCGCGTGTTCTGCCCTATTGCTTCTTCTTTTGTGTACCCTGTAGTCTGAGTAAACTTCGGGTTGGTATACTTAATATTGCCGTTTATATCCGTAATAACGACAGTCACAGGACTTTGTTCGACTGCCTGTGATAATTTACGGAGTTGATCCTCTGTGTCTTTGCGTGAGGTAATATCGCGAGTAACACAAATCACATGTGTTATAATGTTTTGGTCTCCAAAATAGGGATAAAAAATGACATCGCAATATCTTTGGCCGTTTAATCCAAAATTCAGCCACAGCTGATACGAGACAATTTCTCCGTTAAAACAACGGTCCACATATGATTTGATTTGCTTATCAAAAATCCCCTCGCCCCAAATGTCGCCTATTTGTTTTCCGATTATATCTTCGTGTTTAACATTAAAAGCACGGCACCAGGCATCGTTGACTACACGATAAGAGTAGTTTTTATCTACAAAACTTATCAGATCTGTAATCGAGTTAACAATAGATTGGTATTGTTTACCTATTTCTTCTCTTTCAAAGAGTTTTTTCAGCATTTTATTAAATGAAGAAACAAGGGCTCCGATTTCCCCCCCGGCTTTTAACGTAATATATTTTCCGGCTTCATCCGATTTGCCTATAGTCTCTGCCTGCAAGGCAAGCTCGGAAAGAGGAGACAAATATTTCTTCATAAGCATCAAAATAATCAAAACAGACAGGAAAATACCCAACATTGTATATCCGACCATATACCATCTCGTTTTATAGATAGGCTCATATGCCTCTCTGACAGGGTAATTTGCCGCAAGTATCCAGTCGGCTTCGTGAAGCTGTTTAAAACTTGAAATTGCAGGAAATCCTCTTGATGTAACAGTTTGTCCGGTACCTTCAAAGCCTGCAATCGCATTGTCATATAATTTATTTGTCCCTACAGGAACATCCTGTTTTAGTATTCTGCTTTTATCCGGATGCACTATCATCGTTCTGTCAGAGTTGTACAGATAGAGGTAGCCGGTTTTCCCTATTTTCACACCGCCTATGCTGCCTATGACATTATCTCTTATCAAAGATACACCGCCGCCTAAAATCGCAGTCAATTCTTTATTCTGATTGAAAATCGGGACGGTAAACATTACAACAGGGTCATAAGGGGGGTTTGAAGACACGTATGGTTTTGAAATATATGGCTTGCCGGTTCTTATGGTTTGCCCAATATATTCTCTGTATGAAAAATCTTTTCCGTATCTTTGTTTTTTGTAAGGGAATTCGGCTATCAGCCTTCCTTTCCTGGAAAATAGAATTATTCCGTTATCAAAAAAAAATTTGAGAAAAAAACGGTTTTCCAGCGTTGTTTCCAGACTTTTCTGTGTGTATAAATGATCTTCGAGCCTGTCTACGTTTATGGTGGATGCGGTAAAAACCAAATTATTTTGGGCATCAGTCAGTTTTTCGTCAATATCTCTCGCTATTTCAGAGACAAGTTCAAATTGTTGGTCAATAATAATTTTTTTAAAATGTTTTTCAAATTCTCCTTCAAAAAAATATGCGCCTATTGTAAATATAAGCAGGAACAGGATTGAAACAGCGGTTGCTGTCTTTGCCTTTAAACTTAATTGCTTCATTTGAATGCCTTTTTTGCAATGCCGTCAATCCAGTATTGTGCCTGTGATGTACTTTGCCTGACCAGGCCTTTATACGCATATTCGCCTTCGCTGTTTATGCGCCAGTCAAACTCTTTATTCGATTGGAACCAGACAATGCCCCCCAAATTCCAAACAGCAGCTGTATCAAGTGTATCTTTTATCCACATTGTTTTATTGCCACCTTTATTCACGCTTGCAGTTTCAAATATAATAATAGGTTTACGGGATGAAATGGATAACAGCTTTTTGTGCGCTGCCTTGAATATTTCTTTAAAATCCTTCCATTGACTGTCCCATCCGTGCATTGCCTTTTTTTTAGTCGTTCCCCAGTTATAGCCGTCAATGCCGAGGATATCAACATAGGCGTCTCCTGGATAATAATTTTCTATTTGATTCCAACCGGCATTTTTATCGTATAAAACATCAGGTACTGATTCCGCATTAGGACAGAATACCCACAGAATGTTGTTGACACTGTTTTTTTTAAAAAATGAAACAACATACTTGAACATCTGTTTGTATATATCCGGACTTTCCGGTCCATAGTCCTGTTTATTCATTCCCCAGTGATAACGTTCTATATTCATTTCATGGGCAAACCTTATCATAAAAGGCTTTCCCCATGATTTTGCATCTTCGGCAAACGCGAGCATATACGAATCGTAATTTCCATTCAATATTTCCCTGTACGGTATAGCTATTTCACTTTTATCCTTATAATACATAGGCTCCCAGGTAATACAGGGGACTGCGCCTGCATCCCATATCGTTTTAAGGCTTTTTCGGGGAAAATGGTTTTTGTTTACATCTTCATAAGATGGCCACTGCAAAAAAAATACCACAATATCAGAGGACAGGCCTGTTTCAGATTCCACCTCCTTCAATTTATTATCTGTAATAGGGTATCCGTCAAGGGCAAAACCCCAGAAGAAGGGTTCGCCGGCGTAGAGCACGGTATATATAAATATAAAAGCAAAGAGACTCGCAGCACAAAATATGGATCGTAGAGTAAAAAAGAAAGAGCACTCCGGGCAGAATGTATGATAAAGAACACGCACTACTTATTTTCCTCCGGGTTGTTGAAATAGAAGATAGATGACAAAAGAACAAAGTGATATAAACACCAGAATGTGTTTACCAGTATGGCCGCCACAGGGTCACGTTCATATATAAAACGGTTTATGCCCCAGATAATTGCTGCAAAATTAAGTATCAGCAAGGCAAGTTGAGGCCATAGCGCCGTAAGAGGCAGTGCAGTGCCTCCACCTTTAGGAGTAATGCCAAACGTGCCCTTAACTCCTAAAACAGCTAATATAGATGCTTTTATATACACAGGAAAGGTAACTGCTATCAGAAGTTGACCAAGGACCAAATCCCTTGCATAATAGTTGCGCTTCCCCAACGTCCAGTAGAAAGTTACAAATGTAGCCACAATATAGGGAAGGAAGAATATAATGTAAATTTCAGGTTTTGCAAAATATGTTGGAACGTTAAAAAAAATGTATATCATGGGGCAGGTTGCCGTAATCAAAAAAACAAGCCCTACAAAATAGTGCGTGCTTGACAGAAAGTATTCCCACCATTTTGCAAAAGACAGTTTTAACGGGTGGAGAAAAAAATACTTGACAATTTGTCTGAAAAGGCCGACAGTGCCCAAAGCCCATCGAAATTGTTGTTTAAAATAACCGCCGAGATCTTCAGGCCCCATACCAAAAGCAGCAACTTTATTCAGATACGCCGAACTCCAACCATTAAAATGAAATTTGAGGGATGTTGCAAAGTCTTCAGTCACCGAGCTTTCGTCAAACCCTCCCACATCCATAAGTGCTTCACGTCTGAATATAACATTTGTGCCGCAACAGAACATGGCGTCTTTCATGCTTTTGCCCTCACAGATATATTCATAAAAAATCGCCTGCTGCAGACCGGCAGCCCGCGAGACGCGGTTTGTCTCGAAATTTGTATAATATTGAGGTGTTTGAATAAAGGCAAGCTTCGGGTGCGCCTCCATAATGGCAATAAGTGGTTCTACAAAATCCGGGAAAGGATTCATGTCAGCGTCAAAAACAATAATATATTTTTCTTTCTCAGCCCGGTCATCATTGGCATAGTTGTAAAATTCGAAACCTTCCCTTTGCTTCACTGAGACAAAATCAAGAAAATCATTTATCATGCCTGCTTTTGCACCGTGCCATCTCCGACGGAAAAGGTTCACACCGATTCGCTGACATAATTCATCAATCTGTTTTTTATACAGCTCCATCTTTTCAGGATCGTCATTGGGCAGGTCATATCTTGTATCGTCGAGAAAGTAAAGGTGTTTGTTGGGATATGTAAGGTTGTAAAAGCATGTAATAGTGTTTTCTACTACCTCAAGAGGTTCTTTGTAAGAAGATACAATTATCGCAACAGGCGGATAATCTGTGAGCGGAGGTATCGGTTCTTCCAGTCCTTTTTCTCCTGTATTTAATTCTGTCAGCCTTTTTTGTTTCCTTGCAACACTGAGCACTTCTAAAAAATATCCGGAACCATGTATCATAATAAACATTTCTGCAGCCAGAAGAAAAAAGGCTATCAGTTTTTCATACCAGAAATAGTCTGAAATTATAAAAAGTATAGTTCTAATGAAAAGATAGGTGAGCGCAAAAAAAATAGCAGCCGCAGGAAGGACTGTTAATAAGACGGTTTTAAGTGATGTATACCTTTGATTTGTTTTCATATCTTTCAAAATTGGTATTTTATAAACGCCCACAGGCCGCTTGCATTCCACTGCGGCGAACTGTGGATCATACCTTTAAGGCTGATTGTCCAGTGTTCATAGAACTCGTGGTGCCATTCTCCCTCAAGTTTGACAGACGGATTATTTTCCGAATCAGCGCCGAAAGAAACTTTGATATCGTAAAACCGCAATTCATTCCCGCAAAAAAACAACCTAGAGTAATCATGATACCATTCGAAGGTGACACCGGCACCTGTATAGTTTTTCGGGGTCCAGTAAGGGTGTGTAATGTCGATGAGATTGCTTCCGCTGTATGTAAATATGTTTTCATGCTTGGTGTCCCTGTATTCACCTGTCATAGTAGTCTTGAAGATTTTCGGATGGTCGGTAAATGCATATCCGGCTGAAAGGAAATGATGCTGACCGTCGTTGCTGTCGTTGTATCTTATAAACCTCATCTTTCCGTTTATCTCAAATCTTCTCGTTATATCGGAGCGCACCCCTGCCCACCATGAGTCTGCCTGGGCACCCTGCTTAATACCGAAATAATTATATAATTCATCCGTCCGTTCATAGCCTGCTCCAAAATGTGCATAGTCCTTCAGATTAAGCCAAAGATTTGCATGCCCCGTATCTCTTGTGCTTACATCTGCGTTATCATATTGCTTATGCGTCCAGCTTGCTTCTCCCTTGATAAATGGGTTCACTATGCCGTTAAATAAAATAGTATAGCCTTTTGCACCGTATGTTTTATGGTTAAACCAGGGATTTTCAAGCCAACGGTGAGTAGTCAGACTAAAATGATATCGAGAGGATAAGGGTATATCGAAACCAAAGTCAAAACGGTTTCTTGTTATCTGTGACAAATCACCCCTTCCATCTTCCATCCAATAGGAATAACCTGATTGCATAGACGGACTGTTCCTGATTTTTTGCCTTTTCAGGGCAATACCGGCAAGGTTGTGAAGCGGATCAATGTTTAGAAGTCTGTCGTAAGTCGCTTTCTCCCTGTCACACATGCCAAGACTGCACTGTGCCTGAGCGTAATCGAAGAGCGCTTCTTCATTTCCAGGTGCAAAATCTATCAATTCTTCATAAGTATCGAGTGCATGAATAAATCTTTTATTCCAGGCATGCTGCTTTGCGCTGTTTTCGAGAAACGCGCTTTTTTGAATCCTGTAATAAGACAAAAACTCCAGCAGTTTATGCTCAATCATAATCTTCTGGTTAATAGGTATATCTTTTTTGTGCAGTTCAAATGTTTTCGAGAAGTCTTCATAACCTTTATAAAGCGTACCATTTTCAGCAGATTCCTTTAATCCGGCAAAAGCATCTTTCATGGCCGGATTGCTGATACCAGATAGAATCGCATTTGTCGCCGCTAAAAACATTTTATCAACAGCAGGGGTATACATCTTTGTATAATAACCATCGGCGCTGTCCATCATTTTACCCCATACGGCAACCCTCGCTTTTTCTTTTTTCGGGACCGGGTCGATATGATTTATTGCCTCTATCCTTTCGTATGCTTTTATCGATTCTTTATATTTTTTTGACCAACTTAGTACGCGTGCCTGCCAAATGAGTATTTTTGGGTTTTCAGGAAACTGCGAATCAAGTGTATTTAAGAGATCTGAGGAACGTTGATATTGATGGTCAACAGCCAATATTTGTGCAAGGCCAAGCAGGGCAGGAAAGTATTCAGTATCTTTTCTCACGGCCGCTTCATAGAATCGTATCGCCTCTTTGTTAAAACCCTGTGCAGCATATAATTCGGCCCATCGGGCAAGTCTTCCTGGTGATGTTTTTTCTGATTCTGATATTCTTTTAATAAAACTGTCCTTTATGACTTCATTAAGCCCTGCGATAAAAAATGTTGCTTCTATATTTTCAGGATCAATACTGTTTGCCTTTTTAAAGTATTCCTGTGCAGGATTGTATTCCTTTTTTTTAAGATAGATCTTCCCAATTTCAATAAGTGCATAAGCTCTTTCGTTTGTTTCTGCGCTTTTTATATCTATATCATTATAAATCTGTATTGCTTCATCGTATCTTTTAAGACCTGCAAGGGCTTCCGCTTTCAGAAATAACACTTCGCGTCTTTCAGCCTTAACGCTCAGAAATTTCTCAATTTCTATAATCGCACTATTAAAATCCTTTTCCAAGAGCTTCAGCTTTACAAACTTTATAAGCAAATCTTTGTCCCCAGAATAATCCAAAATTTGCTTACGGTAAAACCCTTCCGCTTCTTCGTACCTCTCGGAGCTAACAAGAGTCCATCCAAGTTTTCTTGCAATATCTAAGTTTCCCGCGTTGTTTTTCAAATATTTTCTATATATTTCCTCAATTCTGTAGAAATCGCCCCACAGGTTTGCCATACCGGCAAATTTAAGGGCTATTTCATTATCATTCCCTGAGATTCTGAGCGCATCCAGACAGAGTTTTCTGCATATCCTTGCATGGCCGAGAGATGCTTCAACATTTGCCATTTCTATCAGCAATTCCGGTTGATCGGGATATCTTGAAATTAATGATTTTAAAAGTGAGAGTGCCTTTTGCTGTTCGTTTTTTCTGGCATAGATATGAACAAGTTCTACTGCAATCTCTTTATCTTCCGGAAGAGTTTTTTGGAGGTTAAATAACATTGGAAAAGCCTCTTCATCGTTATTGGTCCAACTCAAAACAAGAGCAAGCTTTTTTTGAATTGATGTAGAAGGTTTGTGTGTATATGCTCTTCGGTAATACTCTACAGCATCTTTTAAGCGGTTTGTGTAAAGGTATATATCGCCTATTATTTCAAGTGTCTTGTTGTCATCAGGTATTTTCTCAAGCACGTATTTGAGATAGGTTGTTGCTTCCTTGTATTTTTTCTGTCGGACAAGTATTTTTGCCGTTTCAAGCCGGATAACGTTATTTTCAGGATGCTCTTTAAGCAACAACGTGTATTCCGCAAGCGCTTCGTTAAGTGTGCTTTCGTTGTAGGAGAGCACCTTGGCCAAAACAAGTCTTGCGTCAAAATCAGAAATTGCATCGCCTTGCGGAACAATGGTCTCTCCATAACAAAAAGATAATGCTGCAAAAGTGCTTACTATCAAAATAAACATTATTTTTAAATCTTTACTCTTGTTCATCGTCATTGATAAATGAATTTTGGCGTTCGACAATCGATTCATCATTTTAATGTCTTTCTCAATTCTTCAATTGCTTCTTTATTCTTGCCGGCCCAAATCAGAACATAGGCGTATCTTCTTCTCACCTGTATGTCGTCGGGTATTGCGTTGAGGATTGTCTTGTATTCTGATATCGAGTCGTTGTATCTTTTGTCCCAGCTTAACATCTGAGCAAGCTTAAACCTCACCTTCTGATCTCCCGGATGTTTTTCCAAATACGTTCTGTAAAGCGGTTCTGCTTTTTTGTATTCTTTTTGGGAAACATAAATATCAGACATGACGATTTTTGTGTTCTCATCAATGCTGCGTAGCGGCATCTGTTCCAGCAGTGTAATGGCATCTGTCCTTTTTCCCTGCCAGAACAATACATTTGCCATTTCAACTTTTGCCTGATAAAGTTCCGGTTTTTCCTTTATAAGCTTCTTATACTCAACAAGTGATTCATCGTATCTTTTTGCGTAACTTAAAACCTTTGCCAACTCCCAGCGCGCCTGCCAGTCGGGAATTTCCTGTATGTCAGTCTTTGGTTTCAATGTTTGCGTTCGTTCTTCTTCTGCAAGTACCTGCCTTGAAACGTACATTTCTGCAATAAAAAAGAAAACGAGAATGAAAAAAACCGATAAAATAATATTTTTTTTCATTTGATATCTCCCAATACCTTTCTATATTCAAGTATAGACTCATCATACTTCTCTGACCAGGCCAATGTTCTTGCGAGTTTGATGCGGGAAGAACGGTTTAAAGGGTTTATTCTCAATAGATTTCGGTACATGTATGCAGCCTCGTTAAAGCGCTTGAGGTCAACATATATATCTGCCAATCTTAAGATAATAGCGGTATTTGTCGGATTTTCCTTTTCAATCTTGTTGTATATTGAAAGTGCACTTGAAAGATCTCCAATAACGTAATATGATTCAGCAATTTGAAATACTGCTTCAGGCTTTTTTATACCATGTTCCAATGCCGACCTGAAAAAAGGGATAGCCTTTGCATATTCCTTTTTTTCAAAATAAGACTCGCCTTTTCTGAATGTTATCCATTCATGTTTGATCGTACGATAAGCGCCTGTGGTAAGGACGCTTATGGCAAGTAAAAATATAATAAACATTATTTTCTTCATAATATATAAAGCTTTTACAGATTTCCGCGGGCAAGCCCGCTGTGCTGTTTATATATAGGCTTTGAGCAAACAGCAGAAGCGCACACCTGTGTTCAAAAACGTGGTGCTCTACCGGCTTACATCGTTACTGGAAATCTACCCTTCTCGTACAGTGTGTTGGAAGGGCGCGCTCCGACGGCTTTGCCGGTGGAGAGGGCGACCCCCTGACAGAAGCAGGCAATAGCCATAATAATAAAATTATATCAGTATTATACACTATGTCAAACATTTCGCCAGTAACTGACGTACTTTCTTGTTGTTAATGTGTTTTCTTTGGCATAAAATCCATTTATAAGTTAACAGCTCATAGTTGGATGTAACAGCATGCATAAACTGTACATCATTTTACGTGAGCAATAAAACCGGGGGTGAAGCATGTCAGAAGTCCGTTTAAACGTTATAACCGGCGATTGGGTCGTGATTGCGACAGAGCGTGCAAAACGCCCGGAGGACTTTATCCACATCAAACAAAAAAAAGAAGTACCGGCTTACGTTGCTACTTGTCCGTTTTGCAGAGGTAACGAGGATAAGACTCCGCCTGAAACTTTTGTATTAAAAGGGCCTGACGACAACTGGCTGGTAAGATGCGTACCGAATAAATTTTCTGCTTTTTCACCTGACGGCGAGATAGTAAAAACCAAAGCGAATTTTAAACAACACATAACGGGAGTGGGGCTTCATGAAGTGATTATTGAGACGCCGGAACACAATATGACAACTGCATTGCTTCCTGTTTCGCAGATAGAACGAATACTGGTTGCATATAAAAACCGTTTGCTTGCCTTTTATAAGGATACGAGAGTGGAACATGTAATCATATTCAAAAACCACGGCGAAAGCGCAGGTACCTCTCTGGAACATCCCCATTCGCAAATTGTCGGCACGCCGGTATTCCCCGGGCAGGTTATGAACCGCCTTGGTGATGCAATCAAAAACTATTATTACGTAAATTTTGGCGACTGTCTTTATTGCTTGTACTTAAAAGATGAACAAAAGGACAAAATAAGAATTATCGGTGAAAATGATTCTTTTGTCGCCTTTGTGCCATATGCTGCCCTGTCGCCCTTTCATGTATGGATTTTTCCCAAGAAACATAACGCATGTTTTGGCCATATAATAGATTCCGAAATATCGGGCCTTGCCGATATACTGAAAGATACGCTTATGCGTATTTATACAGGGCTGGACAACCCTGATTTTAATTATGTCATAAGATCTTTGTCATCGGCAGGCGCTGATTCAAAGTTTTTTCACTGGTATCTGGCGATAATACCAAAGGTAATTCAGATTGCAGGATTCGAACTCGGTACGGGTATGTTTATAAATACTGCCATGCCCGAAGAAAGTGCCAGGTTTTTAAGGGAAGTAAAGATTTAGTACTCAAATTAAAACCTAACTGATCTGACAAGAGATTAAGAAGTCTATGGCATCATAATAAAATATATTTGCAAGGCCGCTGATTAATACAGTACATGCCTCTCCCGGGATCAGGGCATGGAACACAGCCTCCGTTGACCGATCACATCTCCCGGACTGTTCTTTCAATAAATCTTCCCATAGCCTCAACCAGTGCATAGGCTCCCTTTTTAGCAATATCATTCATTTCCTGGTGCAATTGTGACAGTTCCTTTAAAAATAACTTTAACCCCTCTATTTTCTTCAGATAACAATCACCGGATGTACCCTTTCCAGAAATGGCCTCTGTCACTGCTTCTGCTGCCAGCAACCCGCTTTTCAGGGCAGGTCCGATCCCTTCCTGTGTAAAAGGGAAAAGCACGCCTGCTGCATCTCCGACCAGAAGAGCATTATCTCTTGCAGGTATAAAAACACCGTTCAATAAGTCGCCATGCAGCACAGGGATAACGCACCCGTCCCGCCAGAGAGGTTTTGCATCAGGAGAAAATCCGTAGACCCCCAGTATTTGCCGTATTTTTTCTCTAATCTGTCGTATGCTGCCACCTTCAATGAGGAGAAAGCGCTCTTTGTAATTTATGTCGAATCGAGGCGAAGAAGCGATGGAAGGAAAGAACCAATGAAAACGGTCTTTCTCAATCGACAGATCCTCTTCATAGCATTCCCGGTAAGCTGGCCTGTAAAACACCCTCAGGTCCGGGCAGACAAATTTCCTCACCGCAGAATAGGCCCCATCAGCACCGATGAGGAACCGGGCATTCACTATCTCTGTTTCTTTGTTTTCTTCCTTAAGCTCCACCTCGTAACCCTTATTAAGCTGCTTTATATTAAGTGCCCTGGCACCATCCTTTACCTGTACTCCGGCTTCCACGGCCTTCTTACACATCCAGTAATCGAGGTTTTTTCTCCATCCTACAGGTATAAAGGTTGGTATATCCAACGAGGCTTCCGATCCCACATGAATGGTTACACCGTTATAGTGACCCTGTTCTATGAGAACATCTTTAGGTATATCTCCGAAATGTTCCCTTACCATGTCTTTTGCCCAGTACCCCATTACCATCCCCGAACATACCTTGTCCCGTGGAAGTCTCTTTTTTTCCACGACCAGTGTTTCCAGTCCGGCATCGGCACATGTTTTTGCCGCTATACTGCCACCGGGACCGCTGCCCACAACAATAACGTCCCATGTTGTTTTGTCCATAAAACCTCCTTCAGGCATTGAGTATTTTAACAAACTCTTCAGGCAGGTTCAATGATATAGCTTCTAACAACATCTTAAACAGGACAGCATGTCTTGCCATAGCATCAAGCGTCCTTTTTGTTCAGACGATGCCCCAGCATCGGAGAAGGTCCTCTGACTTAATAATTTCACCGAAAAAAGAATTTATGTTGATAAGCGACCATTTTTTGGCCTCAAAGCTTGTCCCCTCAGTTAAGTCTTCAGGAACAACTATATGATAATCCCGCGCAAATCCGTCCCTTGCCGTTGATTCTATGCAGACATTTGTAGCCAATCCTGTCAGAATTAACGTCTTTACATTACTAATCCTCAGAAACTGTTCCAGATATGTTGAAACAAAACCGGAATGCCTGTATTTCGGTATTACCAATTCACCTTCAGCAGGTATAACTTCATAAAAATCCGAGTATGCAGGATCATAGTGTCTTTCTATGCCCAAACGCTGATAGTGTTCAAGGGCTGCCGGAGAACTTAGGCAGGGTATTTTGGTCATCTTTATGTGAATTATATGTTTAAGCATTTTCCTTGCATGGTTCAGAAACACATTAAGCCTCATCGCAAGCGCCTTTGCGATCTCAACATCAAAGCCTGTTCTATGGAAAACTCCGCCCTCACAGCAATAATCCTTCTGCATATCTATTATGAGAAGCGCAGTCTGCTCCGGTGCAACTTTCCGCGTCAGTTTAGTTAGGTCCATAATTGCCTCCTGTTAAAAGGGGGGAGGCCAGGATTATCCTCGGACTATCCTGGCCTCAGTTAGGGGGTTGGGTATTTATATACCGGGGCTTACATCTACGCCGTAAGTTGTGCCCCGTCCGTCAGCAAAGTATGCCCCGGGTTTCCCGCATCTGTAAGCGGTTACCCGGGCACCCTGAACAGTTTTCAGGGTTATAAGTCGTTAAATCGGCTGCTTACCCCTGAACGGCTTAAGCAGATGGTCATCACGTGTCGGTTTTTTCGCCATTCTTGCAACCTTCCGTGGAGCTGTTTCGACGTATGCCGTAGAGATAAACATAACGATCAGTCCTGCTATTGCCGCCATCCACATGGGCGCAAAAAGATTAAACTTGTCGGCAAGCGCTCCTGCAATAGTCGGCATAATAGCTGCACCGATAATCTCACCAACTGCCGTAGGAACACCCACAGCGGTTCCCGCATACTCGGGCGGTACGCTTTCGGGAGGCAGGGTACCCACATACAGAGGGAAAAAGGCCCCGCCGAACATGCCCCAGAAGAAGAAGAGAATGGAGAAAACAGCGAGGGTAGTACCTACAGGCACAGCAATGATCCCGAGACCTGCAAGGCAGCATAGGAGTCCGCTGATGATAATGGCAGCTTTACGACCTATCCCATCCGACAGGCGGCCCATTATTATCATACCAAGGAATCCACCGATACCGGAGGCGCCCATGGCGAGGCCGATGCCTTCCATGCTCATATTGTGAACCTTGGCAAGAAATAATGCCGAGAAACCACTGTAAATCCAGAGCCATGCCATAACAGGAATGCTGTTGATGGTTGAAATGATGACATTCTTGTATTTGAGCACATCAGTGATTTTTACTTTATGCCCCTGCTGCATAACAACCCTTTCCTTGCCCTCTTTGCGCGCCTTGATCCCTGCTGCAACAGATGCCGGTTCATGCATAAAGAATGCTGCAATTATGGCAAGGACTGCGCCCGGTATCGATATGATATAAAACACGGGCCGCCATGACCCGAATTTGGTTAAAAGCCAGACAGCAAGAATGGGGCCCAAAAATACACCGATAAGAAAAAAACTGCCGGGGATAAGGCTTACCAGCAAACCCCTTTTTTCTTCAGGTGCCTCTTCCCCAACTGTAGCAATGATAGGACCCCAGGGACCTCCCTCGAAAAATCCCAGGACTCCACGGATTGCGAGCATACTGCCGAGCGTATTTACCATGCCAGTCATCCAGGAAAAGACAGAGGCAAGAATGGTACAGCCAACAATGACCGGGCGACGGCCGAATTTGTCACCTATAGCCGCCCAGATAATAGTGCCGAATGCCCATATAAGGCCTGTAATTGATATGATCATACCTACATCAGTATAACTGAACTTCATCTCCGCCTGAATAGCAGGCATAATGATAGCAATGACAATACGCTGAATAGCAATAAACCCCCAGATTAAACCCGCAAGTATCGTAAATTTCAAATAATACTTCATAATCCCTCCTTTTTTATCTAAAACGTTAAAAATTACCCCCAATCAATGCACCATACTGCATCCATCCCCGATTTGCTTTCTTTGACTCTATACTAAGTTTGCATTTAATAAATATTGTTTCACTTTAAATCAGACTTCTTTTCACAACTGTCTTACTCCGGAAAAAATTTCAAGCATGGATTCCGGTTATCATATAAGATATTTTTTGCATCACCTCCCCTTTTGGATTTCAGTATATAAAAACAATCCCCACAGCAAGCGCCCGGGGCACCGCTGCAGGGTCCACACTCCTGTAAATCGGATAAATCTCCCAACCTGCTTTTCTCACCAGTCTGTATACATCTATCCCTACTCCTTCCATTGACGGCCTGGCTTTAAGCGGGTGAGCACATTTATTTCCCTGGATCACCTGACACTTTTCTGAAGCGCAGAGTGCACTATTACAGCTGAACTGACAGAATCCCATTGCAAGGTAATATCCATTACCGAAGGCTGTTGTCTCCAGCCTGCCCGTTATTTCTATATCTCTTTTGGTCCACTGAACACCTGCCTTACGCTGGACATCCCGGTCTGAAAAATCAGACACAGGTAAAACATCAAGTGCAAACAGAATTGCCCATTTGTAACGGCTGAGCGCACGGCGCATAAAATCAATGTCAGGGGCATTTGGCGGACAATAGGCGCTCTTTCCATAATGGGGACACATAGGGACACTGCACTTGAGCCTTACCCTCTCATCTATTTCCACCCAGTCGGCAGGTATAATTTCCGCCATTGAAGCACCAAGTTCGAGGGCTTTTTGCCTGAAATGCTCCAGGTCCTCCTGTAGTGTTTTATGAGTTATTTGCAACGGAATAAGTCTGGCTGGCCCTTTTTCATCATCCATCTTCCACCATCCTTTTACCTTGACGCCTGCAAGCTGGTACCCGGTCGTCCTTTCCTGTCACCCTTTTTCGTTTCCAACAACAACACAGCACCCTACCCCGTTTCCTGCATTACCTCCCAGATTGTGGGTCATTCCCAGATGCGGATTTTTTACCTGACGCGGACCGGCTTTGCCCTGCAGTTGTTTGTATACTTCATACATCATCCTCAGACCGCTTGCGCCAAGGGGATGACCAAAGCACTTCAGCCCGCCATCTGTATTTACCGGTAATTCCCCTTTAAGGGTAAATGTTCCGGCATCAATATCATCTCTGGCCTTTCCCCTAGGACTGAAACCCAGATCCTCATACACTATCAGCTCGTGGCATGTAAAGCAGTCATGGACCTCGGCCATACTTATCTCTTTTCGAGGGTCCTTTATCCCCGCCTCAGCATATACTCTTTTAGCAGCAAGGACATTTTCATCTATGTGTACATAATCATAATCCTGCCTCATAGACCCCTGACGAGCCCCTACACTGATAGCCAATCCCTTAACATAAACAGGGTCGCTGCGGAAATTCTTCGCCATGTCGGCGCGTGTTACGATGGCTGCAGCAGCACCGTCACTGACACCACAACAATCAAATAAGCCGAGAGGCCAGGCAACAATAGGCGCTTTTATTACCTGCTCCACGGTGAGTATATTATGAAAATGCGCTTTAGGATTGAGGCTGCCGTTATAATGATTCTTCACCGCAATTTCAGCAAGCAGTCTCTTCCCTTCATCAGGGTTCAGCCCATAGTGATGGAAATATCTTGTTCCAAGGTAGGCAAAGGACGCAGGTGCGCTGTACCCTGAGCCGATTGCCGAACTTCCGTCAGTATTATCGCCAATTATGGACGGGCCCTTTACCCCGGTTTGCCCGGAATCTTTGAGCTTCTCCACACCGATTGCCAGCGCTATATCGCATACACCGGCGGCAACGGCATAGCTCGCAGCCCTGAGAGCCTCAGATCCTGTGGCACACATATTTTCGACCCTTGTAACAGGAATATATTGCAGCCCCAGAGGGGCCAGGGTAAGAGCGCTCATGCCTGAAAAAACTGTCCCGAGCCAGGCTGCCTGAATTTCCTTAGGTTCCATACCGGCATCCTGAAAGGCCTCGTAGGCCGCTTCGACAAGAAGATCCTCCACACCCATATCCCATCGTTCACCAAACCTGGTGCAGCCCATCCCCACAATTGCAACCTTGTCTTTAATACTTTCCATGACAGTAACTCCTAAGTTTTTTAAAACCTTAAACCGGTTTTGCCTTCCAGAAATAGTTCACTATACCTTTACCCTGAAAAAGTTTTCTAAAAGTCATTTCCACGGGCATACCTATCAAAACTTTGTAGAGATCGTAATCAGTGAGTTCACATATCAGTCTGCCGCCTCCGTCAAAATCAATAACGCCGTTAAGGCCGGGAGGGTTTTTTGTAGGCTGTAATACATCAACTGCATAGGTAAAAAGCTTCCCTGTTTTGTCGGAAAACTTATATGCTTCAAAATCATCTTTTGACTGGCATACAACACAGACCCTTGCGGTTTGTCCGATGGGATGTATCTGGGGGGTGCCGCATTTCCTGCATTTTACTCCATACAAAGCCGTAACGTTTTTTCTTTCCCTCCACCGGGGAGCTAATGAAGGTTCAGCCCTGTCGGGAAGACTTGAGGCTTCAAGGGGGACCAGATCGCGCCAGTTGAGATAGGTTCCGTAATCAATGTATTTCTTCGCCGTCAATCTTTTTTTCACAATTGATTTGTTACGTATTCTGCCTATATTTTCAGTCACACGGAAAATAAAAGTATCAACACCGTCGCCGTAGTTCGCAAATAATATCCTGTCTCCGGGTCTGGCTTCCTCCAGGGCAGCAGCCAGCATGATAAATGATGCAGCAACGCCGGTATTGCCGATCTCGGTAAACAAAGGATTCTGGACCAGAGATCTGTCAAAGCCCAGTTTTTTAGTCAAATCATTATGCTGTTTATTGTCGGATGCATAGTATACAATTTTAGAAAAATCCCCGGGTGCAAGCGAATATTTTTTCATCAATTCTGAGATAGCTTCCTGCATTACAGGCATATAGCCTGCTTCGTCCATAAACCGCCCTTCCCCGCATTGGATAAAGGTATCGCCCTGGGTTCGCCACAAATCAGTAAAATCACTGAAAACCGAATAACTGCCTTCAATAGTCGCAAGGAGGTCGCTTGATCCTATTATGAGGGCTCCGGCCCCATCCCCAAGTATCTGTTCAAACCTGCCCCCGGGCGCACCGATACGGCAGTCCGAGGCTGTCACAAGAATACTCTCAGCCGAACCGCTCGCAACCGCATCTGCAGCCATTTTCAATGCTATGGTTCCCGCTCTCAGGGAATTACCGAAGTCGGCTGTATAACACCTCTTATTCATATCAACTGCACCGGCTATAATGGCAGCACTTTGTTTCTCCTTGTATGGCGCTGTGGTGGTAGCTGCATAAAGCCCGTTCACATCTTTAACATCAGGTTTTAAACAGTCGATTGCAGCCGCTACAGCCATTGTAACAGCGTCCTCATCATAACCGGCCACGGCCTTTTCTCCACCAATAGCCCCGGTTTTCCACATTTTCCCTATTTCCTCCCTATTCAGCCGGTAAACAGGGATATAGGCGCTAACCGATTTAATGCCTACCATCTTTCCTCCTTGGCAAACCCTCATTTATGGTAAACAGTATTTTTAAAATCTTATTTTTCCGCATTGTATATATATTATTTTCCAAATTTTTATCTCTTCACCTCTATCCCGGCTTTTTCCCTGTCCCATGTATTCTGGGTAATCCCGGCTTGTTTCAGCAAATATTTCTGTACACGCTCTGTAGGTGTCTTCGGCAGACTATCCATAAACTCTACAAAACGGGGTACCGCAAAGTAGGGCATTCTCTCGACTGCGTGGGTAATCAGCTCTTCAGGGGTTAGCACCTCGCCGGGTTTCAGGACTACACATATTTTTACTTCATCTTCCGGCATTTCGGCCTTAACAGCAACGGCTGCCGATTCAAGCACTTTGGGATGCGTATTTATGGCCCGTTCAACCTCAAAGGAGGAGATATTCTCCCCTCTTCTCCGGAGGGAATCCTTCTTACGGTCTTCAAAATACATGTAGCCATCTTCGTCCCGCTTCGCCAGGTCTCCAGTGTGGAACCAGAGGTTACGGAAAGTTTCCAGGGTTTTGTCAGGCATATTGTAGTACTCAAGCATCATGGTAAAAGGCTCTTTCGGGCGGAAAACAATCTCTCCGGACATTCCGGGGGGCACCTCGCAGTCTTCATCATCAAAAAGTTTTATCTCGTAAATAGGCAGAGGCTGTCCGCATGAGCCGGGCCTCCGGTCATAGAGAGTGGTATGAACCGGAATACCGATCTCTGTCATGCCGAAACCTTCCATGCACTTCAATCCGAACCTTTTTTCGAAGCGGTCCATAACTGCCTGGGGGCATCCGGCGCCAAAGGCAATTTTTACCGGATTATCAATATCATCGGGCTTCCCGGGCTGTTTTTCAAGAATGGGAATTACTGCACCCAGGTAGTTAAACTGGGTCGCATTGTATTTGCGGATATCCTCCCAGAAGCGACTTGCGCTGAACTTGTCGGACAGGACCATCTGGCCTTCTGCAAGGAGTGCTGTGATTGTGGTAAGGCACTGCCCGTTCATGTGGTAAAGCGGTAAGAAGGTATAAAAAATATCATCACGTCCGCCCTCGCGCAGAGGAAGCAGCTGCTCCGCCACCACGATCCAGAATTTGTGGGGACCCAGTGCGCCTTTGGAAAGTCCTGTGGTTCCGGAGGTATAAATGATATTTTGAGGATCATGGGGATATATTTTGATGTCAACGGGAGTCTCGGGGGCATCGAAGAATTCCTCGAAGCTTATTATGGGAATTCTGTAACCGGCAGCTTCATCTTTGGTGAGGCCTCCCAGAATAATAACTTTTTCGAGCTTCTTCAGATCATTTTCGATCAGTTTAAGGCGGTCCAGCCATTCATGATCAAGAAACAGGACCTTTGAATCCGACTGGTCAATAATATGCCGCAGAAACTCACCCTTATAGGATGTATTGATCGGAACCTCTACTGCGCCCATCTTTGCCGAGCCGAACCATATAAAGAGATACTCCGGACAGTTGGGGAGCATGATGCTGATCTTGTCCCCCTTCTCTATGCCCTGCTGCAGGAATGCATTTGCGCATCTATTTGCATAACGATTCATCTCATTATAGGTAAATGACTGATCTTTGAAGCGAAGGAAAATCCTGTCGCCGTTTCTTCCGGCCCTATCCTCGATCAATTCACCGAGTATGTAAGGGTTCTTGTTTTCTGACATTATGATACCTCCTCCTTGCGACAAAACATCTCAATGCCATGATGTGTCCGTCCCATGCTTAATATTTTCTCTGCGACATATTCGCCGCTCAATTATAGTTACTGCCTAAGCGTCCTTCACCGGAGACAGTCTTTCTGCCTCCGGTGAAGGACGCATTATTTATCCATGACGTAAACGACCCCCCTATTGCCGTCCACCCAGATCTTGTCGCCGGTTTTGATTTTCTGCGTGGCCTCAACGGTACCTGAAACACAGGGGATACCGAATTCCCTTGCCATAATAACAGGGTGAGAAAGAGCACCGCCGCCGTCAGTTACAAGTCCTTTGATAATACCGAATACCACCATCCATGCCGTAGAAGTACCGGGGGCAACCAGTATTTCGCCGGGTTGCAACTCGGATATTTTGTCCACACTCATAACCACCCTTGCTGTTCCCTGGAAGGAACCGGGGGCGCATGCTGCGCCGTAAAGATCGGCCTTCAACTCTTTTCTCACTACAGGGACCTGCGTGGAAACGAGAAGTGTAGGATCATTTCTGACTATATCCTGTGCCTGGCTTATGTCACCGAAAAAGGGTATCGGCTCGATCTTCATATTCTCTTCCCAGACCTTTTTCCGCCGCTCCACATATGGACGAAGATTGATTCTCCCTAAGGGAATAGCAGCTTTACGTATCTCATTGGGATGGAGGAAATAGACATCCTCAGCATCTTCAATACTACCGGTCTGCGCGAACCTCCTGCCGAACTCCTGGAGAATCCATCGACCTATGGCACCTACATAACAGTCACAAAAATAGCCATGATCCTCACTCCAGTATCCTGACTTCTGTGCAGCCTTTACAAGAACACTGAAAGCCGGTCTTTGTACCTCAGGCACTCTTGCAAGCACTTCCTTTTCTGCCTGCTCACGTTCTTTGATCACACGTTCCCGCTCAACATCAAATTTAAAGACAGTTTGCGACATGAGGAGCTTAATCCTGCTGAGGCCCAGTGCAGGTTTTTCAAGCCATACCGGGCTGTCGTAGGAATGTGCCCTGTCGGAGCGCCATCCATGTTCCAGCAGAAATTCATGATAGAGACTGTTCCATGTTCTTCCTGCCTCTGTATTATTCAGTTTATCTATAAGAACATCATCTTCGGTATTCCTGAAAATATCTTCCAGTCCAAGCTCTACCGCCTTGCGACCGAGTTCCCACATCATCCGTCCCATTTTCATGTCCTGGTTTTCGAATCCCGACATGAGTTTGTGAAAGTTCGGATCAATAGAGGGCTCTTCTCCGAAGAGTGACCGCCACATTTCCTGAAGCAGACCGACGATATAGAAAGATGCCATGAGCATAATAAAATGGGTTTCACCTTCTTTCCGATTGATGATATAAGCAAAGTCGAGAAAAAAGCTCAAAAGGTCGGCATTGCTCAGTTTCTTTATATCATCCCACTCTTTGAGCCCCCGCAAATCCTTCGCCTCTTTATATGTCCTGAGCAATTCTGCTTTCAAAGGGTCCCAGACACCGTCAAAGTTTTCAAGAAATGGTTTAATTTTCTCTCTGAAGATCGGTTCCCGGGCTTTTGCCTCCTCAGGGGTGGTACGAATAGCCGTAATATAAGGATAGCCTTGCACAAAGCGAGAGTCCCAGCCATGGGTAGTTGGCAAATTAAGGGTTTCAGCTCCATAGCGCACCCCATGGTAGTACCAGTACCAGCCGATTCCCATATAAGTAGGTTTCATGGGCGGTCTGCCATGGACTACATCGCACAATAAAACACCATATTCCTTCGGGTCTTTTTCGTCATCGAATTCAAAAAACGATAAATCGTAGGCATCGTGTAGCATTTTTTACCCCCTATTTTTTATACCGCAGCATAACATCTGCGGATTACAGCAAATTATTTAATATACATAAACTCCGGCGCTACCTGAAAGAGAGCATGCCTACCATAAGATCGAGAACCTGATCAACCGGGGCCTGCTTTGCAATAACAACCGCGCGTGTCTGCAGCAAAACAATATTGGGAAAAGGTTTATCTTCTGCCACAGCCCATTCAATATCCTGCGGCAGACCGAAATGTGCCTCAAGTTTATTTGCGAGTTTTGCAATCTCCCGCAACTCTTCGTCGCTCAGACAAAAAGTGCAGGCTTTTTCCCGGGAAATCTCGGCATCTTCAATCCCGCAATCCAGGCAAACCGTTGCTTTATCCTTTTTACCAAGAGTTCTTTCACGGATTTCCAGTGTCTCCTTGTCTATTACCCAGCGGTCAGGCATAAGCTCACCGCTGACGACACTCTCTCCAAGTCCCCAGTTTGCTTCGATGATTATTTTAGACATATCCCCTGTATTCGGATCAGCGCTGAAGGCAATTCCAGCTGACCGGGCCTGGACCATTGTCAGTACAGCCACTCCAATAGGTTCATTTCCGAGAGCCAAACCCTTCGTAATACAAAAAGCCAGGGATCGTTCGTTGAAGGTGCTTGCCCATACCTTCCGCACTTTATCCAGGAGGTCTTCCCTGCCCCTTACGTTCAGATATGTCTCATATTGTCCCGGATGACTCACTGCACCGGCCGACCGGGTGGAGACAGCCACGTCGAGAGCACAGAGCTGGTCACAGAGCTGGCTGTAATATGACAGCAAAGTATCGGCCATCTCAGGAGGCAGGGGTTTTGACTCTACGGCCTGTCTCATAGCCCTGCTTAGAGTGCGGATTCCTTCAACATCGTCTGCTGCCGGCCTGTGGGTCTCCAGCAGACGCGCTATCTCTGCAGCGGCGCCGGTAAGTTCCATAAACATGCCGTAGGCACCCACGGACAAGCAAAAACCCTTCGGAACAGGCAGGCCTGCCTTTGTAATTTCACCAAGGTTGGCACATTTCCTGCCTACGCGTTCATTGTCCTCCTTGCCCAACTCCTCAAGCCAGTAAATCCACTTATCTGACATGATATCCTCCTTAGAAACTTTCATGCATGTTGTGTTTCCTTAAACATTCTATCAAATGTATTGACCATAGCCTCGGTAAATTCAATGTCTTCGAGATTGCATGGAACATCTACAATCTCTACCAGCGGGTTTAAACCTTCCTTTAATGAGTCAACAAAAACCCGATCTCCCTCAGGATCATAAAGGATCGAACCCTCACCGTCTATGGCAGACCATCCCTTCAAAGGAACAAAAAACTTTACCGGCCCCTTTGCTTTATTCAGTTTTTCTCTATAAAAGCCGGCAGCGTATTGTAATTCATCAGCGTTATAGCGCGTCATAGATCTAATTTCATCCATTTTCATCACGCGTGGTCTTGATATATATTTTTCCCTGTTATTACGGGTTACACCACATCCTGTGAGGTTTACTGTACATGGAGCAAGGATCATGGGGATACCTCTCTGGCAGCCGGCATCGAGCCTCTCCATACCGGCCGGCCTGTTCCCCTGATAAATTTCCTCGATCAAGCCTGCCGGAACAATGTCTATAATGCCATCGAAAAAACCCTGAGATATGAGTCTGTCCATAGCCCTCTCGCTGATCCCCTGGGCATGAAAGGTGCAGACATGATATCCCTTTTTCTCAAGCAAAGCTTCAACCTGACGCGCGCACTTAGGACAGAAGCCGATCTCCGTTATAGCAACAGACGGATGTACCAATGATAAAGAGGTATGCGGAAGACTTTCCTCCACCATGCCGGAAATCACTCCTGCAATCTGTCCGATGGCATGGGTCAAAAGCTTGTTCATTCCTGTAAATTCCATAATAACCTGCATCACAAGGATGTCCATGGAATCAAACCACTCTGATGAATAAGCAGGCATGGCTGCCGATGTAGCAATAACTTTCGGGATCCCGAAGGGAAGCCTCGACATCACTCTGGAACCCATAAGCGCCATTGATGCTCCACCAAGCGCTACCGCTCCATCTATTTCCTGTCTGGAAAGAAGCTCCAGTATCTTCTCCTGCGCCCCCTTTACCATTACTTCTGCTTTCATGTGTCTATCTCGCGAGGCCATAAACTCTTCAGTGTTCTTCCCCATGAGACCTGCTATCTCCTGGGGAGTGATGTCTACCCGTATTGGAGAATTGCCCCCCAGACTGAGATCCATCATAATAACCCTGTGCCCTCTGGAGTCAATTTTATCTTTTAGTAACTGTAAGTGGTCTCCCTTAGTATCAAAAGTTCCCAGAATAACAATTGTTTTTCCCATAACAGCCATATGCTCCTTTTTTAATAAACCTACCCGCAGCAGAGCTGCGAGTTTCCCTCACCCTTTCCTCTCCCGCAAGGGGCGAGGGAATATTGTTACCCTGAAGCAGAGCTTCGGGGAATCTATTGATTGCCCTGCCCGCACATCCCTGTTACGGCAGCTACGGCAGCAATTGCGGCGATTCTCTTTTTATCTTCAGATATCCCGGGCAACTTATCCTCTAACTGTTTCTCCCGCTCTATAATGCTCTTCATATCATCCAGCAGGGTTGTCTCATTTTCTATAAAGTGTGTGCTCAGATGCCCGTTCATGAAGCGGGGGTTCTCCATCACTGCCTTGTGAAAGGGAATATTGTTTTTGGGTCCGGCAATGACATATTCATAGAGTGCCCGCTGCATCCTCGTAATGGCCTCATCCCTGTTCCTGCCCCAGACGATGAGCTTCGATATCATGGGGTCATAGAAAGGCGGTATCGTATAAGATGTATAGACTCCACTGTCCACCCTGACTCCGGTACCGCCGGGAGGATGATATCCTTTGATTTTGCCCGGTGTGGGGACAAAATCGTCAAAAGGGTCCTCGGCATTGATCCGGCACTCGATGGCACTTCCGTTCATTCTGATATCTTTCTGGCTAAAGCTCAAAGGCAGTCCTGACGCAATGCGTATTCCCTCTTTCACGATATCCACACCTGTTACCATCTCAGTTACCGGGTGCTCCACCTGCACACGGGCATTCACTTCCATGAAATACAATTTCCCGCCTGCAAAAAGAAACTCCATTGTCCCTGCCCCTTCATAACCGACCAGTCTGGCCGCGTTTGCGGCTATTGCTCCCATCTTTGACCGCATCCTTGCGTTAACAGCCGGAGAAGGGGATTCCTCGATCAATTTCTGATGCCTTCGCTGGATGGAACATTCCCGCTCCCCTAGATGGACGGCATTTCCATGTGAGTCTCCCAGTAACTGAAACTCTATATGACGTGGGTTGGACAGGTATTTCTCAATGTAAACATCTGCTATGCCGAAGGTGGTTTCGGCAATAGCCTGCGTGGATTCCAGAGCCTTCTCCAAATCACCTTCATTTTCGACAATGGTCATCCCTATGCCACCTCCGCCGCCGGAGGGTTTGATAATCACAGGATACCCGATCTCACGGGCTATGTCCATTGCCTGCGCGAATTCCGTAACGCACTCGTCGGTACCGGGCACTACGGGCACTCCGGCTTTGATCATCTCGCGGCGCGCCGCTACCTTGTCGCCCAGGAGCTTGAGCACCCGGCTCGACGGCCCGATGAACTTTATACCCTCCTGCTCGCAGGCGGAGGCAAATTTAGGGTTCTCGGCAAGGAAACCGTAGCCGGGATGTATCGCGTCCGCACCGCATTCCTTTGCCGTTTTAATCACTTTTTCGATATTCAGATAACTCAGGGACGCAGGAGCCGGACCGACGAGATATGCTTCATCAGCATATTTGACAAATAATGCGTCCTTATCCGCTTCAGAATAAACGGCAACAGAAGGAATACCCATCTCCCGGCAGGCGCGCATGATACGGATGGCTATTTCACCGCGATTGGCTATGAGAATCTTCTTAAACATGTTACGCCACCACCAGTATTATATCGTCGGGTGCAACAATATCGCCTACTGGGACGCAAATTTCTTTAACCACACCGCCGTGGGGCGCATTGATGTGTCTCCTCATTTTCATGGCCTCTATTATCACTATAACGTCCCCTGCTTTTACTTTGTCGCCCACCTTTACTTCAAAGGAAAGAACAAGGCCTGCCATGCCTGAGAGCACAGCGCCCTGAGGCGCTTCCTTCGGCTTCTTTTTTATCTCCTCGTCTTCCGTTCTGTCAGCCTGAATAGCTCCATTATCAGCGGGCATGATCTTAACATTGAAGACCTCCCCGTCCACATCCACCTTAAATTCCCTGGGGAAGTCAGCAGATGGGCTGCCGGATAATGAGGGTTTCGCTGCAGATGCACCGGCTTTTTGCTTAGGTTCGCTCTGTCTGGCAGGCTTCCCGGGAATCAGTATTTTTAGAATCAGATCATCATCTGAGAGCTCAGGGCCAATCTCCTTGCGGATATCCTCAACAGATTTAAGGTAACCCTCCGGAGTCCAGTTGAGAAATTCTTTGGTCCTGGGAAAGTTCATTACCCTGTCCTTGACATCCTGGTCAACAGGTACGACCGGCTCTCCGTAATAACCCAGAATGTACTTGATAGCCTCATCTGTAAACTGTTTATACCTCTCGCCAAGAATTACATTTTCTATGGCCTGCGCTCCAACAATCTGTGAATAGGGCGTAGCCATTACAGGATATCCGAAATCCCTGCGGACAAGCACAACCTCTTCCAGTATCTCTTCGAGGCGGTTTTCCATGCCGACTTCCCTGAGCTGTCGCACAAGGTTCGACATCATGCCGCCAGGTACCTGATGCTCATAATGAAAAAGGTCATACTCCATGGGGACTCCAATTGGCAGCCCCTCCTTTTCCGCAATTTTTCTAAAATGTTCCGAAACCTTTGTAAGGGCGTCCTCATCCAGATCTGATGTAAAACCCAGGCGCCGGGCATTTCTCAAAATAGTTTCCGTGGCAGGCAGAGAAGTACCGTTGGCAAGAGGCGCCACGGCGGTATGCACTGTCGTTACACCTGCTTTAATAGCTTCAAGATAACACAACGGCGCAAGCCCGGCATTGCAGTGAGAATGGAATTCAATCGGCAGCCCGCCGCAATTCTCCGTAACAACTTTTATCAGTCTGCGGGTATCTTCCGGCGTTATAACTCCTGAGGCATCTTCTATCATTATCCGGTCCACGCAATGTTTTACTTCAGCAATCATACGGATTTTTTCCGCCCAATGCTCACTGGTATGGACAGGGCTGGAGGTATACATCAGTGATGGCACAATCTCGGCGCCCTCAGCCTTGGCTAATTCCGCAAAATACCGAAACCTTCCCATATTTTCCTGATAATCGCATATCCAGAAACTTTTTATTCCATGCGCAAGCGATCGCTTGATCCAGAGGGCGATGATATCCCGCGGGGTGCTCAGGTCAAAGGAGGAAAGGCTTCCTGTCTGGTAGGACCCACGCAGAGGTGTTTTTGTTATGAGGCCGGAAAGGGTCTTGATCCTTTCCCAGGGGTCCTCATTGAGATTACGTACCTGTATAGTAAATGCCTGACTGCCTACCGTTGCAATATTTCTGTATCCGACCTTATCCATCATCTCCGCAATGGGTGTCATGTGTTCAGTTCTCATCGTGAAGCCCCATAGGCTCTGTTGAGCATCCCTTATAGTCTGATCGACAAAATCTATCTTATCCATGCAGTTGTAACCCTCCTTTTTATTAGGCTGTTCTGTTTTACGTCTTTCCCCTAATCAGCCTTACATATCAGGTACTTCAGAATCGCTAAATCTCTGTCTCCAGATTATTAAAGATATCATCAACCAATTAATGTATACGATCAATACAAACTTTCTAATGAATTCATAAGTTGTCAGGGAATCTGAAGCCGTCCTGATGTTAAACCGGTGAGCATAAAATTAGATTGACTCATTATTTACAATGGTTTAGAATCCGAAGATGAAGCCGCCGCATATCAATCTTCAGCATATAATTTCCTTTTACTATGTTGCCAAGGAAAAAAGTTTCAGCGAAGCTGCTGAAAAGTTGTTTGTCACACAGCCTGCGGTGACCCAGCAGATAAGGGCATTGGAGGTTCAATTCGGGGTAAAGCTTGTCAACATAAAAAAAAAGCGCGTTTATCTTACCAAGGCAGGGGAAAGGTTATTTGTTTACGCTGAAGAGTTTCTCGACCATGCAATACTGGTTGAAAATTTTCTGAAAAGTTACAGGATGAACAATCTTTATATAGGCATAGCAGGGACATTGATGCTGTATCTTATGGGCATGATAGATAAATTCAAGGAACTTTATCCTTCTGTTCAGGTGACTGTAAGGGAAGGGCCTTCACGAATATTAGCCGAGGAGCTGCTCGACTTCAAGCACGACATATGTATTGTAGGCCCTTTATCTAATCTTAATGAAAGGTTAAATGTTTTTCATATTCCGCCAAAGGTCGAAAAATTGGTTTTTGTGGCAAGCCATGAATACCGTTTATCAGTTGAACCGCCGTTAAAATGGAAGGACCTGGCCTGTCATCCCCTCATTATTCAGCCTGAAGGATCTGTAGCATATGAATTAATATTTAATAACTTTGCTTCAAGAGGTCTGAAGCCTAAAATAGGCGCTGAAGTTGACAACATTGAGTTCGCAAAGACCCTTGCAAAACAGAAAAAAGGGATAGCCCTGATGTTTCAACCAAATATAAGGGAAGAACTCGCCGAGGGCACCCTTACAATCATCCCTGTTGAGGATGGTGAAATTTGGCTGGGAATTGATGTTATTACGAACAAAGAAACGGCATCGTCTGCAGTTACAGAAGCTTTTTTTAATATCATAAAGGAACATTTTCATCACGTGTTGTCTCAAGGTTGACACTTATCTTTAACTTACTTTTAACACAGATTGTTGATGGTTAATAAAACTCCGGGCAGCAGAACTGTGATTTATCGGCAGGTTGGGGAACATGATATTCCCTCGCCCTGCCCTCTCCCGCAAATGGCTTGGGAATATGGTTATCCTTAATCAGAGCTTTGAGGAATCTATTGATTGACAATACGATGGCGGTTGATATAATTGAGATAGCACATTTTGTTCTTTATATTCTGTGATGCACATCTGCAAAGGATTATTTTTTCATGGAAAAAGATAAAATCCCGGATTCCGTACTCCTTCGATTAGTGGTCATTTTTTGTTTAGTAACCATCGGGTTCATTTCCCTCGGCATTTTCTATTACCGCTATGAGGCTCGACATATAATGAATGATAAATACGATGAAATATCGGCAATCGCCAGACTGAAGGTCGACTCCATACAGGACTGGAGAAAACACAGACTCGCCGATGTTCAAAGGGTATCTGCCGGTCCACTTGTAAGAAAGGAAATAGCACGGCTAATTCATGTTCCGAAGGACAACAGCGCAAGAAAAGCGCTTCAGCTGCAGCTGCATATAAACAGGAAGGGTAACATCTATGCTAATGCCCTTTTTCTGGATACAAAGGGCAATATCCTGATATCGGACAATCCTGATCCGGCCCCTGTTGACCAGGCAACGATGAAGGCAATAGAGAGCGCCCTTAAAGACCGTAAAGAAACTTTGAGTAATTTTTTCCGGGAACCTGAGGGTCTTATTTTTATAGACGCCGTAGCTCCGATACCTGACGACAGAGGCAATTCTATAGCAATCATGGTCCTCCGGAGCAACGCTGCAGACTTCCTCTATCCTCTCATACAGACATGGCCCACTCCCAGCAGAACGGCCGAGACGATTCTTATCCGCCGGGATGGCGATTCAATCCTGTTTCTGAACGAACTCAGGCATAAGACCGATACGGCGCTTAATCTGAGATTTCCCGTTGCTACCAGCACTCTTCCTGCTGCTCAAGCTGTCTCAGGCAAATACGGCAGGTTTCTCGGCAGAGACTATCGGGGGGCAGAGGTGCTGGCTATGCTGCTGCCGGTCCCTGAGTCACCGTGGTTCGTAGTGGCAAAGATAGATACAGAGGAGATTCTTACAGAAGTCAAATACAGGGCATGGGTAATTACGATAATCATTACTCTTTTAATTCTGATTTCAGCAGGATTGATCATGATGATTTATCAGAATCGTCAAAAAACCGAACGTAAACTGGCTGAAGAGGAACTACTGCGTTCAAAAGCATTTTCCGATAGTATTATCGAACACAGTCCTCACGCTATGTGGATTTCCGACGATAAAGGGACCCTTATAAGGTTGAACGAGGCTTGCTGTAATCTGCTTCATATTAAAAACGACGAAGTTCTGGGGAAATATAACATATTTAAAGACTCAATCGTGATAAATCAAGGACACTTGCCTCTTGTCAGAAAAGTGTTTGAGCAGGGCGAAACCGTCAGATTTACGATTGTCTATGACAGTTCACAGCTAAAAACTCTTGAACTCAAGGAACATGTGTTCCTTATTCTGGACACAACCATCTCACCTTTTTTGGATTCAATGGGCCACGTTATTCATGCTATTGTACAGCATGTAGATATTACCGAGCGCAAGCTTGCCGAGGAACATCTCGCAGCCACCATGGCAGACCTGGAACGCTCAAACAAAGACCTTGAACAGTTTGCCTATGTGGCTTCCCACGACTTACAGGAGCCGCTCCGTATGGTTTCAAGTTATACGCAGCTCCTGGCTGAGCGTTACCAGGGGCAGCTCGACGAAAAGGCCCTGAAGTTTATTAATTATGCCGTTGACGGCGCAACCCGGATGCAGGCGCTCATCAACGACCTCCTGATATACTCCCGTGTTGGAACCAGAGGTAAATCCATGGAACTTACTGACGCGCACGATCTTCTCGGCCAGGCAATAAAAAATCTGATTGTTATGATCGAAGAAAACCGGGCCGTTATCACGAATGATGAACTGCCTGTTGTACGGGTAGATACCGGCCAGTTCATTCAGGTATTCCAGAATCTCATCAACAACTCCATCAAATTCCGGGGAGATGATATCCCCCTTATCCGTGTATCAGCAAGAGACTGGGGACAGGAGTGGGTTTTCTCCGTTAGAGACAACGGCATAGGCATAGATCAAAAATATGCGGACAGGATTTTCGTTATCTTTCAACGCCTGCACGGCAGACAGGAGTATCCCGGTAACGGTATAGGACTGGCTATGTGCAAGAAGATAGTTGAACGTCACAACGGCAGGATATGGTTTGAGTCCGAACCAGGAAAAGGCGCGACGTTCTTGTTTACCATTCCAAAGGAGGCAGGCCTTAATGTGTCCAGAAAAGTTAGTGGAACCAATTGAAATTCTTCTTATCGAGGACAACCCCGGGGACATTGATTTAATAAGAGAGGCTCTGGAAACCAGCAAGATTTACAACGCCCTTTCTGTTGTCAGTGATGGCGAGGAGGCTTTAACCTTCCTCCGCAAAAGAGGAAAATACGTTGATGCCCGGTGCCCCGACCTTGTGCTGCTGGACCTCAACCTGCCCAGAAAAAGCGGCCGGGAGGTCCTTGCTGAGGTCAAATCGGATAAAGATTTAATGCAAATCCCTTTGGTAATACTGACATCATCAAGGGATGAAGAGGATATTCTCAGATCTTATAACCTCCATGCCAACTGTTACATAACCAAACCGATTGATTTAAATCAATTCATAAAAGTGGTGCAATCTATTGAAGATTTCTGGTTTACCATAGTCAAGCTTCCTCCAAAGGGAGGCAACAGATGAATGAAATATTCTGCGTTCTCCTGATCGAGGACAATCCTGCCGATGCAGACTTGATCCGGGAGACACTGTCCAGGTCGGATCCCGTAAATTTTCAGATAGAATCGGCAGCAACCCTTTCTGAAGCCCTTATCAGACTGAAGGAAACCGACATAGACCTGATATTCCTTGATCTCGGGTTGCCCGACAGTTTCGGTCTTGAAACCTTTTACGATATACATGAGGCAGTACCCTATATACCTATAATCATACTGACAGGATACGATGATAGGGAAACAGGCATCGCAGCAGTCAGACAAGGCGCCCAGGATTATCTCGTCAAGGGGCAGGCCGGCGGAAGTCTTCTTGCACGAGCCGCGCTATATGCTGTTGAACGGAAACAGGCAGAAATAGCCCTCAGGCAGGCCGAAGAAAAATACCGTTCCATCTTCGAGAATGCAGTGGAGGGCATTTCACAGGTAACCCCTGAAGGGGCTATCCTTTCGGCAAACAAGTCATTTGCCCGCATGCTGGGATATGACTCACCTGAAACGCTTATAAAGTCAGTTACAAACATTTCAAAACAGCTCTACTTAAACCACACACAACGGAATCTCATACTGAAAGAGCTTGAGGAAAAGGGAGAGGTGTCCGGATATACCGTACAGTTGCTCCGGAAGGACGGTTTGCCGATATGGGTTTCCATTTCGTCCCGGGCGGTTCGTGATGAAAAAGGGGAAATTCTTTATTTTGAAAGTATTATAGAAGATATATCCAAAGAACAGGAAACAAAATTCCGGCTTCTTGAAATGAAAACATATTATGAAAACATACTCGAATCTATCATTACAGGGGTATGGCAGACCGACAGGGATGATATGATACAGTACTGCAACAAGGCGGTGTTGACGATCACAGGCTTTGAGCAGTCAAAGATAATAGGTTCCTTCATATGGGATTATCTTTCAGGAGAAAAAGCGAGTGCCTTTGGCCGCCTGTATCTCAAGGCAAAGGCATTGCTCGAACCTGTACACTATGATATCGTACCTGCTGTAACCTCATCGGGAAAACCAACTTATCAGTCCGGCTGGCTCATTCCCCTTGTTAAAGACGGTGAGTTTGACGGCATGATCTGTACCGTAGAAGATGTTACAGAACAGAAACTTGCACATGACGCCCTGTTTCAGGCAGAACAAAAATATCGCTCCATCTTCGAAAACGCCGTCGAAGGCATCTTTCAGAGTTCACCTGAAGGACGATTTGTAAGCATTAACCCTGCTGTTGTCCGTATTCACGGATATGACTCCATAGAAGACATGATGAACGCTATATCCAATGTCGAAACAAAACAACTATATGTCAACCCTGAACAAAGAAAAGAGTACATCCGTCTTCTCAAAGACAGGGGAAGGGTTGAAAATTTCGAAGCCGAGATGTACAAAAAGGATGGAACCAGAATCTGGACGTCCATGAATGTCCGGGCAGCCAGTGATGATGCGGGGAATATCCTTTATTTTGAAGGTACCATAGAGGACATCACCAGGCGCAAGCATTCGGAGGAAAAACTTGTAAGGACCGTGGAGAGTCTCCGCTGTGCAGTAAACACTACCATACAGACACTTGCAGCAGCAGTGGAAACCAAAGACCCCTATACTGCAGGTCATCAGAGACAGGCAACAGACCTTGCCCGGATGATCGCAGCAGAAATGGGTCTTTCTGCAGACACGATTGAAGGCATCCGCATGGCATGCTCCATCCACGATATAGGAAAGATTTCAATCCCTACAGAAATCCTGAGTAAACCTACGAAACTCAGTGATATTGAATTCAGTCTGATAAAAACCCATTCTGAATCGGGCTACAATATGCTGAAAGATGTGGAATCTCCCCGGCCCCTTGCTGACATAGTCCTTCAGCATCATGAGAGAATGGACGGCTCAGGATACCCGAAGGGTCTGAAAGGTGATGAAATACTTACAGAGGCACGTATAATTGCCGTAGCCGATGTAGTCGAAGCCATTTCATCCCACCGTCCTTACAGACCGGCAAAAGGCATTGACGCAGCCTTAAAGGAAATTGAGCATAATGCAGGCATACTTTACGACAGAGAAGTGGTGGAAGTGTGTCTGAGATTATTCCGGGAGAAGGGATTTAAGTTTGAATAAAAGGAATATATAAACTATGGAATTATTCAAAGATACTGATCTTTATGAAAAAGATTCACGAAAACCCCTCGCCGACAGGATGAGACCGAGGAGCCTTGATACATTTGTCGGTCAGGGACACATTCTCGGGGAAGGAAAGCTATTGAAAGTTCTCCTTGAAAAAATGGATGTACCCTCTCTTATCCTGTGGGGACCAAGCGGAGTAGGAAAAACGACGATAGGTTGGATTATCGGTAAAGAACTGAATCTTCCCTTTATACCATTGAGTGCGGTCAATATCGGTATAAAAGAGGTCAAAGAGGCGATACAGAAGTCAAAACTACGCAGAATTATCCTCTTTATTGACGAATTCCACAGATTTAATAAACTCCAGCAGGACACTTTTCTCCCGTATGTTGAAAACGGCGACATAATACTCATTGGAGCAACAACGGAAAATCCTTCTTTTGAAATCATCTCCCCGCTTTTATCACGGATGAAGGTTTTGACATTAAATCCGCTTAACGTCAATGAAATGGTAGTAATTATAAAAAGGGCCTTAAATGAAGACATTGAATTAAAAAAATCGCCCCTTCAAATTGACGAACATACCATAGAAGAGCTTGCCGGCCTCGCCAATGGCGATGCAAGGAAGGCGCTGAATCTTCTGGAAGTATGCTACAAAATGGTAAAAAAATCGGGAAAAGATGGATTTGTTGTCAATCAGAATGTGCTGAAAGAGGCATACCAGAGGAATATTGCAGTATATGATAAGAAAGGCGAGATGCATTATGATCTCATAAGCGCCTTCCATAAGAGCATGAGGGGCTCAGACCCGGATGCTTCGCTGTACTGGCTTGCACGCATGATCGAAGGCGGCGAGGAACCATTATACATATTGAGGCGAATGGTAAGGTTCGCATCGGAGGATATAGGCAATGCTGATCCTTATGCCTTAACTCTTACAATTTCTGCAACAGAGGCCTTCAAATTTATAGGTGCGCCGGAGGGTTATCTTACCATTGCGCAGGCCTGCATATATCTTTCATTGTGCGAGAAGAGCAATGCTGTTTATGTTGCTTACAACAATGTAAGCAAAGACGCAAGAAACCTGCCCGAGTATCCTGTCCCTCTGCACATAAGAAATGCACCCACAAAGCTTATGGGAGAACTGGGTTACGGTGACGGTTATCTATACCCCCATAATTTTGATGATGCGATCGTCAGACAATCTTACTTTCCTGATGAAATGAAAAACAAAAAATATTACCACCCGACAGACAGGGGTTATGAAATAAAACTGAAAGAATTTATGGAAAAGGTAAAAAAGGTTTACAGCAAAAGAACATCGTAAATAGCAAGTTGTCCATTACTCCCATAATCCCCTTTTATGAGACTTTGCTTCTATATATGCCTTCAGAAGTCTTTCCTTATACTTTATATTTGGAGAAGCATTAATAACGCTTGCATATCCTGCCTTAACTATTTCTTCATTTAACATTCTTCCATCAGACAAAAAAACATATCCCAGGAGATTCCCATTTATACCTCTGGTCTCTATATCAAATTCTATGGTCACTGTTTCTCCCTTTCTGATAAGACTTTGCAGAAATCGTGTTGCGTCGATACCGATTGAAATAATGGTTACCAGATTCTCTCCGCTTTCAATGGCTTCGCTCTTTGCTTTTCTGCTTAGCCTGTTTTCCGGGGCGTCGATACCGATAAGTTTTACAAATTCAGTCTTATTGCCATAATGGACCTTAATGGTATCGCCATTCACCACACGCACAATATCGATAAATTTCCGTGTCTCAAAGACATCATCCCGCGTCTGGAGCATATCATCCTGGGGCTTACTAAAAGTATCCTCTACCTGTATAGTATTGTTTTTTATTATGTTATTATCCTGCGACCGATTTATAGCATCTTCTGCCTTTAAATGAATATTTAACAGAACAACAACCAAAACAACTGCAACAAACAATCTAACTAATAATAATCTCATCATTTTAAATCATCTTAGCCATTTTTATTGATTGGCGGTATAATAAATTTGCGTCTTAAACATGTTTCTGTTGAATTAAAGAAATATTATATCAGAAGATTGCAATGCGGTACAGAGATAAGTGATGTCGATCGATTATGGATAATAAAATTTGAATTTATCTTTTGTGTATGCTGCTGTTTTCTGTATAATATAATTCAGGCAAACATGACAGATAAACCATTTCTTGATATCTTAAGGAGATATGAACAGCATCATATACTGGGTCACTATCATGCTCTGCCTGCTGATAAACAAAATCTGTTCCTGAAAAACCATGAAAAGCTGGATATCAATCTTATTTTTTCTTTACATAAAACTTTCTTTCATAAACAAGACCTTCAGCACCACCTTAATAACATAAAACCTGCTGAAATTATTACAATTCCAGAAACATCAGAAGAAAAAGTCCTTTACGAAAAAGCACTGGCATTAGGAGAATCGCTAATCCGGGGACACAAGGTCGCTAATTTGATCGTAGCGGGGGGTCAGGGATCAAGGCTTGGCTTCGAAGGACCGAAAGGTACATTTCCTGTCACACCGATAAAGAAAAAAACATTATTTCAACTTTTTTCAGAATCGGTAAAAGCTATTAATGAAAAATATAACACTTCCATGCCGCTCCTGATTATGACAAGCAACGAAAATCATGGAGATACAATAGACTATTTCGAGTCTCATAAATATTTCGGCTTGAAAAAAGACACTGTCCGATTCTTCACGCAAGGCATGCTTCCGAGCATTACACCTGAAGGGGATTTAATCCTCAGAGACGAAACCTATCTGTTCACAAATCCTGATGGTCATGGCGGTTCTCTCAAGGCGCTGCACGATTCAGGGCTGCTTGATGAATTGATGGCCGGGGGGGTTGCAGAGCTTTTTTACTGTCAGGTGGACAATCCTCTTGTAAAATTTGCCGACCCGGTTTTTATGGGCTACCACACAATGTCAAAAGCCCAGGCGTCGACAAAGGTTGTCCGAAGAACGAATATTGATGAAAAAGTAGGCATTTATCTATCCGTAAACAATAAGGATGCAATTGCCGAGTACAGTGACTTGCCGGCTGAATTTATGGCAGATCTCGATGAAAATGGAGATATACGCTACTGGGCAGGAAACACGGCAATTCATGCATTCTCGCTCACATTTATTAAAGACATTAACAGACACGGCTATTCAGTTCCTTATCATTGTGCACACAAAACAGTTGAGTTTAAAGATAAATATGGTTTGGTAAAACATACGGATGCTTGGAAATTTGAAACATTTGTTTTTGATGCAATCCCACTGGCTGACAAAACGTGCTGTATGGAAGTGGTCCGCGAGGAAGAGTTTTCTCCTATAAAGAACAGGGACGGGCTTGATTCCCCTGACACAGCACGCACGGCTATGAGTAATCTGCACAAGAGCTGGCTCGAGAGTGCGGGGATTATAATACCGCCCGGGATTCAGGTCGAAATAAGTCCGCTTTTCGCACTTAGTAAGGAGGATCTTGCAGAAAAAATAAAGGGAAAAGAGTTGCAAGCAAAAGCAGATATGTATCTTGCCTAACCATGCTTTCACAGATATACGAGGTATATGTTTTAAGGACTGAAAACATCAAAAAGGTGGGATATGGATATTAAAGTTTCAGGAGATTTAAACGGGATTTTAGAGTTGTTAAAATTCATGGTTGAAAATGAACTGGTAATCGGCGAACTATACAAAACTTGCGGCGAAAAATGGAAAGATGATGAAGGATTCTGGATGAACATTTATGAAGATGAAAATAAACATGCACAATACATTAACAGGATGATAGGGATCATATCAAACAGGCCGGAACGCTTTGAAAAAGGCCGGCCATTCAATATATTTGCAATCAAAACTGTGATTTCCGGTGTACAGGACAAGATACAGAAAACAAAGAAGGGCGGGATTCCTAAAAACAATGCATTGTTTATTGCGCGCGATCTTGAGCAGGCTATGATCGAAGATAAGTATGGCGAGATTGTGAAAACCGATGATGTGGAATTCAAAAGCCTGGTGCAGGAAATCGTCAATGATACCAATGCTCACAAAACAAAAATAAATCAAAAGATAGCTGAAGTAAAAAAAGACAAGCCCGTATAAAAATAGTTATCTTAAAGGTTTATGGTTCTGACCCTTAAAAAAGCTGAATACAGGAATCTATCCTCCAACCACATGCATCTTCATAAAATTCGTCTTACCGGCGGAGATTGACGTCGGATGACTTGCTACTATGATTATCCTGTCCCCCTTTTTTGCATATCCCGCTTTTACAAGTAATGCATCCACTTCGTTGATCATTTCATCCGTGCTTCCCATATGCTTTGCAAAATGGGGGTTTACCCCCCAGTATAAAGCCATTTGCCTGACAATCTGCTCTTCAGGTGAAAATGCGATCACAGAAGCGCGCGGTTTAAATTTCGATATCAGGCGGGCTGTAAATCCTGAACGTGTGAAGGCTACAATCCAGCTGGCACCTACATCCTCTGCTACATGCGAAACAGCATGGGCAACCGCTTCAGGAAACTCATAAAGACCGCTATGGATAAATGTGGGTGCATGAGCTTTGGTTGAATCAGCCTCGGCATTCTCTGTATATACGATAATTCTGTCCATGACCTTGAGGGCTTCGATGGGATATTTTCCTGCCGATGTCTCTCCCGACAGCATAAGCGCATCCGTACCGTCCAGCACGGCATTAGCCACATCAGTCGTTTCCGCCCTTGTCGGTCTTGAATGTTGAGTCATTGATTCGAGCATCTGCGTGGCAGTTATTACGAGGCGTCCGCTTTTATTGGCCTTCTCTATGAGCATCTTCTGATACATGGGGATTTCTTCCAGGGGCATTTCAACACCTAAATCTCCTCTGGCAACCATTATACCGTCCACCTCATTCAGAATGCTGTCGATGTTATGTATTGCTTCTTCTTTCTCGATTTTCGCTATAATGGGTATCTGAACTCCTTTTTTTAAGAGCCACTTTCTTACGGTCGTAACATCGGTTGCAGTTCTCACGAACGATAAAGCCACAAAATCAACACCTTTTTGAATGCCGAACTCAAGGTCTTTTTTATCCTTCTCCATAAACGATCCGGGCTTTATCTTCATATGAGGAAGGTTAACCCCTTTGTGCTCTTTCAATACCCCGCCTTCGATAACTTCCACTGTTAAAAAATCTTTTTGTTTTTTTAACACCCTAAGCTTCATGAGTCCGTCATCCAGAAGGATTGTATCCCCCGGCATGGCATCATCTACAAGCCACGGATAAGAAACGAAAATACACTTTTCATCGCCTATATCTTCGCCTGTCTTAATAGATAAAGAATCCCCTTTATTCAGGTGTACTTTTCCGCCTTTCAATCCCCCTACTCTAATCTTGATGCCCTGCAAATCCTGCAGGATGGCAACATTTTTATTTAGTTTTCGTGATATTTTTCTTATTTTATCAATAATATCACCATGAAATGCATGATCGCCGTGTGAAAAGTTCAGTCTTGCCACATCCATACCGTTTTCAATAAGCGCTTTCAATTGTTTCTCGCTGCCTGTCACCGGCCCGATGGTACAGACTATCTTGGCTTTTCTCATAATGCACCCCTTTTCTGTTTCATTGTCTTTTGAATCCACCTTGATGATGTTCTTTCATTGTAGAAATTCAGAAAAAAGGTGTCAAGATGTTTTCGTTTTTTCTACAAGGCATACCGGCGATCCCACACCTCTTGCAGCAATAAATCCATTGACAGAAAACGAAATGATCTGGTAGTGTTACGAAACAAAGAGAGCAGCTTTCGGGGTGATTCAGATAATTATGAATCATGAAGCGTTGCCGATTGCCCGTAGATCCGGCTGATTTTGAGTTAGCCCTGGGAGACAGCATAGCATGATAATAGAGGCCATCGGCATCATACATACACCATACAAGACAAAAGAGGAGTGTCCTATACAACCGCTCTATGCATCTGGCTCGCCCGGAAGTGTTGAGGTATTTGAAGAATACGGGCAAGGTTTGAAGGATATTGAAGGTTTCTCTCACATTTATCTGATCTATCTTTTTGACCGATCCGGCAGAATAGAGTTTGTACGTCCCACCTTCCTGGATGATGAACCGCACGGCATATATGCATCACGGCATCCGTGCAGGCCAAACAGCATAGGATTATCGATCGTAAAACTTGTCCGGCGTGAAGGGAATGTTCTTATAATCGAAGGTACCGACATGCTGGATAAAACACCTCTTCTGGACATAAAGCCTTACATCCCAAGATTTGATGCCATCAGTTCCGCGTCCGAAGGATGGACGGCCGGTAAAAAATGGCGTCCTAAACCTGGAGGGAGAGAATGACCGGGAACGGGTTGATACTTCGTTACAACGAAAACAAACTGGTGATGCTTCTGTTAAAAAACACGGTTCTGTTGTTGGCAATCATTTTGGTATTCATTCTTTTCTCCTGCTCACAGGCATTTTCAGTTCCGGCAGACACAGATAACAGGAGGATCATGGTGGAAGAAGAGATTTGGGCTTTGGAAGAAGCGTATTTCACAAACATCTACAAAGCAAATTACGCGGGGGTACTTGCCATTGTGCATAGTCAATTCCTCGGGTGGCCGAGCGCTGTGCCGCAACCGATTGACAAAGAAGAAAGTGCTCGTTTTATGAAACAATTAGTCCCCAAGGCCACTTCATGCACCCTAAGTATTGAACGAGCCGGTATCCGGCTGCTGGGTAAGACCGCACTATCACAGTATATCCTCCACGTCAATTGCGGTGACGCCGCTGGTGCAGGAAAAATACAATCATCGCGGATAACCCACACGTGGATAAAAGAAGGTGCTCACTGGAAATTGCTTGGAGGCATGAGTTACGATAAATGAGTTTTTACCTAGGGACTGCTATTAAAAACTTAACCAGTTGTTAAAAAACTCCGGCGCATTCTGCAGAGCAAAAATGCGCCGGATATACGTTCGCTTTCTTCAGATTATTTTCCTGACGGCATCCATTCGGCAAGATGTTTCAGGTATCTCCATCTCCTGTCTACTGAAGCCTGAGCTTTTACTATCAATTCCGCGGCTGCTGCCGGATGACTTCTCGTTAGGGCTTTGAAGCGGTTTTCTCCGTAAGCATATTCGGCATAAGGCATGGCCGGTTCCTTGCTGTCAAGAACAAAGGGGTTTTTGCCTTCTTCTTCCAGTGCGGGATTATACCGGAATAGTGGCCAGTGGCCTGATGCTACAGCTTTTCTCTGCTCTTCAACACCCTTCGACATATCGTCAATGCCCTGACCGATACATGTTGCGTATGCAATGATCAACGATGGTCCATCAAATGCATCCGCTTCTTTCATTGACCGTATCGTCTGGACAGGATTGGCGCCGAAGGCCACCTGTGCTACATATACATTGCCGTAGGGTATCATCATAGCGCCTATATTCTTTTTCGGCGTCCGTTTTCCTGCTGCAGCAAACTGTGCTGTAGCCCCAAGCGGAGTAGATTTCGACATCTGGCCGCCTGTATTTGAGTATATTTCTGTGTCTAAAATCATGAGGTTGATATTTTTACCTGAAGCCATAACCTGATCGACTCCCCCGTAACCAATGTCGTAACCCCATCCGTCTCCTCCAATGCCCCATACTGTTTTCTTTACAAGATAATCAGCGAGAAAAAACAAGCTCTTAGCATCAATTGAATCATCTTTTGCAAGAAGCTCTTTTAGCTCTTTTATACGCGCTCTCTGAGCTTCAATTCCTACTTGTTCCGACTGGTCTGCGTTTCTGATAGCATCGAAAAGTTCTTTTTTCCCTGCATAGCTGGAACTGGCGGATAAGCGGGCTATCACCTCTTCGGCCTGGGATTTGAATTTCTCCACTGTAAGGCCCATACCGAATGCGAACTCTGCAGCATCCTCAAAAAGTGAGTTTGACCAGGCGGGGCCTCTGCCGTCGGCTCTTTTCGCATATGGTGTTGTGGGCAAGTTTCCTCCATAAATTGAAGAACAACCTGTAGCGTTTCCTATAAATAGACGGTCTCCGAACAGCTGTGTAAGCAATTTTAAATACGGCGTTTCACCGCAGCCTGAACATGCGCCGCTGTACTCAAAAAGCGGTCTGACAAGCTGGCTTCCCTTTACAGTCATAATATTATAAAGAGACAGGTCGGTTTCAGGCAGATTTAAGAAGAATGCATAGTTTTCTGCTTCCTTTGTTCTCAACGTCTCCTGAAGGCCCATATTGATTGCCTTGAGGTCAGTCTTCTTGCCGTCAGCGCCTTTTTTGGAGCCCGGACATGAAAATACACATGAACCGCAGCCTGTACAGTCTTCCGGGGCTACCTGTACCGTAAACTTAAGCCCCTGCATTTCTTTGCCTTTTGCATCAATAAATTTGAAGGTCGAATGAGCATCTTTAAGAAGCACAGGATCATATGCTTTTATCCTGATGCTTGCATGGGGACAAACAAATGAACATGTACCGCACTGTAGACAGGCATCGGGTTCCCAAACCGGAATGTATACGGCAATGTTACGTTTTTCATATTGAGTTGTGGCTGTCGGCCATGTTCCGTCGGCAGGTATGGCAGACACAGGAATATAATCGCCTTTTCCTTCAATCATCATGGCAGTTACATCTTTTACAAATTGCGGTGCATTTTCCGGAACAGGAGGTCTTAATCCTATAGAGGACGTTACTTTTTCCGGCACTTTTACTTCAATAATGCCGTTAAGGGCCTCATCTACTGCACCGTAGTTCATATTAAGTATTTTTTCGCCTTTTTTCCCGTAAGTTTTATCAATTTCCTTCTTGATCGCCTTTACTGCATCCTCTTTCGGGATAATGCCTGAAATAACAAAAAAAGCGGTCTGCATAATCATGTTTATCCTTGCTCCAAGACCGAGCTTTTTGGCAATCGAAAAAGCATCAATAATATAGAATTTCATCTTCTTGTCAATAAGCTGTTTCTGTACAATGGCCGGAAGTGTATCCCATACTTCGTCTTTACTGCGCGATGTGGTGAGTAAAAATGTAGCCCCATCATTCGCATAGGCAAGCATGTCATACTTTTCAAGAAAAGATGGGTTATGACAGGCAACAAAGTTCGCATCAGTGAGAAGGTATGGATTCTGTATCATATTTTTCCCGAATCTGAGGTGGGAAATCGTCATGGATCCGGATTTTTTCGAATCATAAGCAAAATAACCCTGGGCATAGTTGTCTGTTTCGCCTCCGATAATCTTAATGGTATTCTTGTTGGCCCCAACAGTTCCGTCGGCGCCAAGCCCGTAAAAAAGCGCCCTGTATGCATTTGCTTTGACATGAAAGGTTTCGTCTACCGGAAGACTGCTGCCGGCAACATCGTCATTAATGCCTACAGTAAAATGATTCTTCGGTAAAGCTTCTGAAAGATTTTCAAATACAGCCTTCACCATGGCCGGGGTAAAATCTTTTGAACCAAGGCCGTAGCGGCCCCCTACTGTTTTCGGATAATGACCCCATCTATTAATCCCTTTCTCCGTTGCCTCGCCGATAGCAGTCCTTACATCTATGTATAACGGTTCTCCGATAGAGCCCGGCTCTTTTGTACGGTCGAGAACTGCGATGGCTTTAACTGTCGAAGGGACTGACGCCGCAAAAGCATCCACATCAAAGGGCCGGTAGAGGGCTACCTGAATAAGCCCGAGTTTATCTCCCCGGGCATTGAGCATATTGATTGTACTCAGGACCGTTTCTCCTGCCGAACCCATGACTACAATAACACGTTCGGCGTCCGGTGCCCCGAAATAATCAAATAATCTGTATTTACGTCCTGTCATATCTGCGAATTTATCCATTGCTTTTTGCACAATTGCCGGGGTTGCCTGATAAAACTTATTGACAGTCTCCCTGCCCTGGAAGTAAACATCGGGATTCTGTGCGGTACCCCGTACGGAAGGCCTGTCTGGAGTAAGGCCTCTCATCCTGTGCGCCATTACGAGGTCATCGTCAATCATCGCCCGCATGTCATTCATGGAGAGTTCCTCGATCTTTTGTATTTCGTGGGATGTTCTGAAACCATCGAAGAAGTGGATAAACGGCACTCTGGCTTCAAGGGTAGCTGCCTGAGCAATAAGTGCAAAATCCATAGCTTCCTGAACATTTTTAGAACAGAGCATTGCAAAACCTGTAGCCCTTGCAGCCATAACATCCGCATGGTCTCCGAATATGCTAAGGGCCTGAGTAGCAAGAGAACGTGCTGTCACATGAAAAACGGTCGGTGTAAGCTCTCCGGCAATCTTGTACATATTCGGAATCAAAAGCAGCAATCCCTGAGATGCGGAAATGGTTGTTGTGAGGGCTCCGGTAGTAAGAGAGCCATGAACCGCGCCGGCAACCCCTGCTTCAGATTGCATCTGGCTTACCATTGGGACTGAACCCCATATGTTGATCTCTCCTGCCGCTGATTTGGCATCGCACAGTTCAGCAATGGGAGAGGATGGCGTTATCGGATATATGGTGATGATTTCGTTTGTGGCATGAACAACGTGTGCACAGGCAGTACATCCGTCTACTGTAACCATTCTTTTACTCATATTACCTCCTTAATATGGTTATAATGCGGTCATGCATTATATGATTCAGTATTTCAAAACTTATCTACAAATCTTTATAAGACTTCAGATATTTCTGTTCCGTATTTCGAATGATCTCTTTGGACAATTCCAAGATGTGCGGACTTTTGTCACAGTTAACCTATAATTACTATTATGATAACTTCTTTGCAACTATTTGTCAAAACCATTTTAACATCAATTCATATTAAACATAATATATCGTATAAATTTGTAAACATGTTTACTATAATGAACATAACAGCAACATATACAGGTAAAAATGTGTTTCTCCTATGTCTTATGATGGCTTTGATTATTGTCCCGCCGGGTTAATACCACAAATCTTGCTCCGAAATGGGCTAACTAACTCATTTCATATTCTTGTCTTGCCCTTGATACCAAGATCGTTTGCAGCGGGGCAATTCGCTTCACTGTTTTTATACCAGGTCGCTGTCAAAAATTATAAGTCCGATTTGCCCGGCATAATACCAAGTATGCTTTCAAATATTCATTGTTTATTTTTTGAAAGCATACTTGGTATTAGATACAACGATTCGGAAGACCGGGCTTATGCTACATCGCTTAAGCGAACAATATCCTTCCAGCGCTTACTTGCAGTTTTCTGAACCATGCCTATGTAATCGTCGGTCATTTTATGTATTATTTCACCAGCAACTTTTCTCGCATGTATCATAATACTGACGTCACGTATTATGTCCCCAACCCTGAAATCAGGCAAACCGGCCTGCCTCACGCCAAGCATATCACCCGGGCCGCGGAGCTTCATATCCTCTTCAGAGATTTTAAATCCGTCTGTTGTCTCTTCCATGACTCTCAACCTTTTTGAAGCCAGGGCAGTTCTTTTTGCAGATGTGATTAAAACACATTTTGATGGATATTTACCCCGGCCTACCCTGCCCCTTAATTGATGGAGTTGTGAAAGGCCGAACCGTTCAGCATTTTCTATGACAATTACCGTTGCGTTAGACACATCTATGCCTACTTCTATAACTGTTGTGCAAACAAGCACGTCAATTTCCCTGCCTTTAAACCTTGCCATTACCTCTTCCTTTCCCTCCGGTTTCATCCTTCCATGAAGAAGACCTACCCGGTATGAAGGGAAAACCGATGCTTGCAGGTAAGCTGCCATCTCTTTTGCATTTAAAAGGTCAATTTTGTCCGATTCCTCAACCAGAGGGCATACAACATATGCCTGACGTCCTTTCTTCAATTCATTTTCCAGCATCTTATAAACTGCGGCCTTATCTTTATCCTGAAGCACTTTAGTACGAATTTGCTGCCTGTCTTTCGGCATCTCATCAATAACAGAGACATCAAGATCCCCGTATATAACCATGGAAAGTGTCCTCGGAATCGGGGTGGCAGTCATCACAAGGGTATCGGGGATATAATCATTCTTGAATGTTGAAAGTTGAAAGTTGAATTGAAGATCTTCAGAGGCCTTTGTCGGCACGGCGCAGCCAATGACCCCGGCAGCCGCCTTTTTATCGACAATGACGGACGAAGACAAGTGCAAACCGTCACACCCTGTTCCTTTTTCCCTCAACAGCTTCCTTTGTATAACACCGAATCTGTGCTGTTCATCTATTATAACCAAACCAAGTTTTTTAAAAAAAACGTCTTCCTGAATAATGGCATGAGTCCCTATTATAACCCTGGTCTTTCCGTTTTTAATTCCTTCCAGAATATGTTTTCTATTACCGCCCATATTACCCCTTAAAAAGACAAGAGATATACCCATCGCATCAAAATATTTATGTATTGTCAGGTAATGCTGTTCGGCAAGAATTTCAGTGGGAGCCATGAATGCTACCTGATAACCGTTATCAACAGCAATTAATGAAGCCATAACAGCGCAAACGGTCTTTCCGCTGCCCACATCTCCTTGCAGGAGCCTGTTCATAGGCACATTCTGACCCATATCATTCTCAATTTCTTTTATCACCCTCTCCTGTGCATACGTCAAATTAAAGGGCAGATTCTCCTTAAATTTCTTATAGTATGCTCCATCAGGCATAAAGCTTATCCCCCTGTCTCTTTTTATCTCTTCCTTCTTTATCAGAAGTGCAAGCTGGAAAAGAAAATACTCTTCGAATATAAGACGGTTGAGATACGCTTGCCTCCCCGAACCATCTGTTCCCCGGTTCTTAAATAAATCTTCATCAGGAAAATGGATCTTTAAAAAGGCTTCAAAAAGCGGGGTAAGACTGTATGCTTCTTCATCGTTTTGCGGAATAATACTTTCTATATATCCTCCATAGTCTTCAAAAGCCTTTCTCATGAGTATTCTTAATGTACCCTGTTTCAATCCATCTATTTCCGAGTATATTGGGGCTATTGTTTTACGGTCCTCTGCTTCGTTTTCATCTCCCAGGATGTGGACTTCAGGGTGCACCATCTGGAGCCTTTCCCCGAACTTCGTCACCTCGCCGGATAACATAAGTAAATTTCCATTTTTACATATTTTTTTCAGATATTCCCCTGCCCATTTGAACCACTTGACAGAAATACTGCCGGTTTCATCATCAACAACCGCTTCGTATGCTTTCTTGCGGGAATTACGGAAAAACAAAGATCTTGAAGCAATAACCCTTGCAACTATTGAAGCCCTTTCACCTTCTGCCAGCTTATTGATCGGCTTTATGACGCTCCTGTCCATATATCTCACCGGTAAAAACCAGAACAAATCCTCAATGGTTGTAATCCCCTTTCCTTCAAGCATGATTGCAGTCTTCGGGCCGACTCCTTTCAGGTGAATGACAGGGGTTAAAAGCTGGTCTTTTTTCTTTTCCATTTGCGAGTTTTTATATTACAATATTTATGTCTTCTTTTGAAGGCAAATAGGGGTCAGCCCCTCTAAAAGGCATAATGGAAATTATAAAAGAATCTGTTTTTAAAAACACCAAAGTCAGGATCGTTAGAGGTGATTTAACTCAAAGTAATGCGGACGTCATCGTTAATGCAGCGAACTCACATCTTAAACATGGAGGCGGTGTGGCAGGGGCCATCGCAAGAAAGGGCGGACAGGTTATTCAGGAAGAAAGCGACAAGATAGGTTATGTCCCGGTAGGCGGTTGTGCACTTACTACAGGCGGCAGCCTGAAGGCAAAATATGTAATCCATGCTGTAGGTCCAAGATGGGGAGAAGGTGATGAAGAGAATAAACTAAAGAATGCCGTTGAAAGCACACTCACGCTTGCCGCTGAAAAGGGATTCAAAACCATTTCAATGCCGGCGATAAGCGCTGGCATATTCGGTTTTCCGAAGGAGCGCTGTGCCAGTATTATAGTAAATGAGGTAATAAAGTTTGTGAAGCACAAAGAGGCATCATTGGAAGAAATAGATATCTGTCTGATGGATGACGGGATCATCAAATTCTTTAAAACTGAGCTGGAAAGGCTTAAAGAGGATAAATAGGTATGTGCGGCATATTTGGAGTATATAATCACAGTGAAGCGGCAAATATAACTTATCTTGGTCTCCATGCATTGCAGCACCGGGGGCAGGAAAGCGCCGGCATCGTAAGTTCAGACTGTTCGGCTTTGTATTCCCGCAAGGAAATGGGACTTGTCTCCGATATCTTCAATGAAGATGTATTAACAGGGTTAAAGGGGGACATAGCAATCGGGCATGTAAGGTATTCAACAACAGGCGCTTCATACATTCAAAACGCTCAGCCCTTTTCTGTTGAATATGCAAAAGGTCGTCTTGCCATCGCCCATAATGGAAATCTTACAAATGCTAAGGTCATACGTGATGAACTGCAAAATTACGGATCCATATTTCAATCTACAATGGATACAGAGGTCATTGTACATCTCATGGCACTTTCCCACGAAAATTCTACTGTAGAAAGGTTAATCAGTACTCTTTACAGAGTAGAAGGCTCATATTCACTTCTGATCTTAACGGACGAAGAGCTTATAGCGGCAAGAGACCCTTATGGATTCAGGCCCCTTGTGATCGGAAAAATAGGAGATTCATATGTGATTTCAAGTGAGACGTGCGCCTTTGACCTCATGCAGGCAACTTACATCAGAGAGGTTGAACCAGGCGAGGTGCTTCATATAACCAAGGACGGGATGAAATCATATATGCCTTTCAAAAAGGTAAAACCGAAACATTGTGTATTTGAATATATTTATTTCGCCAGACCTGACAGTTATATGTTCGGGAGAACTGTCTATACGGTCAGGAAAGCCCTTGGGAGGGAACTGGCGAAAGAAACGCATGTAGATGCAGACATGGTAATCCCCATCCCTGATTCAGGTATCGGCGCTGCTGTCGGATACGCACAGGAAACAGGTTTACCCTTTGAGCTCGGCCTTATCAGGAATCATTATGTGGGCAGGACATTTATAGAGCCGCGTGATTCTATAAGACATTTTGGTGTAAAACTGAAATTGAATGCCGTACATGACGTGGTGAAAGATAAAAGAATTATTGTTGTAGACGATTCAATAGTGCGCTCAACAACAGGGGGGAAGATTGTAAAGATGCTGCAGCAGCAAGGGGCAAAAGAGGTACATTTCAGGGTTAGTTCTCCTCCGACTGCTTTTCCCTGTTTTTACGGTATAGACACGCCTTCAAGAACCCAGCTCATTGCATCTTCTCATTCTACAGATGAGATCAGCGCGCTCATGGGATCAGACAGCCTCGGGTATCTCAGTATTGACGGCATCAAGAAAGCGATTGGAGATAAAGAAGACGAATTTGACTATGCCTTTTGTGATGCCTGTTTTTCAGGCACCTATCCGTCAAGATTTCCATGGGGGATGGGATTGGAACAAATGGAACTGTTTCAGAAATAATATTAAAAAAACCATTTAAACGGTTTCATGGCAAATATTTTGCCTGTTTACAGATTGGAACTTAATAAGGGAGACAAGCGATTATGGATGAAAAACAGAGGTTGCTGGAAATTCTAAAGGAATTGTCCTATGAAGAAGGGGAATTCATTTTAAAAAGCGGTAAAAAAAGCACCTATTACATCGATGCGAGAGAAACAGCCCTGAACCCTGAAGGTATGTATCTTATCGGCAGGATTATGTATGGAATGGTACGTGAAATATCAGAAATAGGTGCGGTGGGAGGTGTAAGTGTCGGGGCAGACCCGTTGGTATGCGCTGTAGTGTTGGCCTCTTACGGCATGAAAGACGACCTCACAGGATTTTTCATACGAAAAGAGCCGAAAGGTCACGGGAAAAACCTGTGGATAGAAGGCGCAAAAAACCTGAAAAAAAGAATGGATGTAATTATTCTTGAGGATGTGGTAACTACAGGCGGGTCTTCTTTGAAGGCGGTGGAAATAACCGAAGATGAAGGCTATAAAGTGAAAGGCATTATAGCACTCCTTGATAGATTGGAGGGTGGAAAAGAAGTTATAGAATCAAAAGGTTATATGTTTAAATCAATATTTAACCTTAATGATTTAAGATAACATACTGCAATATAAGCAGTTAAATAAATGAAGTAAGTTCAATAACGAACCTCCGTGCGCAGAGCTGCGAGGTATCATTGATTGAATAATTATGAATGGTATGCGAGAAACTATTCAGCTTTTTTAACTGCTATATCCTGGATATGCAAAAGCAGTTTGTCCTTTCCATATCCATCCTTTGAAGAGAATAGAAAAACTTTGTCCTTACCAAAATTCTGCTCAAACAACCTCTTTTTTACTGATATATCATTTTTACTTACTTTATCAATCTTGGTAATCACCAGAGTAAAATCCAACCCTGTCCGGCCAATCCATTTTATAACATTGCTGTCAATCTCGTCCATTTCCCTTCTTACATCGTAAACCCATATCAATCTCTTGATGTATCTGTTTTCCCTTATGTACCCCTCTATCATACCCTGCCATCCCCGATATGTTTTTTTTGATACCTTTGAATAACCGAACCCCGGGAAATCAGAGAAAATAAGCGGTTTCCTTTCTTTATCAAACTCACACAGTATCTTGTAGATGTTTATCATTCTTGTCGCCCCCGGAGTAGAGCTTGTCCTGGCAATCTTTTGCATGACAAGCTTGTTTATCATGGAGGACTTGCCCACATTTGACCTGCCGATAAAACATATTTCAGGACACTCCAGCTGCATCCTGTCCGCAAATCCGGCAACACTTTTAACATATTGTGCATTTAATATTTTCATATTTGCAATATAATACATATTTTCTGAAAATGTGCCATTACACTTATCTTATTTCATCCCGGATAAAACACTCTTCAATGCACGGCAAACAACACTAATTTCTTCTACTTTCATATTCGTGTGAAAAGGTAGCGCGATAATTGACCTGCCTGCCGCCTCGGCTTCAGGAAAATCTCCCTCCTTAAAACCAAATAGGTCCGCATAAAAGGGCTGAAGATGAATTGGAGTAAAATAAGGTCTTGTCGGAATACCGTTTTTTTCCATTTCTCTAATAACATAATCCCTGTCAATGCCGGGCGATAACCGCACAACATACACAAACCAGCTCATCCTGGTTGTTGTCGGGATTATCTTCAGCGGGATAAGATCTTCAGATGTTAAAAGTGCTTTGTTATACTCCATTGCCACAGTATTTCTTTTCTTGAGAAATTCATCGAGCCTCTTTAACTGAACAACACCTAAGGTTGCATTGATTTCCGACATACGGTAATTATAGCCAAGTCTTGAATGATTGAGCCACCCGTCAAATTTATCCCTGCCCTGGTTTCTGAGACTCCTGAATAATGCGGCCCACTCCTCATCGTTGGTAACAAGGCATGCCCCTTCGCCGGTTGTCATCTGCTTATTCGGATAAAAAGCAAAAACGCCTGCTTTTGCTATGGCGCCCGTGCGTTTTCCTTTATATTCTGCCCCTACTGCTTCACACGCATCTTCAATAACAATTAGGTTGTGTCTGTCGGCAATTTCAATAATAGTATCCATATCTGCAGGCTGACCAAAAATATGAACAACAAGAATTGCCTTGGTCCGATTCGTAATTGCAGCTTCAATCTTGCGAGAATCTATATTATAGCTCACCGGATCAATATCCACAAATACCGGTTTTGCCCTTTCATATAATATACAGTTTGCAGATGAAATAAAACTGAATGGTGTCGTTATAACTTCATCGTCCTGTTTGATATTGGCAGCTACCATGCACATATGAAGGGCGGAAGTGCCGTTTGTTACTGCCACAGCATATTTAGCATTTGCCTGTAAAGCAACCAGCCGCTCGAACTCAACCGTTTGAGAACCGATACTAAGATTCCTCGATTGCATTACACGCACAACAGCCTTGATTTCTTCAGCGGTAATATCCGGCATCGACATAGGGAGTTTTAGTGAAGAAGATGGTATATCTCCCCACTCTTCAGTTCCTTCAATAAAACTGATCAAAGAAGGCATTGTCGTAAAGGCTACAGGGATATTCTCACACATATACCGGACATTTTTTATAGTCTGCTCCGGGGCCTCTGATATAGCAATGATAACCTCATCAATATTATGTTTTTTAACAACATCGGATAGTTTTATAAGAGGCCCGAACACGGGTATGCCCTGTGTTTTCATGCCTATTTTTTTTGGATCGTCATCGAGAAATGCACATATTTTCATACCCAACTGCAGGTTGTTTTTCAGCTCTCTCGCTATGTTTATCCCGGTGTTTCCTGCGCCAACTATTAAGACCCTCTTATTATTTACAACGTCGGACTTTTTCCAATCAATGTCACCTGAGTAACTTTCTGATACCTTTATAAGCACTCTTATACCACCAAGAAGCAAAATACTGAGAATTGCTTCCAGGATAAATATAGATCTTGGGAAAACATCAATCAGATGAGGAGTAAAAACAAAGATTGTTACAGAAAAAAGTATAATGGATCCGGCAAGAACAGCACCGACTAAGGTCATGAAATCCCGGGGCGTAGCGTATCTCCAGATACGGCGGTACAGGCCTGCTGCATAGAATAGAGCCGGTCTTACAACAACAGCCAGAATAGTAAAAGGCCAAATTGACTGAAAATATCTGCTGAACAGATAACCGGGATTTGAAATCTCTAAACGAAGCATAAGACTGAATACAATTGAAGTCAGCGTTAAAAGCGCATCTGCAATCATCATGTACCAGCAAGTCATTTTCACCTCAAAGTTATGGAATTAATCAAAATTGTACAACATTTTTAAGAAGCTTAATACAAAACTGCCATGTCTGTCAAAGTTGGCATGTTTTGAAATATAATCAAAAAAACCGTCCGACTGAACAGTATTAAATATCTTTTCTATCTGGAGGTCTTTCAGCCTGCCGCATAAGCTTCGAGCAGCAGCTCCGAAGCGTATCTCTTTACCGATTTCGAGCTTCCATCGTTTTTCATACGCAGAGAATTCCCCCTCACTTAAATTATCCTTTTTAAAAGCATCATTAATAACATCGGCTGCTATTTCAGCGCACAAAAGTCCGAAAGAAATCCCTCCACCGGTCGTTGTCTTTACCTGACCGGCCGCTTCGCCAACAGCAAGGACCCTGTTCCCGAATGTCTTCGAAACAATACCCTGGGCGATAGGTTTTATCTGTATAGGCAAATCATCCTCTTCAGGAAAATATCTCTCAATAATATTTTTAAAACCTATTTTAGGATTGGTCTTGCTTATAAGCCCTACCCTTGCCATATTATCACCAACAGGCACGATCCAGCCGAAACCTCCTCTTGCAAACTCATTTCCGATTATGAGGGTAACATCATAATTTTTACAATATTTCAAATTTTTTTGAGCCGCTTTTATAAAACGAACCGGGTATCCAAGACCTAGTTTTTTATTCAGTTCATATTCAATCCCTGTAGCAAGAACCAGCACCTTCGCCCTGTATTCTGCAGGGCCACTCTCATCACTTACACAGCTAATCTTTATGCCGGTTTCATCCACGCTCGCATCTGTTGCCCTGCATCGCAGGACGATCTCCGCGCCCTTGTTCAACGCCGATTCCAAAAGATATTTATCGAATCTTTTCCTTTCCACAACAAAGGCAAAGGGCATAGGATGTCTGTAAAAAAGGGACGTACCAAAAGGAGAGTCTATCTTTACACCCTGTATATCCCGCACAACCTGTTCATTAGAAAAACCGAATTCTTCGAAACTTTCCTTGCCGATGATACCGGTGCATATAACATTTTTACCGACTTCATCCTTTGCTTCAAGCAAAAGTACTTCAAGGCCTTTTTGCGCAAGCAGCCGGGCCGTATGAAGACCGGCAGGTCCTGCACCGGCTATGATTACATCGTAAATTTTCGCTCTTTTTTGCATGTTCTTATTTGAATTCAGATTTTGGAATTAAAACCTTCGCTTTATGCTAACCGGCTTCAAGCTTTTACCTTTTACCTTTTAACTTTTACCTTTACGTCAATTTCTAAATCTTTTTTCCGCTCGATTCCCATTTTCCCTTGAACGTGATCCAGAAAGACAGGGATATAAGCTTCAAATCAAGACAAAATGACCTGTTTTTTACATACAGGGCATCATAACGGAATTTTTGGCGTCGCGGAGCATCTGCCGGCAGATAAACCTGAGCGAGCCCTGTGAGACCGGGGGTGGCAGCAAGCCTCTTTTCATATCCTGGGACCTCTTCGATTCTGAACGACACCCCGGCTTTGATCTCTTTTTCTTCAGGCCTCAATGCTCTTGGACCTACAAAGCTCATATCGCCTTTCCATATATTGACAAGCTGCGGAAGTTCGTCCATAGCGGTCTTTCGCAATATCCTGCCGATCCTCGTTACCCGGGGGTCATGTTCCGTGGCCTGGATAGGTCCCGATTCCTTTTCTGCATTTAAAATCATCGAACGGAATTTAATAACACGAAAGATTTTACAATGCTTGCCCACACGCTCCTGTAAATAAAAAACAGGGCCTCCGTCCTCGAGCTTTATTGCAAGCATGATTATTATCCACACAGGGGTTGAAATAAGCAGGCCGGCGGATGAAAGAAGTATGTCAAAGGACCGTTTCACATGCAGTGCCCTGCTGCATTACGGATAATCGTTCTATATGTATCGATAACGATCTTTTTATCAAACTCGCTGATTGCCTTTTCTCTGCTGTATTTTCCCATTTTGTTTTTCTCTTCCTGCGGGAGGAGAATATACTTTATGATTGCATCAGACAGTGCTCTTTCGTCTTTGACAGGAACAAGAAAACCGTTTTTACCGTCTTCTACAACCTCCCTGCATCCAACAGCATCGGTTGTTATAACAGGTTTTCCTACGGCCATTGCTTCAATAAGTGAACTTGCAGTGCCCTCCCTGTACGAAGGCAGAACAGCTACATCACATTCGTAAAGAAAGGGCCGGACATCGTTTGTCTTCCCTAAATACCTGATTATACCTTCAGATTCCCAGTCTTTAATGACATCCTCCGGTATAGCGGCCCTGTTTTCTTTATCAATCGGTCCTACAAGCCAGAATTCTGTATGAGGAAAGTTTATTTTGACAGTCCTCGCAGCTCTTGCAAATTCACCTATACCCTTGTCCCACAGCATCCTTGCCATTAAAAGAAAGATGATATTTTCCCGGTTTGTCCCTTCATCTTTGCATTGCTCAGGAGAAAAATGACCGGTATCCACCCCGGGGCCCGGCGTCAAGAAAACCTTATCCTTGTCGACCAGTCTGTTTTCAATAAAAAATGCACAATCATTCCTGTTTTGAAAAACAACATTCAATGCTATTGAAAACGCTATTCTATAAAGGATCTTATAAAAAAAACCGCCTATTATCGTCTTAATACTTTTTTCAGTAAATAACCAGCCGAGACCGCTTACCGTGCAAACAGAGTCTGTTTTGGCAAGCTTTGCAGCAAATGTACCGTATACGTTGACCTTGATCGTATAATGCAGGACCATGTCGGGTTTTTCCATCTTATAGATATTGTAAAGCTCCAGCATAAGTTTCAAATCTTTAATAGCGTTAGCACCTTTTCTGTCGAGTTCTTTTAAAGTTATACACCTGAAACCTTCTGCCTCCAGTAAATCGGTATATTCATCCTCAGGAGCAACAAGAATTATCTCCGGGCCATCCTTCTTTAATATCTTCAGCACACCGAGCAGGTAGTTATATATGAAAAAGGCTGTGTTCGCAACGCATAGTATCCTGGCCATATATGAAACCTTGTTTTACAGCATACGTGTATCTTTAATAATTTTTATTGAAGCAACATAACATTGAACCTCCCCGCAGCAGAGCTGCGAGGCATCAGCAGATTGGGGAACATGGTTATTCCCTCCCTTTCCTTGCCCTGCCCTCTCACGCAAGGAACTAGGGAATATTTTATGCCCCGAAGCAGGTTTTTGAGAAATTTATTTATTGAAATTATGAAAGAAAACCGATTCTATAGTATTTGTTGCACAACTGCTTCAGATACTCGTCGACCCTGCACAATGGCCTGTAATCAGTTTCATTAAGCAGGCGCGCCTGGGAAAAAACCCTTGTATCCGTCAATGCCTTCAATCTTGAGAAGGTCAACCCTCTTTTCTTCCCGGTCAATAATTCCATAAAAGAAAAAACTGCTGCTCCTGCAAATGCGGCAACATAGGGAATATTCCCGATCTTCTCTCTGTTATTTTTTAATGAATCGGACACTGTTAAGGCAAATTCAGCGAAACTAACAGGGGTGTTGATGAAGTACGCTCTGCCGTTGGTGATGTTGTCGTTATCAAGCATAAACATTGCACGGGCAACTTCACCGGCGTAGATAATATTATATATACCGTTTCCCTTGCGGATATGTCTGTACCTGCCTGCGGCTATTGCCTGTATCAGTTGAAAGAAGCTGTCCTTTTCAGGCTCCCGGCCTTCCCCGAAAACAGTCGAAGGACGCAGTATTTGTGTCTTTAACCCTCTTATTTTGATTCCCTGAATTACAATCTCCTCTGCCTTAAACTTTGTCATTTCGTAGAGATTGTCCGGATTACAGGGTGTTTCTTCATTGACATTTTTTTTTGTCGTCCTTCCCACTACACCTGCACTTGAAAGGTATATCAGCCGGCAATTATGATCAACAGCAGCTTCTACAGCATTCTGTGTACCATGAACATTTACCGGCCACATATCTTCTTCTCTGCCGATGACTCCTGCACAATGATAAATTGTGCTCACCTCATCAGGAATTACCAGCCTGTTTGTAATATCGCCATTTATGATCTCCACACCGCTGTTTTTTAATGCAAAACCTTCTCCATCTGTCCGTGTAAGTGCAAATACCTGCAATCCCTCTTTAATAAGACAGTCTGTTACATACCTTCCGATAAATCCTGTTGCCCCGGTAACAAGCACAGCCTTTTTTTTCATGATCCGTTTTTTAGCCGGTATACAGATATTTTATATTCCCTGAACTTTTCAAACTCAGGCAGATTTATCTTTTCAAAAGTAGTAGAATCGATATTGTTTTGGACGTTTTTATAAAAGACATTATTTGTATTTTTGTCAAAAATCAGCAGGTCCGCCTTGTTTTCTCTCATAAAATCCACTAATTCATCAGTTGTTTTTGCAGAAAGAAAGGGACTGTATTCAGAGTCTGCATAAAAGGCAATCCTGTAAAGACAGGGCTCTCCGGCAAATCTAACCCCGGAATATCCCATACTCTTAAGATAAACACCTGCCTTTTTTAATTCCCGTTTATCATATCCTCCCGGAAACAATGTTTTTGGAAGAATAATAATCAGAATTGCTAAAATAAGCGATATGGTGATATTTCTCGTAAAAAAATGAAACGGGTATGCCCTTTTGAACCAATTATAAATCCGATCTTTAATTTCAAAAAAACCAATACCCGACCATACAAGCATTGGAATCCCCATTAAAAGCCCATGCCTTGTACTGAAATAAAAAACTTTTGAAATATATAAGAAAGCGGTGATAAAAAAGACACCGAACCAGATCGCAATTAATACCTCGTTTCTACTGTATGGTATATTTTTTCTTCTAAATATTCCGAATATAGCAAGGAAGGCAAATAATACATTGATTGACTTTACGAGTTTTAGAATAACATCGGAAAGAAAGATGACGTATTTATGACTTTTTGCAAGATCCAGGAACGTGGGAAGTTCCGGCGGCATAACGCGGACAATATCGGTTGTTAACTCAAGTGATTCTTTGCTCTTACTTGTCAGAAGAAGCCATATTTTTAATATGGTAAAACCGAAGTCCCACTTGCTGAGTTTTTCGCTAAAAAAGAATATGAAAGGTAGCAGTAAAACCGGAATTGTAAAGATAAAGACAAAGAGATATAAAGCAAGCTTCCTGCAATCAGGTTTCAGTTTCAAGAAATACCAGATAATCCAAAGAAAAATCAATATGAAGACTGCAATACCCTCGATACGCGCAAAAGCCGACAGCCCTGTAGAAATGCTTGAAAACACAATATACAGCAGTCTGCCGCGTGAGATACCCTCCCATGCAAGCCATAATGCCATAATAGAAAAAAACCAGAAGGTAGGCTCTCTGAGCACATCTGATGAATAATCCGCAAGTCTGGGGCTTATAGCATAGAAAAACGATGATACAGCCGCTATGCGGATATCGAATATCCCCTTTATCAAAAGAAAGAACGGGATCACGGCAAGCGACCCCATAAGTACGGAAGTCATTCTGCCTGCCAGTTCCCAATCGGGAATAATCTTATGGACAAGCAAAACGAAAAAGGGATACAAATGGATAAAAGTAAATTCCATAAGTTTGTTTGATTCTCCCAGTTCGATCAGCTTAGCGGTTTTTATATATAAAATCCCGTCCGGTGTTATAACATTTGAGAAATAAGCCAGATAAAACCTAACAGCAAAAGTACCTAAAAAAACAAAGATGGGAAGCAACCATACATTTTTACCGGACGTTATATTTTGCTGTACAGTCATGCCGTTCATCCTTCTGTCCTTGAACCGGTAAATTTCGGCATAGTTACATAACCCTCGGCACTGATGCCTTCACCTTTTAAAACCTTGAAAACAGTACGAAGCAGTATCTCAATGTCCAACCGTAAGCTGTTGTGATCAACATACCATACATCAAGGTTGAAGCGCTCTTCCCATGTAATGACATTGCGTCCGTTTATTTGCGCCCACCCGGTAATACCGGGTCTCACATCATGGCGCCTTGCCTGATCCGGCGTGTAGAGCGGCAGATATTCCATCAATAAAGGACGTGGCCCTACAAAGCTTAGATCACCTTTTACCACATTGAAAAGCTGCGGCAGCTCATCAATGCTCAGCCTTCTTAGAAAACGCCCGACCCCGGTAAGACGCATCTCATCGGAAAGCATATTCCCTGATTGATCAGCAAGGTTATTCATGGTCCTGAATTTATAGATCCTGAAAGGCTTACCCTTAAGCCCAGGACGGACCTGTGTAAATAAGACCGGTCTTCCCATAGATACAAATACAATAACACCAATAAGAAAAATAACAGGGGACAAAAACATGACAAGAACAGCAGATGAGAAGAAATCAAGAATCCTTTTCATAGATATCCCCAGTATCTTTGTTCTTAAAAAATATACCATTGTAAAAAGCAAGAAAGGCGTCGGTAACATATTCCCTTGAAAAAAGCTGGATTGATCTTTCACGCGCACTTCTGCCCATTCCCTCCCTGACTTCGGGTTCATCAATCATTTTCTGCATCTTTTCAAAAAGTTCATCAACATCTCCAGGTTCATAGAGGTATCCGGTTGCGTTTTCCTCAATAGCATCTATAACACCGTAAATTCTTGTTCCTATTGTCGGGATACCCGTGGATCCAGCTTCAATAACAACAATACCGAACCCTTCACGATAACTCGGCAGACAGAACACATCTGCTGCAGCCATAAATTTCTCCGGCTCATCAGTAAAATCATAAAAATGTACCTTATCAAAACAATTATTGCAGACTGAAACAGCTCTTTCTTTTATCCCTTCTTCATCCGGGCCTGCAACAAGAAGATGTGTATTTTTCACAGATCTGCACAATTTGGAAAAAGCCCCTGCAAGATCAAGGAGTCCTTTGTCAAAAGTAAGTCTTCCGAGGAAAAGAAAGAGAACATCGTTTTCGGGTATAAGAAACTGTTCTCTCAACACCATCCGCGCCTTTTGATCAGGTCGGAAACGCATGTTGTCCACTCCGCAGATAGATCCATTCCCGATCACAAAGGATTTTCCCGGGAGGACAATGCCCTGTTCCACGATAAAATCCTGCTGGGACTTGCTGTCTGTAAGGATATGTGTGGCGCACAGGGCAAGCAATTTGTCTGCACTCTTTAATACCCCTCTTTTGATCCCTTCCTTTTTGGCCCAGACCTGACCTGTAAAAGTGTGTATCCTAACCGGGATATTGGCCAAAAATGCCGCAAGCATCGCTATAAGGCCTGCTTTCGGCGTAATTGAGTGGACTGCATCAAAACCCTCTCTTTTAAAGAATCTGTAAAGCCTGAATAATGCTCTGATGTCGGAAAACGGCGAGGGTCTTCTTTCAATCTTTACCGGAAAAACTCTCACATCAAGTCCGTAGGCCATAAGAAAATCCACATTATCAGTATTTACTACCACCGTTATCCTGTTCTCTTTGCTGAGTCTTTTTATATGCTCAACCATAAAGGCACGTATGGTAAGCTCTACGGCAGCAATAAAACAAATTTTTCTGTCTTCTCTATGACTATCTGACATTTTTGGCGCAACCATATCCGGATGCTCTTGTTTTTATCCCCATAAAACCATATTAATTATCGAAATATCCCTTGCTTCTTATAGATACAGCTTTATGCCAGACTGAAGAAGGCAAAAAAGTAATCAGGTAGAGAAAAAGGAAACGGAAATCTATCCCAAGATAAGGCTTCAGGTGCGCCCTTGCCTTTTCAGGCTTTTGTTTTGCCATTTCAGCACGTGCACGGTAATAGCCTATTTTTCCGTAAACATATCGCAATGTGACCGCGTAATTTTCTTCAAAACCTTTGAGAACTTCTTTGTATTTCCCTATAATGTCCTCCATCTCATCAGGCCATCCGTCTATAAATTTTATACTGGCCCTTTCGGAATGAATCCTGTAGACAGCCAGGGGTTCCCCGATATAAGCCGCCTTAGAGCGAAACAGAAGCCTCATAAAAAGATCGTATTCCTCACAGAGCCTCAGGCTGGTGTCAAAATATTCCTCTAACCCCCGGATCGCACTCATTCTGACAGCGGCGGTCAATACACTCACCGGATACTGTTTCAGGAAACGTTCAAAAACATCTCCGTCAGGTCTTGCACTTTTGAATGCCAATCTCTTTTGCCCTTCTTTCAAGACAAAATAGTTGGTGTATATAAAATCAACATCGTTTCTCCGTTCAAATATCTCCACCTGTTTCTCAAGTTTTTCCGGAAGCCATAAGTCGTCATGATCGATAAAGGCAATATAATCACCCTGAGAAAATTCAAGGGCCCGGTTACGCGAATACCCGAGCCCCTTATTTTCCTGATACAAGTATACTACCGGGAACCCACGGCTCTTAAAATCCATGATCATAGACTCAGTGGAGTCCGAAGACCCGTCGTTAATCACGATAAGTTCCCAATCCCTGAGTGTCTGGTCTTCGATGCTTTGCAATGTCTCAGCTAGAAACTGTTCTGAATTGTAGCAACACAGATTTATGCTTACTTTCGGCGGCATAAAGATTTGGTCACTTATTGCAGAATTCTGTTACAGAGCGTATGACAAGGGTTACATCTTCATCTGTCATATCATAAAAGAGAGGGAGCGTAACGATCTCCTTCCATATCATTTCAGTAACAGCAAGTTCCGGCGCATAATCCTTAAATAACGGCTGGATATGATTTGGTATGTAATGCACACCGCTCGCCACTCCTTTTGATGCAAGAAAATTCATCATCTCGTCTCTTCTGCCCCCGGTAACACGAAGTATATACATAAAAGGAGCCATTTCACTCAAGTCCCAATTAAACATCTTGACATGGTTTAAATTTCTAAAGGCAGCGTTATATTTTTCGACAATAAATCTCCTGCGATCGATAAATTTCTGAATCTTCCGCAGTTGCACAATTCCTATAGCGGCATTTATATTACTCATATGATAGCGGTATCCGGGCGTCACTACCTCATAGAACCAGCTTTGAGTATTTTCCTGCCTTTGCCAGGAATCTTTCGATATTCCAAGAACTCTTTTTTTGCGTATCTTTTCTGCAATCACGTCATCGCTGACAGCTATTGCGCCTCCCTCACCGCAGGTAATATTTTTTATCGGATCAAAGCTGAAACAGGTTGCGTCACCAATACTTCCGATCTTCCTGCCTTTGTAAGACGAGCCAAAAGCATGGGCGGCGTCTTCTATCACAACGATCTTATTTCTTCCGGCAATATCAAGAAGTTTGTCCATATCACAGGCATAACCGCAATAATGCACAGGCATAATAGCTTTTGTTTTGGATGTTATACGTTTCTCCATATCGGTGATATCAATATTAAGAGTATCAGGATCGATTTCACAAAAAACAGGGGTTGCATTCAGGGCAATAATGCTCTGTATACCTGCACAAAATGTCAATGAAGGAGTAATCACTTCATCTCCCGGGCCAATACCGTAAGCATCGAGTGCGATATGCAGGGCTGTCGTTCCTGTGTTTACCGCCACCACATTGCACGCGCCCAGATAGTCCTTCATCATATTTTCAAACTCCAGTACCTGCGATCCCATACCGAGCCAGCCTGTTTCAAATACCTTTTTGACCTCTTCAAGTTCTTCATTGCCAATAGAGGGTCTATGTGCCTGTAACATCGTTAATACCTCCGAAAAATTGCTTCATTAAATAAACTTCCTCATCAACATATCAGCCTTTGCCGGATGGGAGAAACGGCTTCATAGTCTCCTCTGTCATCGGAGAGAAAAGTTCCGGCAGCATTTCCGAATACCTGGGTTTTTCATAAGATTGGCTTTTAATCCTTTTCTCAGCATCAATAATTCTTTTTCTTAATTCATCTACGCTGCTGCATGGTCTGCCGAACTCTTCAAACCATGCAAGAGGATCAAAATCAATCTGTGTGCCCCTGCCAACCCTGATCACTTCCTTGTCCGCCATAACACAGTCAAGAACCGCCCCTGTGGCAGCACTTACAACTATATCACATTTATTGAGCGCCTCTTCCATCGGGCCTGTAAAGACCTCGGTTCCCGTTAAAAATTCGCTTTGAATCTTCTCGATAATTGTTGTTTCCATAGGGTGAGGTTTTAAAATCATTTTATATAGATCAATTCCCGCGATTGCCAATTTAAGTTTATAAAAAAGTTCTACAACTGCTTCTTTTTCAATAGGTAAAACAAGGAGAATCCTGAAATCATCATGTACGGCAACTGAAGCTTTCTTAATGTTGTACAAGTATAAATAGCGTAGAGCTGCACCAACAACAACGCGTTCCTCGGGGAAGTGCTCTCTTATAAGTATTTCCTTGTATTTTTGCCCATTGCATATAATCAAGTCCGGTAAAGGGGCAACACCACGTTCATTAATATCGGTAAAAAAACAAAGCACATTTGGGGGCGGTGCTACATGAAAAAAACTGTAAATAATTGTTCCGGACATGAATTCCCGTACCCCAAGCTGGATCATCTTATCGGTTATCATATTTTCAAATCCGTCAAGAAGGACCTTGGGTCTTATACCCTTATCTGCAAGTCTTTTGATAAGTAAGAAATACATTGCCTCAAAGTGAACCGGTTCGTTCCTGTGATATTCGCTGAACAGTATGGAGCATTCTATATCCTTTAATACAATCTGCCGGAAAACAAAACGGCGCTGTTTAAAACGTAATATAAAAGGAAACAGGTAGTCCCAAACACGATAATAATCCCGCGGAATAATAAAATCTTCTTTATTAGTATGAAGAAAAGAAAAGGCATCCCAAAGAGAACGGGTAATATTGCGGTAAGAAAAGGTAATAAAAGTAGCTTTTTGAACACCCTTACTCCTATAATAATCAGGCAGGGCTGTAAAATAGCGGTCTTTGAACTGATCTTCCGGACCAAAACATTTCTCATCTATCCATGTATGAAGGATTACATCAGGATTTTTTAATGGTTTCCATTTTCCTGTTATTGCGCTGTGATAAAACTTGTTCAACCTTGTCAGCGCAAAAACACCGAGGTGCAGGAGCAGTTTATAAAACCCTTCAAAAAGAATCCCAGTCCATCCATCCATAATGAATAAAGGGGTTTTACTTATTACATCCACCCCTTTTTTTTGTGCGATATCGGTAATATTTTTTATAACAGCGTTGCTGTCCGATATAACACAAAAATTCTCTCCATCCTCCATTTTGCGTGAAAAAATATAACAATAGCAGCAATGGAGAAAGAGATTACATTTCATCGTGTTCCGCTCGGATATGTTGTTGGCCCACCATTCAAGTGAATTATATTTTACGCCTAGTTGTGCCGTCGCTTCATAGAATGGCCTTCTAAGCAAGTCTGCCGTTTCCTGAAGATCACTGCTGATATCAGAAACTTCTCCTGCATCTGCAAGAACCTGCACAAGCTCACGCACTCTCTCATAATCACTTACAAGCAGCAGCCATTTCTTAGAACCTGCAACGCTAAAAAAAGAGCTTATTTTTTCGTTGGACAAGCTGCTGTGTATAATTGTAATTTTATTCATCTAAACAGATATCACATATATCTATACTTTATTGTATCATCCTTCATCATTTCGCGTACAATCGCAAGGTCTTCAGGAGTGTCAACGCTGATCCTGGCATTCTCGATCATAACGGCACGCATCTTCACACCGTGTTCAAGCACCCTGAGGTACTCATTAAATTCAAGGGTTTCAAGAGGGGTGGGTTCCCACAAAGTGTATTGGAGCAGAAATTCCTTCCTGAATGGAACTATAAAACACATCTTAAGCATCTCATTTACGGTGCTTCGTGCATCACTCGGCAGGTCGTTACGTGAACAATACATGATATTGCCTTCAAGGTCTAAAACAGCTTTAATATCCGACATACTGCCTTTCTTTTTATAAGGTGTAACTCCGACAGCAATCTGAAGGGCAGAATTCATTATAAGGGGATCAACAATTGCGTCGATATGTTCAGGCTCAACAAGGGGTTCATCGCCCTGGATATTTACTACAATATCACAATCAATCGATGCACATGCCTCTGCAAGCCTGTCGGAACCGCTTCTGTGATGTGTTCCTGTCATGATAACTTTAATGTTGTGAAATTTGCCTGTTTCTTTTATCTTTTCACTGTCTGTTACCAGATAAACTTCATCAAGTTTTCTTGCAAGTTCGGCTCTTTTGCAGGTATGGATAACCATGGGCAGTCCCTCTATATCGATTATTGCTTTTTCAGGCAGTCTGCTTGACTGAAGCCTTGCAGGGACCATACCGATAATCTTCAAACTCCACCTCCTGAAGCTTATATTATATCGAGACTATTTTTCATTTCTTCCTGAAATCATAGTAAATTTTTTCAAAGGCATGGAACAGCATCGTGCAATCAGGCATTAAAGTAATAAACTGCATACCCATATCGCGCATCCATTTGATATCATTTTCATCCTTTGCCACATATCCGCCTGCGGCAATGCCGCTTTTTCTGATCCTGGCAATGCATCTCTCCATGGTACTCCTCACATCAGGGTGGTCAACCTGGCCGGGAACACCGAGCGCCTGCGAAAGATCGTACGCCCCGATATAGATTGCATCAACCTTTGTCTCTATGTCTTCAATGGAAAGTATATCTTCGAGATTATCTATACCCTTCTTTCCCTCAAGGAGAAGGATCAGTGCTGTTTCTTTGTTCTGTTTTTCCGCGTGATCCTTCACATTGTGCAGCGAATACCCGCCGGCCCTTGTAAACGGTGAAAATCCTCTTGTACCTAAAGGGTAGTATTTCGTATAAGAAATTGCCGATTCGGCATCTTCCCTGGACTCAATATGAGGAACAATTACGCCACATGCACCAACATCAAGTACGTTTAATATCAAAGCCTCATCATTTTTGGCCACCCTCACAATAGTTGAGCAGCCCTCGACTTCTGCAGCACGTATCATATCCTCTACGGTTTCAAAGGAATGCGGACCGTGTTCCATATCGATGATCACAAAATCTACCCCGGTGGCGGCAATTATGTTGATAACCGCGGCAGAGGGGATCGTACACCAGGGGCCATAGACCACATTGCCTTTTCTCAGTAAATTTTTGAGCGTGTTCATCATGGCTTTTCACCGTCCCTTGTTATTATTTCTATTTTTGAAATATCACGGGCCACATAGGGTGTAATTTCCTTAAGCTGTTCATATGTCGCAAAGCCTGTCAAAAGACCTATTGAGGCTTTCACACCGGCGTTTATCCCCATCTTTACATCTGTCATAGCATCGCCGACCATGACAGCATGCGACCGGTCGATACCAAGAAAATTAAGGATCATATATATCTGCTCAGGATCCGGTTTCTGTCTGGACACATCGTCTGCACCGACAATCGTGTCAACAACATCGCCAATCCCTATAAAGTTCATTGCCAATGCGGCTCTTTCCCGTCTGTCTGTTGTAGCAACAGCTATCCTGCATCCATTGCGAGAGGCATTTCTCACAAGCTCTTTTGCACCGGCTATAGGTTTTACAAACCCTTGCAAATTGATGGAAGTGAGTTCATCAACCTCTTTGAAGACATTAAAACAAAGATCGTATGTTTCCTTGAACCCCAGATTTGTAAGATAATCTATAGCGGCCTGCATAACTATCTCCCGCTTCCTGAGACCTACCGGGCCATCCGGCCTGAGCCTGCCGGCATCATCGTCAACACCCATTTCATAGACGATATTCTTTACATGTATGTCATCAAGCAACAGTCTTCGACAGATAAGTTTAGCCCTGAGTTCAACCATCTTCGACCAGTAATTATAAAGCTCTATGAGGGTTCCGTCCTTATCGAAGATAATTACACGTACATCTTCGATTATGTTTTCTCCTACACATAAATCAACCATGGAGGCCTTCCAGATTCAATCTGATAAGGTCTTCCGCTACAGAGACAGCCTCTTTTATTATATCAAAATCAACATCAAAATCATCCCGCATCACAAAAGGCTTTACAATCTTTCTGGCAAAACTGCCCACAGAAACACCATGCGCAACAACACCGCATTGCCTTGCAAGCATGCCTGTTTTGCTGTTGGTTCCACCTGAAAGAAGAACCTTGACTGGAATACCGCTTTTTATTACGACATCCGCACAGGCGACTGCCTGAAGTGTAGTGTTGAAGTCGTCTCCTTCGCCGCTCATGGGCACACAATCTGCCTGGACAATCATGCGTTCACCGGCAATCGCATGCATCCTTTCAATACGTTCTGTCATATATTTATTCGACAACAATGATCTGTCAAGGCATACGCTGATAAAATTATCAGTTATAATTCCACTGAGTAGCCGCCAGTCTCTCATCGCCGCATCATCATCCTCGGTGACGGCATGAAGTTCCATGGTTTCAACCCCTGCCCTTGCACATTCAGGGAGTATCTTTTCAAAATCCGCCTTTTTATGGATAAAGTTGATTGCCTCAAAAGCACATGCTTTCTCACAGTCACCGCAGCCGATACACCGGAATTCCTGTACAACAAAATCTTCCCCTATTGCCTCCTGTCTGCATACATCG
>Ga0351919_10008_pt1 | contig 67796 bp, 75 predicted proteins | sample TotcelHT113001N6_FD_206845 | JGI IMG/M metagenome (GOLD analysis project Ga0351919, IMG submission 206845) | Enriched cells from coal bed in the Powder River Basin, Montana, United States - Total cells T11 rep1 HSBNCT.T11.300.1.N6 ...
CCTGCAAATATAATCTTCCTCAACGAATACCTCGAAGGGCTTTCCCGGGCCAGGCATCACCTTAACGGTAGGACCGGTCGGCATTGTTGCACAACCTCCTATCACTACCACAACTAAGAATACTAGAAAACCTCGTTGCCAATTCATTTTGTTACATCCTCCTCTCCCGGCGGGGTAGGGGCTACCTTTGTCCATCCGCCCGGACAACTCGTGACGTACGGGTAATACCCTTCCGGATCCCTGCAGGAATACCAGAAATAGGGTTGTTCCGGTTCATCGTATACCGTTGGCTGATCATAGGTGTTGGAATAGTCCGGATATGCATAGGGGTACGCTGGATATGCATAGGGGTAAGAATAAGGGTAACCGTACGGATAGTAGCTGAATGGGTAATAGCCATACGGATATGCGTAGAAGGGAAACCCAAAGTATCCGCCAAAATAGACGCGGGAGCCACCACTGTGGTGATAATGGCCACCTCTGTGATAACCTCCGCTGTGATAACCTCTGTCTGAAGAACCGCTACGACCACCACCTGAAGGACCGCCCCGGGCACAGAACGCTTCTGAGCAGAGTCCCAGGAAAACCCAGACTGCAATAAAAAATATTACAAATATTTTTTTCATCTCTCGCCTTCCTTTTCGAAACATAACTCAAGAAGGGCCTTGTGTCAACAAGCCCTTCTCAGGCAGATTAGTCATAGCCTTTATGTTACTGGCTGCACTCTATGTGAAGTATAATACAGATTGCAGCAGCGTCAACACAGTATAGCATCCTACTTACTACCTATATCCGTAATATCGGGGTCCATAATAACCACGGTACCTGTAAGGATAGTGCCGCGGTCCATAATAATGATACCGATACCCATAGGCAGGCGGTGGGTAGGCGTATGCAGGCGGTGGTCCATAATACCCATACCCTGGGCAGGCGGCCGCTCCAAGGAGCGTTACTCCTACAACCGCTGCCGCTGCCCCTATAACCCATCCCGGGCCCCATGAATGGCTTGGTTGCGGGAAAGCCAACACTATCCCAATGACAAGAAGCAAGGCAATGAAAGCAGTCTTTTTCATATAAACCTCCTTGGTGCAATCGCACACACATCTGGCATTTTAGCAATAACCGTACCAGGAGGCATTTTCCTGGATGGGTTGAAATCATTATACTTTCAGTGTTTCCCTCGGGAAAGATTCGACATAACTGTCGAACAATACAACAGTGTTCGACAATATTGACGCGTACCGTCCTCTTCCTCTCTCTCCAAGTGGCAGAGCACCCCGGGAACCTTTTTATATTATTTTACACATATTGTATTTAGACTGATCCCAAATCCAATGAAGTATTATAGTCCAAAAACTTGAATTACTATACCGCAGAATAATATTGTTGCCCCTGCAATTGCATGGCCGTAACGTTCCCATCGCTGCTCAGGTATAAAACTTATACCGAAGACGGAAACAAGAACAAGCGCAAGCATTGTTGCGATGGTGCAAATACTAAACACAATTACAGTAGTAACGAGACCTGCCATGCTGTTTTTTGCGGCCGGGTACATAAGGATTGGGATGAGCGGTTCACAGGGACCGAACACAAGGATGGTAAAGAGTATCCAGGGCGTGAGACTTACTGCTTTTCCTCCTTTCTCGTGAATGTGGAGGTGTTCCTCTGTATGGGCGTGCTCATGATCGTGGGTTTCTCCGTCGCTGTGAAGATGGATATGTTCATGCGGTCTGTTGCGTATAGCCCTTCGGATTCCCCAGATGGTATAGACAAGCCCGAATGCGATAAGCGCCAAGATGGCGATGTCACCTCGAACAGATTCAAAGAATTCAAAACGACTTATTGCAATACCAAATGCAATACCCAGAGAACCAAGAACAACCGAACTCAATACATGCCCGGCGCCGCTCAAGACAGTAATCATGACTGTTTTTGTCATCGACCACCTCTGAGCTTTTGCCATTACAATGAAAGGGATATAATGGTCAGGCCCGAGAAGTGTATGAAGAAATCCAATCGTGGCGGAGGCTACAAGAAGCATAGTAAGGTCAGGGGTCATTTCGTAGCACCTTTTTCATTATTATGCCACAACTGAAATTGATTATAAAGAAATATTCTTGAAATGTAAGAACATTATGCTTCAGGTCTTATTGCCGGGTAAGTGGCCTTGACTCTCTTTGATCGCTTGAGATACTGGTACCATACATAGAGGTATAACGCAGTCACAAAACTATTGAGAAGACTCACTGCACCTACCTCTTTCTGCATCTCTTCCGAGAGACCGATCAGGTAAGGAAGGAAAAGAGACATGATTGAATAGACAAAGGCTGCGCCGAGATATTTTTTGGCCGTTGTCACTGCGTTCAAATGAACCCTCCAGAGGGATATACCGGCATAGATGCTAAAGACTGCGAGTGCTATGCTGCATATGCCATTGATGAGCATGAGTCTTTGCAACGCAGGATTTTGATCGAAGTATGGCCTCCCGAGGTGAGTTCCTATCGCAAGATTAAAGAGGTTTGCAAATGGATCAAGGATGGCAAGGTTAATACATAGCAGGAGAAGCCATCCCTTCACGCCCCTCAGTTCAGTTTGTTGCCCGTTCAATTCTTTTGATCCCTCCGAGACATTTTCAAAAACACAGCTTCATTTTTACCACATCTGAGCCGACTTGGGTAAAAAAATAAGAAAAATGAAAATATTTGACAAGAAACATGTAATTACGCTACGCTAAAGCGTTTTGGTAGGATAAGGCGGTCATGTAAACGTGAAAGGATATATAGAGATTGATCAGGAGCGCTGTAAAGGCTGTTCCTTCTGTATAGAATATTGTCCCAAGAAAGCCATTGTTCTCACAGACAAGCTTAACCTCAAGGGATATTTCGTAGCAGCCTACCCGAAAGACAAAGAATGCACCGGCTGTGCGATTTGCGCTATCATGTGTCCTGAGGTAGCAATCGAAGTCTATCGAGGCGGGACTTCATGAAGAAACTGATGAGCGGAAATGCAGCCGCAGGAGAAGCAGCGGTCCTTGCCGGGTGCACGTGTTACTTTGGCTACCCCATAACCCCCCAAAACGAACTCACTGAATATATGGCAAAGAGGGTCCCGGAGTCCGGTGGCGTCTTTATCCAATCAGAAAGTGAAATTGCAGCCATCAACATGGTTCTCGGGGCAAGCGTTGCCGGCGCACGGGCTATGACATCCTCAAGTGGTCCCGGAATAAGCCTCAAGCAGGAAGGTATTTCTTACCTTGCCGCAGATGAGCTCCCGGCAGTTATCCTCAACATGGTAAGAGGAGGCCCTGGCATGGGAAACATTTCCCCTGCCCAATCCGATTACTTGCAGGCAACCCGTGGTGGAGGCCACGGCGATTACCGGACCATAGTGCTCGCTCCGTCATCGGTTCAGGAAATAGCCAATTTAATGCCTCTTGCCTTTGATCTTGCGGAAAAATATAGAAATCCGGTGGTTGTCCTTGGTGATGGAATGCTCGGCCAGATGATGGAACCGGTTGAATTTGATCACATCAAGAAACCGAAAGAGGTTATCAAAGACTACATCCTAACAGGCGCAAAGGGAAGACCTGCCAGGATGGTCCGCTCCCTTCTTTTCGACGTGAAGGAACTGGAGGAACATAACTGGAAGCTTGCACGAAAATTTCAGCGGATCGAGCAGAGCGAGGTCCGTTACGAAACATTCCTCCTTGACGACGCAGAGATGGCTGTAGTCGCCTATGGCACGGCAGCAAGGATTGCCAAAGGCGCCATAGCTCGGCTTCGCCAGGAAGGCCTGAAAGTCGGGATGATCCGACCTATCACGTTATGGCCTTTCCCTGTAAAGTTGATTCATGATACAGCTAAGACGATTCATGATTTCTTCGTCTTTGAAATGAGTGCCGGCCAACTGATTGAAGACGTAAAGCTCTCCCTAGAAGGAAAAGGACACGTCCATTTCTATGGCAGGCCTGGCGGTGTCATACCAACGCCCGTTGACCTCTTCCGGATCATCTCCCGTCATTATTATCAGGCGCAGCGGGGTAAGAAATAATGAAGAAGGTTTATTCCCGACCCAAATCGCTGAAACCGGCACACTTCCACTACTGCCCTGGATGCGGCCATGCTATTGTGAATCGCCTTCTTGCTGAGGTGATCGACGAGATGAGCCTCAGAGATACTATAATATGCGTAGCTCCTGCGGGATGCGGCATGCTCCTTTACAACTATTTTGATATCGACTGCCTTGAATCTGCCCATGGCCGTGGTGCTGCGGTTGCAACCGGGGTCAAGCGTGTAAGACCGGATAACCTCGTCATCTCATACCAGGGCGATGGAGACCTTGCAGCCATCGGCACTGCCGAGAGCTTCCACGCGGCGAACCGGGGAGAGAATATCACGGTTATTTTCGTTAACAACGGTGTCTACGGCATGACTGGCGGGCAGATGGCCCCTACCACAATCCTTAATCAGGTAACTACCACTACTCCTGCAGGAAGAATATCGGGACAGGCAGGTCATCCGGTGAGAATGTGCGAAGTTCTTGCCGTCCTTGACGGCACATCCTATCTTGAGCGCGTGGCCGTTCACAAACCCGCTGCTATCATGGCAACAAAAAAGGCACTAGCCAAGGCATTCCAACATCAAATGAAGAAGACAGGATTTTCCATGGTGGAGATTCTCTCTCCATGTCCTACGAACTGGAAGATGGATCCTCTCCAGGCATGCAAATGGGTTGAGGATGTAATGAGCGAGCAGTTTCCCATCGGGGTTGTGAAAGAGGTTCAATGCTGACTAAGACCATATTTTCAGGTTTTGGCGGTCAGGGCGTTCTTTCCATGGGATACACACTTGCAACAGCAGCCATGCTTGAAGGAAAACATGTCACCTACTTTCCATCCTATGGGGTTGAAGTGCGGGGCGGCACGGCAAACTGCACAGTAGCAGTCAGTGATGAAGAGATCGCATCTCCTGTTGCATCAGACCCTGAATTCGTCGTGGCTATGAACCAGCCATCTTTTGCCCGCTTCCAGAGTGTCCTTCAGTCAGGAGGTTTGATTTTTGTAAACTCCTCCATCGTTGATGTATCATCGGCCCGTGGTGATATCGAGATTGTTGCAGTTCCCACGAGCGAACTTGCAGAGAAAATCGGGACCATCAAGGTGGCAAACATGATCATGCTCGGAGCCTTTATCAGGCTGAGCAATATCATATCCTACGATTTCATGATAAAAAACCTGACAGATATTCTGGGTGAAGGTAAAGCAAAACTTATTAAGCTCAACAAGGAGGCCCTTGAGATGGGCTTCAAATACGTGAAGGAGTAAGGGAATGTTCATCAAGCAGATATCCATCGTACTTGACAATGTACCGGGGGCCATGTCCCATGTGAGCGAAATTTTGGGACGGGAAGGCGTTAATATTCGGGCTATCTCCGTTGCTGACACCTCGGATATCAGTACGGTGCGTTTTGTTGTTGATGATCCCGTCAAGGCAGTGAATATCCTCAAAGCGAACGGGTTTTCCACCAAGGAAACGGATGTCCTTGCCGTTGAGACACCAGACCATCCCGGCGGACTCAATGCTGTGCTCAAACCTCTCAAAGCCGCCAACATCAATGTTCATTATCTTTACCCCCACCTAGGCAGAGTCGGTGGACAGGCTGTCGTAATTCTCGGCGTAGACAAGCTGGAAGAGGCCCAGAAGGTACTCCAGCAGAATTGGGTCAAAACCCTGGGGAAAGAAGTCTATACCATCTAAAAACGGGCGATAGGCAATAGGGAAAACAGAAGCTCGAAGCTGTAAGCTCATAGGAAAGACTTTTCTAACACCATACCCTATGTAGTCGTTCGTCGAATTCCGAATGCCCAACGAATCACGCCTTTTCCCCCACCACAAAGATCGAATACGCATAGTCGATTCCGAGGAATCGGAAAAGCCAGCCAAGCATATAAACTTTGAGAAAATACCGGTGAATGGCATCATTGTAAGACCGATAAACTTCTTTGATATTGAAGCCGGTGATATTGAGGAGTCCGCAGAGTTCATCATAGGCATAGAAAGTCTTGTGGGTTGCGTCCCGCATATACCGACCAGGGTTAAAAATGTTAGGCGTAGAAAGAATGATGATGCCTTTCTCGTTCATTATGGAGTAGAGCTTTTTCATCAGATCAAGACCTTCCTGGAGAGACATATGTTCTATGACCTCGAACATGATGATAGCATCAAACCTTTCGCTTATGGATCCAACATCGTAAAAATCATGTTGGTTGCTCCTGTCCACATCCATGCTTTTGTAAGTAAGCCTGATACCAAGATTTGCAATCTCAGCCTTCATCCCTTTCATGCCTGCGCCGATGTCGAGAAGAGTCATCCCATCCCTGAGCATGCCTTTCAAAAGGTGTGACCTCTTTTTTACCAGGGGGATATCCCATATTTCAGAGTATCGCTTGTGTATCTTATCGCGGTAGGAAAAAAGACTCGACCACTCAGTGTGAACGTTTTCCATCGCAAACCTCTCGAAATATGTTTTCCATGAGATCCACATTCCTTGTGATCGTATAGTCTTCGAGCTTGAGACGCGCCTTCCTGCCCATGGTAATCCTTGCCTCTTCGTTGAAAAATCCCCGGAGGGCATCTGTCAGTCCCTGCATATCTTCAGGCCCATCAATCACATAGCCTTCATCGGGTCCAATCAAGGCCGACGCGCCGTTCCACCTCGTAGTAATCGTGGGAAGACCCGAGGCCATAGACTCCATAGTGGTTAACGAGCACGCATCGTAGAAGGTGGGATGGGCAAGTACATGGGCTTGCCGGTATGTCAATTCCGGAGTGGATGTCTCCCCGAGAAAGCTCACCATGCCAGCAATCCCCAGGCGTTTTATGGTTTCCTCGTAACGCTCTTTCCGTCCCCTTCCCATAACGAGCACCTTAAAATCATCGCGTTCCTTTACAAGTTCTCCTGTTGCCAGGAGAAGAGGGAGCAGGCCTTTAAGCCTGAAGTTACCTGCAGAGAACAGTATTTTTAACTTCTCCTCACTCTTTTGTTCATCAGGCTTGAATTTATCTATATCAACACCATTGTAGACAATATCTATTTTGTCATCTTCCAGACCGTAGTGCTCTTTCATGTGGCCTTTTACCATATCAGAGATGGCAATAATCCGTGAATACTCTCCTCTTCTGATTGGATACTCTTCGACCCATCGCTGGACACGTTGGTTCAGGCTGTTTCTGAGCAGGGCTGCCTTAACACGTCGCTCTCTCGGATCATCATAACTTGCAATCTCTCTCTCCATCCAGAAACGTTGAACACCCCCGTGGCCTTGATACACATCGATATCAAGGGTATTTCCGAAACCGAGCATGACATCGAGAGAGAATGTTTTTGCATATCGTCTGTGATTCAGGGCAAAAAAGAGCGATCGTAACCATCTCGGGAAACGAACAGTGTCAAATTTGGCAATGACTGCACCGCGGAGATTGACTGCTTTTGAACAAAACACATATACCTGGTGACCCCTATTCAAGAGGTCTGTCGCTAAATCGTAGGCATACCTCTCGGCACCACCTTTTTTTGGATCGAAATTATATATGGCAAGACCTATCTTCATAGTCTCTTTGGAGCCTTCAGTCTCTCAAGCCTCTCTCTTGCGGTGGTCTCTTGCCCAGCGCAAGAAGTCTCTCATAAAATTCCTTCAGCTTTCTGGCCTGGGCAGTGTAATTCCACTCTTCAGTAGCAATCTTTTTTGCATTCTCCTCAAAGCTTATCCGCTGTTCATCGTTTTTCAGAATATGCTCCATTCTGTCAGCCAACTGTTGGGGGTCAGGCTTCACAACAAACCCTGAAAAACCATCCCGAACAAGCTCAGGAAGCATACCGCTGTCTGAAACAATAGCGGCCCTTCCCATGGCCATGACCTCCCGGAGGGCTCTCGCGCTGCCGTCACTTCCCGCACGCATCATAACAAAAAGATCAAAGGTGGAAATAATTGAGAAATAGTCACCGATTCTGTACCCGGCAAGGATTACGTCATGCTCAAGCCCCAGTTCGCTAATTGGTTGCATTATGCTTTTTTCTATCTGAGAACTCCTGCCTACAACGAGAAGTTTCACACCGTTCATGCGATTTCTGAGCTCTCTGAAACCTTTCAGAATAACGTCGTATCCGCGGTCAGGTTTGAGACGCCCAATAACGCCGATAACCTTTTCTTCTGCCTCAATTCCAAATTCATTCTTGAGGTTCTTCAACGGTCCCTCGTAAGCCTTTATTGCAGGAGGAATAACGCATGTCCTCTCTTTAGGGTAATTGAAGGTTTTCATATCAGAGGCCATAATCCTTTTTCCATAGGCCACGAGTCCGTCAGTCTTACCAAAAGCCCATCCCATGAAATAGCTGTAAGGGGTGCCATCGCGTTTATGGTCTGTTCTGATGATGAGAGGGCTTTTCTTTGAAAAAACCAAGGAAGACAGGGCAGTAAAATGATCGTGAGAAAGGTTTGTATGAACAATATCAATATGTTCCTTCAACACATACGCCTTGATTCCTCGCATGTCAAAAAACCAGTCCTTTGGTGCAAAATACCGATTGAGCCTGAATCCTTCAAAGAACTTGAGTCCCCGCAGCTTCACTTCTTTCTCAACTGTTCGTTCAGGAAAATCGATGGGGGTTTTTCTGTAGGCAATGGTGACATCTACGCCTTCTGCGCCCAGCGTTTCACATAAGGATAACACCGGCTCTGCCGGACCCGTCCACTTCCAGTCGCTGAAAAGCTGTAACACTCTCATCCGGCGTAGAACCCCCGAATGCCCTCACACACGTATTGCACCTCTTCTTCAGCCAGAGATGGATACAGGGGGAGAGAGACAATCTCGCTTGCAACTGCTTCGGCTTTCGGGAAGGAGTCTTTTCCATACCCGAGAGACCGGTAAGCCCCTTGAAGATGGATTGGGGTAGGGTAATGGATCAGGGTAGTGATGCCTTTATGGGTAAGATACTTCATAAGTTCATCCCGCTTCTCTGCCCTCATGACAAACAGGTGGTAGACATGATAGCCCCAGGACTCCTCTTCGGGTAAAATTACCGGCACATCTTTTAATTCCCGTTTATACCACGAAGCAATCTCACGCCTTTTTTCATTCCACCCGTCGAGCTTTGTCAGTTTGTATTTGAGAATTGCTGCCTGCATTTCATCAAGTCTTGAGTTGTACCCTTCAATCACATGGACATGACGTCCTTGCTGACCATGATTTCGAAGCATGAGGGCATTTTCGTATATCGAATCTGAATTCGTAAGTAGCATCCCGCCATCACCATAGCAACCGAGGTTCTTTGTGGGATAGAAGCTGAAAGCAGAAACATCCCCGAAACTTCCTACCTTCTTTCCCTTATAGAGGCTCCCATGGGCCTGGCAGGCATCTTCCAGTACTCCTACGCCATGTTTTCTGCAAACACCAGCTATTTCATCTACACGAGAAGGATGACCGTAAAGATGAACAGGAATACAGAGTCTGATCCCTTTCTCCTTTCTGAGAATATCTTCAAGATTTTCTGGATCCATATTGTATGTCTTTGTTTCTATTTCGCAAAAGACAGGGGTGATTCCGTGGAGGGACAGCGACATGGCTGTGGCTATATACGTGTTTGGAGTCGTGACCACTTTATCCCCGCTTTTGAGCCCATAGGCAAGACCTGCAATCTTGATGGCGTCTGTTCCACTTCCAACACCAACAGCATATTTTGTCCCGATATAAGAAGCAAAGGCACTTTCAAGAGCTCTTACTTCTTTGCCGAGAATAAACTCTCCATCGGCGAATACCTTGTCAGTGATTTTAAGGAGCTCACTTTTTATCTCTTTATGATCCCTTGCTAAATCGAACATCTTGATCTGCATACTGCATGTCCTTCTTATATTAAAATTCTCTTGCTACCAGTACTTCTTTTTGTATTTCCTGTAAAAAACTATAGTATGCTTAATTCCTTCATCCAGGGACACTTTTGGAGCCCATTTCACTACCTTTTTTATACGCGTAACATCAGCATAGTAATCACCCGGCTCAACCTCTTTTCGTTCCTGGGTAAATTCGGTGTATGCCGCCTTCCCTGTTCCCACTATCTCGACAATCTTTTTTGCCAGATCTATAAAACTTACCGGCACACCAGTCCCTACATTAAAGACTTTCCCAAAGGCTTCATCTGCGGTTGCTGTCATGAGCATACATGTTACAAGGTCTTTTACATAAAGGAAATCCCGAAGGATTCGTCCATCACCAAAAACGGGAATTTCTTCGTTATCCATGGCTTTTCTGATGAACCAATTAAAAACCCCATACTCGTCATGCAACATTTGGTGACGAGGTCCATAGGTGTTTGTTATCCGCAAGCATGCCCCTTTGATCCCGAAGATATCATCATACACCAGGATCATTTTTTCTGCGGTCAGGTTGGTTACCGCATAGATTCCCTTTGGATTTGTAGGATGATCTTCATCGACAGGCAGTTTTACGCTCGCACCATATTCTCCTCGGGTACCTGCAAAAATAACCTTTGCATTTCTATTATTTTGTCTCAGAGCTTCAAGAAGAACAAGGGTACCAACACAGTTTATTTCAAGGTCCTGAAGGGGATTTCTCATGCTATCAACGTGGTTTACCTGACCGGCTAAGTGAAAGATGTAGTCTTTTCCCTTTACGAGGTGATTCATGGAGAGCTGGTTTCGAATATCAGAAATGTTGACTCTCACCTTGTCTTCAATCTCTTTAATATTGAAAAGGTTGCTGCCCTGTCTCGGGAGCATATTATCAATAATTGTCACATGGGCTCCCAATTTAACAAGCTCTATGGCAAGGTTGCTTCCGATAAATCCAAGTCCACCTGTTATGAGGACTTCTTTACCTTTAAAATTTTCCATTCCCCTCGTTTTCTCCCGTTCAGTTTATTAGTATACGCTTTTCGCAACATTCATTCCGAACTTCTAACTCCGAACGCCGAACTTTTATTTCTTTCCTTCATCTCTATTTCCCAGAGTTTTGCGTGTTTCATAAAAACATAGTACATCGTGGAGGCCACAATGATAAGTCCCGGGATTCCGTCCAGGAAGCCTCTCTTCAGGATGTAATCCCTGAAAAACCTATATATAGGTCTTGTGATCATATTGTAAAGATGGAAACGTCTGCCTGAGGAGCGAAGATCCTCTGCATATGCCTCAGAGTAACGATCAATGGTCCTGATCTGATGGGCAGTATCTGCATAGGGTGTATGCATATAATAATTTTTCAGGGTGCCTATTTTGCCGTTAATGGTAATCTTTGCATGGATTCCGCCTTCCCAAAGACCTTTTTCTTTTCTGTATAGACGAATCTCCCTGTCAGGATACCAGCCGCCATATCTTATCTCCCTTCCAAGATACATGTTTCTCCTGTTTACGATGAACCCATCATAGAGGGACTGTCCCTGAATTATGCTGGAAATTTCTTCTTTAATGTCATGGGTAAGCCACTCGTCTGCATCAATGAAGAGCACCCACTGGTTTGTACACTGATCTTGGGCATACTGGTATTTCTCCCTAAGGTCTTGGGTATCAAACTGCAATAACCTTTCAGTATACCGTTGAATGATCCCCTGAGCACCGTCGGTGCTGTGGGAGTCTACGATAATTACTTCATCTGTCCAGCCAGAAACAGTCTTCAATGCTCGTTCTATGGTCGCCCCGTTGTTGAAGGTGATCATGTAGACAGATAAAGGCAATTTTGAGTTTTGAGTTTTGAGTTTTGAGTTGAAATACTCCGAACTCCGAACTTTGAACTTTGAACTCTTATTGCCTTGTCCTTCCCCCATCACCCTTTTACTCTAATTCCTTAATTGTTTTAATCAGATCCCTGGTAGAATGGTCTTTCGGGTCGCCCACAATGGCAACACGACCTCCATATGCGCGCACAATCTCGCCCTCGGGAACACTTTCTTCTGTGTAGTCAGTGCCTTTTGCGTGAATGTGGGGTTGGAGCGTGCGCAACAGGTTCTCCACGTTCGATTCACTGAAGAGGACTACATAGTCAACACCTTCAAGGGCGGCGATGATTTCGGCCCGTTCAGATGCGGGCGTAACTACGCGTTTTCGCTTGCCCAAACCTGTCACCGATAAATCGTCATTGACCGCTACAATGAGTACATCGCCTAACGCCTTTGCTCCCTGCAGGTAGCGCACATGACCTACATGAAGAAGATCGAAGCAGCCATTACCAAAGACAATCTGCTTGCCCTGCTTCTTTTCTCTTTCTATAATACTCTTAAGCTCATCGAGCCCGTTTACTACTTGTCCCATAGGTATCCATGGCCATCTTCAATTCTTCTTGTGTTAATGTGGCAGTTCCACGCTTCATTACTACAACGCCAGCCGCATAATTTGCTACTCGTGTAGCGGTAAGGAAATCTGCACCGCTTGCAAGCGCCAGCGTAACTGCTGCGCAGGCCGTATCTCCTGCACCCGTCACATCTGCTACATCATCCTTACCTGAAATAGGTATATGATTGACCGTGCCGTCTTTCATAAAGAGACTCATCCCCTTATTACCCCTGGTGATGAGTAAGGCAGTTACATTCATGATCTTTAAGATTTTTCTCCCGACCTCTTCAATGTCATGATCAAAATCCATACTGCAAAGCTGATAGGCCTCAGATTCATTGGGCGTTATTAGGGTAAAACCCTTAAATTCCTTGAGCCTGTAACGGGCATCACCAACAACGGTTGTCTTTTTTGCCGCATTTCGCATGTAGTCGATAACACTCCCATCGATGGCACCATGCCCATAATCAGAGACAATAAAAGCATCCATGGATGGACCTACTTCTTGCAGCTTCTTAAGAAGAAGGTTTCTCATCGATTTTGTGGGGGGCTCAGTATTATCCCGGTCTATCCTGATAACCTGCTGTTTTGATGTATTAGTATCACCTGCAAGGATACGTGTTTTGGTAATCGTCTCTCCATCATGGCGAAGGAGACCATCCATCTTGATCTTATCAAAGCGGGAAAAGAAATCCACAAGTCGGTCTCCTGCCCCATCGCTTCCGATAAAACCCAATGGGAATACATGGGCGCCCAGGGAAAGAAGGTTGTTAATTGTGTTTCCCGCGCTACCGGGATATACCCTTTCTTCTTCGTGCTTAACTACCACGACCGGCGCCTCCCGTGAGAGCCGATATGGCCTTCCAAAGATATAGATATCCGCAATGATATCACCAACAACGCATATTTTCTTCCCTTTGAAACGCTCAATGAGTTTTGTTCGGTCTGGCTTCAAGGATTTCCTCCAGTTTTTGGAACACTTCATCCGGTGTAATACTCGTGAGACACACATGGTTCTTGTCACATCTTTTTTTATTGCATGGCTTGCATGTCACATCCTTTGAAAACACATGCGTACAGGGGCTTGGGTAGCAAGTATACTGCTCGTCCATGGGCCCAAGAAGAACAATTGTAGGGACTGAGAGAGCTGCAGAGATATGGCGGGGTCCCGTATCATTACTCACGACAGCTGCCGCCCTGGAGAGGCATACCTTAAGTTCCATGATATCCATGGATTTTATAACAACCCGATCTTTCTGTTCCACACCCTGGTAAATTTTTTGTGCAAGTTCTTCTTCACCGAAACCAGGAAGAAGATAAACATTTATGTTGAGTTCTTCTACAATCATGTTTGCGAGCTCAGAGAAATATAAGTCAGGCCAGCGCTTCGAGGGTCCATACTGGGCTCCAGTGATAAATACTACATATGGACTGCTCAAGTCCATATACTTCTCATCGTACTTTTCATCCTCTTCAGCGGTGACTTTGAGAAAAGGTGTTTTTAAGACCCTTGTACCGCCCATAGCGTCGATAATTTTGAGATAGTGTTCAACAGTCGGCTCAGGTCTTATTTTCTCCTCTACCCTTGAGGTAATCATAAAACCTCTTTGGTTGCGTGCATATCCTATCCTTCGAACAACATTACCGGCAAAAAATAAAAGGGCAGATCGAAATGAATGGGGCAAGACAATGCCATTCTTGAAGTTGAGGGTCCTGACAAAACTTACTGTATCGAGAAAGGGGACCAACCCCTTATTATCGTATGGGATAAAACGGTCAAAGAAATCATTCCCGCTATAGAGCTGTAATGCCTTGTTTTTTCCGATAGCCCATAGCTCCTCCTTAATATGGGCTCTGAGGGAATGCAGGAATGGCGTTGCCATTACCATATCCCCGAGCCAGTTAGGCAGATAGACTATCGTCCTGCCAGTCACTTCTTACACCCATAAATCGGTTATATTTAACTGTATAGTGGACTATACCACTGTCTGACATTTCCTTGTCAAGTGCCTTCAATCTCTCGGCAAACTTGGTTTTATTGCGTTGCCAGGCAGTTTTGTCCGTATCCTCTACCTCTCTCAAAAGGCCGGCATATCTTCCTTTACCATCAATATCAGCGTACCCATTTATGAAAAGACAAAACAGGGTTTTTAGTTTATCGATAAGGAGGTCCTCATCAGGACCAAGGTGCATGCATGTCTCATCGGTGAAGTTGTCAAGGCGACCCATCTTTTCAAAATCTATAGCTCCCAGATCCTTTGCGATGGCATAAGCTCTGGTGCCAATAAATGGGAAAAACAGAGACCAGCGAAATCTCCCGGGCTTTATCTTTGCAAGGAGCTTTACCGTTCCCATAATGTCGATTTTTTTTTCATCGGGCAACCCTATCATGACAAAGGCAGACGTATGGAGTCCATAGTGATCTGCAATTTCAAAGGCCTTTTCAATGTGTCTGTTTGACATGAAGCGCTGCAAAACCGTTCTCCGTATCCTTTCGCTACCGCTTTCGAGCCCAAATTTGACAATCCTGCATCCGGCTTCTCTTATATTTTTTGCTGTCTCGCTATCAAATATCCGTGCATGGGCATTACAGACAAACCCAATATTGGTGATCTCTTTGTATCTTTTTGAGAATTCCTTTAACCATTCTTTGTCAAAAGTGAATATATCATCATCGAAGATAAACATTTTGATTCCAGTGTAATGTGAGAGCAGGTATTCAATCTCATGGATAATTTCATCGACAGTATGTCTCCGGAGGTAATCTTTCGGCAAATGTCCCTGTTTTTTGTAAAGATCAATGATCTTATGATTCAGACAATATGTGCACCTGAAAGGACACCCCCTTGATGCCTGTAAGCCTACCCACCCATCCTTCGCATCAATCATCTGCTGGAAATCAAAGAGATGATAATCCTTGAAGGGTAGCTTCGTTACATCCACATAGGGGCGTAGAGGTTCCATAATCATGTGGCCATTTTCTTTATAAGCTAAATTGCAGATGCCTTTTGGGTTACCCTTCGCTGCCAGCTCAAGAAAGGCCTCTTCTCCTTCACCGATACAAAGGTAATCAACGCACGATTCGGCCAGGGTTCCTTCAGGATCCATGGTTGGATGGATGCCTCCGAAGATGATTGGTACATCAAGATAACCTTTGATATCTCTGGCAATCTCAATTGAATACTTGTACTGGTTCGTGAGAACAGAAAAACCTATAAGATCAGGGTTTATACGAAGCACATCAGTTCTAATCCTCTCAAGGTCCAGAGGATAGCCAATTTGATCATTTACATTCAAAAGATAGGTTTCCATTCCATTCGCCTTGAGAAGGCCGGATATGTATGCAAGGCCATAGTTGAATCCTATCTGTGCATTGAGGTTTGGATAAATAAAAAGTACGCGCATTCAGTTTCCTTTGACTTTTTTATGCATTCCAAGGACTTCCCTGAAGACCTCGTCAACTGTTATCTCCATGAGACATTTTCGTTCCTGGCAGTCCTTGTTCTTGCACGGGCTACACGGCAAATCCTTCCTGATGATCTTGTGGATCGGCCCATAGGGTCCATTGACTTTGTGGTCTGTTGGGCCAAAAATGGCAAGCACCGGTGTACCTGCAAGGGCAGCAAGGTGCATCATCCCTGTATCCCCACCAATATACATGTCAACACGACGGAGGAGGGCAAGGAGTTGGGGAACATCTGTGGGACATGACAAAAAGGCCTCTTCTCCAGCGATTTCTCTGAGACGCCTTGCATCTCCTTTTTCCCCGGGGCCCCAAAGGATGATGACTTTTCCGATATTTTCACTGGCAATACGCCGGATAAGCTCTCCGTAACGCTCTATATTCCACCTCTTGAACACACTCCCTTTGCTGGAAAATGGATTTATTGCAAAGACAGGGGGCACTATCCCCTCACGGAAAAAGAATTTATCAATATATGACTCGGCATCAGGCAGTGCTTCCAGTTCTATCGCTGGAACTGTGCTATCTATACCCAGGTGACGGGGGATCAACATGTTACGTTCCACCTTGTGGATCCTTTTGTTCTCGCTTTCGACACGCTCATGGTAAAAAAGATGGCTCTTTTCCTTTGCAAGGCTTTTTCCAAAGCCAATCGTTCTTTTTCCCTTAACCAACTTAGAAAAAAGAGCGCTCTTAATAATACCGTGAAAGTCGAGGATGAGGTCATATTCTCCGCTCCTCAGCTTTTTTAGAAAATCCTTCATTTCTTTCGTTGCCCTGGTAAGGTTTCCAATTTTCATGGAGCTTTGGATTGAACCCCTTGGAAAGCGGATAACCTCGTCGATGAATCCCTGATGGGCAAGAAGCTCTCCCACAGTACCTTCCACAAGCCAGGTAAGATGTGCGTGGGGATAATGCTCTTTGAGGGCTTTCACGGCAGGAATGGTCATAAGCACGTCACCAAAGGAGCTCAAGCGTATGGCCAGGATGCTATCTGGGTTTGACATCTTTCAGGATTTCGAAAAGGCTTGGTGGAATTACAACGGTCTTTTTGTCGCTATTCGTACAGATGTGCTTTGTCTTGCCTTCGACTATCAAGGCGCCATCTCTGAATACTTCATAATGAAATGCAAGCCCTCTTGACTTCAGTTCAGTAATACTTGTCCGGACTGTAAGAAGATCGTCATAGGCAGCAGTATTGTAGTATTTCGCCTCAAGGTGTACAACGACGAGGTGGAAGCCTGTCTCTTCAAATTTCCTGTAGGGAAATCCCTTGGAGCGCATGTATTCTGCCCTTCCCACCTCAAAATATATGGGGTACGTTCCATAGTAGACCACACCCATGGTGTCTGTATCAGCATATCTGACCCGGATAGGCGTTTCGACGTAATCCAATTTCCTGTGGCTTCCCCGGCCAATTGACTGATCCACCTCAGAGGGCCCTCATATATTCAGGCCTCAGGAGGGCTGGATCTTTTTTGTCCAGTACATACTGAATCGCCTTGAGTGTTTTCTCTTTTTCTTCCGGCAGCCACGCCTTCACGGGGAGATAATTGGATGCGTGGTTGGAGGCAAAAAACGTGTGGGTAACATTCGTGTTCTTTATCATTATATAAAGTTCTTCAAGCAACTGGTAAGGGGTTGGAACCTGAAAGGTTCCTTCTTTTACTTCTGCCGCAAGAGTTGTCCCCGGCACAACAATGACACTCAATGCCCCTGCATAATCAGGGTCAATGCGGCTCAAGAATTTACCGGTCTCTTCAGCGTGAATTGTGCTCCTCTCTGCTCCGCCCAGTCCGAGAAGGACCGTCACAGAGAGAATGATTCCGGCATCCTTGACCCGTTTTGAAGCCTCAGCAGTTTTATCCAATTTTGTTCCTTTATTCACCCTGTCAAGGGTTACCTGGTCTCCCGACTCCACGCCAAGGTAAATGATACCAATCCCAAGCCTCTTGAGCTCTTTTAATTCTTCGACAGACTTTTTCAGGATGGATTTCGTGTTGCCATATATTCCAATACGCTCGATTTTGGGAAATGAGTCCCTGATCAATTGAACAATGGGAACTAGCATCTTTTGTGGTATGATCAAGGCATCACCATCTGCTATAAAGACCTTTCTTACATATCGGGCATAGGCCTTTGCTTCCTCAATATCTTCCTTTACCTCTTCGAAGCTTCTTACCCTGAATTTCTTTTCCTTAAATGAACCACAGAAAGTGCATTTATTGTGGGAACACCCGATGGTGACTTGCAGAATGAGGCTATCCGCCTCACTTGGTGGTCTATAGATCGATCCTTCATACCTCATTTTTCAATACGGTATAACCTTTCTCCTTCCCTCAGAAAGCCATGTTTCTTCCTGACGACTTCCTCAAGATATTCATCATCCTTTTGCAGCTTCTCAATTTCGTTCTTGAGAAGAGTGTTCTCTTTGCCGAGAGCACTTATGGAGGTATTTGCCACTTTAATTCCACGCTTAACCTTGAAGTAACTGATAAGTCCTCCATCAGAGAAAATGAAGTGGAAAAAAAGGATAGCAAAAACTATGATTAGTCCATACTTACGGATTTTTTCTTCAAGCATTGCTGTATGGTAACATATTACTGGCTGCAAGACAACATGTCAATAAAAGTAAAGCATTGCGGGCACGAGGCAAGAGACTATAGGCGGTGGGCAAGGACTAAGGACTGTTTAAGAAAACCGCACAGAATTACTCATAGGTCTGGTGTGCTGTAACACGAAAACTACATTCTACGGATGATCGGCCAGATGCGTGGTTTGTTGCCGGGATGGCAGTCAATTTTATCTTATAAATCCCGGGGACTGAATAGGTTCTCCAAAAACCCATTCCCCATTGATACAAAGGCTCCTGTGGCCCAAATGTCACGGTCTCAACAACAAGGGGGCGAGAAAATTCTGGTCCCTGTAATGTCACCTTGAATTTAACGAAATCGCTCTTGTTCAGTATTTCAAAATAAGCAACGTGTGCAACTCTTGCCCCGGTTGAGACCCACGGAAAAATTGTTTTCATTGTGTCCGTTGTGCTTGATGTGACATGGCACGTCAGCACCTTCATTTTAGGCTTAGCCGGTTTCGATGGTTTTTCTAACCCATAGGCTGAATCTACCGATAGATCATTTGCCTCTGAGACAAGGCCAGCGAAGAATTCGAAGGGCTCTTCGTCTTGACTAGAGCTATCAAACAATTCATCCGTTGAGGCAGACAACAAATGGTCGTTAAAATTGACAAATCGTACGGGCTGATCCTGAACAATTTCTGCTGAAACCAATGAAGGAAAAACCAACAAACTCAACAACGCATAAAATATTAATAAATTTTTTTTTGTCACGGCTATTTTCCTTTTCTGAAATTTTTAAAAACATTCCATGTAGTGCACATTCGATGCCTTCAAAAAAGTATCATGATTTTAATATATTATGATTGTTTACACAATGAATAAACAACGATTATTGTAGGAGGCTCAACAGTTTCTGTTGAAAAGGCTCGGTATTATAGGATTAGTTGCCTTCTCAAATCTTACCTGCTGTTGCCATGTAGATGATAGTCTCGTCAATACCATCAAGGCCTACAATCTCATTCATATCATCATCAAAAAAGGCGCCTATAGCACAAGCACCAAGGCCAAGCGCTTCGGCGGCCAGATAAAGGTTCTGGCAGATGTGTCCGGCATCGAGATATATATAACGGTAGGCCCTCTGACGGTATTTCCATTTGCTCCGCGCAAGGACTGCTGACCAGATGAAGGTCACCTGCGCCGTTGCAACGATTCCTTGGCCAAGGGCCGCCTCAGCAAGGAATCTTGAAAATTTTCCCTTCTTAAGGAATTCCAGGTCAAATTTCCTGGGCCTGAAATGGTAAACACCTTCTTCAAGTCCTTCAACAAGCCTAATATTCAAATATGTTTCTATTGGAAAAAGTCCACCAGCGGAAGGGGCAGTTCTAAACAGTGTTTCACCGTGCTTTTCTGTGATTCCCTGGGTTGCCCACAAAAGCGCAGAGAGGTCACCAAGGGTGAGGGGTTCGCCGCTCCTATAGACTCTCCTTGATCTGCGTTTGTGCATAGTTTTCCAGATATCTGGGTCACCTGCAAATCCAGGTTGTGGAAGGGGGATCACGGCAAGGGGATTGTCATAATCCTTGAATGAATCAGGGAAGGTTTTCCAGTCAAGGGAATATCCACCAATACATTCAGGGGTATACTTGGTCTCTTCCTGGAATCTATTTCCTACACCTGGCTTCATAAAGTCGGGCTGTTTCTTGTTTTGACCCATGGAGAACCCCCTCATAACATCCACTCATTTGCTCTTTATGCTGTGATTGAATATGGGTACCTGCAGCTGCCCTGTCAATGGGTCAAAATAGGTGATAGGCAATAGGCTATGGGCAATAGGAAAACCTGACAAAAGGGAAAGCTTATAGCAGTGAATTTGTTTTACCTGTAGCCTATCGCCCAGATTTAAAATTAATTTTGTTTCCTAACGCTTTTTGTTATGATAAAAGTATAGTAAGGGGTGTTCAACTGAAAAAGAAAAATGAAATAGACAAATTAATCGCAACCCTCCAGAGCGAGGATTGGGAAACCCGACTTCAGGCAGCAGAAAATCTTGGAAAGTCAAAGGATAAAAAGGCAATCGAGCCCCTGATTAAGGCCCTCAAAGATAATGATGAATACGTTCGGGAAGGTGCGGCGTGGTCTCTTGGGGAAATCAAAGATAAGCGGGCAATACCAGCGCTCATTCAAGCCTTGAATGATCAGGATCAGTATGTCAAGGAAGGTGCGGCAATTGCTTTAGGCAAATTGAAAGATAAACAGGCAGTGGAGCCGCTCTTCCAACTTCTTAGAAGTGACTCTGAGTCAATGCGAAGAACTGCTGAGACCGCACTGGGTACCTTGGGTGAGTGTGCGACTGAGCCCCTTCTCACCATGTTGCACGATCCGGATTGGGATGTTCGGTGGCGTGCCACCCACATCCTTGGCGAGATAAAGGATCTTCGAGCAGTAGAAGCACTCATTGAGTCATTAACAGACGAGAATAAATACGTGATCGAAGGCGCCATAACAGCTCTCGGGGAGATTAAAGACAAACGTGCAGTAGGGCCATTAACAGAAACCTTGAAGGATGGCAACAAATATGTCAGGGAAGAAGCGACAAATGCGCTTGGCGAGATAAAGGATGAACGTGCTATACATGCCCTTGTTGAAGTACTGTCAGATAAAGACTGGGGTGTGAGGTGGGGCGCAGCGAACGCCCTTGGCGAAATTCGGCACAAGGGAGCAATTGAACCACTTATCCACGCCTTCTCTGACGAGGTTCGGTATGTTCGCGAAAGCGCTGCCGCAGCCCTTGTGAGAATAGGCAAGGGAGCTGGCGAGCATCTTATCCAGGCGCTTGAAAGCCCTGACCCGAATGTCCGGCGATGGTCGGCCTGGACTCTCGGGAAATTGAAATACGAAAAAGCTGCCGAGCATCTTGCCCTGGCTTTGCAGGATGAGGACGGTGGCGTTCAATTCGCAGCAGAGGTAGCCCTCGCAGAACTCGAAGGCTGACGTACTCGAAAGTTGTTTTGCAATAACAGGCTCTTATCGTTGGTCTGTTTTCATGTCGTAAGGATAACACTCAGTGACAGGAAAAAGTAAGGCTGTGGCTCCCAGAAAGGCTATGACTCTTATAATGCTGAGAGATCAGGGCTTCACCGGATTCGAGGTTTTTCTCCTCAAGCGCCATGCACAGAACATTTTCATGGGTGGAAACTTTGTTTACCCTGGCGGAAAGCTTGACAAAGAGGATGCCGCTGAAGAGATTCTTGCCCAATCGCGAGGTATCTCTAAAGACCAGGCTCAGCAGATCCTTGGGGGGAAAAATCCTGAGGATGTAAGCGTTGCCTATTGGATAGCCGGCATTAGGGAGCTTTTTGAGGAAGCCGGTATTCTTCTTGCCTATACAAAAAATGATCAACTTCTTTCAATTGATGACGACGATATGAGGCAGCGATTTGCCTTTCATCGGCGCACCCTTCAGAAAGGTGAACAAACTTTCCTTCAGATAATAAAAGAAGAGGATTTAACGCTCGCCCTCGATCAGTGTTTTTACTATGCCCATTGGATCACCCCTGAGGCAAGAAATTTCAGGTTTGATACCCGTTTTTTCATTGCCCGAACCATACCGAGCCAGGAAGCAAGTCCTGATGCAAAAGAAACAACAGAAGGTATATGGTTGACACCAGCCGAGGCGCTCCAAAAGAACCTTGAGGGCACTGTGGCATTGAGTCCCCCAACGCTTAAAACACTCGAGGACCTGACAAGGTTTCATTCAATAGACGATGTTCTCTCGGCGTTGCCAGGACTAGAGAAACCTACCATTCTCCCCATTCTCCTGAATCCCTTGGCTGATGAAGCCCTCATCTTTCCCTGGGACCCTGAATACGAAGACTTCCAAAGCGGCACATTAATGCAGCCCGAAGAACATGGATCACCGTCCGGTCCTACTGACAATACAACCCGTCTTGTCCTGAAAGATGGTCGCTGGCTGCCGTTTGTAAAAACCAGTGGTTAGAAATATACCGTATTTCGCATTTCCTATGTCGTATATCGAAAAAACAAGGATTGAATTACTATATGCGACCCATAAACAATGATTTACAGTCTTTTCATTGACGATATGCGATATACGAACAACGCTATGCGTTCCCTTTAACAACATCATGAAGTTCGTCAAAATCATCGTCTTCTTCGTAATCCTGGCATTTATTGCCGGTATCGGTTTCTTCATGGTCTATCCTGACGTCTCCAAACTCAAAAAAGAGAACCCCAAAAAGACGTCTTTCATGGAATATCGCGAGGAAGAGTGGAGGAAAAAAGGAAAGAGGGTAAGGCTCCAGAAAAAGTGGGTTCCGTTATCCCACATCTCTCCATATCTTATGAAAGCAATAATCATCGCAGAAGATGATAAGTTCTGGTCTCACAAGGGCTTTGATCTCGATGCCATTCAAAAGGCCTTGGAAAAGGATCTTGAAAAGGGTAAGTTCAAGTTCGGGGGGAGCACCATTAGCCAGCAATTGGTGAAAAATCTCTACCTCACGCCCTCCAAAAATCCTTTAAGAAAGGCAAAAGAGGCCATCATTACCTGGCGCTTGGAAAAGGCCATCCACAAACGAAGGATTCTTGAGCTCTATCTAAATGTGGTGGAATGGGGGGAAGGCATTTTTGGCATTGAGGTTGCTGCACAACATTATTATAGCAAATCCGCAAGCGCCCTCAGCCCTCAGGAGGCTGCCCGGCTCGCAGCCGTGCTACCTAACCCAAGAAGGTACCGCCCTACCGGGCCTTCAAAGTATGTGGAGAAGCGGGCAACGATAATCTACGATATTATGGTGAAAAGAGGGATTGTTGTGCCGGAATACGAGGATGTGATAAAGGAGTCAGTCACGCTCGACATCAATTTGCCGTTCGATCAAAGTCAATAAACCCTATTTTTCTATGAGGATAAATATCTGTGTCGGGTATTCCCCGCAAACGCGCTCGTTCGCTCCAGCGGCGGCCTTCGCTCGCATTCGGCGCTAGAACTTTTGCTTACGCAAAAGACCAAGCTTCCTCGCCTCACAACGGTTTACTTAGGAAAACCCGACACCATGTTTTAATGACCTATCTGGGATAAAATCTACCCCTAAAAAAATTCTGCCCCACAGGGGTCAACCTGTGGGGCAAGAGGATTCCTCATATCAAGCATTAATCAAAGTCAACCCAAAACGAGTGATTGTTACCGTCGGAATCAATAGTGATTGGGGGGATAGTGTCAGCTGGGGAAACGTCATCGTAGTTGGCTATTAGAACATTGTCCTTATACACTTTAACATACGTACCAGAAGCATTGACGGTGATAGTAAATTGCTGACTAAACCCGGTAGTGACATCCACCCAAGGACCGGGCGGGGTGATGGTACCGGTGTGGTCACCATCATCTGTGTTCTTGACCTGAATGACATAACCAGCGGGGCATGCAGTAGCTTCATTGAACGGCAGGCTTCTTGCGGTTACAGTCTTGGCATTGAGTCTTTTTACACCGTACAGGGCATAACCTGTGTAAACCCCGGCAGGAACGGCAGGTTCTTTCTCTACTTGCCCACCAAAACCTTTGAATTTTATCTTATCTGTGCTACCCCTGTTGATCGTCATCTCCCCTGGGGCCAAGATGGTGGTAGTATATATATCAGGCGCGGCAGGATTATAGTCATCCATTAGCTTCATGCTGAACCAACCCGCAAATCCGTTTGCAGTACCAGCTGACTTTTGGAAAACAGCCGCACCAGCCCTGGTCGCAGTTCTTACCCTCTCATACAATTGCACAAAAAACTGATTATCGAAAAAAGGGCCGTCTACCACACAACCATATAACGTGATTGAATCACTGTCATTTCTTCCTGCATTTTCTGACCCAGGGCCACCGGCAAACTCCATGCCCTTAAAGCTACCGGTAAACTTTAGCCACGTGCCGTTCAGTCCACTGGTTACCTCCGCCTGGACCGTATAAACACCTACCGCCAAAAAGAGAACTATAAAAACACCGATACACATTGTAGCCTTTTTCATGTTAACCTCCTTTCTTAATGTCTCTCACTTCCTTACACTTTTTTGTAACGTTCGTTTTGCTCAATCTTATTAATATACTTTTATAGCAATGGTCAGACCGTGTCAACCAGTATCTTTGGCCAGAAAGTCCCGATTGAAGCCATTGCCGTGGAATTGTTCTGAGATTCATACTTTCAAACCAGTACCAAAAGCAATTCCTGGAACGAACCTTGGGGTAAAATGGACGCTATATAGCTTCCATTTCCTTCCATTTTCTCACCTTTATCATTATCAATGTTTTCTATAAACAAAGAGGGTGCGGGCTTTTACGCTATCGGGCAGAGCGTAGGGGATTATCTCTTCAAGAATAAAACCATCAACATTTTCATGCTCTTGGGTCTTGCCCTTAAGCAGATAAGCGTGACCACCTTTCCTGATGTGTCTACCCCCCTTTGCCAAGATGTCCGTGATACTTCCGAATGCCTTAACCACAAGGCTCTGAACATTGATCGGTTCAAGGGACTCAATGCGGTCATGGATGGGGGAAAAATTGTCAAGCTTTAGGGTCCGCTGGATGTGCCTTTGGAACTGAATCTTTTTAAGGGTCTTATCGATTGAAAACATCTTCGTCTCTTTATTAAGGATTTTAAGGGGAATTGCGAGGATGCCTGAACCGGAACCCATATCAAGGATTGATTCACTTTCTTTCACATAGCCGTACAAAAAAAATGCGTCGTAGAGGAGCTCCAGGGCGATGGACTTTACATCCTTGAACCCCACAAGATTAATTTTTTCATTCCACTTTGTGAGTTCGGTTACAAAAAGGCAAAGGTCCTTGAGGGCAACCCCGCTGAAAGGGATACCAAATGATACCAAACCATGTTCTACGATCATTTCCAATGTCATCTGATAAAACATAGCATAAATTTTTTCTTTCTGTTATAATTCAGCAATGTCGCGCCTCATTGTAATAATAGTGTCATGCCTGCTCATTTTTTCCTGCGCCTCTAAGCCAGTTAAAAAATCAGAAAACCCTGGAGACTTATACGTTGAAGGGGTCAACCTAATGAAGGCAAAAAAATACGATAAAGCAATCAGTAAGTTCTCTGAGGTGAGGGAAAATTTCCCCTTTGACCCAATGGCACTCATTGCGACGGTTAAGCTTGGTGACACTTATTTCGACAGAAAAGACTATGGCAATGCCTTGAGTATTTATGAAGATTTTTTCAAGGCCCACCCGGAAGACGAGAATATTCCCTACGTGCTCTTGCGAATTGGTGAGTGCTATGAAAAGCTTGCCCTTTCAATGGACAGAGATCAGGCCTACACCCTGAAGGCTATCGAACGGTACACCTACCTCGCCAATCGTTATCCATCAAGCAGTTATGTAGCCACTGCTGAAGCGAGTTTAAAGAGACTAAACCAGAAGCTTGCTGACCGTGAACTCTATGTAGGCGAGTTTTATTACAAGACAAGCCAGTATAACGCCGCCATAAATCGCCTCGAATATCTCTTGAAAAAATACCCGAGCGCTAATGGTTTAGATAAGGCCCTTCATTACATAGCCATGTCGTATAAGGCGCTTGGAGATCCTGTCAAAAGCGATGAATACATTGAGAAACTCCGGAATGAATATCCGAAAAGTACGGTGAACAAACCTTCAAATATCAAGGGGGGGCGACAAACCCTAAAATCTCAAAAAATTGATCAGCCTACGGTAAATCGAAACTCATCAAACAGAAGGGAAATTGACTTAAGACCACAAATTGTTAAAGCTTCCACCGAGGGAGAGGCTATCGGAGCTACACCCGACAAGAAACATGGAAAACAAACTGACAAGGATAAGGGTGGGCTCGGCTTCATCGATAAGAGTAAGCCTATCGACATTGTCTCCGACACCATGGAGGGCTTCGATAAGGAAAAAATGGTCATATTTAAAGGGAGCGTTATAGCCAAACAGGATGACCTCTACATATTCACCGATATGATTGAGACATACATGAACCAAGAATCTAATGAGATATCAAAAGCCTATGCCAAGGGCAATGTAAAGATTGTACAGCAAGATAGAACCGCAACTGCCCAAGAGGCTTTCTTTGACAACATAAAAAGGGAAATTGTTCTCAAGGGAGATGTTGTAGTCTTCCAGGGCCAGGACAAAATCACGGGGAACGTGATCACCTATTACATCAACGAGGACAAGGTTGTCGTTGAGGGAGAACCAGAAAAGAGGGCACGGGCCGTCTTAACGCCACGCAGCAAAACCAGTGAGAAGTGAAAAGTTAGAAGCGAAAAGTAGCTGCTGCCTTACAACGCTTTTCACTGCTTCAAGAACGGAATCTCTTCGCCCTTCACATAAACAAGCGCCTGGCATGCAGCTATAAGTTCCGCACCTTCCTGAACCGTAATGTAGTATGATGCTGTTCTTCGTGTCCTGTTGATCTCCCGTGACTCAGCAGTAAGGGTGCTGTTCTTTTTCGGCGCCTTCATGTAAGTAATGTTCATATTCAGGGCTACCGCAACATTGTCGTGGCTGTTGGAGGATATCTCAAAGGCCTCGTCAATCAGTGAAAATATTGCTCCGCCATGGGCAGCGCCATAAATATTCTCCATGGAGTCAGTGAATTCCATCTCGCAGAGGGCATAGCCATCGTCAATATTTTTCAATCGAATATTAAGAAGCCTGGCGAGGGGTTCTTCTTGAACCTTTTTGAAGTAAATCGCCTTCTTGCTCTCTTCCATATCAGGCGATGACTTTCTTCAGCAGGCTCTCTACATTTGCCTTAGGCTGGGCGCCAACGAGCCTGTCTACCACTTCCCCCTTGTTGAAGAGAATGAGGGTTGGAATACCCCTCACGCCATATTTTGCCGGGGTTGCCTGATTCTCGTCTACGTTCAGCTTCAAAATCTTTACCTTGCCTGCATACTCGCCCGCTATGGCATCGATCACGGGCCCCATAACCTGACATGGTCCGCACCAGGTGGCCCAGAAATCTACTACCACGGGCGTGGTTGACTCTAAAACTTCCTTTGTAAAATCACCATCCGTTACTGCTGCTGCACTACTCATAACAACCTCCTTCATGATTACAGAACTTTCGCCTATCAGCTTACAGCGAATACATTACAAATTCAACCGTTCGAATGGAAACTCCATTCACAAAGCCCTATTTTCAGGAAAATCGTGGATTTTTTGCCGGCCCTCCACACGAAGACCCTGCGGTTCCAAGGCTCGAGCGCTCAAGCTTTTCTATCTCATCACTCTTGCATTCCGGACAATCCGGGGGTTCTTCCTGACCGGGAACGGCGGAAAACTCAAATCCGCACTTCCTGCATATATATTTTTCCTTTTCCATTGCCACACCTCCTTGCCGTGATGCTTGTTATTTAATAAGGATTTCTTACCCTGATGTCAACCGTGCATGGGTCAATAATACTTCTTGACAAGCCTTTTATTTTAGGTATACATTTGTATACCATGAAGGACCTCACAGAGATGCAGGGCAGGATCCTTGAATTTCTCAAGACTTACACAGGAAACCATGGGTACCCCCCTACGGTGAGGGAAATAGGGGATCAGTTCAAGATTTTCTGGCCTGCGGCGAGGAAACACCTCCAATCACTTGAGCGCAAGGGGTTTGTCAGGATCAACCCTGCGCGGTCAAGGGGTATAGAGATTGTGGGCTTCCAGTTTTCGGGAGAGCGATCAATTCCTGTGGTGGGGAGGATCAGGGCTGGCGAACCCACAGTAGCCATAGAGGAGATCGATTCCCATATCCGCGTCGACCCATCCCTCTTCCCTGCAGAAGATACGTTCTCCCTGAGGGTGGTGGGAGACAGCATGAGGGATGCGGGCATCCTCAGTGGAGACTTTGTGATTGTGAAACCCCAGAGCACCGTTGGGCATAGTGAGATTGGCGTTATTCTCATTGGCGATGAAGCCACAGTCAAGAGGGTCCTCTTCAAAGATGAACTGGTGGTGTTGAAACCTGAGAACAAAGACATGGAGCCCGTGACGTATAGGCCGGATGAGGTTACCATAATAGGGAAAGTCATAGGACTTTTAAGAAACCGCATATGATGCACATCGGGGAAAAAGTCAGTGTTCTTGCATCCTTTACCGCCGGCATACGGCCTATCAAATTCAAATGGTCGGGAAGGCTCATAACAGTACAAGAGGTTACCTACACGTGGCGGTCAAGAGAAGGCCAGGCAAGTGTTCATCATTTTTCTGTGACTGATGGAATCTCTCTCTACGAATTGAGCTTCCATACACAATCCCTGGTATGGAGGCTTGAAAACCTCGAGGCCTGAAGAGTGTTATGCCAAAGATTATCATGTGCATCGATATGGATGCCTTTTTTGCTTCCGTGGAACAACAATCAAATCCCCATCTCAGGGGAAAGCCGATTGCGGTCATCGGGTCGGGCGGAAGAACAGTGATCACTACATCGTCCTACGAGGCAAGGCAATTCGGCGTCAAAACAGGGATGAACATCTACGAGGCAAAAAAGCTCTGTCCCCGCCTGATCTTCGTAGTGGCCAATAATGCCAAGTATACCCATATCTGCACAGAATTGGGAAAAATATACACCAGATTCACACCCCATGTTGAAATCTATTCAGTGGATGAGGCATTCCTTGATGTTACGGGCACCCATCGCCTCTTCGGCGGTGTTGAAGTGATGGGGAAAACCCTGAAAGGCCTCATCAGGGAGCGTTTTGGCATTAACTGCACCATAGGTGCCGGTCCTAATATCCTTATCGCCAAGCTTGCAAGCGATCTTGCAAAGCCTGACGGACTCATGTGGGTCACGCCTGACGGGGTAGCAGCCCTCCTGGAGGATTTACCGGTCAAAAAACTTTGGGGAATAGGCTACCACACAGAGAAGAACCTTGAAGCCATGGGTATAACCACATGCGGGAAGCTCGGAAGGGCGCCGGTGAGCATCCTGCGAAGAAGGTTCGGCTTCATAGGGGAGATTTTAAAGACCATGGGCATGGGCATATGCGAGCGGCCCGTGGTCATGCACGAAGAGGAACCAAAATCCATAGGCCACGGCATGACCCTTCCCAGGGACATCTATGAGAGAGACCAAATTGAGATGTATATCCTTCAACTCAGCGAGATGGTGGGGCGAAGGGCGAGAAGACACGGATATGGAGGAAGAAAAGTCTCCCTTACCATCAGGTATACCGATTTCCACACCTTTACAAAACAAACCACATTGCCCTCATACACCAACGACACCCACGTTATCTACCGTTCTGCCCTTTCCATCCTCGACGCCATACGACTGAGAGACAGGATTAGACTCCTCGGCGTGCGCCTTTCCCATCTCGAAAAAGAGAACGGGCAGATGGTGCTGTTCGATGACATGAGGCGGAGACGGGCCCTCCTTGAGGCGGTTGATGAGGTAAATGACCGGTTTGGGGAGTACAACCTTACCTGGGCATCATACCGGAAAAGGCTAGAAATCCCCCGAGTCATCTCCCCTGCATGGCGGCCAGGAGGGGTAAAGAATATTGATGTAAGATGAAAACCTATTCCTTAAATAGCTTTAGCCGCAAAGAATTGCTGACAACCGAGATGGAGCTCAGCATCATTGCCAGGGCGGCAAACATGGGGTCGAGTCGTATGCCGAAGAAGGGGTAGAGCACCCCGAAGGCAATAGGGATACCCAAAACATTGTAAATGAAGGCCCAGAAGAGGTTTTCCCTGATGACCCACAGGGTCTTTTTCGAAAGCCTGATAAGGCTGACAAGCCGTGAGAGGTGCCCTTTCATGAGAACCACGTCTGCCGATTCAATGGCAATATCCGTCCCTTTCCCCATGGCTACCCCAATATCAGATGCTGCGAGAGAAGGCGCATCGTTGATGCCGTCACCCACCATGATGGTAACACCCTTTTTCTTAAAGTCCTCAACGAATTTGGCTTTTTGATCAGGAAGGACTCGATAAAAAAACTGATCAATGCCGACCTTTTCACTGATGGTCCGCGCACCGTTCTCGCTATCACCGGTAATCATGGCCACATGTATATCCATGGCCTTCAGATCGTTAACCACGCCTTTTGATTCGTCACGCACCCTGTCACTGAAACAGAGCAGACCCATAATGTTTTCGTCATTCCAAACGAGAACGGGTGAGCAGCCTGACAACTCCTCCTTGTGGTAGAGTTCCCTCACTGACTCATCAAGCGCTTTGCCGGTACCCTCGTAGAGAGAGGTATTCCCCACATAATAGGCAGTCCCCCCAATAACTCCCTTAATACCCTTGCCCACAATGGCTTGAAAATCTTCCACATTACTAATCCCTATCTTCAGCTCCTCTGCTTTCTTTCGTAACGCATCTGAAAAGGGATGTTCTGATTGTTTTTCAAGGTTGAATGCAATATGCAGCAGTTCTTCTTCTGAATGGCCTCCGAGAGGAACGGTTTCCGCAAGAATAATGACTCCCTCGGTAAGCGTCCCGGTCTTGTCAAAGAGAACGTACTTCGCCCTATTCGTAAGTTCAAGGGCCTCGGCGCTCTTGATGAGGATTCCTTTTTTCGCTCCCACGCCCGTTGATACCATGATCGCCGTGGGTGTTGCGAGGCCAAGGGCGCAGGGACATGCAATGATTAAGACGCTCACAAAAGAAAGAAGCCCATTTGTCAGCTTCGGGTCAGGTCCAAAGAAATACCACACAACAAATGCAGCGATACTTATGAGGATGACAATGGGAACAAAAACACCGGCTACCTTGTCTGCAAGCCTCTGAACAGGGGCCTTTGTAAACTGTGCCTCTTCCACGAGCCTGATTACCTTTGCCAGGACCGTATCCTTCCCGATTTTCGTTACCCTTACTGTGACCGAACCTTTCCCGTTGATCGTTCCGCCGATCACCTCGTCGCCGGCATTTTTGTGAACAGGCAGGCTTTCACCGGTTATCATCGACTCATCTACATAGGTGTTTCCATCTACCACCTCTCCGTCTATGGGCACCTTCTCGCCAGGCCTGATGAGAAAGAGATTGCCCACCTCGAGAGCGTCCGTTGAGACCCTTACTTCTTTTCCGTCCTGGAGGAGAACGCATTCCTTGGGCGAAAGTTCGTAGAGCATTTTGATTGCTGTGTATGTACGTGTCTTTGCCTTGGACTCAAAAAATCTTCCCAGAAGAATAAGAGTAATGATAGTAGCGCTCGAGTCAAAATAGGTCATGGGCTCCAACCCTGCCTTCATGACTGTGTGAGGAAAAAAGGTGACGAATGCGCTGTAAAAAAAGGCTGCTGATGTTCCTACCGATATAAGAGTATTCATATCGGCAGTGAAATGTTTCAGGTTGAGGAGTGTTGCCTTATGAAATCGCAGTCCAAAGTAAAACTGTACAGGTAGAGTGAGGATAAGCAGAATAAAGTTCTGGTGTTGCATGTTTGGGAGCACCATCCACATGGAAAAGACCATGACAACAGCGCTAAAACAGGCCGACCAGATGAAGCCCCGCTTGAGTTCTGCCTCTTCTTTTTTTGCCCGTATGGTAACGTCCGCCTCAAGATCCACATCGTAACCTATATCGCGGACAAGGGAGATAATCTGTTTGAGCTCAAGCTCCCTCATGGGAAGAATAACTGCCTTTTTTAAAGGAAAGTTAACCCGTGCCTCGGCGATGTCTTCCAGTTTGTTGAGTTCTTTTTCGATCCTTGCTGCGCAAGCGGCGCAGCTCATTCCTGTAATCGGTAGCTCAATCTTTTCCGGCATAAAAACCTCTCGTTTTTAATATAAACTTATGAAAATATAAGACAAGGGTAGTTCGATAACAACGTATTGAGTGGGCCGCGAATTGCCTCATATTAAATCTTACCCAAGAACTCAGGAAAATAGGATCGTTGACTTATAATTAGTTATTACCGAACGCCTACATCTTTTTAGGAGGTTCACCATGAGTCCACGATCGAAAAAAGAATACACCGAGGCTATCCATAAACGGTATAAGCATGCTTCCCGGTCCGAGAAGAAGCTGATTCTCGATGAGTTCTGTGCCACATCGGGATATCACCGTAAATACGCCATCATGCTTCTGAAGGGCTTCAAAAGGTTCAGAAAGGCAGTAAGAAAGAAGCGGGGGCCAAAACCGCTCTACCGCAACGATGAGATTATCAAACCCTTAAAGAAGATATGGCTTGCAGCGAACCTCCCCTGCTCCAAACGCTTAAAGGTCATCCTCCCCCTGTGGCTGCCCGGCTACGCAGAGCAGTTCGGGATGCTTCCCCTGGACATCGTTCAGGCCTTACGACATATCTCCCCTGCGACGATCGACAGACTGCTCAAACCGGCTCGCTGCCGTTACGGGAAACGGGGAAGATCCACCACCAAGCCGGGAACTCTCTTGCGGAGACAAATCCCCATTGCCGTCAATCAATGGGATGAATCCCGCCCTTTGCCGCCGGGTGGACAGAACAACGAGCGGTCTGGGGAAAAAGGGAACGGGGCGTGCTGGAGCAGATCGCTGATGTGGAACGGGTGTTGCCCTTTCCGTTACTCGGTTTCGATTGTGACAATGGTTCAGAGTTTTTGAATTACCATCTCTTACGACACTTCACGGAACGAACAAGACCTGTTTCCTTTACGAGAAGCAGAGCTTGCCACAAGGATGACAATGCCCATATTGAGCAGAAGAACTGGACCACGACAGTGGTTGGGTTATGAACGCTTCGATGATCCCCGGATTGTTGCTCTTCTTAATGACCTCTACCAGAATGAGTGGAGACTGTTCCATAACTTCTTCTGCCCTTCGGTAAAGCTTCTCTCGAAAGAGAGAGTTGGCTCAAAGACCATTAAGCGTCATGATATACCCAGGACACCGTATCAAAGAATCATGGCATCTCCCCATGTCCCTGAACCACTAAAACAATCCCTGGCGAAAGACCTTGAAATCCTCAATCCTTTTGTGTTACGAACAACCATGGAGGAAAAGCTGAAAAAGATCTTCTCTGTTCTCCATTTCGGGTAAGATTTAATATGAGTCAATGTTACCCGTCTTTGACATGCCTTCGGTAAGATTTAATTATGAGTCAACTGGGGCCGTATCTCGCATATCATACTATCGCAAAACATTAACAGCCCGGCAAAACATAATGTGGGCAATAAGCATACCGATATGCGAACGCCGATATACAGCTTTTGTAATTGCTGTACGCGAATATACGATGAAGTTAAAGCTCTGTTCGGTTAATTCCTCTGAGAAGGGGGGTTATAGAAAAAATTAAACAACAATTTTATAGCCTTGCTGGTCTTTGGAGAACCAATTTTGGACCAATCACCTTTAATGCCTTTCAACAGTGGGTCCTTTGTACCATCAAGAAGAGATGAAGCTCCCAGCTGCTGGTCTTTCTCATCAAGATCCATAGCAGGAATAACACGATAGAGATTGTTAACAGCATCAAGCTCCACAAGTCCAAGGGTGTATGAAAAATCATCATATCCATCGGATGAGAATCCTGCCTTCTTTCTTCGTTCAATGTACTTCTTGAGGATTCCCCTGTCCCTAATCCCTATTGACACCCATACGGCAATCTTTTCCGGTAGAGACCTGTAACACTCAACACCGGCAAATATGCCTTCATCAAGCTCTTCAGATCCGACTACATTGTCTATATCGCAAAAGAGGTTGAAGGTTTCATCCTCATAGATGAGCTTCCAGCTCCACATCATGATACGCCTCCATTACATTATAATCCTAAAATGGTACGAATTAGCTATAAAGCATCAACCAATTTTATGTACGAATCGATAGTAAACTTTGACTTGCACCCATTATAACTCATGTATCGGATTTTACCAAAGACATTTCGTTCGTTCCATGCGCGGTCGTGAGCTCCACCAATACTCCAGGCTATCCCTGCATAGCCGTTTGGGTCCCGGCCATCGAGCTCAAATCTGTCATTGAGATAAATGGCGATCTTCATGGCTTCCTCAGGAGATCTTGTCCATTCTAAAATCTTCTTTGCCCAGTACATGCGCATGTACCCATGCATCTTGCCCCGCTTGACCATTTCCATCTGCGCAGCGTTCCAGAGGTTATCGTGAGTTTTGGCCCCTTCAAAATCTTCAAGGTGGTACAGGTACGGCCTTGTGTCTTTTCTATGCTGGTCGAGTGTTTTCTGTGCCCATGCCGGAAAGCCTTCGAAGCTGTCATAGTGATCATTGTAGAAACAGAAATTGTCCGAAAGTTCTCTTCGTACCATGAGCTCTTCAAGGAAAGCATCTCTCGATTCCTGTTCAGCTTTTTCTTTCACTACCTCAAGGGCAATCCTCTGTGCTGAAATATGACCAAAGTGAAGGTAGGGGGAAAGATCTGACTGGCCAGCCTTATTGGGATCGTTCCTGGCTCTGCCATATTCAGTCAGCCTTCTTTCGAGAAATCGACCCAGGGCCGACTGTGCTGCATTTTCTCCTGGTTCTATCCAGTTTAATTCATGTACAGATCTGTCTGCGCCAAGGTTTCTTTTAGTCTCGTGCCAGTCGATATTGTCATGTCCTGTCTTCCAGGCGATGGTGCGCTTCTGCTGTTTCGGGTATTCCTCCAGGAACTCAGGAATGAGCTTTCTTATTTTTGGCCTGATGGTGTATGCCCCGTATTCCAACTTTGGCGACGTAAGCCAGCAAGGGATAATATTGTGAGCATCTACTTCGTAAAAGGGAATAGTAATCAGTTTTGCTATGTCATTCTTCCATTGCCGTTTGAGCTTGAGGGGATCAAAATCCGTTACCAACGCCTTAATGTGGTGTTGGTTTACAAAACCTGAAATTTCGTGTTCCGGCAACCCCGTGAGGAGAAAAAACGGGATATTACATGCCGCAAGTTCTTGCTCAACTTTTCTAAGCCCATCCAACATGAAGCCATATTGCCGCAGGGTGGCATTGAGAAAATCCGGCACAAGGCAAAAAACTACTGCAAGTGGTGCCCCTGCTTTTTCAGCAATCTCCTGGGCATAAAGAAGGGCCCAGTTATCACGTATGCGCTGGTCTCTGCTCATCCAATAAACAACCGGACCCAGGGCTTTGTGCCCTTCTTTTAATGCTCTTATACGCTCCTTTTTTACCATTCCATCAACTCTCTCAGTATAGACATTATACGATGTTTATTGCATATAAATGAAAAATTATTTGTGACGTACAAGTTACCGCCTTGACAAAATCATCTTGTAATCACACTATAATAATGTAGTTATTTTATATATAAAACTACTGCTAAATTCAGCTTAATCTTGTTATATGAGGAGGCATTATGACATTAACCGAATATTTTCAAAATACACAGGGTCGTTGCGTTTTGGCGACTGCAGATGCAAAAGGCATGGTTGATTTAGCCATTTACTCAAGGCCAAATGTCATCGATGAGGAAACAGTCGCCTTCATTATGCTGGACCGACTTTCCCATGTAAACCTCCAATCTAATCCCCATGCTGCATTCCTTTTTATGGAAGTTGGAGAAAAATATATAGGAAAACGCTTAATGCTCACTAAAATAAAGGAAGAAGAGGACCAGGAAGTGATCGAAAAGTTCAGAAAAAAGAAAAGTTACTACCTTCCTGACGATGACAAGAAAAAAAGATTTCTCGTTTATTTTCATGTTGACAAGGTTCTCCCCCTTATCGGCGACCACGAATGACGCCCCATTCACACAGACACCCTGATCCAAAGACATTTTTTAATAACCTCCGGGCACCCATGCCTTTGTGGAAAAAACTGTGGCTCTTCCTTAGAAACAACTCAAAGAAGATTGTGACCATGAGATCCTGCTGCGGCCATCTGGGAGAGCCGGGGTGCTGAACAGGCAAAGATGATGTCACCGGTCGGTGAGAGGAGGACTCAAAAGATGGCTCACAGACTATCACAAAAATATGACTATCCGCGGAGGTGCGAACACGATAAGCAGAAGAAAATTCTTACAGGTTAGTGGATTGGGTGTTGTCGCCACCTTTGGTATGCACCGGCAGGCACCCTCACAAACAACAAAACCATCATTGGAAGGAGGAGGCGTAATGTATATAGCGAAAGATTATTCCAAACTTATCGGCATGGAGGGCTTTAGCGAAACCCTTCTCAGGAACCACTTTACGCTGTATCAGGGTTATGTTACGAATACGAACAAGATTCTCGAGCTGCTCGCGCAGATGATGAAAGAAGACAAGGCCAGCACCCCTGAGTGGGCAGAATTGAAAAGAAGGATGGGGTGGGAGTTCAACGGCATGAGGCTCCATGAGTATTATTTTGAAAACCTTGGTGGCAAATCTCCTCTCAAGAAGGATGGAAAACTGGGGAAGAAGCTCGCTGAAGATTTTGGAAGCTATGAGACCTGGGAAAAGGCTTTTAAAACAGTAGGGTCCATGAGGGGCATTGGCTGGACAGTGCTTTACCAGGACCTCACCAATGGCAGGCTTATTAATTTTTGGATTAACGAACACGATGGAGGGCATCCAGCCGGATGTAACCCAATACTCGTTCTTGATGTTTTCGAACACGCTTTTATGATTGATTATGGACTCAAGCGGGCAGACTACATCAATGCCTTCTTCAAAAACATCAACTGGGCAGTGGTAGAAGGCAGACTAAAGTAACAATTGTTTAGCCATAATGATGTTTTCTTTGACCTCGGGGTGATTCAGAACTAAAAAGGCCTGATACCTTTCGTGGCGATGGGAATACGGGAGGTTCAATTAAGGGATCGTTTATGATTAATAAGACACGATCAATGTTCTCAGTAATATACTTGTCGGTTGTACTTGCTATCTTCTCCTTTGTTTCTGTTTCTTTTGGAGAGGAAAAGCTGGGAGATAAGGTCTACGAAACAACCCTGGCTAACGGGCTTAAGGTTATCCTCCTTGAAAACCACAAGGCGCCGGTGGTGACAGTCCAGGTGTGGTATAGGGCTGGTTCTCGTAATGAAGCTTGGGGCAAGACAGGCCTCTCCCATCTACTTGAACACATGATGTTCAAAGGCAGCAAGCGTTTTAGTGCTGAACAGTTTGTCCGCATCATAGAAGAAAACGGGGGTAATAACAACGCCTTTACCTCCCGTGACTACACAGCATATTTTGTCAATATAAGCGCTGATCGCGTTACAATTCCCCTTGAGCTTGAAGCGGACAGGATGCGCAACGCTATTTTCGATGAGAAAGAATTCTTGATGGAAAAGAAAGTTGTCATTGAGGAACGTAGGTTGCGCACTGAGAATAATCCTCAATCATCCCTTTATGAAAATGTGCACGCAGCAGCATACCAGGTGCATCCATACCATTGGCCGATCATAGGCTGGATGGAAGACCTTGAAAGGCTTACCCTCGCAGATGCAAGGGAATATTACAATCGTTATTACACACCGGTAAATGCCTTTCTCATTGTAGCAGGTGATTTTTCCCGACAGGAACTGCTGCCCAAGGTTGAACAAGCATTCGGCCATCTTCCTGCAACGGATGCTCCGCATCAGGGCGTTGGTCGTGAACCAGCCCAAAAAGGTGAACTGAGGGTAGTTATAAAAAGGGAAGGGCTTGTTCCTGCTTTGATGATGGGGTATCACGTTCCGAACTTGAAAAATCCTGACAGTTATGTTCTCGATGTCATCGAGGCAATACTATCATCCGGGAAAAGTTCACGCTTCTACGAACACCTCATCAGGGAAAAACAAGTTGCGCTCAGGGCTAACGTAGGCCATTCCCTTACTTCCCTTGACCCAAGCCTTTTCTTCATATCTGCAGAAGTATTAGCTGGCAAAGACCTGTTAACATTGGAAAAAGCCATCGATGATGAGATTATGAGGCTTCAGGCCGAACCTGTAACACCTGAAGAGTTAAGCAAAGCCAAGAATCAAATGGAAGCACGATTTCTCTACGGTCAGGATTCAGTCTTTTATCAGGCAATGGTCCTGGCACAGCACGAAATAGCTGCAACATGGAGGCGCATTGATGAATATCTTCCTGCTATTCGTCGTGTAACGGCTGACGATGTCATAAGGGTTGCCCGTCAATATCTCATACCAGAAAACAGGACCGTAGGCCTCTTCTCGCCGATACCCCCTCAGGACAATAAACCGGTCTTACCAAAAAATCTTACCAGCGAACAGGGGCATATCAGGTGAAAAACTCGAAACTAAAAAGTCTCTATACTTATCGATGGCGTATATGCCTTATCTTCATTCTACTTGTTCTTCCCCGTCTTGCTTTTTCCCTTCCTTTTACAGAACGGGTGACTCTCCAGACTGGTCTTCGTCTTATTGTAAGCGAGGATCATTCCCTTCCTTTTGTTACATTTCAATTAATCATTAATGGCGGCTCTCGAATAGACCCTCCGAATGAAGAAGGCCTTTCCTATATTACTGCGAAAGGCCTTCTTCATGGCACAACCAGGCATACAGCCCAGCACATGAACAATACGCTGGATTTTCTTGGCGCTAACCTCAGTTCGAGCAGCAGCAAGGATTACATCTCTGTAGCACTTAAGGTGCTGAAAAAGGATCTTGTCCAGGGATTCAACCTTTTTATGGATGCAATTACGCAACCGGTCTTTCCTGAAGATGAATTCCGGCGTGAGATACAAAGAACGCTGGGAGCCATCAAATCTATAGAGGAAGATCCCGGAAGGCTTTCGGAAAGGGAATTTTTCAAGACCCTCTTTGCAACCAGCCCCTATGGGCATCCAGTTATGGGGACAGGGGAGTCCCTTGCCAGGCTGACACGCAGCGACCTGGTATCATTTCACAACACATATATTCGCCCCAATCAGGCGATCCTTGTGATCGTAGGAGATGTGAGTCTTAATGAAATCAAGAAAGACCTCATGGGCAGGCTTGAAACATGGTTTCCCGGAGAAGTTTCTAAGCTTTCACACGAACAACCCCCTGTCTCCAGCGCAAAAACTCTTACGATAGACAGGGCAATAACCCAAGCCAATATTGTTCTGGGAAATCTTGGGCCACCGAGAAATAATCCTGATTTCTTTCCTATGGTGGTTATGAATTATATCCTCGGTGGCGGCGGCTTCTCATCGAGGCTCTTAACTGAAATCAGGGCAAAACGTGGCTTTGCATATTCTGTCCGTAGCGCTTTTGATTTTAAGAAGTATACCGGGTCTTTTTCTGTAAGTCTCCAAACGAAGAACGATTCCGCTCGTGAAGCCATATCAATCGTTCTTGCGGAAATGAAAAAGATACAGACAGAACCAGTGACCGATAAGGAACTGGAAGGCGCTCGTAAATATCTCACGGGAAGTTTTCCGTTGCGCTTGGATACCCAGGCTAAACTTGCTAGTTTTCTTGCTCAGGTGGAATTTTATGGTCTAGGCAACGACTACAATGATAAATATGTGTCCCATATCAAGGCCGTTACAAAGGAAGATGTTCAACGGGTTGCAAAGAAATACCTTAATCCGGGCGCCTCTACCCTTGTAGTGGTCGGAAACCTCAAGGAGGCGGGCTTCAGAGAGTAAAAGCTCATAACTATTTACACGGTACATTGTATTCTATCGTTTTACTCTTGATATGCATGGAGGATAAACAAAATGTTAAATGTTTCGAATATGTTTTCTAACAAATGCAATAAAACAATAATTGTTTTTTCGCTCGTGTTGTTATTCATTTCCATGGTCTTGCCGGCTGTTGCATACAGCGTGGAACGAGGAAAATCCCCGGTTGAACTGAGTACAGCCATCATTCAGGTGGCAAAGAAAAATATACCGGCCGTCGTCCACATCGAGGTGACAGGGCAACAGGAAGTGGCAATTCCTTCACTTCCCTTCAATGATGATCCGTTTTTTCGTCGTTTTTTTGGCGTACCACAGGGACCACGGAAATTTAAGAAGGAGACAAAAGGCCTTGGTACTGGTATGATCATTGACAGCCAAGGGCACATACTCACAAACTATCACGTTGTAGGTAATGCAAACAAGATTGATGTGCTTCTATCAAATGGGGGCTCATTTCAAGCCAAGCTTGTCGGGTCTGATCCTAAAACAGATCTTGCAGTTATTAAGATATTGACAAAAGGACAGCTTCCTTTTGTGACTTTTGGTGATTCAGACAAGGTAGAGGTTGGTGAGTGGGTCGTGGCCATTGGTCATCCCAGGGGGTTAGACCAGACAGTCACCCAGGGCATCATTAGCGCCAAGCACAGGCGAGGCATTACTGATCCATCCAGCTACCAGGATTTTTTGCAGACTGATGCCGCTATTAATCCCGGCAATAGTGGTGGGCCCCTCCTCAATCTTCGGGGTGAGGTCGTCGGCGTAAATACCATCATTGTTTCAGGCTCGGGTGGGTTTGAAGGAATTGGCCTGTCCATCCCAAGCAATATTGCACAACATGTAGCAAAACTTCTTATTACCCATGGTAAGGTTGAGCGGGGGTGGTTAGGACTTAGCGCTCAAGACATGACCTCTGAAGCTGCAAAGAATCTCGCAATCGAATTCAGAAGGGGTGCACTCATTGGTGATGTCATAAAAGAAGGGCCGGCAGAAAGGGCAGGTATCAAAAAAAATGATATTGTCATAGCATTTCAAGGCAAAGATATCACAAACGCTGCAATGCTTCGCAATGAAATCTCATTGAGCCCTATCGGCAAGGATGTTCGGATGGTTGTTCTTCGCGCAGGAAAAAGACAAGAAATCATTGTTCGCATCGGGAACCCAAAAGATGCGGCTAGCTTGCTCAGTATGTCTGTCCGCGAACGACTCGGAGCAGATATGAGATCACTGACCCAGAAAGAAGCAGAGAAGTACCGGTTGAACGTGAATGAGGGGGTTATTATAACCTCCATAGACCAAAAAGGCCCTCTCGGCAAGGTTGGGTTTGAGGTTGGAGATATTATCCTCGAAATAAATGGCCAATCCGTGGGTGGCATAGATGGCTTTTCGCAGATGGTTGCGTCACTCCACCCTAACCAGCGTATAACACTTCTTGCCTTCGATCATAGCTCAGGCAGCACTGGCCAAGTGACCGTAACAGTACGTTAGATGATAAGGAGAAAATCACCGTGGTAAAAATATTGTTCTCTATTCACTCTCTACCTGCCCTTACTGTAAAAAAGCGAAGGCATTCCCGGAGGAGGCCCAGCTCCAATATGAGAATTTTGATGTAGGTGATGACAAAAAAGCCCGAGACGAGATGGTTAAAAAATCAGGCCAGATGTCAGTCCCTGTCTTCGACATCGAGGGCCAGATTATAGTCGGTTTCATGGAAACACCCCTTAAGGAAGCCCTCGGCATTTAGGCAGGGATTAAAGGGCACCAAGGTGGGTATATCTCATTATTAGAAGAATAGCTACTTCATTTGTGGCATGCTATATTACTTGTAGTAGAAAATAAAGGAGGTTTATTCATGAAAATAAAAGCAGAAGATGTTGTAGTTCCATTGGATGTTCCCAAGGCTTTTCGGGAAACCTATATTCGTAATTACCTCAAAATTACAAGAGAAAGCGGACGTCTGATGCTCTTTGCCGGAGATCAGAAGGTTGAGCATTTGAACAAGGATTTTTTTGGTGATGGAATCCCCGTTGACGACAATGATCCTGAACATCTCTTCAAGATCGCCAGCAAGGCAAAAATCGGTGTCTTTGCAACTCAGCTCGGTATTATTGCACGGTATGGGATGAGTTATCCTGATATACCCTATCTTGTTAAAATTAATTCCAAAACAGACCTGGTTAAAACATCCCAGTCTGATCCTTTCAGCGGAGAGTGGTACGATTTTCAACAAGTTATAGATTTTCGCGATAACAGCGGACTTGACATCCTTGGTGTTGGATATACCATTTTCCTTGGCAGTGAGTACGAGGCAGATATGCTTTTTCAGGCTGCACAGCTTATTTACAATGCCCACCAGTATGGTCTCATATCAGTTTTATGGATTTATCCACGAGGCAAGGCCGTAAATGACGAAAAAGATCCCCATCTCATAGCAGGGGCAACAGGCATTGCCCTCTGTCTCGGTACAGATTTTGTCAAAGTGAACTACCCTCAAAAAGAAGGTCATGAGTCAAAAGCAATATTTAAGGAGGCGGTTCTTGCCGCAGGGAGGACAAGGGTCGTATGTGCCGGAGGCTCAAGCAAAAATGCAAGGGATTTTCTCCAGGACCTCCATGACCAGATCAATGTGAGTGGAGCTGCCGGGAATGCAACTGGCAGAAACATTCATCAGAAGCCCCTTACAGAGGCTGTCCGCATGTGCAACGCCGTTTTCTCCATCACTGTAGAAGGCGCAACGGTTGAAGAAGCGTTGAAGATTTATAACGGTTGAAAGGAAGACCGCGTAGGGCATTTCCTTTTTATTCGGGACAATTATAAGACCATAGGGAATGCCATATTTATTCACCTGGGTAAAGTGTTCTGAATGTTTTACCTCTGAAGATCAAAAGAAAATTGACTTATTCTGCGTGTCCTTATATTGTATTTGGATTATGGACGTCAAACAGAAGGCATCTCTTTTTGCTGTGCTATCTGCCCTTGTTCTCGCATCAAGTAAATTCGCGGTAGGGCTTATTTCTGGATCACTCGCCATCATTTCATCCAGCCTTGACAGCCTTCTTGATATGTTCATGTCTGGCATGAACTTTTTTGCCATCAGAAAGGCAGGGCAACCGGCCGACGATTCTCACCAGTACGGCCATGGCAAGGCAGAAGATCTTGCGGCCATCGCACAGTCTGTTGTAATTGTGTTTTCCGGCGCTTTTATTATTTATAAAGCTGCTGAATCGTATTTACATAGCGTAACAATTACCTACTCATCGTATGATTTTCTCGTCATGATTGTTTCTCTTGCGCTAAGCCTTGCTATTGTCTTACTGCTCAGACGGGTTGGGAAGCAAACAGAGTCTAATGCCTTATTGGCTGACGCCATTCACTACACGAGCGACCTTTTTTCCAACTCAGGTGCTATTCTCGCAATCGCATTGACCTACTATACAGGAAAAACGTTTTATGATCTTGTCTTTGCGGTTATCACCGGATGTATCATTATTGTCTCTGCAATCAAGATTGCCAAGAGAGGTATATCGGGGATTATGGATTCGAGTATTTCCGAAAGAATGATAAGAGAGATCAAGGATATTATCCAAGGGATGCCCTTCCCGGCTGCGGGGTTTCACAAACTTCGGACCCGCTATTCCGGAAGCAACAAGTATATCGATTTTCACATGTTATTTTGTAGAAAACTCCGCATCGATGAGGCTCATGACCTTGCGAATAAGCTCGAAAAAGAGATTTCAAAAAAAGTGAAACATGTTGATGTGGTCATACATAACGAGCCGTGTAACAATAATTGCGATCTTACCGAAGCAACCTGTACGATTCGATTAGGCAGGCAAGTGTAGCAAGACAAGGCGCAGGTCATTCATTCTTAGGTATGGCAGCTATCTGCCCCCTCACTGCTGTAACCAAATCTCCGGGAGAAGATACCATTCGAAAGACACTTTTGTACTTTTCCCCATGAACAATTGTGATTTTTCCAAAATTCAACATAGCTCCAAGGGAAGGTTGGTAGCAATCTACATATGTTATATCAGTGAGAGGTATGGTATAAGGCCTCCTCACCAGGGAGCTTGTGGAGATGACAATTTTCTTGTTGGTTACATGGATATAAGAATTGAAATATTTCTTATATGAGAGAATGCCCCATGCCAACCCTATTGCAACAAACACGAGGGCGGATAATCCCTTGGCTGGAATCCATAATCCTCCGAGAACAATCAGAGTGGCAGGGCCAAGAAAAAGTACCCAGTGTAACTTTGTTTGATACATGATCCGTTCGCCTTCTGATAGTTCATTTTTCTGATCAGCCATAGATTGTCTTATCCTTTATCATTCGCTGCTATGGTTGGGTACCATGTAACGGTTCGTTCCTATCCAGGCAATCAAGACCTATAAGCATCCCCTGTCCAATTGCCATCACGCGAATATTCTTAAAAGCCATTCATTGGTCACCCTTATGATCTGGCCATAAATCTCTTGCTCTGTCAATCCTGTTGATTTCGGCACATGAAAAGAGTGGTCGCCGCCATCAATGACAAATAATTCCCGGGGCGCTTGAAGGCGGCTTAGCACCTCATTGAATTTCTCCATATTGCAGAGTGGGTCCCGTGTTCCTGCAAAGAAAAGCATAGATTGCGTGATCCGGTAAAGATGGGCATCCCTCAATTTTTCGTGATCACTTGCAGGATGGAGCGGATATCCAAGAAAAACAAGGCCATGGACTGGAAGAAGATTATCAGCAACCATTTGTGATGCCACCCTGCCGCCCATAGACTTTCCGGCTGCAATCCAGGTATCAACCGTGCTGCCAAACTCATCTCTGGCAAACCGGAACGCTGACTCCCATGTTTGTCCAAGTATTTCTTGTTTGTCTGGGGCCTTTCGGCCACGTTCGGTATAGAGAAAGTTAAAACGCAGGACTAAAAAACCTGACGCAGCAAGACCCCTTGAAAAGGATGTGATTAACGGTGTATTCATATCATTACCGGCGCCGTGGGCAACAATGACGGCAACTCGTTTATGCTTCTCCATTGGGGATACCAAAACACCCGATGTAATACCTCTCATCCCAACCTCAATCGTTATACGTTTTTCTCTCACTTCCAACAGATTCATACCCTTCTCGGTTCGCTCTTTTTTCATCACGATGTTCATCATAATCACTTTTCTTGAAAACTTCAAATGTATACTGTTCCTTCTTTATCCTCCGTTTCTTCTATTACATTATATTTCATAGGTTTTCTCTGTTTCGGCCGATAAAAAATATGAAAACTGTTTGATTTTCATCGCTTTGGCCGCTTAGGGCCAATGCGTGATTACTGTGAGGAAAAAAAGAAGGTGACCGACAAAATTAAGCAGCAGTTTGTTGCTCAGAATGGCCTGGATAATAGGCTTGTCTTTGACTTTATCCGCGCCATGAATATTGCCCGCCGGAATCTTGTGGCCTACCCTCGGGGACACGCTCTGGTGCTCGAGTCTTTCGAGAAGGTCCGGGCAGCCCTCCAGAGTTTTTTTGAATTTAGCAACAACTTCACCCTTGGCATTGCAAAAGATACCCTCATGATGGGAGACAAGGCGCTGGACAGAAAAAATCCCGTGTTTCAGAGCTTTGCCCAGACCCTCTTCGAACATGGTGTTGTCAGTATAACCTTCTTCAGGGACATCACCCTAGACGAACTGATGGATTTCGACCATATCATATCGCAAAAGCGCAATGATGTGCACCGACAGGGCGGAGTGGCTGCCCTCCTTTCCAGGGCCAAGGTGCGGAGCATTGGAGTACAGCTCATCGACTATCGAATATTCAAGGCCCAGGAAGGAACACTGGACACAGACGCCGACAAAGATAATCCACAGGATTCCCTCTTCTGGTGGCATTTTGTTAGAGGTGTAATGGAAGGAACCCTTGATCCTCTCGGTGTGCCCATGGATGTCATGGACGATATGGACCCCGAAGCTCTGGCCACAATTCTGAATGAGCAGTATCTTCGTGGAGCAGGGCTTGCTGGAGAAGGACCAGCTGGAGAAGAGCCAGTCAGGCAAGGTACGGGGGGGGTTCCGGTGGAGATGAGCTGGGTGCAGATGAGACTGGCAGGTTGGATTCTGGCAAAGAAAGCTCCGGCGATGGGGACCCAGGCAAGGGTGGATCAGGATTTGGTGTCCTTTTGGAATCCAGAAGCTTCGATTTCGCCCAACTTGCCTATGATGAGGCATCTACTGCCCGGGTAAGCAGGTTTGTGCAATCTCTTAACTACAACCTCCGGAAGACTTTTGTTGAGCGATTCTTTTCATCTTTTTCACACAATACGGATGCCCTGGAAAAACTCGTACCAAATCTGTCAGACGACATAATCATAGATGCCCTAGAAGAGAACACAAACAAAGAGCTTTACATCCCACCAAACATCCTGGATATACTCAAGCGGCTAAAAAAGAATTCAGCGATCGAGGACGCCGGCCAAACCGATGAGCTGCCGGGGAGCCTATCGGAAGATGAGCTAGCAGAAAAATTTAAGGTAATCTTTAAGGAAGATGAGCTCGACCGGTTTGTTCCCCTGGATTACCAAAAAATACTCCACCATGTTGTTGCTGCAGAAACACTCTCGGCACCGGAACTTTCCCAGGTTCATCAACTGGAGGAAACCCTCTCTGCCCACAGCGTGAACATGCATCTGATGTCTGTTGTAGTCGATATTATAGTCAGGCGAGGAGGTAGAGGGGCACCGCCCTATCTTGTGCGGGGCCTTAAGAATTGCTGCAGGTACCTGATCTCCATAGGAGATTTTCAAGCCTTATCGGACATATACAAAACGGTCTCCGAAAAAACTCTCCTTTCAAGCGAAAATAGAAATATGGCAAAAAGTGGCATTCTGGAGATATTTGCAGATGACGATTTCATTGGGGAGGTTCTGGATGCCTCTTCCCAATGGGGCAAGGAAAAGGACTTCTATATTGTCGACCTCATTAAAAGAGTTGGCAGCCCCTTTGTTGAACCTCTGTTGGATCGTATGGCCTCGGAGGAAGACAGAACCCTTCGATATTTCTACCTTGATCTCCTTGGCGAGCTTGGTACGATAGTGAGGGAGCCCGCCATCAAGAGACTCAAAGATAACCGCTGGTTCCTGGTGAGAAACCTTATCATGCTCCTGAGAAACCTCAATGACCCTTCAATTCTTCCTTCCCTTCACAGCCTTCTGGACCATCCCCACCCGAGGGTGAGGCATGAATTGATGCAAACCCTGATAAAATTCAATGATCCTGTTGCAGAGCGAATCATCTTGCAGGAAATGGATTCCCCTGATACGGGAAGGTGCCTGAAAGCGATAGCCCTCGCAGGGATGACGCGGAATCGGATGGTATCTCAGAAACTTTTGGGATTCCTGAAGCAAAGAGGCCTTGGAAAGACCGTTCTTCCCATCAAGAAGGCCTCTGTTCATGCACTCGGTGAAATTGGCGACCCTTCTGCCCTTCCTACCCTTCAGAATATCCTGAAATCACGGATATTTTTCCGTCGTCATGCAGCCACAAGCCTTAAGCTTGAGATTATTGCATCGCTGCGAAAATACCCAGCAGGAGAAGCATCTCCCATACTCAAAGGAGTTACAAGCTCGGGACCTCAGTTACTGGCGGATAATGCACAGACAGTAATGAAAGATATCGGGTTCAGTTCATCATGATTTCACAAAAGCGAGACCTCATCAATGATTTTCTCCGCACCTTTATTCCAGCGGTGACGCACGCCCACCAGTACACAACTACCCATCAACTGACAGTTACGGCGATCAATACAGCCTACACACATCTCCTTGAGGCTATCGGCAAGGATCAGTCAATCGCGTTCATGATTATCGACGACAGGGTTATCATGTACGATGAACCCCTCGAAGATACACTCTTCTTGAGTCGTTTCGTTCGTATCTTTAAACAGCGTGGCATACAGTATATACGCATTTTTCAGGGAATCACAGAAGAAGAAATAACCTTCCTTGTTGAGATGCTCGCAGCCCGTTCCCCTGTATCGGATGATATCGAATTCCTTCCTAGTATTCAGCTGGGGAAGGTATCTATCGGCTACAAGGCTGAAGCGTTAGGAGGAGTTAACGCAGTCGGTGGCGCCGGAGGGTCCCATTTTGATGCTATTCAGGCGAACAGCGTACGTCTGACCTCCAATATCTACCACGCCGTAAAGAATGACAGGAAGTTTCCCCTCTCAGAGATCAAGAACACCGTATCTGACATGATTGCGGCCATCAAGCAAGAGTCTTCGATGCTACTCACCTTTTCTCCTCTTCGCATCCTCGATGAATATACATTTACCCACTCAACAAATGTATGCATTTTGAATCTTGCCCAAGCAATGGCGCTCGGGGTCAAGGGCGATGCGCTTCGGGACATCGGTGTTTCCGCCCTGCTCCATGATACAGGCAAGCTTTTTGTTCCGGAAGACGTCTTGAACAAAACGGGAAAACTCACCGACACCGATTGGGAGATGATTCGGAGCCATCCCCAGAGGGGGGCTGAATACCTCCTCGACAATCCTGGCATTCCTCCTTTGGCAGTGGTTGTGGCATATGAACATCACATGCAATACGATAACTCCGGCTACCCTCAGGTCCCCAAAGATTGGCGACAGAATATGTGCAGCCAGATAACCGCCATATCTGATTTTTTTGACGCTATGCGAACAAAGCGTATTTATCGCGATGCCCTCGAAACAAAGATCATTGCAGATCAAATGATAAAGATGTCCGGGACCTCCCTCAACCCAGTGCTTACAAAGAACTTCCTTATCCTCATAGAAGAAATGATCCAAAGCTTGTAATCATGAAGGATGGATTTAGAGGATTATTAAGTTTTAGATATTTACAACGATAAGAATTTTAAAGGATATTGAGGGACCAATTACAATATGGAGAAGAAAACAAGGCAAATGAAAAGAGAATTATTTGGGGCTTCTGTGGAAAAAACAACCCTGAACCCGATTAAGCTTGGTCAGGTTCTCGTGAGGGCAGGACGTATTAAAGCCGAGGATCTTGAAAAGGCCCTGAGGGAGCAGGGTGCTTCGAAAAAGAGAATTGGTGAGATACTCATCGAAAAAGGGTTTATAAAACCAGAGGAGCTTACACACGGTCTCAATGTCCAATCTATGTTCACAACCTCAGGAATCTCTACTGGCTTGTCTTTTGGTTCAGTTCTTGAAGGACGAAACGCCCAGGCCTGTGAAGGAAAAAAAGCTGGGACAAAGTCGCAGGTACCCATACGATCTCACCTTGCCATACTCTACCAGTTGTCTTCTATTATCTTGAGCAGGGCTGACATCAAGGCTGGGTATATTATTCTGGAAAATGTTTCGCGGATCGCCATTAAGAGTAACAACAAAAAGGGCTGTATGATAGTTTTTAATGGTTTAAAGTGGCCTTTCAAGGAGGCACACGCCTTTGGGCTTGCCAATGATGTACATATTACGCCTGAAGGGGCTTCAGTGCAACAACCCTACAAAAAGAACACTCAAAATGTAGAATTGAGCTACAGGTTTATCCTGTCTGACACCGCAAGGGCAGGAAGACACCCATGGCCACTCTCTATCGCTTTACAACCCCTATGAATATTTCAACCAAATACCTGTCAATTATATCCTTCTAAACCAGAAATCCGTATATCATTAATTTGTATATTGTATATAGTTTTATTGTAATGTTATAACCAAAATCCTACATGCCGCATTCGAAGGAAATTTCCTTGACTTTCAATCACTTATCTGGCGGCAATATTCACGATGTCTGATAAAACTGGATATCTCTTTGTTATAGCAGCAGCGCTTCTCTGGGCCATATCCGGTACAGCGTCGAAGTTCATCTTTTCCAGTGGGATCTCTCCAATCGAGCTGGTTCAATTCCGGGCAGCAGGGTCTGCAGTTCTCCTTGTTTTCGTCCTTGGAGTACAAAAAACTTTTCTTCTGAAAATTGCTCCGAAAAATATCGGTTACTTCGCCCTCCTTGGAGCCCTTCTTGCTGTCACTCAGTTCACCTATCTTTTTGCGATCAGCAAAACCCTCGTTGCAGTGGCTATTTTGCTCCAATACCAGGCCCCGCTGGTGGTTGCACTCTACACGCTTGTCGTCTTACGGGAAAAACTTGCAATAGCCACTGTTATGTCCATAATCTGTTCGTTACTCGGTTGCTACCTTGTTGTTGGAGCCTATAGCCTTAACATTCTCTCCATGAGCAGACCCGGGATCATCTCCGGGCTTTGCTCGGCAGTGACTTTTGCCCTCTATACCATCGCAAGTGAATCCGGCATGCGCAGGTATTCCCCATGGACAGTTTTATTCTATGCGTTTACTGTGGCTGCCATCATCTTGAACATTATTTATCCGCCTTTTCATGCCTTTCGCCGTTCACATACCCTGGAAACGTGGTGGTGGATCTTCTTCGTAACCCTTTTTGGTACCATCCTTCCCTTTGCTTTTTATAATCTTGGCATACAACGGATTCGCCCAACCCATGCAAGCGTAGCTGCAACTCTTGAACCTATAGCCGCAGCAATAATCTCCTATCTTTTCCTTGGTGAAGTCCTTGAACTATGTCAAATCATAGGGGTAATCCTTGTGATAGCCGCCATTATCATCCTTCAGCAAAAACCACAAAAAAAGATGTCAACCAAATCATTTAATTAAGTTGACAAAAACTCAGGTGCCCGCTAAAAAGAATATAAAGAGGTGATGCATCATGAAGGAAACAACGGTATCAAAACCATGGGCTCATGCCTTAAAATGGAGAAAAACCCTCCGGAAACGGCTAATAATTCAGAAATTCAGAACAAAAGAGCGAAAGCACTGATACGAACGGGAATGTGATAATGGGAGGATGGCGAAAAACTTATTAAAATTGAAGGTGTCTGTGAGTCAAAGGTCCAAACCCGAGAGCAAGAACACTAAATGGTAAACATACATTGAATGAATATAGTGCACGCGAGGGGGAGGCTCAGTCCCGCTTGGCGGGATGGAGGGGGCGACGCAAGCCCCAGTAAAAAGAACCCGAGACCCGGGTTGGTTTTGGGGGGGGATTAGAAATCCCAAGTCTCGGGGGATGAGGGCTTGTTATGCTTGTAACATAATTCGCGGTTTCATCATATTCAAGGGGGGATAGAATATTTTCGACCAAATTTAAAATATCTGGGTATTTTTTACATACTTTCCAAAAAAACGACGTGGTATTCTTTCTGAAAGAGGACAATTAAATGGAAAATCATGCTAAAGGTGCAGGATAGTAATATCACCTAACTTTTTCTGAAGATATTCTGCCACTAAACGTCTATGGCAAAGATCAGCTTTCTCCTCACTGCAAAGAAAACAGTCGCCCTCTGACAACTCTCCTCTCATTTTATTTTCAACTTTTCTCTCTACTAAGAGGTTATTGAGTTGCATCTCATATTCGTTCCAATTAATTTTCTTTTTCTTATAAGAATCCATAATGTTTTCAGTAGGTGCCAGTTCAGGAATATGCAGATACTTAATCCCATTAATTTTCATCAAGAAATACTTAAGATCCTCTTTTTTGGCAAAACCCGATAGCTGGGAACTATTTTTCAGTCTTATGTCCAAGATTCGCTTTACACCCGCATCCCCTAATTTTGTAAAGAATTCTTTTGCAGTCTTTCCTGTAAAACCTATTGTGAATATTCGTTTCATCCTACCTCTCCTTATTCTGTTCTTTAGTTCTATATTTTACGTATCAACATATACGAGTAATTACAAAGCTTGGCGTTCTCTAATCGCCATCCGAATTGTTTCAATGGAAGGAGCGTTGGTAAGCCTTCCAGACTCATCACTGAACATTCTTCAAGAAAAACCGACTGACCCTTGAGGTTGTATTTCCTTTCCATCAATAAATATTGAGGGTGATCCTGAAAGTTCAAGGGCAATAGCCTTTTTATCATCAATCACATGATAGGCAACCTCAGCCTGGACCTGTTCGGCTGTCAACGACTGGGCAATGTTCTCCCGCAGGATCTGTTCGGCGCCGCAACCTTGAGACAGATAACAGACAATAGTCATGAATGTTCTCCTTTCGAGTTGTAGTTTGTATATACTATCTCAATTTTACGTTGTTCACAATGCGGTGAGAAGATGGTGAGGCATGGTAAATCTGACAAAAATATGGTGGAGCTGAACGGGGTCGAACCGTCGACCTCATGACTGCCAGTTTCTTAAAGCAAAAATCCCTATAACATCCGAATAACAAATACCTTTCTAACCTCTCAAAACTAAATAGAAAGAGGTTCAGGGACATTGACGCTCATTTTGGGTGATTGACCGAAATGGAGGATCAATGGACAGTCCCAGGGACACCTGAACTGGGAGGTTAATCTGAAAGGAAAATCTGCAACAAAAGAAAGCCACCGGCTCTCTTGGTCGGGTCACCGGTGGCTTTGCGGTAGCTCTCCAAACCTTAAAGGGGGATCAGGAGGGCTATGTCTATTTTAGCATACCCTCAACATTTCGCAACCGGAAATCAAGATTGTATTCGCTCTGTAATACAAAAAAGGTCATTGAGCACGGGGCGAAGGCTGGCGTGGGAGCCTCTCTGGCGGACACGCAACGCCGCACGCTCCGCCAAGCTTGCCGATGTCGGGATTAAAACCCATGTTCCTTCCTTTGCCCTCACAAAACCTGGGGTAAAGGAAGGAACATGGGAGGGTTTGGGAGTCTATGATAGCACGCCGAGTGCCGCAACAACGTGCGGCATGAGGGGTGCGCCTGAGCTCCTACTAGACTTGAATAGAGGACACTTCTCGTTAGAGCAAGAACTAGCAAGTGGTTGTCCATGAGAATACAACAGAAGATAACGTTTATTGACTATGGAGATGGATACGTTGAAGGTTCATGGGGCATATCAATACCAAGAAAAGCAGGATCAGGAGTAAGAGGAAGGTCGAAAGAAAGGGAAAAGAACATTCAAAGAACAACAAAACGGGCAGGTGCTGAGCTGAGGCGTAAAGTTATGGCCGCTGGTCTAGATCACCTTTTAACCCTCACATATAGGAAAAACATACAGGACAAACAGAAGGCATGGCATGACTTTGAGGCATTCATACGGCTAGTTCACTCACATCATGCTAAATGGGAATACGTTGCGGTACCAGAGTACCAGGAACGGGGGGCAATCCATTTTCATCTTGGGGTGAAAGGATACCAGGATGTCGCCCTTCTTCGTGCCCTGTGGCGGAGAGTAGTCCAGGATGGAAACATAGATGTCAATTACATCAAGTCAAAGAAAGGCTATAAGTGGAAACGAGTTGGCATTGCCAGGTACCTTGCCAAGTATATCGGCAAGGACATGGATACCGAACTAAATGAAAGAAGATACAGAGCATCATTAGGGATTACAATTCCAAAAGAAATCCTCTATATGCCATTTTTGCTGAAAGGCAAGAAGACGCTTCAACTGAGTGCCAAGGAATACCTCTTAGAGCATATCCGTTTTCTAGGAGGCGGGGTCGGTTTTATATGGGAACCAGAGGAAGGTCATGGTCAATATGGTTGGGCATGTTCGTGGGGGTAATGGTAGTTAAGGAGCAATTTATTGACATTACACAGCTGTACACTTATAATAGTTAAGGAGTTTCCGATCTTAATATTATGAATGCCAATGAATGCATACAGAAAGCTTTGCCATCGTATGAAAAACCGCCGGTCAATGAGGTGTATTGTGGGATGCGTTTCCGTACACCCGAGAAACTCAAAATACCTCATTTCGGCTTACTTTGGGAGAAGTTACGCTCCCGGTATCCAAAAATAGAACACAAGCCACCGGTGGAGGCAACTCGTGGACAAGTGTTGATGGATAGTTCTACTGGATTGATTTTGCCAAGAATGTGGTTCATTAATGAGCAAGACAATAAATTAGTACAATTTCAGATGGACCAACTATATTTCAACTGGCGTAAACGTGGAGATGAATACCCTCGGTACCCTCAAATTATTACAGGTTTTGAAGAAGTTGTGGGTATAGTGAAGGGTTTATTTCAGGAAGAATTGCTAGGAGACCTTGAGCCAGTAGAATACCAATTAACTTATATGAATCACATACCAAAAGGGCAAGGATGGGATACTACGCTGGATCTTGGTCACATTTTCAAGGATTTTTTATGGACGGACACAGATCGTTTTTTGCCTCAGCCTACCAGTTATGTATGGCAGGCTCGGTTTCAGCTACCTGATTCAAAAGGAAATATGACTATTAGATTAAGTGAAGGAACGCAGATAGAGGATAAATCCCAGAAGCTTTTGATTTTGGAATTAACGACCAAAGGACTTGTGGAGCAAATCGGCAACGGAGTGTCTATTCGGCAATGGTATGATGTTGCGCGTGAATGGATTGTAAGAGGATTTACCGATATTACGACTCCAGAAATGCATAAAATATGGGAGAGGGAAGATGCCTGAGCTAGCAAAAAGTATGAGGATTAACCCAGATCCACAAATAGCTATTGGCGGAAACTATTATCCAGAAGAAGAGAATCGTGGAGCTTGGTGGGGGGAAGAACCTGTTCGGCAATTGCAAATGCCAAGGGAGTATTTTGACAAATTCAATAAGGTTTGGGCTACGGCTGCAACACACTCTCAGTTTTTTACGGAATTAACTACCGGATCGCTTAGAAGGCAGAACGCTGTCACACAGACAGACACTGTTGAAATTGAATCAAACAAGGCTAAAGAAATAATAATGTCTTTCAAGACACAGCTTACTGTTTCGTTTAGGTCAGTTTTAACAGACGGCCTCCTTGAGCTTTTTAACTTCGCAAAGGAGGAAAATCCTGATAGTGTTGGCATTTCAACTGGTTCATTGAGAAGCTTTTTCAACTTTCTCCAGATACATCCCGACTTAAAGTGTCCTGATATTGCATTAACTCCAGAAAGCAACATATATGTTTCTTGGAGATCAGGAAGAAATAAGGTCTTTAGTCTCGAATTTGCGTCCAACAATGTGGTCCATTTCGTGGTCTTTGCTCAAAATAAGCTTGATCCGGAAATGATTGATAGGGTGTCTGGTAATGTTTTAGCAAGCACAATTATGAAGTCTGTTGAGCCATACAATGTTGTTAGCTGGGTGTATGATGAAAGGGGATGAAATTCCATCAAGCCATCATATCGCGCGATACTGTAAACCAACTGACATCTCTCCTATCACTCAGGAACTTATGGCAACGGCATTTTATCTGCGAGAAAATATCGACGAGTACTTATCAACAAACTGGTTGGAGTTTTTTGAACGTTCGTCAACTTCGGATGCTATTGATGACATCAGAAATATTTTTATAAGGAAAATGAGAAGTATACCAGCAAAGGCTCAATTTGCAGTCCTAAACATTGAAAAAATGTGTACCTATGTGAAAACTAAATATCCAGATCATAGAGTACTAAGGGTTGTGCATGAACCAGACGAGACAAATGGTGTTCTGGATGAATCACATTGCGGTATATATGACATGAAGGACGATTATCGTTCGATCGCAGAGCTAATACTTCAAACAATAGACGAATTGTACCCTGCAAGAGGCTGAGCTTCGCTCGGTTGTTTCTAAACCAAACCCCAAGTATTTCAAGTGATGAATCTCGTAAGTCATGGTGTGGCTACATCAAATAAATTTATGCTTGACAATTAATGTTAACATATATATGTTAATAGTTAACATCATTATGTGAGGGTCCATATGAGAAAAAAAGCAAAGTCGTTCGCAGTTGATGAGGAAGCATACAACGAGCTGAATGAGATCTTCAAAGAGAACTATGTAGAAGTGAGCATTTCATATTGCATCAATAGATATATTAAAGAGTACTTGTCATACCTAAAAACAGTACGAAAGGAGATTCAACAAGATTCATCATATACTGTTCCGATGAGCTTTATTATAGAAACGATGGCAAGAGAACCCATATTCAAGAGGTTTGATTCTGAAATATCAGCGAAGGCAGAGGCGGATAGTCTGCAAAACAAATATGATACATATATAAAAAAGTATCCGGAAAAGGCTAAAGAATTTGACATCGATGCCATAGAAGGAAAATTACCCCTTAAAGACGTGGTCGGGCTATTTATTAGGGCATATTGGGAAGAAATAAAGAATAAAGGAATGACAGATGATGAAGTCGTCGCAATGATCCGAAATTATGGTGAAGAAAAGGGCATAGGAGGCAAAGCTTTTCAAAAGGGAATCAGAACAAAATTGAAGCCTATGATTGAGAAGCTTACGGGTGGACCTGTTAATAACAAAACGGAAAATAGGAGCTAGTCATGTCAGGTGATATTTATCTAACTTACAAGGATGTTTCAAGAAAGTGGCAAATACCTATTAATACGCTCCGAATCTGGGTCATGGAGAAACGTTTACAACCGACAAAGTTTGGCAGACTTGTGAGATTCAAAGAGTCGTACATTTTAGAGATAGAGTCTAAAGGACTTCCCAAATGATAATCAAACGTTACATTAAGAAAAGGAATTGTTTTGAATATGATGTAAGGCTTTACGATGAGAATGGAAAAAGAAAGCAGTATAAAACCGGACTTACTTCCAAGAAGTTGGCAAAAGAATACGAACAAAAGAAAAGAAATGAGATCGCAGAGAGAAAACTCTTTCCTGAGAGACATTTTGTAAAACGAAAATTTGCTGATTTTGTGCCCGAATACCTGAAAAAACATGCTTCACGTAAAAAAACTGGAACATACAGCGACTACATAAGCATCTGCAAAAAGCTTGTGCGGTTCTTCGGGGAATACGACCTGCATGAAATCACCAGGTATCACATAGAATCCTATCAAAGCGAACGGTCCCAACAGGTTGGGGTTTGTATGGTCAATCGTGAGATTACAATCTTAAAAGGAATTCTTACGAAGGCTATAGACTGGGGCTTTCTACTAAAAAATCCGGTTAAGGGTATAAAGCTTGAAAAGGAAAGGCCACGTCTTCGTTATTTGAACCGTGAAGAGATATCAAAGCTTATTGAATCGTGTGGAAGAAACGGCCAAGTTCGGTATTTAAAGCCTATGGTAATTATTGATCTTAACACGGGACTAAGAAAGGATGAGATATTGAGTTTAAAAAAGGAAAGTGTCAACCTTGAAAGGAATGTGATTACGGTAGAGGAGGGAAAAGGAGGCTACACAAGGCACGTTCCCATAAATGAAACTGCTAGGAACGAATTGACAAAACTGGCCAACCGGGGCGATTCCGAATATATATTTCACGACGCCAATGGACTGCCATTTAAGGACATCAAGAAATCGTTCAATTCAGCGGTGAAACGAGCGGACTTGAAGGATGTCCAGTTCCATGATCTAAGAAAAACGTTTGCAACGTGGTGCGTATTTAGAAATGTGCCACCGAAGACGTTACAAAAATGGATGGGGCACAAGAAAATTGAGACTACCATGAAGTATTACGTGGTATCTCCGGATGATTTTGAGCAGGAGGCAATAAAGAGGTTAGATGGTATTACGGACAGTAGCAGGGACACACAAAAAAATAGGCAACCGGTAAAGTTGCCTAAGTGCTTGAAAAATATGGTGGAGCTGAACGGGGTCGAACCGTCGACCTCATGACTGCCAGTCATGCGCTCTCCCAACTGAGCTACAGCCCCACTGCCTTTTTTATATCAATAAACCTTTGAATTGTCAATGGTTTTAGTGCATGGAGCTTTCTCAAAAATGATCATATTGGGCTCGGAAAATAGACGATAGGTTGAGATCGTTTAACTATAATCGTAATAGAAGTTGCTTTACCCTATAACCAATCACCTAAAGCCTATTGCTATTTTAGTTATCTCAAAAGACTTTTCTTGATCTTTCCTGATGCGGTTTTAGGAAGTTTTTTAATGAATTCAATATATTGAGGAATCTTGTATCGAGCAAGCTTATCGGCCAGAAAGGAACGGATTTCGTCAATCGCTATTGGATGTCCTTCTTTGGTCTCAATAAATGCCTTGCCAACTTCACCCCACTTATCATCTGGCACGCCTACTACTGCAGCATCGAGAATTGCCGGATGACCCAAGAGAGCCTTCTCAACTTCTGCCGGGTAAACGTTCTCTCCTCCACTTATGAACATGTCCTTTTTTCTGTCGACAATATAAGCAAAGCCATCCTCGTCAAATCTTGCAAGATCACCGGTGTGAAGCCAACCGCCTTTCATGACTTGCCTCGTCAGGTCGGGCCTTTTCCAATAACCATTCATCACTATGGGACCTTTGACGGCGATTTCCCCAATCTCCCCCACCCTAACAGGTTTCCCTTTGCCGTCTACAATCCTCACCTCTCCATGGAAAGCAGGTTGGCCCACCGAGCCCATTTTTTCCATTGCCCTGCTTGCAGGGAGCCAGAAGATGGTTGACACCTCAGTGAGACCGTAAATCTGAGAAATGATTATCCCTTTTTCTGCATAGGCCTTGAGCAACGCAACTGGTATGCGTTCCCCACCGGTGAAAAAACATTTGACACTGGTCAGGTCGTATCGTGCAATATCGCACTCATGGAGCATTATGTTATAAACAGTTGCTGGGAGCTCCAGGATTGTAACTCTCTCTTTCTCCACCACTTCCAATATCTGCTGGGCGCTGAACCTCTTCCTGACAATGGCCGTTCCTCCCCGGTAAAGAATGGGAGCAAACTCTACTATGAGCCCCCCTGAATGAAACAGAGGTCTTGCAATCATCGCAATATCATGGCTCGTAAGATCAAAATAGATTCCTGCATTCAGGACATTGAAGAAGGTTTTCTGATGAGAAAGAATGGCCCCCTTAGGGAGCCCGGTAGTGCCGGATGTGTACATGATAATATGCGGGTCTTCTCCCCCCGATTCCCAAGCAGTATATGGACGTGAGTCGGGGTAGGTCATAAGTGAGCTTTCATATTCAATAGCCCAATCGGGTACTTCGCTTGTTTTTTTGCTCTCTCCGGAGGTACAAAAAATTTCTTTGAATACAGGGACCCTTTCTCTAAGCATTGCAGCATTTCCGGCAAACTCCTCGTCAAAAATGATAAAGCGGGGACTACTGTCTCGTACGATAAACTCTGTCTCAGGTAAGGCAAGACGCCAGTTCAGGGGAACGAGGATGCCGCCGATTTTTGAAAGGGCAAGAAATATTTCTATATACTGCCTGCAGTTACGAAGCAGAACCGCAACTCGGTCACCTTTTTCCATTCCCATATCCAGAAAGAAATTGGCAAGACGATTGACTCTCCGATTCAAATCGAGGTAGGAGTATGGCACGTCCTCAGAAATGAGGGCCGTCTTTTCCGGCTGTATTCTTGACCACTTCTCTATCCAACTGCCAACATTGAGGACTATCTTCTCAATCATTTCACTTACTCCTTTAAGTAACTACTGTGCACACAATAATTTTGATCTCATGTGTTAATGGCCTTCAACGATCCAAAACATCAAGGACATCGCGGACATCGGCGAGGATATAGGTTGCCCCTGCTTCTTCAAAGATCTCCCGTGTGATCCTGCCCGTGAGCACGGCAGCACTCATTGCCGAGATTGCTTGGCCGGACTTGATGTCTGTCGGGTGATCTCCAACTACAAGGGTCTCTTCAGACCGAACTCCAAGTAACCGCAGCACTTCGCCGGCATGGTCCGGATGGGGCTTGACCCGCTCCACATCGTCCCTGGTCACTATGGCCTCAACGAAATTCCAAATATCAGGAAATACATGGAGCACTATATCGAGATGCGTACGTGTAAAGATTCCGATTTTAATGCCTTTACTCTTCAGCTCCGTAAGAACATCTCTGGTATACGGAAATACCCCCTTCCCATCGGATGCGACAAGTTCGAGCTTCCTTAACTCTTCAAAAGCCTCTCGTTTGAATTCTGAGGCCATCCCTCCGAGTTTTTCCTCAACCCCATTAATCATTTCAAGAATATACTGCCCCTCTTGGGACTTGATCTCCTCATCGCTTATGTACCTTCGTGCAATTTTTTCAATCTCACCACGCACGAACGGAAAATCTATGGTCAACTCCGTGAGCGTTCCATCAAAATCAAAAATTACACCTTTTATCATATATTTTCCTGTTTATTAAACCAGATGATATGCGTTTAATACCACGATCTGCATTGTAAATAACGGGTTTCAGGTTGTAACCCGAAACCCGTAATCAGAAACTAAGAACAGTTGTCCTTTACGGTAGCTCTATTTTTTTGATCGATACAATATTCGGCAAGGACTGGATTTCCCTTATCACATTGTCCTCTATGTCTTTGTCGAGATCCAGCAAAGAAATTGCCAGCCCACCAACGCTTTCGCGGCCAAAATGCATGCCACCAATGTTGATGCCCCTGATATAGAATACATTTGCAATGCTTGCAATTACACCCGGTTTGTCATAATTGTAAACGAAAAGCATGTGGCCTTTAAGATCAGCCTCAAGGTAGATATTGTTCACTTTTATGAGTCGTGGTTCTTTTTTCCCGAAAAGAGTCCCCTGGACCGTGTTTTCTCCTCCGTCACCTTTCACGGTTATGACGAGAAGAGAGGCAAAGTCACCCCCTTCCCCGGTCTTTGTCTCTTTTATTTTTACAGCCCGACTCTTTGCAACAACAGGTGCATTCACGTAATTAACCCCCTCCATCTGCTCCTGGAGAATGCTTTTCACAATGCCTTGGGTGAGGATTTTTGTCTCTGCTGTGGCAATCTCCCCCATATACTGGATATTGACTTCCTTTATAGGAAAATCGGTGATGCGGGACACAACAGTTCCCAACTTTTCTGAAAGCTTAAGGTGTGGCGATATCTGTTTCGCTACTTCAATGGTAACAGATGGTGCATTAACGCTATTTTTGATAACGCCATTCTTAAAATAGTCAACAATCTGGTTTGCGATATCGATGGCAACCTTATCCTGTGCTTCTTTTGTCGATGCTCCGAGATGGGGGGTACAGATTGTTTTTTCCGACAAAACAAGGGGATTCTCTTTTGTCGGAGGCTCTTCATCGAAAACGTCAAGAGCAGCGCATCCAACCTGGCCTGAATCGAGAGCATCCATTAGATCCTTTTCCACAATAATGGGGCCTCTCGCTACATTTATAATAGTTACCCCTTTTTTCATCTTTGCCATGGTGTTTTTATTGATCATGCCTCTAGTTTCTTTTACCAACGGTACGTGAATTGCGATAAAATCACTTTCCTTTAAGAGTGTGTCGAAATCAACAAGTTCGACGCCCATACTTTGGGCGAATTCCTTTGAGATATAAAGGTCGTAGGCAATGACTTTCATACCAAGGGCAACTGCTTTCTCAGCAACAATGGAGCCAATATTGCCGATTCCTATAACCCCCAGGGTTTTCTCGTAAAGCTCCATGCCCATGAGGGATTTCTTTTCCCATTTACCCTCTTTCATAGTCCGGTCTGCGTAAGCGATCTTTCGTGCTGCTGCAAACATGAGGGCAATCGAGTGCTCGGCAGCAGCAAGGGCATTACCCTGTGGTGTATTCATAACTACAATACCTTTTTCAGTCGCTGTAGCTACATCAACATTGTCAACACCAATACCGGCCCTCCCGATGACCTTGAGGTTTGTCCCCTTGTCAATAATGTCTTTCGTTGCTTTTGTGGCGCTTCTCACGATCAGCGCATCATAATCGCTTATAATGGCCTGCAGTTCTTCTCCCTTCAGGCCTGTTTTTATATCCACTGTCAGCTCGGCAGACTTCAGGATTTCGACTGCCTTATCTGAAAGTGCATCCGCGATTAAAACCTTCATGGTGCTCTCCTTTTACAGTTCCTGCAAAACTTCGAGGGCCCTGCCCACACCTGCCCCCATCTTGAACTTATGTCCAAGGTCCTTCAGGGTAAATTCAAGTGCAGCTATGGCGGTGACCACATCGTATTTGTCGGCATATCCAAGGGTGGCTATCCTGAAAATTTTGCCTTTCAGGTGGTCCTGGCCGCCTGCACCGGTAACGCCATATTTCTTCCATAGTGACTTATAGATTGCTTGTCCGTCAATTCCCTCAGGGGCATAAATAGCCGTTACCGCCGGGCTTGGATTCTTGGCGAAGGGTTTCAGGCCAAGAGCGATAGCGCCTTCACGGGTTGCGCGGGCAAGTATTTCTGCTCTTTTATAAACCTTTTCGAGTCCGTCTTCCCTCATCATCTTGAGGGATTCCCTCAGTCCCACAATAAGGGAAATGGCAGGTGTAAAATTCGTCTGGTTTTTCTGGAGGTTCGTGAGCTCTTTCGTCCAGTTGAAGTAGAACCTTGGCATTTTCGAGGTCTTGTTCATTTCCCAAGCCTTATCGCTCACACCAGCGAAGGCAAGGCCTGGTGGCAACATGAATGCCTTCTGGGAACCCGCGACAAGGATGTCGATGCCCCATTCATCCATGGGAAGCTCAAATACACCTACCCCGGTAATGCCATCAATAACACATATAGTATTGGGATAATTCTTTACGATAGCCGCAACTTCTTTAACAGGATACCGAACACCTGTCGAAGTTTCAGTTGCGTGAGTATATACAGCCTTTGCATCTGGATTTTCTTTTAGAGCATTCTCAACGAGTGCCGGGTCTATCTCATCACCCCATGGAACATTAATTTCAATAGCTTGTACACCATAAGCTTTGCAGATATTTGCCCACCGATCACCGAACTTACCGCTCCTCACGACGATAGCCTTGTCATTCGGTGAAAGCATGTTCGTCACAGCGCCTTCCATGGCGCCTGTGCCGGAAGAAGCAAAAAACAAAACTTCATTCTTCGTGCCAAAAAGCCATTTCAAGCCTTCTCTCACTTCGGCTACAATTTCCTCAAACATTGGGTTCCTGTGGTGTAAAATCGGCTCCGCCATTTTAAGTAATACTTCTGGTGGAATCTGTGTTGGACCTGGGGCAAGCAAGTATCTTTTCTGCATTGTAATCCTCCTTATTGATATGTGTACATTTTTATCAAATAAGCGTTAAAAAGACAAGAGAAATGATGAAAACGTAAATGCATGCAAAAATACTCTGAACATGGTATAGTTTCAATAGCTGGTCATACTTTATAGAGAGGTTTCGTAATGGCAAAAGGCCCCTACAATGAGACGGTGATGGACCATTTTATGAACCCGCGAAACGTTGGAGAGATTGAAGGCGCTGATGCCGTTGGAGTAGCCGGGAGCGCACAGTGTGGTGACTCCATGACGCTCTATCTAAAAATAGAGAATGGCATAATTAAGGACGCGAAATTTATGACCTTTGGTTGTGGCGCAGCGATTGCGTCAAGTAGCATGATAACGGAACTTTTGAAGGGAAGAAGTATAGATGATGCCCTTGCATTGACGAATGGTGAGGTATTGAAAGCTTTAGGGGGGTTGCCGGAGGCCAAGATACATTGTTCAGTCATGGCGGAAGAAGCAGTCCGGTTAGCCATTGAGGATTACCGGAAAAAGAAAGGCATATGATCAGGGACTGAACTTATGTTCGAGATACGCGTCAAGACTTCTCAAAGGGTGGAATCAAGGGACATCACCGACGAGGTTTTAAATGCTGTTCAGGGAAAGACCGGAAGAATTCTCCATGTCTATACCCCTCACACAACGTGCGGTATTGTCATCAATGAAAATGCCGACCCCCATGTGATGCAGGATGTCATGGAAGCCCTCGATCGAATGGTGCCCCGAAGCTATCCGTATAAACATGGAGAAGGAAATGCAGATGCCCATATCAAATCTATTCTTACTGGTTGTTCTGTGACAGTGCCTTTTTCAAAAGAAACAGCTGTTTTAGGCACATGGCAGGGTGTTTTCCTCATGGAGTTCGATGGTCCTAGAGTGAGAAAGGTCTTGATTACCCTTGTTGAATAATTGAGCCCCGTGAACACTTACTATCTTTGGAGGTTATAAATGAAGCGTGTTTTTAAGTTTCTGGGTAAAACTTTTTGTGTAGTATCTATTTTCCTGTTTGCCGTCACGTTGTTACACAGCAAGGACGATTTTACAAAACCGAAGGAGTTGGGTGTCTATGTTAAAACCGAAAAGGGGTTAAAAAGACTTGTTCCAAATATCGTTTTTGATGAAAAAGGCGTTCTTTTTGTCGAACTGAACAATCCTCCCCGTTTACTCTTAAAAGATGTCCAGTTTTTTGTCATCAATGGTAAATATGATTTAAAAGTCCTGACCTTGAATCCTTTGCTTTTTTTTCAACCATCTCCCCTTGGCAAGCAACGTTACATCCTTGGCAAAGCAATTGCCTTCGACCTGAAAAAAAAGTCTGATGATTTGTACACGGTAAAACCGAAAGAGCTGTTAGGCAGGGGTTACATGGCCCTGTGGATCAATGATTCGGCGTGGGATTTTATCATTGAGTAACCGATATAATTTCATTCCATCGCTCCTCAAGCTCTTTTGACCTGGCACCATGTTCTTTTACGACACCGTCAAGCTCATCAAAAAGTCGGTCAATCTCCTTCCGTGTGTTATGGATGGTTATCGATAAGGAAGCAATAGATTTCCCGTCACCCATTGTCGTAGCCCGTATCAGGGCCTGATTATTTCCTTCAATTTCCTTCTCAAGACCTATGATCTCCTTCTCAACGGAGGTCATTTTTTGTTCGAGAGGGCCCAAAACCTTAGATCGGACTTGTATGAACTCTGCTCGCAGTCTTTTTTGCTCTTTCTTTCTTATACTTGGCCTCTCGCATTCTTCCTCGGTTGTTTTTCCAGGAGGCACATCCTTGTCTTCATCGTCCCACCCAACCCGTTCGAGAAAGTCCCTGTATGTTCCATAAAAAAGTGTGGCTTTTCCACCATCAAACACTATCAATCTTTTCGCTATAGCATTGAGGATCATTTCGCTGTGGGTGACGATAACAACCGCTCCCGGGAAAGTATCCATGGCCTCGACAAGGGAGTCTATTGATTCCATATCTAGGTGGTTGGTAGGCTCGTCAAGAAGGAGAAGGTTTGAAGGTCTCACAAGGAGTTTTCCCAGCAACACCCTGCTTTTTTCACCACCTGAGAGCACAGCTACCTTCTTAATGGCGCTATCGCCCTCAAACATCATAGCGCCGCAGATATTCCGGGCTGCATTCTTGTTGTAATCCTGTTGTACCCCAAGGATTTCCTCTTCTACAGTTCTTCCGGGATCAAGACGGTCAATATTCGTCTGACCGAAATAGGCAAGTTCTACGTTCTGATGGACAATAATACGGCCTTCGACAGGATTAAGGTGGCCTGCAAGGATGCTAAGCAGTGTAGTTTTGCCTTTGCCGTTTTTTCCGATGACACCTATTCTGTCTTGTTTTTTGATGGCAAAACTCAACTCTTTAATAAGGTACGGGCCATCCGGTTGAAAGGAAAATGATATATCTTCAGCTTCAAGGAGCCATTTTCCCTGGAATGGTGCAGCATTGAACTGGAAATCAAGAGTGTCAGCTTCCGTCATTTTTTCGAGTTTATCCATCTTCTCTAACGCTTTAATGCGAGATTGAACAGCTTTGGCGCGATTTGCCTGAGCCCTGAAGCGATTGATAAACTCTTCCGTCTCTCTCCGTTTTTTTTCCTCATTGATCCGCGTCTGCTCATATACCTCTTCGTCTTGAAGGATTTGATTATAGAGCTTATGGGTGGACCCGGGTATCTTTCGAATCTTTGATCTATGGATACCCATGGTGTGAGTTGTGACATTGTCCATGAATTCTCTGTCATGGGTGATGAGGATAAGCTCATTCTTCCAATCCCGAAGGAACTGAGTAAGCCACCTTACAGAAACAATATCGAGGTAATTTGTCGGTTCATCGAGAAGAAGAAGGTTTGGCTCTGAGAGAAGCACCCTCGCAAGGTTGAGCCGCACTTGAAAACCTCCGCTCAGTTCATGGGGACTCCGGCCAAACTCATCTGGTGAAAAACCTAATCCGAGGAGTATTTTTTTTGCCTTATATGATTGATCAATACCATCTTCGTGAATAGGTAGTTCACGACTTGCCTCACCAAGGACCGTTGGAGCTCTGAAACGAACATGCTGAGACAAATGGCGGATTTTGTAATGCCTTGGAATCGTTATTGTTCCTCCGTCATGTACCTCGTCCCCGAGAATCAGCCTGAAAAGTGTGGTCTTCCCTGAGCCGTTTCGTCCCACGAGTCCAACGCGCTCTCCCATTCCGATGGTAAGGCTTATGGTATCAAAAATAACTTGATTGCCGTAGCTTTTACTGAGATTACTTACTGTGATCATGTATTGCCCTGCCTGATTACATCTACGATATTGGAGATTAAATAGTACACTGTTTGTCCAAGGCTGTCAATGTGGCCAGGGTGATCGACACGAAGCGATGGGACAACAACGGAACTACATATTATTCTTGGATTTTCCCATAGCCTATTGCCTCTAGCCTATTTTTATTTGTATACATTTTAGGCCATAAGATATCCTTCCATAACAGTAATAAAAAAAATATAAGAATTTTCTTGACAACGTTTTTTACTAGATATAGTATTGATATCTAGTTAACCTACTAAATATAGGGGTGCGTAATCATTAAGGGTTCATTATTGGGAACGTTTTTTTGGTGAAGATAAACTTCCCTTAGACATACCACCCATTCCATTCTAATGAAAAAGGGGGGATTGATGGAGACTACCGATCTAAATCTTTTTGTACGAACCTCTGAAGAAACCATATCGGACTGGGACAGGTCCAAGATTGCCGATGCGTTGATCAGGGAGACGCTTATTGATCGGGACACGGCAGATCAAATCAGCCAAGAGACAGAGCAGATGATACGAAGATCGGGGGTCAAGGTCGTGACAGCCCCCCTCATCAGGGAACTTGTTAATGCAAAACTTATTGAAAGGGGCCTTGAAGGTGCTCGTAAGATGCATACAAGGCTCGGCATGCCCGTCTTCGATGTGGATAGCCTCATTCTCCATCCGAACAAGGAAAATGCCAATGTTCCCCATGGCCCTGAGGCAACAAACCTCACCCTCGCGGAGAGGATCAAGAAAGAGTACGCACTCCTTTGTGTTTTCTCCGAGGATGTGGCAGACGCTCATATGAATGGCGACATCCATCTTCATGACCTTGGATTTATCGATAGACCCTATTGCAGCGGCCAGTCTTTAGAGTACATCAAGAAATTCGGTCTTGATCTGCCCCATTCCCTGTCTATGGCAAAGCCGGCAAAGCACCCTGAAGTCCTCCTTGCCCACTTGATTAAATTTGCAGCAGCATTACAAAGTAATTTTGCAGGGGCAATCGGATGGGACGCTGTCAATGTCTTTTTTGCTCCCTACTTGGAGGGCTTGACCGACAACGAGGTGAAACAATTTGCCCAAATGCTTATTTTCGAATTTTCCCAGCAGGCCGTTGCGAGAGGAGGTCAAGCAATCTTCTCTGACATTAACCTTTACTGGGAAGTACCAAAGCACTTTGAGGGTGTTCCCGCCATCGGTCCGGGAGGACAGTTTACCGGAAAAAAATATGGAGAATATGAGAAGGAGGCCCAGAGGTTCGCCTGGAAGCTTTTTGAGGTCTACAAAGAAGGTGATGGCGCCGGGAGACCATTCTTCTTCCCGAAACCCCTCGTGCATATTACTGAGAAGTTTTTTAAAACTGAAAATCACATGGATTTCCTTAATCATATTGCAGAGGTGTCTGCTGATAAAGGAAATACCTATTATGTCTTTGACAGAGGGGAAACGGCAAAGATATCAGAATGCTGCCGTCTGAGCTTCAAGCTCGAGGAGTCTGACCTCAGGGATGCTATGGAGCCCTGGCGCATGAGATACTGCGCGCTCCAGAATGTATCCCTTAACCTTCCTCGGATAGCCTATATTGCACAACATGATGGTACAAAACTTATGGATCTCATAACCCAGAGATTCCTCCTTGCCACAAAAGCCCATAAAGAAAAAAGGGCCTTTCTTGAAA
>Ga0351919_10010_pt1 | contig 61827 bp, 52 predicted proteins | sample TotcelHT113001N6_FD_206845 | JGI IMG/M metagenome (GOLD analysis project Ga0351919, IMG submission 206845) | Enriched cells from coal bed in the Powder River Basin, Montana, United States - Total cells T11 rep1 HSBNCT.T11.300.1.N6 ...
CCCTGTTCGGGATTGCCGTCGATGACGGCGTGGTCATCGCCACGTACCTGGACCAGATCTTCAAACGCCGCCGCCTGACGAGCATTCAGGATATCCGCGAGGCGACGGTCCAGGCGGGGTTGAAACGGGTGCGGCCCTGCTTGATGACCACGGCGACAACGCTGGTGGCGCTGCTTCCGATCATGTTCGCTACCGGGCGCGGCGCCGACGTGGCGCGGGCGATGGCCCTGCCCAGCTTCGGTGGCATGACCTTGGGACTGCTCACGTTATTCGTCGTGCCGGTCCTCTACTCCGGCTACAAGGAACTCAAAATGCGGGCCGGGTTGTACGACCCGGACTGGGAAGCGACGGAACAGACGCCGTCGCAAGCCGGCGAGGCGGCCTGACTCGCGAGACAAGTACATAGACACAGCCCCTCGCGGGACTGAAGGGCAGGTGTCCTTCCGTCCCGCGCGGAGCCTGGGGCAAGAATCGCAGATGGGTAATCACTCCTTCAACTTGGCGAAATACTGCTCGGGATTTTCCCGCAGCGTGCCTTCGCAGCCGGCGCAGCAAATCCACACTTCACGGCCCTGGACGTCCAGCTTGACCGGTTCGCCCATGCTGCCTAGCAGTTCGCCGCTTACGGGGCAGATTCGCTGCCGCTCTGCGGACTCGCGGTCGCTCGGCACGAGTCCGGCCAGCGCTGCTCGAGCCGCCTCTGACTGGCTGTCGCCTGCTTGGTGGGCGTGCCCCGTGTGGGCGTCGCCTTCGTCAGCGGTCGGCGGCGCAGGCTCCTTGGGCGGCCCACCGCTGCAACCAACGCTTACCAGTGCCAACAGGACGGTGGCGACCACTCCCGAAAAACGAGTCATTCTTCGCATTTTCGTACTCCTCATCAAAGGTAAAGAAAACAAATCGCGCGATTGGCGCTCGACGTCTCTTAGAGATTTTAGATGCCGACCGGCAACGGAATCTTCGCACGCCGTTCCAGAAGGACGGCAGTCCATATCGCCCCACCGTTCTGCAGTCGTCTGGGGACGGGTTGAATGGCGATGAAGCGATGAAGGAATGCATAGATGGAGCCAGATGAAAAAGTCGACATTCGCAGCCCGAACTTGGACGCCGGGATCATCATCCGCTGCCAACGCGGGGACCGCGACGCACAACAGCAACTGTACGAATTCTATCACCGGAAGGTCCACCAACGGATGGTGCGGATGGTGGGCGGCGAGCAAGCCGACGACTTGACACAGCGCGTGTTCCTGCAGGTCTTCCGCACGATTGGACAGTTCGCCGGCGATGCCAGGCTGGAAACCTGGATCTACCGTGTTGCCACCAACGAGGCCCTGCAGCACCTGCGGCGATCCCGGCGACACGCGACCGGGCCGCTGGACTGGGAGCCGGTCGATGTGAACTCTGACCCTCGGCAACGTCTAGAGCAGCGCGATCTGCTCCAGCATTCGATGCAGCGGCTGGAACCCGAGCTGCGCTGCATTTTTCTGCTCCGCGAGGTCGAGGAGCTATCCTATCGCGAGATCGCCAAAACGCTGGGAATCCCCGAAGGCACGGTCGGATCGCGATTGAATCGCGCTCGCAGCGACTTGAAGCGCCACCTGCTGGATTTGGGCTGGGCCGGCTGAGAGGCACGGAAGCACGAACCTGAGCGAGTGTGCCACTGCTGGTGATTGACCGCGCGCTCCATCTCGCGAAGAATGGGCCTGGTCTCGGCATCTAACTGTACGGGATCCGCTGGTGCCAGCCGGCGCGACGTGTCGTTTGGGGGGATGAAGATGGATTGTGACCGGGTGCGGGAACTCCTGTCGCCGTATTACGATGGCGAAATCGCGGGCGACGATCGGGCGGCTGTCGCAGAGCATCTGAACGATTGCCCAGCGTGCTTGGGGGACGTGGCGTCCTTCCGCCGCCTGTCCGCTCTCGTTCGGGATGCTGCGCCAGCCGCGCCGCCGAGCGGCGGGTGGGCCGAACTGGAGTATCGCCTTGACGAGGACGCCGCCACGAGCCGCCGCAACAGCCATCATCGGTGGCGATCCGTCGGTTCTTTTGCCTTTGCCGGCGCCGCCGCGTTGCTGATCGCCGTCCTGGCCGTGTTGGGACATCGCGGCGGGATGGATGGCCGCGAGCAGGCGATGACCGCCGATTTCAGGCGTTACCTGGAGATCTTTGAGCGGAATCCCTCCGAGGCTCAGGGGTTTCTGTCGAGCAGGTACGCAAGCAAGCAGATGTGGTCGGCGGCGGCAGGCGAACGCGGCGATCGTGTTGCGATCGCGGCCGGGCTTCCGGCATCCTACACAATCCATTCCGCACACCTGTGGCAAATGCCCTGCTGCCCGTGTCTGCAGATCGTGTGCCGGCGAGCCGATGGAACCGTGTTGGCGATTTTCGAACATGAGGACCCGCAGCCGATGTGGTTTGCCGGGCGCCCGGCGACGGAAAAGGACTGTGGCGGCAAACGTTGCACGGTGGTCGCGATGGAAGGTCAGTTGGCAGCGACGTGGGAGTTGGGCGGCCGGCAGATCACGGTCGTTGGAGCACAGGATTTGGACGAACTGGCCATGCTGGTGCAGTGGCTGGCGCGATCCAAGGCTGCCTGACAGGACGGGAGCCGGTGCGAGAACGTCTTGCTTCGCTGCTCGTCGTCAAGTAGCAGATCGAACCAACGGGCATCCGACGGTAGCGTGATGCCAAGCAAAAATTCCTCGCCGTCCGAAGAAAATCTTGGCGCCCTGCATCTAAAGGTATGAAACGGGCGTCCCCCGACGAACGACGGCCCGGGGGGACATGAGTCAATTTCCCACGTGAGGCTTTCTTTCAAGTCAAGTGAGGAGGAGAACGATGAAACGCACATCGAGCTTACTGCTGATGGGAATCGTCCTGGCCGTGCTGTCCAGCGGTTGGACGACAGACGGATGGGCGCAACGAGACGCGGGCGCGAAGGCGAGGGGCGAATTTGGGACGGGCTTTTGGAGTTCGAAACAGCGGCAGTCGAGCAGCGGGGCTGACTATCAACCAGCCCGGGCGAGCACGGAAACCTATCGCCGCTTCTCGTACGAGCCGACGCGGATCCAAGCTGGGGACACCGTGATCGTGAAGGGTGATGGCGTAAAGCTCATGAAGGGTGCGAATACCGTCGGCGTGATCGGTGACGGCACGAAGTTCAAGGTTACCAAGGTGATCGACGGCTGGCTCGGATCGAGCGTCGAGGTGGAGGGCCGCAAGCTCGAGGGCTGGGTTTGGCACAAGAGTGTTGCGTTGGCAGAATAATGGGTCGCCGCCTCATGCCACTGACATTCCAGGGCGCCTAAACCGTCGATATCATAGCATTGGCGGAGCGCTCGGTCATAGCCGTTGTCCATCCCCGTCTCGACGAAAGCGAGGAAGCGAGCGGGGCCCGCTTGCCGGACCAGAAAGTCGACCAGCGAGAGGCTTTGTCCGTAAAACGCGGCTGCTTCTTCCCCCGACGTGAACCGCTCCAAACGTACGATTTCGGCCAATCGAAGCGCCCGTCCGCTGCGTAAGGCAAGCTGGCAGTCGCGCCGATGCAATGCCTGCTTCTCCGCGCTGTCGGAAAGGAGGGCGATCCCTTCGTCGGCCCAGTGCGGCGGCTGACGTCCGCCAAAACGATCGGCCAAGACGACATGCGTCAGTTCATGAGCCAATGCGGGCAACTCGCCACCGCCATCTGCCAATAGGTCAATCCGCCGTTCGACGATCCTCGAGCCGTCGAACCGAATCAGGCTGCTTCCCGACGTCTGCGCGGCCCCTCGGCCAACAGCGTTCAAGTAACCGGCTCGCGTGGCATGAACGACGATCCGGCACCGTGGCTTCCACGGTTGCAGGGCCCTGTCGCCCGACCAGCGAGCATGAAGTTGACGACGTATCGAGTAACATTGTTCGGCAACCGACACGGGCGAGGGTCCGCCTCGATACGAATAAACGGCAACATCCTGAGAACTGCTGTCGTGACCGTCGGCAAAATTCGATGTCGCGACGAATAAGACCAAAACACGCCAGGCTAAGTGAGCCTCAAACCGCATCAGCGCACTCCTGCGAGGGATAGCGAGCAAACGCTTGCCGAAAGAATCAAATCCTGTGCCGGCCGATGCGTCGGGCGCGGCAGAAGCCGTCGCTCACTCAGCATAAAGCGTTCAAGAGGAAGGAGTTCGAGATCGAGGTTTTAATTCTCGACGAGCTGACGCGTTTGGGGCACCAACACCGCCGTGCCGGGTTTGCCCGCATCGCTGCTAAAAACACAAGCAGCGTGCTTCCCAAAAGAATGCGTTGAATGGCGCACCTCTTCCCGGCCAAGCCTCGCGGTTGCACCTGGACACGGTGAGCCGCAAGGCGCTAGCCGCGGGTTTTTGCGGGAATGCGTGGCTAGGCTTCACCGGCGGCTGGCGCCCAATGCCGCTCAATGTGAGTGGCATTGGGCTCGAGCAGTTGCAGCGACTCGTTGCTGACAGAAAAGTGGTAGGTGTCCCTTCCTGGCGCAGAAATCAGCGAAAACGGCCAAGGCAAGATCACTTCTTTTGCCGCTGATTGCCTAAGTCCAAGAAAACTGACCTTGACTTGGCATTCTGGGGAACCTCCAGTGCGAAAATGGACTCTTACAAAAGTGGCCGTCGCCGGAGAAATGTGACAAAGCATTTGCCGCCTTCGGTGTCCTGCGGTATACTTCGCGAATCTTCGTGTAAAAGGTTGCCTTCAGGACTGAAGCAAAAAGGTTTGGATTGGCCCGGGTCGAAAACCTCTGGCAGACGTAAATCGGCACATCCCGCGTGACCTGGCTTCCGTTAACGTTTTTGGCGAGCGTAAGCCGATAAGCGCCGATGACATCGGCATGGCCGCAAGAGGGCTGGAACGTGTTCATGAAATTCCCCACCCTTACCCCGAGACTCCTCGCTTGCTTGGCAGCCCTCGTGCTGGCAATTCAGCCGGTTGCCGCCGCGAATCCCTGTCGCTGCGACGGACGGGAGGCCGAGGTTGCCAGCCGATCGGGCACGTCAAAGTCGTGTTGTTGTGCCAAGCGTCTTGGCGCAAGCGCCGAGTCACGGCGAACCTGCTGCCAGAGGGTGAAGAACAAGGGACATTCCACGTCGTCCTCGTGCGTTTGCGGGTGTGGTTCCAATTCTCCCATAGCACCCCCGCGGGCCCCTGTCCAACAGAATCAAATTGCCAAAGTGGCATTGGCCGTGCCTTGCCTCAGTGGTTCAGCCGCCGAAACGGTACCTCCGATTTGGCAATTCAGGGGCGCCGCGGTTGCTGCGACGTCCTCTTCGGCGTTGGAGCGTTGCGTCGCGCTGTGCAAGCTGACACTCTGAACCCCTCTCTCCAAGGGGATACTGCGCGCGGACTTCCGCTGGCAGTCTCTGTCCGGTGACGCGAATCCCAGGAACTGTCTGGATTCCTTGGGCACTGTCGGGCTCCATTCAGCCGGACCTCTTGCGCAAACCAGGCCCAGGTTGATATTGGGATGGGTAGCGAGAAGCTCGCTACAAAACAGCGGGGCCGTATCTCGATCCGCGTGATGTACAACCTTTTCCGATCATCCAGGATGCCGCGCCGACTGGCATGCGGCGTGCAATTTTTACAAGTTATCTACGTTGGCTCTTTAGAGATGGACTACCACACATGACGAAACAAGATCATCGTTTCGGTGCGAGTGAAGGCCGACCACACTCCCGCAACCGACGGCACTCGTCCCGGCGCATCTCTCGTGCCCCGCTGTTCCTCGAATCCCTCGAACCGCGCAACTTGCTGGCCAACGGCTGGCTCGCAAACATCGCGCCATTCAGCTTGGATTCGTCGGACGCCGTCCTATCGCCGATGTCCTTTGACCAAGGCGGCATCAGCGCGCAAGACGATTCCATCGGTTCGGGGCTCATGATGATGTCGGTGGACATGCATGGTGACATGGCGGTCGGCACCCACGACATGGGCGACCACCACGACTGCTGCCGGCCGCTGCCCGCAACCCCCACGAGCGAGACATCGCCGGACGCCACAACTAAGGCCCTCGCCGCGGATATGCATGGCGACCATCACGACTGCTGCCGGCCGCTGCCCGCCGTCTCGGTGAAGAGCGGAACGCCCATGCTGATCAGCGCCGCGGTTCCAGATAGCGGTCTCGAGTCTCAGGAAGCCGTCGGCGACCATCACGACTGCTGCCGGCCGCTGCCCGCCGTCTCCGTAAAGAGCGGAACGCCCACACTGATCAGCGCCGCGATTTTGGATGGCGGCGTTGAGTCTCAGGAAGCCGTCGGCGACCATCACGATTGTTGCCGGCCGCTGCCCGCGACGCCGGAGGCAACCGAGTCCGAGGTGGCGACGGGGACCATGGCAGTCAGCCTCGACACGCACGGTGACCATCATGATTGTTGCCGGCCTGTGCCCGTGACGCCCATTACGAGCCCGGCCCCGGCGACCACCGCTGTCGTGGACGATCCTCACCGCGACCACCACGACTGCTGCCGGCCGCTGCCTGCCGTCTCCGGCAGAACCGGAACGCCGACCGTAACCGCAGAAACGGCTCCGTCTCCGTCGTCAGCGATATCGGCCGAACTCGCGGCGTCCCCCAGTCCAGCGATCTCCGGCGATGGCGAATCTTCGCAGGGCCAACCGGTGTTTTCGCTGGCGCCCCCGACTAACCCGGCACCCGTGTTCAGCCAGCCGCCGGTTGTCCCGCAGCTCTGGGATGCTCAGAGGGACGGGAGCCGGTCCGTTTGGCCCGCGGCGACGGGCTCCGCAACCCCGTGGGAGAGCCACCGGACGAGATGGATGAATGGGACCAGCGTGCCATCGATCCGTCCCCAGACGAAGCAGGCGAACGACGAGATCGCGGCGACCACAGCCTATGCTGCCGCCGTCGACAGTTTGATGCTCGATCGCAACGACTTGTTGCCGTGGGACGTTATGAATACGGCGGAAGGCGAGGGCGATCTGGTCCCCAACTTTGCTCTGCTCGATCTGAATCCGGCGTCGGCGACGTACCAACAAACGGTGTCGCCGCGCGATTATCTCGGATCCGTGTCGGTTTGGTTTTTCGGATATTCAACGTGACACGGCTGTCGCGTCCAGTTTGGGCGCTTGGATTTGCTGCAAAAGGATCTAGCCGCCGCCTATCCGCTGCTGCGGATCCAGGTGTTGGGCGTCAACTGGTTCGGCCTGGAATCAGCGAACGGGGAGATGCTCGAAGATAAGAGCCTCCCTTGGGTGCAGGACGTGGATAGCAACCAAAACGGCCAATCGGACGTGTGGCAGAATTGGGGCACGGAACATCTTGATTTGGTCGTATTGGACGGCAGCGGCAGACCGGTTGCTTGGACGAATCTGAGCACCTTTAACTTGGATCTGCCGGCGAATTACGCAGGTTTGCGAGACGACTTAATCGCGGCAGCGATGGCGAGCCAAAAGCCATGGCAGAATGCGGGAAAGCCGCTCGACGTCGACAACAGTGGCGCCGTCGTACCGCTGGACGCCTTGATCGTGATCAATCGGATCAATGCCATCACGACTCAGCAGTTGCCGCCGCCGGTAACCGCTCAGTCCCCGCCGCCCTATTACGACGTGAACGGAGATGGCAGCTTAACGGCGCTGGACGCGCTTCTGATCATCAATTTCCTGAACGTCGGGTCCTCGACTGCCGCGGGCGAAGGGGAATTGTGGCTGTCATGGCTGGCTGCAGACTTGACAGGCTTGAACGTGCCATGGTTGGACAGGATGTAACCCCAAACCGACCTTGATGGGAACAATTGCGAAATGCTGGCAACGATCTCCTAAGCGTTTTGAGGCCCGCGGCTTGCCCGCGGGTGTTTCACGCTCGCCGCGACACACGCTGACACCTCTAATCCAAACCCAATATGTCCCACCATCTCACCACCTGGCCCCCGTTGGGCTTTGCCGTCGATATCAGTCCTGACGGGATCCGGCAGACGGCGTTCCTCGCCGCCCCAGGCAAATCATTGTCGGCGGACGGACAAGAGGCGAACCACCCTGGTCCGTCGCCCGTCCCAAACGGTCCACCTCGAACCGTCGCGCCGGTCGTCTCCGCGACGCCGCTGAGGATGGCAGCCTCGGTAACCAAGGCGATGGTGAAATTCGCCTCCTCCGGTTTCCAGACGGCGGACGCGGATACGCACCAAGTGCGCGTCGCACAGTGTCGCGATTGTCCGCACCACCACGGCAGTCGCTGTCAAGTGTGCGGCTGTTTCTTCGACAAGAAAGCTTGGCTGCCTCACGAGGACTGTCCCCTCGGCAAATGGTCCGCATAGCTGCCATGCCCCGCACAACGGGACTCGGTGGCGGCGAATCCCTTGCCGGGATCAAAGCTCAATCGCTGGAAATCCCGGGCCGGCGCCACGGGACGGGGCACGCTACCCGGCTTGCGAACCGAGTTCCTGCTTGAGGGCCAGGGATACCTGCTTGGCGAGGCTGACGAGTCGGTTGGCAAAACCGTCCTGCAGGACGATCGGATCGGGCGTGGTCGGATGTTGGCCGATATAGGCTTCCATCTGGGCCAGCATGGGGCGAAACTCGGCCGCGGCGGCCAAAGCCCGCTGGAGCTGCATCTCTTCGAGTTGGATCAACAGGGACTTCAGGACCGCAACCACGTTGGGCGCTGCAAAACGCCTGGCCGGCAGGTTCTCCGTGAGTTCTGGAAATGCATCCAGACCCGTGGTCAACATCAACGATGTGCTACTGATCCCACGGAGATATTCCAAGTTCATGCCGAGCTTGACAAATTGGTAGCTTGTTGCTTGCGACATACGGTGCAATCCTTTTTGAGAAAAAGTCTTCTCGGTCAGCCTGCTTCTCGCCTCATGAGGCGTGCTCGGCGAAACGCGGGTCCTTGATGCCGAGCCTGAGTTTCCATTCCTGAACGGAGCAATAGAGCACCGGAACGACAAGCATCGTCATGACGGCGATCAGCATGCCGCCGAAGCTGGGGATGGCCATGGGGACCATGATGTCCGAACCGCGACCGGTCGAAGTCAATACGGCCAATAACGCCAGGATGGTCGTGGCGGTCGTCATCAAGCAGGGACGGACACGACGCACCCCGGCCGCGAGCGTCGCCCGGCGGGCTTCCACGTTGCTCGTAATTCGATGCTTGAAAAAACTCTGATCCAAGTAGGTCGCGATTACCACACCGTCGTCCGAAGCAATGCCGAACAAGGCCAAGAAGCCGACCCAGACCGCCACGCTCAGGTTGATCGGATGGATCTGAAACAGCGTCTGCATATTCGTGCCGAACAAGTCGAAGTCCAGGAACCAGGGCTGCGCGTAGAGCCACAACATGATGAAACCGCCGGCCCAAGCGATCGCGATTCCGCTGAAGACCAGCGACGCCGTGATCACCGAACGGAATTGCAGGTAGAGGATGATGAAGATCACGAATAGAGCCAGCGGCAACACGATCATCAGCGTCCTCTGCGAGCGGATCTGATTTTCGTAATTGCCGGCGAAGGAGTAGCTGACACCGTCGGGCAAATTGAACTCGCCGCCGTCGATTTTTTCCTGCAGGTATCGCTGGCATTCCTCGACGACGTTTACTTCGGCGTTCCCGGGCTGCATATCGAACAGCACGTAGCCGATCAGGAACGTGTCTTCGCTCTTGATCACCTGAGGACCGCGAACGTATCTGATTTCCGCCAACTGAGAAATCGGGATGTGCGAGCCATCCTTGGCGGGGACGAGGATTCTCTTCATCGTTTCGATTTCGCTCCGCAGCTCGCGCAGGTACCGTACGCGCACGGGAAATCGCTCGCGGCCTTCGACCGTCGTGGTAACGCGCCGCCCGCCGATGGCAATTTCTACCACGTCTTGCACCTCGCGAATCGTCAGCCCATATCGGGCGATCTTCTTGCGGTCGAAGTCGATTTCCAAATAGGGTTTGCCGACAATGCGGTCGGCGATCACGGCCGAGGCCTCGACGCTGGGGACTTCTTTCAGGTAGCGTTCGATCTCCAAGGCCACTCGTTCGATCGTCTCGAGGTCCGGACCTTTTACCTTCACCCCCATCGGCGCTCGCATCCCGCTTTGCAGCATCACGATGCGGGCTGCGATCGGTTGCAGGCGTGGTGCGGATGTCGTGCCGGGAACCTGACCGGCTTCGGTGATCTCGTGCCAGATGTCGTCGGGCGTCACAATTCCCGCCCACGCCTGGCGGCCGGGATTCAGTTCCGGATCGAGCGGCCGTCGCCATTGGCGAAAAGGCACGCCGTGCGGATCGGGAATCAACCGGCCGCTTTCATCCCGCTCAAAACGACCCAGCGTCTTGTACGGCTGGCCGTCATCCGCCTGCAAGAATGTGCCATCCTTGTCTTGGAACCAGTCAACCTCGTCCGGGCGGTAGCGAAACGCGATGCGATGGCCGTCCTTGTCGACAAGGTACTCGGACCTGTAATTGATGACGGTTTCAATCATCGAAATCGGCGCCGGATCGAGTGGGCTTTGCACACGGCCGATTTTGCCGACGGCCAATTCGACCTCGGGGATCGCGGTGATGCGCTGGTTTTGAAGCTGAAGGATGCCCAGTGATTCACCGATCGAGGCGTGCGACATCGTGGTGGGCATGTAGAGATACGAACCTTCGTCCAGCGGAGGCATGAATTCTTTGCCAAATCCCTTCCACGTGGTCGCCAGCGTCCATTTCAATTTCGTAGTCACGGACCGATCGCCGATCTCCTCCCACGTGCGGCCACGCAACCCGCCCAACTCGTATTTGAATCGTTCGAGCCGCGACAGCCCGGCCACTTGCGTCTCCGATAACGACTGGGCGTCGTATTCCGGCGAAATGCGGCCGAAGATCATGTTGGGGCCGAGCCAGGCGCCGAAACCTAAAATCAGAATCAGGGCTGGCACGCAAAGAAAAACCAGTTTGTGATTGAGGCACCACCACAAAAGCGGCTCGTAGAGGTACCTTTGGAAGACTTGAAAAAAGATCAGCAACCCGCCGATGATGATGGCGATAAAGGCGAAGTTGCGCAGAAAACCTTTTTCCGGACCCAGCGGCAGCCAGCCGTCGGTCAGCAGGATGGCTACCAAGATCACGGCCGCGGCACTCGCCATCACGGTGCTGCCGGTGCGCATCCGATCCCGCCACCCGTCCCGCCGAATCGGCAAAGCCTCCTCCACCAGCTTGTACCCAGCCAGCGCGCCGACAACCAGCCCCGCCCACCACGCCAGCCAGATTCCGATGGCGACGCCGGCAAGCAACAGGCCGGCGTAAAGAACCTGTTTCAAGGTCCGGGAGTTGACCTTCGTCGTGAACAGAACGTGGGCGGCCGGGGGGATGACCGTCAGCGCAACGATCACGGCGGCGGCCATCGCAAACGTCTTTGTGAAGGCCAAGGGCTTGAACAGCTTGCCCTCAGCCCCCATCATCGTAAACACCGGCAGGAAGCTGACAATCGTCGTCGAGACCGCGGTGAGCACGGCGCCGCCGACTTCGGTCGTGGCGCGATGAATCACTTCGAGTCGGCTCTCCTCGGGGCTTGCCTCGTCCAAATGCTTTAGAATATTCTCACAAAGGATGATCCCCATATCGACCATCGTTCCAATCGCGATGGCAATGCCGGACAGGGCCACGATGTTGGCGTCCACGCCGAATGTTTTCATCGCGATGAAGCACATCAGAACCGCCAGCGGCAACAAGGCGGCGATGAGAATCGAGCTGCGCAGGTGCATCACCATGACCAGGATGACGATGATGGTAATGAGGATTTCTTCGACCAGCGCCTTGTTCAGCGTGCCCAGTGTTTCGTAGATCAATCCCGCACGGTCGTAGAAAGGAACGACCGTCACCTGACTGGTTGTGACCCACGCCGGCCAGTTGTCACGCGGCGTCGAACGCAGGTGTTTCACCCAGGCGTCGTGGTCGATTTCCACCTCGGAGTACGCGTCCAAGTTGTTGGCTTGCGCATACGATGTGACTTCGTCGCGCGTCACTTGGCGGTAATCGACGACCGCCTTGGTCGGAAGCCCCGGCGCAATCTCGCCGATTTGCAGCTTGATGTTCTTGATGGCGGCCAGAGGATTGAAGCCATAGCGGACGACAGCGACCCCACCCACGGCTTCGGCGCCTCCTTTATCGAGCGCCCCGCGACGAAGCGCCGGGCCCAGGGAGACGCGCGCCACGTCCTTGATGGAGATCGGTACGTTGTCGTTGACAGCAACCACGCTGTCCTCGATGTCTTCGACACGCTCGACAAAGCCCAGGCCGCGAATGAAGTACTCGGCTTTGTTGATTTCGATGGTGCGGGCACCGACGTCGATGTTCGACATTTGCACGGCCATGAAGATCTCGTCAATGCCGACGCGCGCGGCGCGCATGGCGTCGGGGTCGACGTCGATTTGATATTCTTGCACGAAGCCGCCGATCGAGGCCACTTCGGAGATCCCCTCGGCCGAGAGCAGCGAATAACGCACGTACCAGTCTTGCACGGTGCGCAGCTCGTGGAGATCCCAGCCGCCGACCGGCCGGCCGTCAGGATCGCGACCTTCGAGCGTGTACCAGAAAACCTGGCCCAACGGCGTCGCATCCGGGCCAAGTGTCGGAGTCACGCCTGCGGGTACGGTCCCCGCCGGCAAGCTGTTCAGCTTCTCCAGCACCCGCGTCCGCGACCAATAAAATTCTACGCCTTCATCGAAAATGACGTAGATCGTCGAGAAACCAAACATCGAATAGCTGCGGATCGTCTTGACCCCCGGCACCCCCAACAGAGACACCGTCAACGGATAGGAGATTTGGTCCTCGACGTCCTGGGGCGAGCGCCCCATCCACTCGGTGAAGATAATCTGCTGATTCTCGCCGATGTCGGGGATCGCGTCGGTGGGTACGGGATTGCGCGGCAACGCACCCACGTCCCAGTCGAACGGCGCCACCAGGACGCCCCAGCCGATCGCTGCAATCACAATCAGCGCGACGACCAGTTTGTTTTCGAGACAGAAACGTATGGCTTTGCCAACCATCGGCGATATCCGGATCGTTGGTCCCTAGGGTCGCGAGTGATTCTCGTGCGTTTCGTGCTGATCGAGCGCCGGGAGTTCGTCATGCGAGATCCTGTCGACGCGGTCGGCGCATTTCAGCATCGTCGAGCCGAAGTAGGGATTCCGCACCTGGTCGCTGTTCTGATACCAAATGGCGCCCCGTCCTTGGAACGCCATCGGGCAATGCAATTCGTAGATCGGGCTGCGTTCGCCGAAGCCGAATGTCTTGGCCAGCACGCCGACCTCTTGAGACAACGGCAGGAACTGGGTTCGCAGCGCTTGAAGATCTTGCGAATTCTTCAGACTGTCGAACAGTTTGACCAGGCTCGTTCGCTCCTTGGACCATACTTCCTTGGCGCGGCCGGCAAGCGATTTGTCGGCGACTGCCGCGACGGCCGATTCGAACCCCGGCAAGACCTGCTGCGCTTCCTCAAAGTCATCCGCGGCCAGCGCCTGTCCGAGTGCGAGATATTGTTCCCAAACGCGGGCCAAGTCGGACTGGAACGTGGGCGAGACGACGATACGTTCCAGGTGCGTTTCTTTCTCGGGGGCGACTGCCAACTGTTCCCGCACCCGCCGCATGTGTCCTTTTAGCAACAGGAAGACGCGATCCGCTTCCGCGCGTTTGCGGGCGGCGCGGCCTTCGACGGCGTCGTTTCCCAACAGCATGGCGAACTCTTTCCACTGCATCCGCGGATGACCGCTCAGCAGGGAATCATCCACGTCGTTAAGGGCCTGGCCGAACTGTGCGAATGCCGCCGCGGCTTTGCTTACGTCCGGTTGCTGAATAGCCTGAGCGACCTCTTCGTAGGCCGCGTCGAGAGCTCGCATCTGACCACGGAACTCGGCGGGCAACGCCAGCTCGTGTCCCGCGTGTTCATCGCCGGGCTCTTTCGCCACCGCTCCACCGCCGCCGTGGTCGTGACCGCCTCCACCGCCGCCTGCGGGCGTCATCATACTGGGTTTGGCCTGAATCTGAATTTCGGCGTCGATCTTGAAATTGCCACGCGTCACGACCAGTTCGCCCTCTTCTAAACCGTGCGCGACCAGATAGTAATCGCCGGCCCGCGGACCCAGCACGATTTCGCGGCCGTCGAATGTCGGCCGGTCGGGCGGGGCGAACAACTCGCGGGCCTCATTCATCGTGGCTTCGATCTTGGCGAATATCGACTCCGCCTCTTTGGCCGATGCAGCTCGCTGACCGGCCAACGCGTGCTGAGAAAGGGTGTCCGCGTATTTGTTCCAGAGGTTCCGCGCATAGACGGTCCCCGGTTGCTCGTAGGGTTGGTCCAGCATCTTGGCGTACGCCGCGAACGCCGCGCGGATCTTCTGCAGATCGTCCTGGGAAACGGCGCCGGAAAGCGTTTGCAGGGCCGGTTCGGCTGCGCTCGACATCGTCGGTAATTGCACGTAAACGATGGCCCGTGTCCCGGTCACCAGGGCGGCCGAGTAGGGAATGATCAGGGGCGCTTCCCGGTTGCCGGCGTCCGGCGTCACATAGCCCAGCGACTCTGCCCGTACCAGCGGCATGCCGCAAATGTCACACGTGCCGGGCTCGTCCTTGACGATCTCCGGATGCATGGGACTGATCCACTTGCCGGCCAAACTGGGGTCCATCACTTTTCCGCCCGCCGCGACCCTGGGTCGCACGACGGAATGCACGAACATATCGGGTTTCAGCTTGCCATGCGGATTGGGCACATTGACTCGCACCTTGACCGTGCGCGTTTTGTCGTTGAGCACCGGTTGAATGAACGCAATCCGGCCGTGGAATTCTTCACCGGGATAAGCTTCCGTGGTGATCGTGACATCCTGGCCATAACGGACCCAAGGCAAATCGGACTCGTAAGCGTCCAAATGCACCCATACTTGGCTCAAGTCGGCGATGGTGTAGATCCGCTCGCCGAGCTGCACTCGCTCACCCTGCTGCTTGAGTTTCTCGATCACAACGCCGCCCAGCGGCGCATAGATCGTCATGCGATCCGCGGGTTGGTCCCCTTCTTCGATTTCGGCGATTTGCTCTTCTTTCAACCCCAGCAGCCTCAGCTTTCCGCGTGCGGATTCCACCAGATCAAGCGGTTGAATGCGCGTTGTCGTCGTGGCCGGCCGCTCGTTACGGTACTTGAGCGCTTGAATCAGTTCTTCTTGGATCGCGTACAGTTGTTCGCTGTAGATGGAGGCCAAATGGTCCCCCTTCTTGACTTCGATGCCGGTGAAATCGACGAACAGCCGATCCAGCCGCCCCGGGACCCAGGCGGTGATATAGCCCATTTTGGTTTCGTCGAAGTCGACGCGCCCCACCATCGGGATCTCGTGACTGACAAACCGCCGCTCGACCGGCGACGTCTGGATTCTCATCAACGCCTTGGATTCCGCACTGATCGCCAGCGTGCGCATTCCGCCGGCCGACGTTGCCACCGGGATCAAGTCCATGCCGCAAATAGGACATTTACCCGCCTTCGGCTGCCGGATTTGAGGGTGCATGGAGCAGGTCCACAGCGTTTCCCCAGCCGTGTCGGCCGTCACCGGCGCGTCGGTTCCCGTCGCTCGCGGTTCGGCCGGCGAACGCCCCAGCATACCGGCGATCGCCACGCCGATCAGGACGAACGCAATCGCCTGGATCACGAACAGCTTCCGGCGGTGTTTACCATAGAAGCGTCGCCACCGGTCGAACTCAAACGGGTTTCTCATGCCCGACCTCAACTCGCAATGGCCATCTCAGCTGCATGTAAGATGCAATCCATGCTGCATTTCTTCACGGCAACTCGCCGGAAAGAAGATAGAGCAACATGTTATGCTACCAGAATTCGCGGACGACATACCCTGCTTCGTCGCCCGACCAACGGTCCAACGTTATAATTATGGGCGCAGAGCTAGTCGCGGCAAGCAGGAGCCTCGTTTTCAGGAGGGGTCGCAAAACGGCAAACAGGGGGAAGAAGAGAGTCTTGCGGAACCATGCCAACGCCGACACGCGACGGTTCCGGAAGAAATCCCCGAATCGTGCGAAGAATCGCCGAGGCTCTTGCATCTAAACCCTCGCTGTCCTCGTGGCTCGATCGGCAATCACCGAAGTTAGGGTTCGGTGGATGCTGATGGCCGTCTCGTTGTCGCCCGTTTTCAATCGGAGAACAAACATGCCTCATGCCATCGTGCTTTCGCTGGTCGTGACGGTCGGCCTCGCTGCCCCCACCCTCGGCGAGGAACGCCCGGACCAAGAGCAGCTTCTGATCGCGGTCCAGCGCATTTGTCCCGTTTCCGGCCAGCGTCTGGGCGGGCACGGCCTGCCGGTCCGGACGCGGATCGGCGAACAAACCGTCTATCTCTGCTGCAGCGCGTGTTTGCGCGGCAAGGTGGATGCGAGGCATTGGTCCGCCGTTCAGGCCAATCTGGCCAGAGCGCAGCAGAAGTGCCCCGTGATGAACAAGCCGTTACCGAAGAACGCGTCTCCGACCGTCGTAGATGGCCGCGCCATCTAGCTCTGCTGCCCGCCATGTGCCGACAAGATTGCGGCCGACCGCGAGAAGTACTTCCGTGCGGTCGACGATCTGTACCTCGCGCACTTGAAGGCGGAACAGGCGGGGCCGGCGGAGCAGTCCCAAAGGCCGCATCACCACTGACGGCTGTAGCATCGCATCAGCTTGAGACCGACGAGTGAGCTTTTCTCTCCTCTGCCCGCTACTTGTGCGCCAGCCTTTTCTTTCATTTTTTTCGTTTCACCCATCGCGTGCGGCTTGCCGACAACACTGACAGCCGTAACTGAACGGAATCAACCTGGATCGAAGCAGAGCACGATGATGGACGCAGCCAGACGCATGGTGAGAATTTCGACGCTGTTGATAGCAGTGCTGCTTCCATTCCAGCCGTTCCTGTCGGCCTGCAGTTGCGAAGTTCAGGATGGTACTCGGCGGGAAGGTGGCAGCGGATCATGCTGCTGCGCCGGGCCGGCGAGCACGGCGCGAACGGCGCCTTCGCCGCCGTGCTGCGCAAGCGAGCGGCTGCCGGGTGCCGACTGCTGCACGGCCTGCGCCGCTGAGGGCACACCTCGCGAGGCCGTCTCCGATCCCGCCGTCGATTCTTCCTGCCGGGCCGCTGCCGCCGGCGCGACGGTTCCGACGCCCGCGGGAGTGCTCTCCGGCCGCACCCCGCCCGCCCGGTCGACGCCCGGTCCGGCACGCTCGACTTCCGCTCTGGAGGTCTGCAGCGTTCTCTGCCGCTATCGGCTTTGATAGCCTCGGTGGCGGATGCTCGCCTGCGGTCGATTTTTCAAGCCGGGTCAAGCGGCTGATGCTTTCGCGCACCGTTGGACGTTGCGCGTGCGCCTCGGCCCCCCCGCAGCGTCGCGCTGAACGTTTTTCTCTTTCCGCGACGGCGGATGCAAGACTCCGGCATTGCGTCTCGCTGTTCTTGAGAGCCCTTCTGCAAGAAAGAAACGACGATGTTCGAAAACTCAGTCAGAAAAAAGATTCCCGTGGTGCTGATCGTGGAATTTCGGGATGAGGTGTATGCCAGTCTTCGGGCGGTCCTCCGACAGGAGGGTATGGTGGTGGAGCGGGCGAGGTTCGAAGCGACCGTTCCGGCCGGCATCAACCGTCTCAGGCCCGATCTGATCCTGATCCATGCAGCCATGCCGTACGAGAGCGGCTGGCTGATTGCCTGCAAGCTGACCTTCTCCCACCCGGGCCAGGCGGTGTGGCTTTACGGGGCGCAGAACACTGCGCAGGTCGCGCTGCGGCAACGCGTCTGCGGAGTCGAGACGTTCATCGCGTGCGGAGGCGCGTTGCCGCAGTTGGCCGAGGAAGTGCGCCAGGCGTTGCGGAGCCGATGGGGAGCAAACCCGCCGCGGTCTGCTACGCCCGCCGCGCCGCGCGAACGCGCCGGCGCCGGGGCGCGCCGTTCGAGAGCATGGATCTGGGATCTTGATGGAATCGTCTTTCCGTTTGTTAACTGAGGAGGCATGCCATGAAAAGGAAGTTCCTGTCGTGCGCGGCACGGCCCAGCTAGCGATGCCGGCATCGGCGCGCAGGCGAATTTCAGATTCCGGCAGCGGCGCGATGGCTATAATAGCGCCTTCTGCCGATATGTAAAAAAGAGGGAGTCCAACCGGCGCCGAACGCAACTGGCGCAGCCCCGGGGCTCCCGCGATTGCTGCAGATGTCTCCGCCGTCGGACTCGGCACTCTGCAGAACGGAGCTTATTTGACGCTTCCCCATGCGAGCGAAGTCGGGAATCGGCGCCCGTTCCAAGACGAATCCGCAGGCGCGGTCCCACCCGTAAATCGTCCGTTGAAAGGTTCAACACAATGTCGTGCAGGGACGCACTTCTTTGGGGCGCAACGGTTTGCCTGCCGTTGTTCTGGTCGTCGGCGGGCTGCCGATCGGCGTCCTCGGCCCATCACATCCGCGACGCGGACTTCGCCCGGATCGAAGCCGCGATGGGGGCGGCTTGCCATGCGCCGCAGGCGGTCTCCGCGCCGAGCCTGGTGGCGCCGGAGTTGGCCGGGCCGCAGCCGGTCGAAACGTACATCGCTTACGCGCTGGCACGGAACCCCGACATCCACGCGGCGTACAAACAGGTGGAAGCGGCGGCGCTGCGCGTCCCTCAGGCCGCCAGCCTGGAAGACCCGATGCTGGAGGTAAATCCCTACCTGGCGCCCATGCAGATGGGCGAGATGGAACAGGTGATCCAGATGGGCGTCAGCCAGCAGATTCCCTGGTTCGGCAAACTGCGGACGCGAGCCGCAGCGGCCGAACAGGGAGCGCAACGGGCGCGCGCCGAACTGGCTGCTACCGAACTGGCCGTGATCGAGCAAGTCAAGATCGCCTACTACGAGTTGTACTTCGTCCAGCAGGCGATCCAGGTCACCCAAGCGGACCGCGAGTTGCTGGGGGGGCTGCTGGAAATCGCCGGCTCGCGGTTTCGCATCGGTCAGGTCAGTCAGCAAGACGTATTGCGAGCCGAATTGGAAGTCCTGGATATCGAGAACCAGTTGATCCAACTGCGGCAGGAACGCGAGTCCGCCCAGGCTCGCCTGGCCCGCCGCCTGCACCTGTCGCCGGAAACCCCGATACAGACCTTGGACCAGCTGCCTGCCGAACAGATCCCCCGGGACTTGCATCGCTTGTACGAGCAGGCCATCGCCGCCCGCCCCGAATTGCACGCCCAGCTGGCCGACGTCATGCGCGAGCGGCGCAACGTCGATCTGGCCAGGTTGGATTACTTTCCCAACGTGCGATTGTCCGGGATGTGGATGGGAATGGTCATGCCGGACAATGGGATGCCCGGCCCGCCGGATACGGGAAATGCTTTCTTGCTCGGCGTCGGCGTCAACCTGCCGATCTACCGCAAGCGGCTGGACGCGGGCGTCCAGGAGGCCGAGGCGCGGGTCGTCTCCAGCGCGCGGCAGTACGATTCGCTGCGCGACCAGACGCAGGAGGAGGTCAAGGATCTGTTCGCACAGATCAGCAGCCAGCAAGAGTTGCTGCGTTTATTGGGCGACGAGATCGTGCCCAAAGCCGAGCAAACATTCGAGGTCTCCCTCCGAGCCTACGAAGTCGGCGAGGTAACGTTCTTGCAACTGGTCGATAACTGGCGCCAGTTGCTTCGCTTCCAGCTCTCGGCGTATCGCTTGGAGGCCCAGCTGCGCCAGTCGCTGGCCCGCCTGGAACGCGCTGTCGGCGGCTATCTGCATGCGGACGCCATGCCGCACGACAATCTCGAACCCGAACCAGCGCCGTTGCCGGTCAACTGATTCCGTAGCGGCCAACCGAACTTCGTCTTACCTGCATACCTGGGACGTCACGAGCATGGCGTCCCTCTGCATAATTCGAGAAAGCACCCCTCCTGAGCCAGAAAGCCTCCTCCCCGATGATCACCAACGTCCCGTTCAAAACTGCGCTGCTGGTCATCCCGCTACTGATCGCCGGATGCGCGCCCGCCTATCACGCCTACCCCAACGGATGTGTGCATTTCGGCTATTGCACGCCGACGCCCCTCCCGCTGGTCTATTACCCGCCGCCGGCGCACTGCGTCGCTTGCCCGCCAGCCGCTGAAGCCTGCCAGGCTGCATCGGAATGGCCGCAGGCAGACGTAATCGATCCGATGCTGCAGTAATTCCTGCCGGGCGGAGCCTGACCGGCGGAACACCTCTCTTGTCGTCTCCAGGCCGATCAATTCAAGCATCGGTGCGGGCGAGCGCCGAAGTGGCTAAGCTGCAGTCGGGGCGGGCGCGGGCCGAACTGGCCGCTACTGAATTTGCCGTGATCGAGCAAGTCCAGATCGCCTACTACTTGCATCGCTTGTACGAGCAGGCCATCGCCGCCCGCCCGAGTTGCATGCACAGCTGGCCTACGTCATGCGCGAGCAGCTTTGCCACCGGCAAGCTGAATTCTCGCCCGTCTCCACATCTCCCAAAACATTTTCGGCACGGCGTGAAGAAATCCGCTGGCCGTCGCATCCAACGGAGTTGAGGCCATTGGGCTACTCGTCTCTTCAGCTTTGGCAAACGTTATTTGTCCACCCTTTTTTCAAACGCGCGCTGATTTGCGAGCTCATCTCCCAACGATTGAGAAAGGAACCAGGATCATGTCGAGAGGCTGTTTTTTAGGACGTCGCGCCGCCTTCACCGTGCTTGTATTTCTCGCCGCAACGGCCGGCACGAACACGAGAGGACAGGCCCAGTGTGGGCATGGCGGGGGCTCGGGACACGCGTCGCACAGCGGGGGTGGCGGACACGGCGGAGGCGGCGGCCACGGCGGCGCTCATACCGGACATGCGCGGCACGAGTACGAACACAGCCGTGGGGGCCTGGTGCCCTTTTTCGAACGGCCGCCGCACGGCGGTCAAGTGACGGTCCAATTGCCGTATTTCTTTGAGGTCGTCTACCAGCTGTGCGAAACTCACGTCTACATCTACAGGCCCCTGGAGGAACCGCTTGCGGCTCGAGACGTGGTAGGAGAGATCGCCATGCAACCGCACTACTCGCCCGACACCTTCCACTTTCCACTCACCTTCGTGCCTCCCTCGGCCGGTTCGCCCGAAAAAAATCATCTGGTCGCGGAGACGGATGTCCGCCAGGTCCCCGATGGGCAGATGACCGTCACCTTCAGACTGGCCAATCTTCCGCTTCCCGAACAGCCTCAAATCGTGTTCAGCCAGACGTTCGCCATCACCAGACCCGCGTCGCGCGTGGAAATGGCAGCACTGACGCAAGCCGACAGACCCGGAGTGGACCGGCAACGAGTGTGTCCCGTGACAGGAGCGCCTTTGGGAAGCATGGGCGCGCCGCTCAAAGTCTTGCTGAACGACCAGCCGATGTTCCTGTGTTGTCGGGCTTGCTTGCCTAAAGTTGAGCAGAACCCACAAGCCTATTTGCCTGGCACATCGTCCCTGCGAAAGTTGCCCTAGCACCGTTCAGCGAACTGCGGATGGGTTTTGGCGCAGAGGAACGACAACGGGGAACGCTGGCACGGGGCCCCGGCGGCTTACATTGCGGCAACGACATGGGATTTCGTGGATCATCCCGGCCGGTACAATAGGCGCCGGGAGGAAAGTCATTAAATCAATTTATTATTTTCCCGCTGCGGTGTGGGCCATAATGTCGGGAGCTATGCCGCTGAGGGCCGACACGATTGTCGTACCGGCGCGCCAGCTTTCCGATAGGTCGGACAATTTGGTTGCGGTCGAGCAGCAGTGGGATGGCCTGGTGGTCTGTCACGGGCGCAACGGCATGGTTCAGTGGACGGTGGCGGTCGAACGTCCGGGACCTCATTATCTGCACTTTCGATATGCCAGCGGTGAGCCCCGCCCGCTGGAACTGAGCATCAACGGTGCGCGGCAACCGGGGCTGATTCTGCAGCCCGCCACCGGCGGTTTCTTCACGGGCGATTTGGCTTGGAAAACGCATGGTCCGTTCGAACTGAACGCAGGCGAGAACATGATTCGAGTTGCCACGCCGAACCTGATGCCCCACTTGGCCAGCTTGGTGGTTTCCGAATCGGCGCGCAATCCCGCCGAACAAGCTTTTGCCGACCTGTTTCCTGCGCCGGTCGATCTCGCCGGTCCGATCGACGCGGATATCGCCGCCACCCGCGTCCAACTCCGCCGGCTGCTGCCCGGCGTCGAGTCCTTGCTGTTCGTCAAACGGTACACGTTTCAATCCAGCCATTACTACACGGACTTCATCGATGGCTGCAAGCGTTTCGGCGGCAATCTGTGCCTGGTCTCGCTCGCCGACGGCAGCGTCAAGGAACTCGTCCCGGAATTATCGCATGGGATTTTCGGACGCTACGACCTGTCCTACGACGCGCTGCGGATCGTGTTTCACTGGAAAGAAAGCATCGGGGTCGGCTTCCGAATTTGGGAAGTGGGCATCGACGGCAGGGGACTGCGGCAATTGACGTTTCCACCGGCGGATGAAGCAGCACGAATTGCAAAATACAAATTGGCCGGGGGGACGACGTATCTGCATCACACGGACGATATCCACCCATGCTATCTGCCCGACGGGGGCATCTGCTTTGCCTCCACCCGTTGCGAGTACGGCATCCTGTGCGATGGTGCCGACAAGCTGACGACGACCGTGCTGTACCGCATGGCCGGCGACGGCAGCCGCATCGAACAGCTGTCGAACAACTCGGTCAGCGAATCGGCGCCCAGCGTCATCCGCTTAGCGAAGTGAACCTCCAACCGGAGGTTGGTCGTCCTTCGTCCTCTTCCTCCTCCTCGGAGCGTTGGAGGAGGACGAGGTCGAGGTCGAGGGACGAAAAACCAAAATCTTTTCTCACTTTTTGAACAGCGAATCTTTTGGGCTGATGAACGGGTCTGCCAGTCCGCCGAAGACGCGTTAATTCGACTGATGCTTCTGCCGCATGCGGCGGCTGTACGCTTCCAAGACGCGGCGTTCTTTGGCCGTCAGACTGCTCATGCCCTGATCCCGGACTTTGATCAGCAGCCGATCCGCCTCCTCGTCTTCCTCGATTTCGTCCGCATCGGGCTCGTGGACCTTGAGCCGCGGTTTCGGGCTCCACTGCCCGACCGAGCCCCCAATGCCTCGCAGTCCCCGCAGCCAACCGCTGAGATTCCAGCCAAATCGGTAATACGCGATGGCAAACGCGGCACCTGCCAAATGCACATCGAAGGCGACGGTTCGTTGTTCCGACCACATCTGCATCAAATCGCCTCCGATGATCAGCACGCCCATCACCCAAGCCGGAACGGGCAACACGAACATCAACAAGATCGTGCGTTTCGGATAGTGGAACACGAACAGCAGCACGACGGCCGTAACGGCTCCCGAGGCGCCCAGCAGAACTTGGGGCGGACCCTGCGGTCCGGACAATTGATACCGCAAGGCCCAGACCAACGAACCAAAGACCAGCGTTACAAGGTAAAACGTCAGCAACTCGCGGCGGCCGTACAACAACTCGACGTCCCGGCCAAACATCCACAGCCCGAGCATATTCCAAAAAACGTGCTCCAGCATGGGATACGGCATGTGGGCGAAACCGTATGTCAGGAACTTCCACCACAACCAGGGACTGGCGAAATCGGCCGAGCTAAGGCTGAGGGACGCCATCAGCCAGTGTTGTCTGCCCAGAAAGATGTCGATCACATAGATTGCGACGTTCAGGATCACCAGGTTGGTGACCATCATGCGGTCTGAGGCCCGCAGGCGAGGCGGTGGTGCTTCGTCCCGATAGTACTCGCGGTCAAACAGCGCCATGAATCGACTCGAAGATAACAGAAAACGGCCGGCGATGATCGAGAAGCACTTCGTTACGACGCCGGGTGCGGCTTCGGAACGATGTCCCATCGCTCGATGTCCCATAATACGCGAAAGCGAAAAAAATGGGAGTGGTGGAGTGGATCGGGAGGGGAGAAAAACGAAGCAACCTTGCGTCCGCAGGAACGAGTGCTTGGCAACTCGTCTGGGCGACCTAGATGACGGACGGCACCCGATGGCTTCGGATTCGAATGACCATGCCGCGACGCTTTACGGCGCCGCGGGAGCGGGTGAAGCGGGCGGCGGTCCCGGACTCGTGGCAGGAGGCGGAGCGGCGCTTGCCGTCACCGAGCGGCGGTTGATTTCGTCGGACAGTTGCATTTGGATTTGAGTCAATTCGGCCGACAATTCGAGGTTCCTGCGGTACAATTCGCTGAGCCGGCCGCGGGATTCTTCCCACTTGACGGTCAGGGCTTGAGCAAAGCCGTTGATCTCGTTCAATTCCGTGCGAAAGCCGACCAAATCCGAGCTTAGCTTGTCCTTTTCCATCTGTTTTGCCGCCGCTTGGGCCTCGACATTGTTTTTCAAGCCGACCAGGATCTCCGTGTCCCGTCTCTGCCGCAGGATCGATTCATCCAACTCGCGGTGCCGGTAGTAGGTCTCACGGAAGAACCTTGCGTAATCGTGCAATTGCCGGCGATAAACCGGCCTGATTTTTTCGCAGATTCCGTCGTCGATCAAGGCGTTCGCCGTGTCCAAATCGAAAAAGCCGCTGTCTCCGACCTCGAAGGTCACATTGCCGTCATCGCCGCGCCGGAGCCGAGCTTCCAATGCCCGCCCGCTACTGTCGAAATAACGAGCTTCACCTTCTAGAAGCGATTGAGGCGTGTCGCTGTCCACCGGAATGGTGTGCTTTCGCAGAAACTTGATTAACACCCACGTGTCATCCGGCGAATCTTGGTCGGTGACATCGCGGTTAAACCGGGCAAACGCGTCCAGAAACTTGTCGTATTGCTCGGGCGGCCAATTGAAAACGTTGGGAAAATACTCCGCCAACACCTCCTTGCTCATACCTACCAGGCGTCTCTCCGCCTCGTCCATTTCCGCGAAAACCTCGTGACTGTCCACGGGCATGACTTCGTATAATGCCCACGTGGCGCCGCCCTGCTGGATGCGTTGGATTTGATCGGGATCCAGGGGCAGCAGGGACGTGATTGTGATTTCTGCTTCCCCTGCTTCCGTCACCGCATACTCGCCCAAGTAGTGACCTGGAACTTTCCAGCCATCCCTGCTTTCCTTCTCGGCGAATACGTACAGCAGCATTCGTTCCGCGATGCCGCTGGGATCCGAAGCTTGACCTTGAGGCTGACTTGCTGGCACCGTCCGAACTTTGAACGTGACAGGATCGACCGCTGACATGGGCGTACATTCTCGCCACACGCGGCCACGATCAAGCACTTCGTCGTTCAACTTCGCCCGCGCGCTGCGGATGCTCTCTTCCGTCTGTTGGACCGCAGTCAAATCACCGTGCAACAGCTGGTTTAGCTCGACTTCCTGCTTCGCGATTGCGACCTTATGCGTTTCGTAAGGTTTGCGCCACGCGGCATGCGTCTTGAGTACCAAGGAGGCGAATGCGAGGAACGTGCAAGCGGCAGCAAATACAAACAAAGCGGACAAAATGTGCAGCACCCGCCACGTCTTCCAACACATTACAAGCAGGAAGATGAAAAACAGTGCTAAAACGCCGCCGATGATCTGGCAGACAAGCGGATTGCTCATGTCGCTAATTGCCGTTAACAAAAAGAGTTCTGGCACACCACCCAGCGATCATAAGTTCGCGATCGAAGGGTGTCAAGTTTGGCGATTTGATGAACGTCAAGGTTACCACACGAACTTGGCCATGTGTTCCGGCTATTCGCGAGGCAACACCGAGACTATTCCGCCGTCCCATCCAACCTAAAGCGCCGGACCTATAACTCTGCCAAACGCATTGCTCTCGGTCAACGGTGGGACGAACCACGATGCGTTGTTTTTCTTGCACGCATAGCACCAGACGATACACAACGAGCAGCCCTCCCAAACGACAAATCGGCTGCCCGCAAGAAAATCCGAACAAATGTTCGTGAGGACATTGATAGAAACATGAAATCGGAGACATGGGCAATATAGGAAGTCTGGATGGTCGATAGATGAGGTAAGAACAGGCAAGGAGGATGTAGAGCCGGACGCCAGCGTCGCAGCCGCACTGGGCGGTTGAAGGAAGGTGACTAGCGGTCTGGTGACGGAAGCTTCCGTGTGAAAGTCACTGTGTTCAACGTCTAGTTCCCGGTTTTTGTAAGGAGTTCCAACATGAGATGTCGTTTCATTGTACCCGTCGGCCTGCTGACGTGGGCGATCTGCCTTGGCGGGATGAATGCCTCCGGTTTCGAGCGGTTTCGATTGATGGGCGAAGAAGCCGTCGTCGAGGAGCCTGCACCCCTGGAGACGGGCGACGAGCCTTGGGCACCTAGCCAAAAGAGTTTCCAAAAGAGCGGCCGCGCCGTTCAGAAAGATTGTGGTCCCGCCCAAAAGGATTGCGGCGCGGCCCAGAAAGGCTGTGACTCGTTTGCGCCATGCCGTCCGCGTTTGCGGGGGCTGAGCAAGGCCTCGTGCGAGCCGGCCTGCGGCCCGGTTCAGAAGGGTGGCGCCGTGCAGAAAGATTGCGGCCCGGTTCAGAAGGGCGGCGCCGTGCAGAAAGATTGCGGCCCGGCCCAAAAAGGCTGCGAGCCGTTTGGGTTGTCATCCCGTCATCGGGTGCGCGGGTTCGGCAAGGCGTCGTGCGAACCGGCCTGCGGCCCCGCACAGAAAGGTGGCGCGATTCAAAAGGACTGCGGCCCGGCCCAAAAGGGTTGCGAACCCTTCGCCTCGCCCTGCCGGCCTCGGTTCGGGACCTGGGGCAAGGCTTGCTGTGAGCCGGCTTGCACGCAGAAAGGCGACTGCGCCGTTCAGAAGGACTGCGGACCGACTCAAAAGGACTGCGGCCCAGCGCAGAAGGGTTGGGAACCGTTAGCGCTGCATCGGGCACGGCTGGGGGGATGGAGCAAGATCGGCTGCGAAGCGGCTGTCCAGAAGGGGTGCTGTGGCGGCGCCGAACAGAAAACCTGTGACATCGGCAAGGGCGCGGTCCAAAAAGCCTCGCAAAAATAGCACGCAGAGAGGCTCGCGCCCGGCTGTTGCCCGTGGACGATTCTCTTCCCCTGGATCGGTGTGCAAAGTAAACCCTCGGACCGTCGTCCGAGGGTTTTTTTGTTGCTCGCTTGTTAGGCGGCTACAATATCGGGACCATCCTTGACGGCGCATCTTCGAGCGGATCGCAATCAAGGGGCGAGTCTGCTGAAAACTCTGTCGAAAAGGCGGTAGCATGGCAAAGATCACCATTGTGTTGGCCACGATCTTGACGCTGTTGGGCTTGGTTGGTTACTTTGGGTCGTCGGCCGGCGATCCCAGCATTACGGCGTTGATTCCGGCGGCGTTCGGCGTCTTGCTGTTGGGATGCGGCTTCGCGGCGCTCCGAGCGTCGTGGCGAAAACACGCCATGCACGCCGTAGCATCGATCTCGCTACTGGGGGCTCTGGCAGCCAGTGGGCGCGGGCTGATGTCGCTTGCGAAACTCGCCGCCAACGGGGACGTGAATACGGCCGCGCTCGCATCCATTCTGCTGATGGCGGTCATCTGCTGGGTGTTGGTCGCGTTGTGCATCGTCAGCTTTGTTGCGGCGCGAAGGCGCCAAGCCGCCGCGGGCCCGAGAGCCGACTCCGGCGGCGGGTGACGCAGTGGGATAGTTGATCGCCCTTTTTCAGAACACAAGTTGGAGACTCCGATCGTGCCTGCAGACCTTGCCACGCAACACCAGCCTATCGGCGGATTATTTGATCTACCCGTATCCCGCGATCAGTGGGACCAGTATCGACTGTCGGACGAGCAAGTCGTGTTTTACCACGAGCACGGCTATCTGCCGGGGGTGCGCGTATTGTCTGACGCGCAAGTCGAGCACTTGCGCGGCGAGTTGGCCGAGTTTTTCGATCCGCAGCATGCGGGCCACGAGTTGTGGTACGAGTATCATACGAACGAGGCGGCTGATGCAAACACGGTGCTGTTCCACGCCCTGGGCGCTTGGCGAATCAAGCCGGGCTTTCACGACGTGCTGTGGCATCCGGCGTTTGTGGTTCCGGCGGCCCAGTTGCTGGGAGGAGCGGTACGGTTCTGGCATGACCAATTGTTCTGCAAACCGGCGCGGCACGGCGGCGTCGTGGCATGGCACCAAGACTACTCGTACTGGACGCGGACGCAGCCGATCGCCCATCTCACATGTTGGATCGGCCTGGATGACAGCACCCGCGAAAACGGCTGTGTTCACTACGTTCCCGGCAGCCATCGCTGGAACTTGCTGCCGATCACCGGCCTGGCCGGCGATATGCATGCGATCCGCGAGGTGCTGAGCGCCGAGCAGTGGGCGGCTTTCAACCAGCCCGTGGCCGTGGAATTGAAACGCGGCGAGTGCACCTTTCATCACGGGCTGACCATTCACGGCTCGTTCGAGAATCGTAGCGAGCGGCCGCGGCGGGCGACGGTCATCAATGCCTTTCGAGATGGCACGTATTCCGCTTCGGAGGAACCGCTGTTGACGGGCGTGCCTGCCGTGCCCAAGGGCCAGCCACTGGGCGGCCGGTTTTTCCCGCTCCTGTGGGGCCCCGCCGACGAGAAGTCCTCCGCTTAGGCCGGCTCGATCACGACTTCGCACTGGGGCAACGAATCCAACAGGATCTGGCCGTAGCGTTTGGTTCGTACGCGCGGATCGAGTAGCACGACGATGCCGCGGTCCAACTGGCTGCGAATCAGGCGGCCGAAGCCTTGTTTGAGCCGGATCGCCGCCTCCGGGACTTGGTACTCCATGAACGGATTACCGCCCCGTTTCCGGATCGCCTCCAGGCGCGCTTGCAGCAGCGGCTGGTCCGGCACGCTGAACGGCAGCTTGGTGATAATCACGTTCTGCAAGGCCTCGCCTGGCACGTCCACGCCTTGCCAGAAGCTATCGGCGCCGAACAGCACGGACCGGGGATTGGTCTTGAACCGCTGCAGCATCTCGTGCCGCGGCATGCCGTCCGCTTGACTGTACAAGGCCAAGTCCTGTTGGACGAGCCAAGGAGTCAGGTCGCCGGCGGCGCGGCGCATCATTTCGTAGCTGGTGAACAGCACGAATGCGCGGCCGTCGGTACGGGCGACGTAGCGGCGAATCAGCGCCACGCAACGGGCGTCGAACTGCTCGCGGTCAGCCGTCGGGTCCGGCATCCCGTCAACCAGAATCAGCTTGGCTTGACGGTGAAAGTCAAAGGGGCTCCCCAGCCGGATGCCGCCGGCTTGGGTCAATCCGATGCGCGACTTGAAGAATTCGAACGACCCCTGTCGGCCGACCGACAGCGTAGCGCTGGTCAGGATCACGCTGTGCGTAGCCTCGAACAGCTCTTTACGGAGTGTCGGCCCGACGTCGATCGGCGCCGCTTCGAGCTTGATATGCGGCCGGCTGCGACGGGACGGCGACGTTTCGACCCAGTACACGGCCTCTGGGATTTCGTGCGTCCGCCAGACCTCGATCTCGCCCGCGAGGGTCATCAGGCGTTCATAGGCCGAAACGAAGTCTTGCCGCTGGGCTTCGTCCTTGATGTTGCTGCTGCGGTGTCGAAGCATGGCCGCCAGTTCCTCCAGCGCCGGGCTGAGCGAATTGCCGACAATCTCGGGCATGTGGACGCGACCGTTGGTCTGCTGCTGGGCGCCCATCCAGTTGTGAACGTCGCGGAAAAAATCGTCCGCCAACTGCGAACATCGCAGCGTCTGCCGCTGTTCTTCGCCGCAACGGTGGTGGACCAGCAGCCCTTTGTTCGCGCGGTCGTTATACAGCTTGTTGAGGATGTACTGCACTTGTCCGGACGAGACACGAATGCCCAAATGGTCGCCCGCGACGGCCTCCAACGTGTGCGCCTCGTCAAAGATCACCGCGTCGTATTTCGGCAAGATGCTGGCTCCGGCGCGCCGCAAGGCCAGATCGCTGAAGAACAGCGCATGATTGACGACCAGGATCTGGGCGTTGAAAACCCGCCGCCGCGCCTGGTAGTAAAAGCACTCTTTGTACGTCGGGCATTTCTTTCCCAGGCAATTGCCGCTGTCACTGGCAGCTTCGTCCCACACCGAACCGGTGGGCCGGAACGACAGGTCGCTCAACGAACCGTCCTTGGTGCTCTTCGACCAGTCTCGCACCGCGCGCAGCTGTTCCAACTCTTCTTCGCTACCGAACAAGCTGCCGGCCCGCGACAAGGCCGCGTCCAGCCGGCGCAAGCTGAGGTAGTTGTGGCGGCCTTTGACCAGCACGGCGGTACACTCCAACGGGATGACAGCGTTGAGCAGCGGCAAATCCTTGTGCAGCAACTGTTCCTGCAGGCTGATCGTATGCGTCGAAACAACGATCTTCTTGAGCCGTTTCGGCCCCTGAACCTCTTTGCTGTCCCGGCCATTTTCTTTGCAATCCTCGCCGTGTTCCCCCGCCACCGCCAGAATCACCGGAACCAGATAGGCGAAACTCTTGCCGACGCCCGTGCCGGCCTCGGCGACAAGATGCTTGCCGTCGCGCAGCGCCGCAGCCACCGCATCCGCCATTTGCAACTGCTGGTCGCGATGTTCGTAGTTCGGCAGCCGCTGAGCGATCCGTCCGCCGGGCCCGAGGATGTCTGCTGGAGTCCACGTCATGCCGTTAGAATAACAATTGGGAGCGTGACCGCCTACGGCACCCGATGTCAACCTGGGTAACCGGCGCGACTTCTAACGATTTCTCGGATTTTAACGAAAGTTCTGCTTGCGCAGTCTCCGATAAATTGGCCACGGAGAAAAAGTTTAGTGCGGGGGCACTCTCAAGCGAGCCAAGGATATCTCCCATGCGATTCGTACTGCGTGTGATGCAAGCGATCGGCCTGGTTGGACTGATTGCTATCACGGCCAGCACGGCCGAAGGTCAGACGAGGACCGTACAAAGTTCGTCCGGCAATTCGGTCACAATGGCGCCGAAGCCGGGGACGATGGTGTCCCAATCGGGGCAATCTCCGGAATTATCCTCCCGCATGGCTCACCGACTGGCTGGGCCGGGGGCGAAGCTGGTGACCGTCGAGGACGTTGTCGACGGGGGGGTCTACTTCGAGGATCCGGTCAGCGGCAAATTGATTCTGGGCGAAGCGCCGGCCAAAGCGGTCGGCAATACGCCCGCGAGAGTGCCCAGCGTCGCCAACAGACCACCGAGCAGCGTCCCGGGGCGAGCACCGAGCAGCGTCACCAGCCGAGCGCCAAGCAGCGTCACCAGGCCACCGAGCAGCGGCACCAGTCGGGCGCCAAGCAGTTCCACCAGCAGGGTCACGACCCGAACTGCCGAACAGCCTGTTGCCCGGAGCATGGGTTCGATCGAAGACGTGACGATGGAAGAGTTTGATTTTGGGGATACTTGCTGCGGCGACGGAGATTGCGGCGAATGCTCGAGCTGTCTGGTCCCCTGTGGATTCCTCTTTCCGGCGGGCAATCTGGAAGTGTTTGCGGGTGTGCAGGGGTTCACGGGCCCGGCCAACGCTCAAGCGGGCGGGGGAAGCTTCGGCTTTCACGAAGGCTTGAATTGGGGCATGCCGATTCCCTTGTTCAGCTGCCTGGGCGGGCAGGTCGGGTTTCGCGCCACGCAGAGCAATCTCTCCGGCTCCGCCGCCGCGGACGATACCCGCCGGCAAGCGTTCGTCACGGCGGGCTTGTTCCGCCGCGTCGATGTGGGCTTGCAGGGCGGCGTGGTGGTCGACTGGCTGTCGGACGGGTGGTATCGCGACGTCGATCTGGTCAACCTGCGCATGGAATTAAGTTGGATGATTGACGGCATGCACGAACTTGGCTTCTGGGGCACCGCAGGCACGAAGAATTCTAGCGACCGGGAGGCGAACGAGCAGATCGTCGAGTGGGAGACGACCGACTTGTATGCGTTCTTTTATCGTTACAACTTTGGAGATTGCGAACCGGGCAACGCGCGTCTGTTTGCCGGCTGGTCCGGGCACGGCGATGGCTTGATTGGTACCGATGCCCGGCTGCCGTTGAGCGCAACTTGGGCTTTGGAGACCAACTTTTCGTACCTGATTCCGAACGAAGGCCAGGGAAGCGGCTTTGCCGCCGATCACGTGCAAGAGTCCTGGAACATCGCGATGAGCCTGGTCTGGTATCCTGGCCGCCGCTGGGGCCAAGGCGACCCGTACTATCGTCCGCTGTTCCGCGTCGCCGACAACGGCGTGTTTATGATGGACCGCGTCCTGCCGTAAACGGATCTCAAGAGGTCCGAATCCGTGACGCTCTGGGCGAGAGGGCGGCTCGTCACCGGTCCAATGGCGTGATACCATTGGATGGGTGACGGGCCGCCCTTGTTTTTGTGAGTTGCCTGAAAGGAGTGTCTCGTGGGGCCCATACAGCCGACCATGTTGGAAGTCACGCCGCAGATCTGCATTCCGCTGGCCGAAGTCGGCTTTACGTTCGCGCGCAGCAGCGGCCCCGGCGGCCAGAACGTCAACAAAGTCAACTCGAAAGCCACGCTGCACTGGCCGGTCGTCGCGACGGCCAGCCTGACCGAGGACGTGCGGTCGCGGTTCGTCGCCGCCTTTGGCGGCCAAATCAACAAACAAGGCGAACTGGTAATGCACAGTCAACGATTTCGCGACCAGGAGCGAAACATCGAAGACTGTTTGGACAAGCTGCGGGCCATGCTTCTACGCGTCGCCCAGCCGCCGAAACCTCGCAAAAAAACCCGCCCCAGTCGGGCGGCCAAACAGCGCCGGCTGAACGACAAAAAGGCCCGCTCCGAAGTCAAGTCCCGCCGTCGCGGGACGTCCCACGAGTGAAGAACGTCGCGAGCGATCACGCGAACTCGCCTATCGCGTGCGGTTGACGGCGCCGGCGGTCCTGCGTGCCGGCAGGCCGGGCGTCAGGTTGCCATTAGGCAATAGGTGTGCCATCGAGTACAATTTCCGGCCATTGGCCGTTCGACGGGCGTTCGTCGAAATGCGGTTCTAGACAGCTGTTTGCCGTTTGCCCCCCTCCGCCGCCGTGAATCATCGCCGCCGAAATCCGATCTCCGTCCACGACCACGGACGCGTTCCGCGCGAATCGTCAGAACGGCACGTTTGCCCATCGGCGCCTCAGAGTAATTCTGGGCTCCGTCTGCCGTTTCGCGAGCCGCGGTCGGCGTGGGGTTTGTCGTTGCTCAGCGGTCTGTTGTTGTGGGCTTCCTTTCCGCCCCTGGGTTGGTGGCCGCTGGCGTGGGTCGCACCCGTCGGCTGGCTGGTCGTCGTCCGCTGCACCCGATTGCCCGGTCGCCGGCCTTACGCGGCGGTGGCGCTGGGCTGTTACCTGCACTGGCTGGCCGTTCTCGAAGGCATTCGACTCGCCCATCCGGCTTTATATCTTGGCTGGTTTGCCTTGGCCGCGTATCTCGCGGTGTATCCCATTTTGTTCGTGGCCTTGACGCGCCTTGCGGTCCACCGGTGGCGAGTCTCGGTCGTCGTTGCTGCGCCGATCGTTTGGACAGGTCTGGAATGGGTGCGCGGGCACGCGTTGACCGGGTTCTCGATGGCGTTGCTGGGACACACCCAAATGTCCCGCACGACGCTGCTGCAAATCGCAGACGTCTTTGGAGCCTACGGCATCAGTTTCCTGGTGATGCTGGTGGCGGCATCCGTGGCTCGCATGGTGCCGATGGCGACCGACGGCGACGCCTTGCCGGACTCGCGGCGAGCGTGGTGGCCCGCCGTATCGGCGTCCTTGGTGTTGGCGCTGGTCCTGGCCTACGGGATCTGGCGGCAGCGTACCCCGGCTCCGCCAACGCCGCTTCCGCCGCTGCGAGTAGCCCTAATTCAAGGCTCGTTTGACACGATTTTCGAGTTCAACCCGGAACGCGATCGAAATACCTTTTTTCGTTATCGCGAGTTGAGCGAACAGGCTGTCGCCCGGCATCCAGCCGTACAACTGGTTGTGTGGCCGGAATCCATGTTCAGCGGAGATTTGGCCGAGATCCTCATCGACGGACCGATCGACTTGCCATCGGATGCGTCACTGCCTGCGGACGAATACCGCCAGCGGGTTCAGACGCGAGCGGAAGCATTTGGCTACAAAGTTGCAGACACGGCGCGGCGACTGAATTCCGGGCGCGATCCAACGGAGATTGCCGGCGGTTCCGGCATCCATTTGATCGTCGGTACGGATACGTTACAATTGACGGCCGACGTCACGCAACGATATAACTCGGCGCTATGCATCAGTCCATCAGGGCAAGTGACGGGGCGCTATTACAAGATGCATCGCGTCATGTTTGGCGAGTACATCCCTTGGGGTGGTCATTTTCCATGGCTATATGGGCTGACGCCCATGTCGCAGGGCCTGGATTCGGGGGCGAGTCCCGCATGTTTCCAGGTTGCCGGATGGAATCTGGCCCCCAGCATCTGTTTTGAGAGTACCGTCCCCCACTTGATCCGCCGACAGGTCGATCAATTGAGGCGGTCTGGGACGGCTCCCGACGCGCTGGTTAATGTCACGAATGATGGATGGTTTTGGGGATCGGGGATACTGGATCTGCAACTGGCCTGTGCCGTATTCCGAGCGATCGAGAATCGGTTGCCCGTATTAGTTTCCGCCAACACAGGGATTTCCGCTGTTATCGACGGTAACGGCCGGGTTCACGAGCGAGGACCGCGGCGCGATGAAGCCGTGTTGTACTCCGAGATTCGTGGCGATAATCGCCACAGTTGGTATCATTGGATCGGCGATATACCTGCTGGACTGTGTGCTTTGTTCTGCTTGGCGGCAGCGATATTCGGCATCGTAACGGTCAGACATTGGAATAAAGCCGGGGAAATGGGTCGATAATAGCAGTAAGAATGCTAGTCGAACGACAGCAACCTTTAGCCTACGCGGCCGTTGTAGAACGCAAACAGGGATCATTTTACCTGTTTCGCCTATGTTTTCCAGTTTTTAATAGTTTCGTTGACACTGCGTTTTGCGTAGAGCTATACTAGTCTTGTTTATCCAGTTACGGGAGCCGTTCTAGGGAGAGCGTCATGACACTGCTCGGCAAAGTTTTCACGGTGCTTATCTTTATCATGAGCATCTTGTTCATGGGCTTCTCCGTCGTGGTGTTTGCCACACATCGAAACTGGAAGATGTTGGTCGACAATCCCAGCGCGACCGAGCGGTATCCGCTGGGGTTGAAGCAGCAGCTTCAGGCGCAAGTCGAGACGAACAAAGGTTTACGGGCGGAACTGGACGGTCTGCGAAATCAATTGGCCGTCGAGATGGCGGCTCGGCGCAGCGCGCTGAGCACTCTGGAAACGAAGCTGGCCGACGCTCAGCAGCGATTGGCCCAGAAAGAATCGGAGTTGGCGGGGTTACAGTCGGCACAAACAGAAGCCACCGCGGCGATCAATCTCGCGGAGACCCGGCTCAAGGAATTGGTGATCGATATCCAGAAACTCCGCGACGAGATTCGCGTGGTACAGGCTCAACGAGACGAGTTTTACCAGCGCGTTGTGGATTTGACGGACAAACTGTACTCGGCGGCCGGCGTGGAACGGAATTTGAAAGAGCGCGAGGCACAATTAATTGCCGAGATTAGCAAGTACAAGCGGGTGACGGACGTGCTGGGCGTCAATCCCAATATGCCCGTCGAATCGATTGCTCCGCCGTTGGACGGGATTGTTACGGCGGTGGGCGACAAGAACCTGATCGAGGTGTCCCTGGGCTCGGATGATGGCCTGCGAGTGGGGCATCGCGTCGAGGTCTTCCGGGACAACAATTACTTGGGCTCGGCGATGGTTCTGAAGACCGACCCGGACCGGGCTGTCGCGCAAGTGGACGAGAAATCGCAACGAGGCCTGATTAAGGTACGTGATCGTGTCGCTACAAAACTCACCCGGACCTGATGTCGTTAGTGCGCCCATCGAGCAGAAGCCGCGCGCGAACGTTTACACGATGATGCTGGTGGTGTCGCTGTGCGCCATCATCGTGGCGTGCGTGGTACTGTGGCTGGAGCTAAAATCGTACGGGGATTTTCCTTGGTGGGATACCAAAGGGATCGCTCCGGCTACGTCCTGGTTGTCTCCCACGGGGCTTGGCGGCGACGCGGTTGCCGACCTGCCGGGGACACAGCGGGCTTAGCGGGCGCGTTGAAGGGACGCACGGTGGCGGAGCAACCAAGCACGGCGTTCCGAATCAACTGTCCGGCCTGCGGTGGACGAATGAAGGTTCCACCGGGGCAAGCCGGACAGAAGTGCCGCTGTCCGCGATGCAATGCCGAGGTTCTCACCCCTGCCGTTCCGGTTCAGGATAAAGCCTCGGCCGCTGCTCCATCGCCAGCCCGGTCCGCAAAGCCTGGTCCCGTCCCCCCCGTGGCATCGCAGGCATTCGCTGCTGCCGCCGCTGAGCCGCGAACTCCTGCCGCTGCCTCTCCGCGCGTCCCCACGGCTCCCAGCAAAGGATCCTCGCGGGGCCTCGACACCAAGTCGGCCAAGCCTGCGCCATCGTCGCCGCACACCGAGTTCGGGTTCGAATGCTGGCTGTGTCGAACGCGGCTGTACGCGCGGCTCGAGCAAATCGGCCAGGAGGTGATCTGCCCCGATTGTCACTCAAAGACGATCGTCAAGCCGCCCAAGAAGCCGCCGAAGCCGCCCGACCCAATCGATGAGGACGACGGGGGATTCCGGCTGAGCGAACTGGTCGATCGTTTACCCGCGGTCTATGGCTCTTCGCCGGCTGTCCACGGCGGCGGAACGTCCGCTCCGTTGTCCGGGCCCCCGAAACCCGCGGCGTCTCCGAAACCCGCGGCGTCTCCGAAACCGGGCGGCCGCATGGACCTTGTCGGCGAACAAGCTCGCCAGACGATCGCCAAGGCACAAGCCGAGGCAGACGAGGTCGAGCGGGCTAAGCCGCAGTTGCCCGAACGGCCGTTCTTTACGGGCCTCACCTCGTTCTTATTAGACAGCGATGCCGCGAGCCGCTGGCTGATACTCACCCTGCTGCTGCACGCGACGGCCACCCTGTTCGCCTGGACCGTCGACCTCAGCCGCGGTGCGGGCATTGCCCAGATGGGCGCCTTGGGAATGACGTTGGCGGCCTCGTTCTTCGCCCTGGTATTCGCCGGCACGGCGGCTGCCAGTTGTCTGGCCATTCTCCAAGACACTTCCAATGGCTGCGACAAGATCGAAAACTGGCCGGGCATGCAGTTCACCGACTGGATGCTGGACGTGTTTTACATCATCAACGCGCTGTTGGCCTCTGCACTGCCCGGTCTGTTCCTGGGCGGAGTTTGGATGTGCTTGGGAGGCAAGGTTTGGTCTGCGTTCTTCGGAGGAGCGTTCAGTGCCATTGCACTGTTTCCCGTGTTCCTGACATCCATGGTCGCCGAGGGATCGTGCTTTTCCGTCGCTTCCCCAGCCGTCTGGGGCACCTTACAGACCGACCGGCGTCTGTGGGGAAAATTCTACCTGTTGTCCGCCGGGCTGGGCATCGCTCTGCTGTTATTGGCAGGCATGATCGCCGGCGGTGGATTCCTGGTCCGAGGCCTGTGCTCCGCCTTGGCCGTCGCCGCCATCATGATCTATTTCCGGCTGCTCGGCAGGCTCGCTTGGACGATTGCCGCCAGTCCCTCGCGGTAGGACGGATGCTGTAACTCGACGCCCAGTTCCGCGAGCATCCGCCGGTTGCTGACGCGTTTGCTTGCGCCGGCTCGTTCCGCGGCAGGCGAGCCGGCTCGAGGTCTCCGGAACGTCGGTTTCGGAGCGCCCAGCAACGCGGCCAGCTCGTGGAAGTACTCGCGTCGGATCACCGGATGCCCGTCGGAAACGCAATACAAAGCCGGCAGCGGAGCGCGCTCCTCGGCCGCCATGACGATGCGGGCTGCGTCATCGACGTGGATCAGGTTCAAGTAGCCCTCGCTCGGCGCTTCGATCGGCAACCCCGACTGCAATTCTTTCCGCCGAGGAATGCGGTCGGGCCCATAGATGCCAGCCATTCGAAGGATAATCGCGCGTTCGCCCAGCGGGTGACTTTGAAGCAGCAATTCGGCCTGCCGGCATGCTTGACCACCTTCCCGAGTCGGCGCGCACGCCGCCTGTTCGTCGACCCAAGCGCCGTCGGATTGTCCATAAACTCCTGTCGAACTAACGTAGATCAGACGCTTGAGGCCTGGCGGCAGATGGTCCAGCACGTGCTGCAGACCGTCAACGTACAGCTGGCGAATGGAACGACCACTGCGACGGTCATGTCCTACGGCAAACAGCACGGTATCGGGTTGCGGAAGGTTCTTCAGCGTGCCTGGATCCATGATGTCTGCCACGACAGGCAGAATGCCACTCTCTCGCAACTTGTGAGATTTCTCGATATCGCGGGTTACGGCGAGTACCGTAGCGCCATCCGACGCCCAGCGGGTGGCGACGCGCATACCGAGATAGCCGCATCCGAAGATCAACTTGCTCATTGGATTTACTCGTGCCGAAAATGATTCGTACGCCCCTCTACGAGAGGATGGAGTTCTCGCCGAGGCTCCTAGAATGTCTATAACTGTTTACAAAGCGGTGTCCATCGTGTATTTATTTGGATATACTACGTTATCGCATTTTGAGGGGACAGGAAACGCCATGAGCGAGTATCGAAGGCAACTAGCGCAGAGCGTGGCGTCCATTCTTCTATTCTGCCTGATTTCGTGTCCGCCCGTTTGGGCCGAAGCGGTTACGACTGCGATTGCGTCTGCCGATTTGAAAAGAATCTTCGCCGGCGAGGCGCCAGCCAGTCTGACCGAGCTGCGCACGATGGAACAGCATCAGCGCCAACTGTGCGCCAAAGTGGTGGATTGCACCGTCGGCATCGTGATCGGATCGTCGCACGGCAGCGGAGTCATCATCAGTGCGGATGGCTACGTGTTGACGGCCGCCCATGTTGCCGGGGCGCCCAACCGCAGGGCAAACGTGATTCTGCCAAATGGAAAAACGGTTTCCGGGCGATCTTTGGGCATGTATCGCACGTTGGATGCGGGCCTGATGAAGATCGACAGCGGCGGACCGTGGCCTTTCGCCGAGTTGGCGAAGGACGGCGAACTCAAGGTCGGCCAATGGTGTTTAGCCACCGGCCATCCGGGCGGGTTCGAGGAAGGCCGTTCGCCCGTTGTCCGGATCGGGCGTGTGTTGCTAAAAGACAAGTTTGCGATCACGACGGATTGTACGCTGGTGGGCGGTGATTCGGGCGGTCCTTTGTTCGATATGGAAGGTCGAGTGATCGGGATCAACAGCCGCATCGGCCGATTCTTAACGACGAACATGCATGTTCCAATCGCGGCCTACGTCGAATCCTGGGAACGGCTCGTCGCGAGCGAGGCGTGGGGCAATCTGCCCGGACGCGGCCCGTACTTGGGCGTCCAGGGAGAGCCGAACGCGACGGACGCCAAGATCTCCCACGTCTTTCCCGGCGGTCCGGCGGCGAAGGCGGGCATTCGGGTGGGGGATGTCATCGTCAAGTTCAATAGCCAGAGCGTGAGCGATTTCGCTTCGTTGCAGACATGCGTGAGCGACAGCCAACCCGGTGAGAGGGCGACGATCGAACTGCTGCGCGGCAGCGAACGCGTGCAGCTGAAATTGGAGATTGGCGAGCGTGATCGGTAGCGTCGACCAGATTGCGGCGAGCATCGCCGGACGTTTCTGAACGAGTTATTTTTTGGACGGGGCTGCGGGCCATGAAACTGCGGTTGGTTGGTTGGGTCGGGATCGTCGTGTTCGCGATCGCTGTGCAAGCAGCGGACGTGACCGAGCGTGGGGCGTACGCCGTCAAGCGTGCATTTCGCGAGGCCGTCGATGGGCCTGCGCAAAGCACGGTCCGCATCCTGTGCGACGGGCGGCGCGTAGCGCTGGGAACGATTGTCGCAGCAGACGGCCTGATTCTGACGAAGGCGAGCGAATTGTCGGGCATCATCGCGTGCCATCTATTTGACGGGCGCCGGCTGGAAGCCAAAATCGTCGGCGTCAGCGAGGACGACGATTTGGCGCTGCTGAAGATCAACGCCGACGGACTCCCGGTCATTCGCTGGAGCGAAACGGCGCCGCCGTCGGTGGGCAGTTGGCTGGCCACGCCGGGTCTGGAAAACGTGCCCCTATCCATCGGCGTCGTCAGCGTGGCGCCGCGAGTCGTTCCGAGGCGAATGCCGGCCTTGGGAGTCATCATCGAGGAGAGCGACAAGGGGCCGGTGGTGCGGGAAGTGTTGCCGCGGAGCGGCGCCGCCCAAGCAGGGCTGCAGCCCAGCGATGTGATCACGCAGCTGGACGGCAACAAGATCGCGACGCGTCAAAGCCTGGTTCAGGCGATCCGCGGTCGCCGCCCCGGCGATCGCGTGCGGCTGAGTTTGCTGCGAGGCGGCCAAGCGATGACCGCCGAGGTCGAACTGCTGGACATGGCCGAAATCGCCAACGGCGAGACCTTTCAAGAGGATATCGGCGGGCGGTTGAGCAAGCGGCGAACGGGCTTTCCCCTGGCTCTGCAACACGATACGGTGCTGCAGCCGAATCAATGCGGCGGGCCGATCGTCGATCTGGAGGGCCAGGTCGTCGGCATCAATATCGCCCGCGCCAGTCGCGTTGCCAGCTATGCCCTGCCGGCTGCCGCGGTCAAACCGGTTCTGGAAAGACTCAAATCCGGCGAAATGGTCAGCGCCAAAGCGGCGAACTGAACCCGCGCAGATTAAGTGAAAGAATAGAGTCTTGACCTGTGGCTTCTGCGGGGCGTGCGCGCATCTTCGTTTAACCGCGACCCAACGGAGAGCGAGGATGCTCGCAACAACGTCCATCGCACTTCCCTCGCTCTCCGTTGGGTCGCGGTTAAACGAGTTGGGTTGCGGGCAGGGCCTAAACCTCAACGAAGTCGGACGGCAGCTCCCATCCTGCGCGGCGAAGGGCCGCAGCATAGTCGGCGGGCGTATTGAGATTGGCCAGCGTCAGCAAGTCGGGATCGACCGCGCGGAGATCGTCGACGGAAACGCGGCACGTGCGGACGCGCTCGAAGAGAAACTGTGGACGGAGTTGGTCGGCGGCCAACAGGGACTGGACTTCGGCCAGGACATCAAGGCGGTAGACGGCGGCCAGCGGATGAAAGAACTCGCCGTCCACAGGAACGGCGATCTGATGGTCGCCCAACCGCTCAAGCATTCTTTCAACGAATTGGGGGACCAACAGCGGCACGTCACAGCCGGTCACGTAAGCCGCCTCGGCCTCGCCTTGCAGCGTCTCGAGTCCCGCGCACAGTCCCTCCAGCGGCCCGCGGCCCGCGCGCCGGTCGCGAACCACGCGAACCTGCGGCGGCAGCGGCGGCAGTTCCTGACGTGCCGCCGCGACGACAACCAGCGGTTTCACAATTTCGCCCAACAGCCGCGCCACACGCTGCACCATCGCCTCCGGTCCGAAAGGCAATTCGGCCTTCGAGCGGCCCATCCGGCTGCTCTTGCCGCCGCCCAAGATGATTCCGCCGACGTTCACGATCCCTCCCGCTCACTTCCTGCCGACAGCTGGTTCCAAGCTGAAACGCACCGTGCGTGTGTCTTGCTCCCGACCCGTCCGTTGCGTCAGGGGGAGATACAACTCGGGGCGCCGAGCGAGGATCCAACGCGCACCGGTACAGCGTTCTCGCAAGGTGCGATCCAGATCAGCGACGATCATGTCGTCGCCCGCTTTCCGCGTTTCTGTCAGAATCCTGCCATACGGATCCAAAATCATCGCATTGCCCGTGCGGACTTCGTTGTCGTCGGGACCGACGCCGTTGCTGAACGCCAGGAACATCCCATTGTCATGCGCTCGGGACGGCAGCCAGCGCATCAGCCAGCCGCGGCCCTTGTCGCCGAGAATCTCCGCCTCGATCGCCGCCGGATCTTGCCCGCGGTGATCCCACACGGCGCGATCGATGACCTTCATGCCATGCGGGCTGCCGGAGTCGCAGCCGCCGGTTTGATGCGGGGCCAGCAATAATTCGGCGCCGGCCAAGGCGGTCGCGCGGGCGTTTTCGACGATGTTGTTGTCGTAGCAGATCAGCACCCCAACACGCCAGCCGTGCGGAGTATCGAAGACGGTATATTGGTCGCCCGGCGTCAAGTATTCGCTGACAAAAACATGCAGCTTGCGGTGGCGGGCAAAGCGCCCGTCGGGCATGGCCACGACATAGGTATTGTACAAGCCGCCGTCGGCACCCAATTCGATCAAACCGGCGCCGATCGTCATGCGGTGACGATGTGCGAGGTGCATCAGCTGCCGCGAAGCCGGTCCGTCGAACACCGGTTCGGCCAATTCCACCAGCTGAGCGCGCGTCAGGTGCCGGAGGTGCCAGTAGCCGGAGATACAGCACTCCGGAAAGCAGATCAACTGAACTTGCCGTTCGGCCGCCTGTTCCACGAATCGGCCGATGATGTCCAAGTTGGCGGGCTTATCGCCCGGGGCATGCTGAAACTGGACGGCAGCCACCCGTAACGAATTGGTCACCACGGCTGGATCGGCATTCGTCATAGAACACTCCTCGTCAGCCCGCTTCGGCCAGCTTGGCCACCGGCATCTGCTGCAATAATTCGACGAACCGGGTCACGGTCGGGGCAAACACCAGCCGATCGCGGTGGATGATGCCGATGGGACGCTGCAAGCTGACTCCGCGCAGGCGGACGGCGATCAGCGTCCCGATCTGCACTTCCTTACACACCGTAGGTTCCGGCAGGATGCTGATCCCGGCCCCGATTTCCACCGCTTGTTTGATCGTCTCGATGTTATCGAACTCCAGCACCACCTCGACGTTCACCCCCTGCTGCCGAAGCTGGCGATCGATTTCTTTGCGGATCGGCAACTCGCGGTCGAAACCGACGAACTTCTCGCCGGCCAGCGCGGTGAGCGCGACGCTCTTGCGGCCGCCCAGCGGGTGCTGGGCATGACAGGTCACGACCATTTCTTCGGAGCGTAAGGGGATGACGCTCAGCCCCCGCAGGGCCGTCGGATACGAAACCAAGCCCAGATCGACGCGGCCGTTTTGGACCGCTTCATAGACGTCGGCCGGCCGCAGGTACTCCAGTTGAACCCGCGCTTTGGGATAATTGACCATGAACTGCTGCATGCAGTGTCCTAGTCCATACAGGCCCACCGAGTAGATGGCGGCCACGCGAAAGTGGCCTTGGATCTCGTCGCCCAGCACCCGGATCCGGTCGGCGACCGCATCGTACAATTCGATGATCTTGCGGAACTCGTCATAACAGATCGCACCGGCCGGCGTCAACACAGGCGGACGGCGGCGGCGGTCCAAAAGCTGCGTCTCGAAATGCTCCTCCAACCGCTGAACGGCCTGGGTCGCCGCCGACTGGCTGATGTGATGCAACGCAGCGCCGAGCGAGAAGCTCTGCTGCTCGACCACGCTGCAGAAGACTTTGAGCATATCGATATTCATCGCGTCTCCGGTAGCCGCCCCCGGTCTTCGAAGTTGCCCGAAGCGTGAGCGCGGCCCTCTGAAACCCAGCCTTTTCGCTCACGCTTCCGGTGACGATGCGAAGATTCGCCTGGGCTACACAATCCCCTGCGCCAGCATGGCATCCGCCACTTTGACGAAACCCGCAATATTCGCTCCTCGGACGTAGTTGACGAACCCGTTGGAGCTGCCGTAGCGGACACAATTCTCGTGGATCGCCTTCATGATCTGCTGCAGCCGCATGTCAACTTCCTCGCGCGGCCACTTGATGACGCCGGCATTCTGCGTCATTTCCAAACCCGACGTGGCCACGCCGCCGGCATTGGCCGCTTTGCCCGGCCCGTACAGGATCTTGGCGTCCAGGAACACGTCCACTCCCTCGGGTTCCGTCGGCATGTTCGCGCCTTCCGCCACGCAGAAACAGCCGTTGGCCACCAGCGTGCGGGCATCTTGGCCGTCGATCTCGTTTTGCGTCGCGCTGGGGAACGCCAAATCGCATTTGACCTTCCACGGCCGTTCGTTGGGCAGATACTTGGCGCCCGGGAACCGCTCGGTGTATTCGCGAATCCGGCCGCGGCGGACATTCTTCAACTCCATGACCCAAGCGAGTTTTTCGGCGTTGATGCCGTCCTCATCGACGATCGTGCCCGCCGAGTCGGACACTGTCACGACCTTGGCGCCGAACTCGTTCAGCTTCTCGATGGTATACTGAGCGACGTTGCCGGAGCCGGACACCGTGGCGATCTTGCCCCGGCAGCTGTCGCCGCGCGTGGCCAACATTTCCTGGGCAAAATACACCGCGCCGTAACCGGTGGCTTCCGGACGAATCAGCGAACCGCCGTACTCCAAACCCTTGCCCGTGAGGACGCCATGGAAGCGGTTGACGATCTTCTTGTACTGCCCAAACATGTAGCCGATTTCACGGCCGCCGACCCCGATGTCCCCGGCCGGAACGTCCGTGTCGGGACCGATGTGGCGGTACAGTTCGGCCATAAAGGACTGACAGAAACGCATCACCTCGTTGTCGCTCTTGCCCTTGGGATCGAAATCCGAGCCGCCCTTGCCGCCGCCCATGGCCAACGTCGTCAAGCTGTTCTTGAAGACCTGTTCGAACGCCAGGAACTTGAGCACCCCCAAGGTAACGGTCGGGTGAAACCGCAGGCCGCCTTTATAGGGGCCGATCGCACTGCTCATCTCGATCCGATAACCGCGATTGATCTGGACTTCGTTGCGGTCGTCGACCCAGGGCACGCGGAATATGATCACGCGTTCGGGTTCCACGATCCGTTCCAGGATCTTCGCCTTGCGGTAAGCCGGTGTCGCTTCGACCACCGGGTAGACCGATTCGACGACCTCCCGCACGGCCTGATGAAATTCCGGCTGGTTGGGGTTGTTGGCCACAACTTGGCCGACAAACTGTTCCACCCGTTCGCTCATGCTGGGTGCGGCGGAATCCGCCGATTGCGGTTTGCTGGTAGACATACATTCCTCTCGTCTGGTAGATGGGCTGGGGAGGGAGAATACAGCTTCAGCCGCCGGAACTGGCGGGCCGGGCGGGCCGCAGAACCGGCTTGAAGCCGAATAAGGCGGAATTATAACACTGGACGATAACTGTGCAATAGCTTATAAAGAAACTTGTCGTTTTTGATCTGCCCAATGTCAGATGCTACGGCTTGGCGCGGCGGCCGAGCGCAGACCACGAGCCGGAAAAAGGACCTTTGCGCATGGTGGACTCCAATCTCAGCACGGGGATGGCGGCGCTGGATCGGGTGTTCCGGGGACTGCTGCCCGGCGACAACTTGGTTTGGCAAGTGGATGCAATCGACGACTTTGCGCCCTTTGTGGGGCCGTACTGCGAGGCGGCTCGGCGAGCGGGCCGGCCGCTGGTGTACTTCCGCTTTGCCGACCACCCGCCGCTGGTTCCGGGCGGCGAAGGCGTGACGGTTTGCGAGTTGGCCAGTTCCGTGGGATTCGAGAGGTTCATTACACAGATCCGGCGGGTGATCCGCGAAGCGGGGCGGGGGGCGTTCTGCGTCTTCGATTGCCTGTCGACGCTGGCGGAACAGTGGCACAGCGATCGGATGCTGGGCAACTTTTTCATGCTCACCTGCCCTTACGTGTACGACTTGGAGTCGCTGGCCTATTTTCCGCTGCTCCGCCACGCGCATTCCTTCCAGGCCACCACGCCCATCACCCGCACCACGCAGATCTTTTTGGATGTCTATCGTCATCACGGCGCGTTGTACCTGCAACCCAGCAAGGTCGAGCATCGCTACTCGCCCACGATGTACATGCTGCACGCGTGGGACGGCGACCGTTTCGTGCCCGTCACGGACAGCTCGACGACGGCGGAAATCCTGACGTCGCTACCGTGGGCCGGCTTGGATTCCATGCGTTTCCGCCTGGGCAGTTGGAACCGCACGTTTCACAAGGCCGACCAGGTGTGGGAGGCGCTGCAGCGAGACGAAACGACGACTGGCGATCCGGCGGTCCTGCTCCGCACGCTGATGCGCATGGCGTTTACCCGCGACGAACGGCTGCTGAGCATGGCCGAGAAATACTTGACGCTGGGCGACGTCCTGGCGATCTGGAAGCGGATGATCGGTACCGGGCTGATCGGCGGCAAGTCCGTGGGGATGCTGCTGGCGCGAGCCATCCTGACCAAGATGCATCCCCGCTGGAACCGCCTGCTGGAAGCCCACGACTCGTTCTTCATCGGTTCGGACGTATTTTACTCGTTCCTCGTGGAAAACGGTTGCTGGTGGGTTCGCCAAAAACAGCACGACCGCCGGGCGTACCTGGACGATATCGAGGAAGCGCGCCGCCGGATGATTACCGGGACCTTTCCCGACAATATCATCAAGGAATTCGTCGAGATGCTCGACTATTTCGGCCAGTCGCCGATTATCGTCCGGTCGAGCAGCCTGTTGGAGGACAACTACGGGAACGCCTTTGCCGGCAAGTACGAGAGCGTATTCTGCGCCAACCAGGGCTCGCATCAAAAGCGGTTGGAAGACTTCGTCGCGGCGGTCAAGACGATCTACGCCAGCACGATGAGCGAAAAAGCGCTCCGCTATCGGGCGCAGCGCGGACTGTTGGACCGCGACGAACAGATGCCGCTGTTGGTGCAGCGCGTCTCCGGCAGCCTGCATGGCAATCTGTTCTTTCCCCAGATGGCCGGCGTCGGCCTGTCCGTGAATCCCTACGTGTGGAACAAGTGCATCGATCCGGCGGCCGGCATGGTCCGGCTGGTCTTCGGACTGGGCACGCGGGCCGTGGACCGCTCGGACGACGATTATACGCGCGTCGTCGCCCTGAACGCGCCGCAGCGGCGGCCGGAGACGGACATTGACGAAGTCCGCCAATACTCGCAACATCGGGTGGACGTGATCGATTTGGACGCCAACCAGTTGGTGTCGTGCAACTTCTCCGAAGTCGTCGAGCGGGCCCCGGGCCTGCCGCTGCAGGTTTTTGCATCGCAGGACCGAGAGATGGCCCTGCGCGCAGCCGAATACGGTCTGCCCTCCTCGTCCGCTTGGGTGCTGACTTTCGAGCACCTGCTCGGCGAGACGCCGTTTGTGGAGGACATGCGGGAGATGTTGTCCACCTTGCACGAAGCCTACGACTATCCGGTCGATTTGGAGTTCACCGCCAACTTTTTCGCCCGGGACCAGTACCGCGTGAACCTGGTCCAATGCCGCCCGTTGCAGGTCGTCGCCGGCACGGCGGCCGCCGAACTTCCCGCCGGGCTGGCGCCCGAGGATATCCTGTTGCAGGCCCGGGGCGCGGTCGTGGGGCGGAGCCGCGTCAACACGATCGATCGTGTCGTGTACGTGACGCCGTCGGTCTACGGCCAGCTGACGATCCAGGATCGCTACAGCGTCGCGCGGCTGATCGGTAAACTGGTGCACCGTCCCGAGATGCCCCGGCCGCACGCCTTGCCGCCGCCGCAGATCATGCTGATCGGCCCCGGCCGTTGGGGAACGACGACTCCGTCGCTGGGCGTGCCCGTCTCGTTCGCCGAAATCGACACGGTGGCCGTGCTGTGCGAGATCGTCGCCATGCGCGAGGACCTGGTGCCCGACGTTTCGCTCGGCACGCATTTTTTCAGCGACCTGGTGGAATGCGACATGCTATATCTGGCGTTGTTTCCCGCCCGGAAAGGCAACCACTGGAACCACGAGTTTTTCGAGACCGCGCCCAACCGCCTGGGAGAACTGCTGCCCGGCGCCGCGCGGTGGGCCGAAGCGATTCGCGTTATCGACTTCCCCGGTCCGCACGCGCCCGAAGCCGCGCTCCGACTGGCGGCGAATTCCGTCGAGCAGGAGGCCGTCTGCTACCTGGAACGCGTGCCGAAGCCCTCGGAACTCGCAGCGTCCGGCGCGGCGGCACCATTTTCGCCGTGGCTGACGTAGCCCTGCGTTGATTGCGGCAACCCAAGAAGCGCGGCGCCCTCTCGCAACAGCTGGCGGACTGCGGTAGCATCTGCGATAGGGCCACGAACATGCCGTGGGGTAGCCAGGCAACTTGTCCCTGGTCTTCTTCCACAAACCATTTCCATACGGAGAACAAGATGCCCACGACCGCCTCGCCCGCATCGGATCGCGAGCCCTCGCAGCTTTCGCTGCTGGAAAGCGTCCAAAACACGGAAAAGCGGTTTCTGGCCGGCAAACGGGACCGAGGCGCAGACTTGGAAAGTGCCGTGCGCGTGTTCCTGGAATTCTTGCGCGGGTACGAATCCCTGGACTTCGCCGGCCCCTGCGTCACGGTGTTCGGGTCGGCGCGGTTTGGAGAGAACCATCACTACTATCAGTTGGCGCGAGCGTTGGGCCGGAGCTTGGCCGAGGCCGGTTTTGTCGTCATGACCGGCGGCGGGCCGGGGATCATGGAGGCGGCCAATCGCGGCGCTAAGGAGGGCGGCGGCGAGACCATCGGCTGCAATATCGTCCTGCCTCGGGAACAGAAGCCGAATCCGTACCTGGATCGGTTCGTCGAGTTCGATCATTTCTTTGTCCGCAAAGTGATGCTGGTCAAGTACTCGTGTGCATTCGTCGTGATGCCGGGCGGATTCGGCACGCTGGACGAAGCGTTCGAAGCCTTGACGCTGATCCAGTGTGACAAGATCGAGCGATTCCCCGTCGTCGCGATGGGACTGCCGTTCTGGGGCGAGGTGCAAGGCTTTGTCGAAAAATCGCTGTTGACCGAACAGACGATTGCCCGCGAAGACATTGACCTCCTGCATTACACGGATTCCGTCGAGGAAGCGGTGGCGTACATTCGCCGAGGAATCCCTGAGAAATGGGCGAATTCTTTACCGGCGTTCCGGGAATCAGAATCCCTCTCGAACGAAACCCTAGGAGATGGAACGTGAAAGTCACCCTGCATGGTGCTGCCGGCGGCCAGGTCACCGGTTCGGCTTACTTGATCGAGACCCAGCAGGCCCGCGTGCTGGTGGATTTTGGCTTGTTCCAAGGTGTGGCCAAATCGGAGCTGCGGAATCGCGTTCCCCCCGAGTTGAATCCGCAGCAATTGGACGCGGTGCTGCTGACCCACGCTCACCTGGACCACACGGGCCGTCTGCCGCTGTTGGCCAAGAGTCGCTGCGAAGCGCCGGTGTTCGGGACGCCTGCCACGCGGGAACTGACGGACCTGATCCTCCGCGATGCGGCCAAGATCCAGGCGCAAGACATCGAACGCATCAACCGCCGCCGCCAGCGGGCCGGCCAAAAACTGCTCGTACCGCTGTATCGCGTCGAGGATGTGGAAGCCGTCATGTCCCAGTTCCGGCCTGTGCCGTACCACGACCCGGTGGACGTGGCGCCCGGCGTGACAGCCCGCTGGGTCGAAGCCGGACACATGCTGGGTTCGGCCAGCATTCTTCTGACGTTGCGGGACGACAGCGGCACTGCGACCGTCGTGTTTTCAGGCGACTTGGGGCCCAAGGGGGCGCCGATTCTGAAGGATGCCGAACCGTTTCATCAGGCCAAAACGGTATTCCTGGAATCCACCTATGGCGGCCGCAATCACAAGTCGTTTCAGGCCACAGTCGACGAGTTCCTGGCCGTCCTGAAAACGGCCCTCTCGCGCAACGGCAAAGTCCTCGTGCCGACGTTCGCAGTCGGCCGCGCGCAACTGCTGCTGGTCATCCTGGCCGGAATGTTCCGCAAGAAGCTGCTGCCCAAGTTTCCGATCTACCTGGACAGTCCGATGGCCGTCGAGGCGACGCGAATCTACCGCCAACACGCCGAGTTGTTTGACGAGGATTTGACGCGCGACATCCAGGAGCATCCCTTGGAGGAAGACCTCGATACGGTTCAAGCCACAGTCACGGCCGAAGAGTCGAAAGCGCTGAACCACGTGCGCGGTCCGTGCTTGATCATGGCCGGCGCCGGCATGTGCAACGCAGGACGCATCCTGCATCATCTCCGCCAAAGCCTGTGGCAGGCCGATACGCACGTGATTTTCGTTGGTTACCAGGGCGAGGGCTCGCTCGGCCGCCGCTTGGTCGACGGCGCGCCTCAGGTTTCGATCTTCGGCGAGCGGATCGCCGTCCGCGCCATGATTCATACTATGGGCGGCTTCAGCGCCCACGCGGGCCAAACCGACTTGCTGGATTGGCTCGGCGCCCTGGCCCCCTGCCGCCCCCGCGTCATCGTGACGCATGGCGAAACGAACAACCAGTACGCCCTAGCGCAAAAAATCCATGACGCATATCAACTGACGGTGGAAATCCCCAAGATCGGTGACGCGATCACCTTGTGAGGAAAAACGGCTTCGTGCCGGGAAACGGGGAGAGCTTCAAACAAACGCCCGCGCCTGGACGGTCGTGTCGCTGGTGAGCGACAGCGGGCCGCGATACGCGCTGGACGATGCGGTCGGTTCCGTCCCGTCGACGGTATAGCGGATCACGGCGTCCTGCGTCGCACTGGCGAGCGTTACGGCCAGTGTGGCCGAGTAGACGCCGACGTCATCGGTCATGACGGACGGCGGCCAAATGTCCCGCGGTGCGGCGGGATCGGGCGCAACCACGACCAAGCCCCAAGGCGATACGGCAGGCAGGCACCTCGATCTCCGTCACGCACCCGGCGGCCAGGCGTCTACGGATGGGCAAGGCGGCACAATCCTTGGTCTGCTCCGCACGCTCGTGCGCCGCCCGGTCATACGCCGTCGGCGTCAGCAAATCGACCGTGATCGGCCGGTCGCCGAAGAACCTGGCCGGATGAATGCCCAACCGAAACGGCTGCGGCGCCTCGCCCGTATCGACGCAATGAATCACGACCGGTGCATCCGCAATCCCCGGAACGGCGCGCACCCACATGTTCAGGCTCGCCGTCCCGCCGCGGACGGCGATCGGAGCCCGCTCGTAGCGGTCATCGGTTTGTCGACTCGGATTGGACTTTGACCTTCACGCAACTACCGCATCGTCAAATTCATTGCCCAGGCCATCCAACGGCTCTGGGGACTGCGGCTCAAGCAGGCATCGAAATAGCTGATCGGCGAAGCGACGGGCTTCATCGGAGCTATGAAAGCGTCGCCAGAGTCCCACGCCGGCGGTTCCTCCCCACGCCAAACCGCGGAGAAACGACTCCGGGACGTCCTTCCCGAAGCCGAGGGCAATCGTTTTTGCCGCGGTTTCGCCGAAGTACGGCTCGGATGGCAGTGCCGGGAGCGTGAGCTGCCGAAGATCCTCGCAGATCCGGATCGCGTCGTCGGCGTCAGGTCGGCCGCCAATGGCACCGGCCTGCGGGTCGCTGGCACAACAGACGATGACGACCGGCGCCGGGAGCGGCACATTGCGGCTTCGCCCCGTCAACTTCTTCAGGTCGGAAAGGACGGCCTTGAGCAGCCGGCTTAGACGGTAGCTCTTCGCAGTCCCTCGGTCCGATCCCGTGAAGCGGCCTCTCCAGGGGAGATCGACCGCGGGCTGGGCAAAATCATCGGGGATGCCTTGGAGAGGCACCGGGTATCCGACTACGCGTATGCCGCAGGCCAAGGAACTGCCGTGCGGATCCAATTCGGCATTCAGCCGGTGCGCGCGGGCCGTGAGCGCATCGAGAAACGCCTCGAAAGCGTCCAACACTCCTGAGTATTCCTGGACGTAAGGGGAATTCTCAACCAGGATCGCGGTATACAACGGCGTCCTGATTCCCGGTCTGCGGATGGCGGACGTTTGCGGAGGCAGAGGCATGGTTCCGGAGACCGGAGGGGGCGTGGCTGAAACAGCCACCTGTCGGATACTCGGCGGAGGCGAGGATTGCCCTGGTTCCGGCCCCGGCGGACGGCTTGTGGGAAATGCGGTCTCGGCAAGGTGTCCTTCCCAGCCTGATCTCTGGCGGTCTGGAGAGAGCGTCGTAAACTCGCCCTGATTTCCCATGTGCTGGAGAATGCTGCCTTGCCGTGCAGGCGCAAGGACGAACTGGATGCGGGGGTCGCCGTACAGGAGATAGCAAGGCCAGCCACAGGCGTGGGATTTGCGGAACTGGCGCATCAGTTCACCGATCGGACGGGGTTCGCGTGCGAAGGCCCGGAAGAAGTGGCTCTCCAGGGCGTGCGCCGTCCCGGTGTCGACTTCGCAACGCGTCCCGATCACGGACAAGGCCCCGTTTCGATAGAATTGCTGGACGAAGGACGCGTGGGTCGCCGAGCGTTCGATTTCTGGTTCTCCCTGCGGAGCCCGATCGCTGCGGCAGCCGTTGAGGATCGCCAGCTTGGGCGGAATTCCTCGGCGCAACGCGGTCATCACCTCGCGTGCATCCACGGGTAGCTGATCGCTACAGAGGATAAAACTGCCTCGGCCCCGATCGAAGTGCACGTGGCCGGTGAAATGAAAGGCGGGCTTTTCCAAAGCGCCCAGCAACTTGCGCCGGGAAGCGCCTGCCTGTACCGAGATGACCGCGCCGCAGCCGGCCAATTGGAGTTCCCAAGCCAACTCATCCAGGGATTGCGCACAAGGGGCGATCGCCGGATCGTTTTCCGGATTGACCACGCACGACACGTGCGGAAGGGAGACGAGCCGGGAGTCGCCGAGGCGAGGCGCCGTTCGGCCCCGATGCGAGATCCGCACGGCCACGCCCCGGGACACCGCCAAGTGCGTGCCCAGAAAGGTCCTGTACTGCGAGGAATAGCACAACTCCCACGGTACGCTGGCGGCGACGTCGTCCACGCGGATCACCACGGGAGTGCCTTCGGGCACGCCGAACAGGCGTTCGATCAGCTGTTCCGGCAGCAGGCTGCGCGTCAGGCCGGCCCCCGCCTCGCGGAGCCTTTCGATCCCGCCCGGCGTACCCGCCATGGTGCGGAATATCGCGCTCTCGACCTCGCAGAGAACCTCTCGCAATTCGTCGACTGCGATGGTTTCCCGGTCGTAGTTGATGTCGGGGCCGCCCTCGACGAACCAATAGACGAAGCGGCGGAGACCATCTGCAATCTGCAAGCCGCTGGAGGTGGGGACCCCTGCCTCACACAGCCTGCCGGCCACAAACTCCGTCCCGCCTCCGGGCGGAATGCCGTCCAAGACCGTGTCCCAATCGGACGGGTAGCCGTTTATCTGGAGTACCAGCAAGTCCATCTTCGCTCAATCCACTTTTAATTCCAACCGATACGTTTCCGTCCGGCCATGCAGTTCGACGGTATACTCTCCTGCGGAAAGGACCCTATCGAACGAAACCCACGAGAGATCGGCCAGCACTTGGGAGCCATCGACGGGCCTGGATTCGATAAACTGCCCGGCACGGGAAAGCCGAATGCGCAGCACACCGCACTCACGAATCTGGCGTTCGCGAAACCCCACCGCGATTCTCGTGTCGCCTTGCGCATCGCGGAAGATGCTCAGAGAGCACGATAGGCTGCCAGCTCCCGAAGCGATAGCAACTCGTCGTTCGGCTTGCGTGCTTTCGCCCCCGATCAACAATTGGAGCGTCGGCGTCGACACCGCCAAGCCGCCTTGATCTGCCCACGTGACGATTAGCTCGCGAAGCCTTTTCAGGGACACCCGTAACGGCTGGGGGAGTTCGAACAGGCCGTCTGCGATTCGACGCCACTGGGCCATCTTCCGCGGTTCCAGTGCCGTTGTCCCCGGGGCCAGCTCGATACCCAGCACGCGGTCGCACCGTCCGACCACTTTCAGCATGCTGACGTGCCCGTTGCAGCTGGCGCATTGCTCGACGTGCGCCGCCAACTCGCCGGCCTCGTCGCCGTGCAATTCTCCGAGGGCGAATGCCCGCAGCGCTGCGAGCGAAGGAGAGTTTTCATTCGGTTGACAGGGTGCCATCGAGGAACCTCCTCAGGGAATCCAAGGAAACCCGCAGATCACGGAACTTAGATCGTATTTCGGCGATGCCCAGCCGCGATCCCTGCTGGATATTCCAGTACATCGCGGCAAACGCGTTGGGGGCGTAGGTCGCCAGCAGCAGATGCGGGTAGCGCACGTAAGCCACGACATCATCGCGCCGTACATGCACGACGAGCACATCTTCGCCGACCTCCGCCTGGTGCCGGAGTCCATTTTCGTCGGCTTCTGTCGTGCCCTGGATCCCGTCCTCACCTTCCGTTGTCTGACGCCCCGCGGCGGCGAACTCGTTCAACGCGGCCGTGAACTTACCCAGTAGCGATTGGATGCGGTCCCGATCCAGGTTTCTCTCGGTGCCTCGTTCGAGGGCGTGTTCCGCCAGCCATGCCAGGGGGATTCGGCATCCGCCGCCAGGCTCATCCCGGACCTGGCCCGCCAGTCCCCGCGCGGTTCTCGTCGCTTCGTCATCGCGCCAAAGGGTGGAGACGAAGCTGATGGTGTACATGATTCGCAGCAGGTCCCAGGCATCCACCCGGTCTCCATCGCGGGCGTGGGCCGACTGGTGACGCACGAAGCCGACTTCTGCGACCGTCTCCCGCCGGACCGCCGTGTCATCCCCGTCGTCCGGGCCGAGATGCGTGGTCACGCCGTCGGAAACTCCCAGCGTCAATTCGGAAATCCCCTGCAACACGACGAATTTCAACTGCAGACAGCCACTGCTTGCCGGAGAGGCCCCCGACCACTCATCAAGGCACTTCTGCAAGACGAGGATCTTCAGGAGCATGAACTTCTGCTGGAGCCGTTTTCGTTCCGCCGCCCCCAGTTCACTCCACTCTTGCAGGAAGCTGGCGAATTGCTCCGGACTCCTCACGATCTCGATGAGTGAGTCGCCGTCTCCATCCGCGGACATCCCTCGCGGTGCGATCACGTTCCCGAGACGAACGGGTGCCGGTTCGTGTTCGGAGCCGTTCTCGGGCATGGCCGTTTCATACACGCCGCTTCCTTCTTGCAGCAGTCGGAGCCAGTGTTCGTTCCCTGGGGAGAAAAGTTCTGGCGCAGCGCCCTGCAGCGAGCGAGAGCAACTTTTCCAGGTCCGCCACGTGCGGCCTTGCAGGTTCTGCAGGCCCGGAAGGAGATGTGGCGGAAAGCCCGCAGCCGCGAGCCCCTGCAAGGCATCCTCACGGATACCATACAGGACTGGCCGCGAGGCAGAACTCAAATCCACCCAACGCGCCGTTTCGATGACGAAGTGGGCCAGGCTGCTGCAGGAACGATCGAACTCCTTGATCGTCATTCGATTCCGATAGTTCGCCGTCGCCTGACCGAAACCGAGCAGGCCCTCTTCGATCTCTGCCCGCAAGTCCTCGCGATCCTGCTCGGCGACTCGTCGCCTCAGCCGCGGGGCGATCTTGGGATAAAGGAACTCCCGAAACAGCTTGATCGCCGCGTCGGAGGCAGAACGCCCCTCCAATTCGTACCGCACGGCTTCGGCCAGGGTGATCTCTAAGAGGAAATCCCGCACGAAGATCCGGAAGACGAGCTGGCTTGCCCCCGGTTTAGGCAGCGCGGCTTCGACCTGCGACAGCAATCTGTTCAAGACCTCGTCCCGGCCGGCGAGCCTGTCTGAAAGCGTCAGCCCCACCGTCGTCCAGAGACGCTCGCTGGGAGTGACCTCCGCGGTGGCCGCGACCAGCCTGGCGGTGTGCACTACCACCGCGTCAACAAAAGCGGAATCATTGGGCAGGCTCTCCAGGCGAAGCTCCCCCGCCGAATCGTGGGACTTGCGCTTAAGCCAAAGCTCCTTGGCTATCTGCCCTGCCACCACGGCCGCCAATCGGCCCACGCCGCCGGTGTCACCCGATTCCAGGGCGTACAGGAGTCCGTGGCCGGATTGCGGTATCTGTCCCGTCGCAGATGCTGCGCGGTTTGGATCGCGCGTGGTTCTCCATTCCCGATATTGCTGCTTCCAGGACGGCAGATCGCGGCTATTCATCGCGGTTCTCCTTCGCAGCAGGAGCCACGACATGGACCTTGTCGCCTGGCGACAGAGGACGGGCTTCGATGGCAAAGATCAGGCCCTGGTCCTCCAGAATAGCCTGGGTCATCCGGGCAATGGCTTCCGCCTCCGGCGCGTCCTGCTGGTAATAGATGGTTTGGCTCTGGGCTCCCGCCGGAGCCGGCAGCTCCCGAAGGTCCGAACCGAAGGCAGCCAGCGCAGCGCGGAGTTGTTGTCCGCCTCCCGTCAGCGCGACGTCGAACTTGTCATGCACGACGAAGTCGGCGGTGTATTCCTCGGGCACGGTTTCAACTCGGATGCCCGCCGCCGTCTTTCCACAGACGACCAGCCGTTCGGCCCGGATGATGGAGTGCAATCCTCCCGCCTCGAAGTCTTTTTGCAGACGAATCGTCTCCAGCCGGAAAGTCCACGGCCGAACGAACCGTTCCCGCCAGTCATCTTCCTGGCTGAGGGCTCGTAGCGGCACGATCTTCCGGCAGGAGGCGGCGTTCTCGGCCTGGGCAACGGGATCCTGTTGCCAGCAAGTGGCGGAGAAGAATCCAGCCAGACCGCCGCGGTCGCTGGACTGCAAGGTCTCCAGGAAACGGCCGACGAACTGATGAAACGCCCCGTTCGTTTCATAAGTCAACCAGACGGCGATCTGGTCCAACTGAGGCTCCTCGGCCGGAGCGATCTCCAGATCCACCAGCCCGACGATTTCGTTGAGCACCGCTTGCAGCCGTTCGGCAGGGATTCGATCGCTGACACGCGGAAAGCGGATGACCCCGGGACGCGCGGGAGGATTCCCGTCGATCGCGGTGCAGGATACATCCAAGGCATAATTACCCGCGCCAAACGCCTGAACCACGGCGGGCCGGAGGCGGCGGTAGAATTCCCGGTCACAGTCGATTCGCGCTTGCACCGGAGGTCCCGGTGGAACCAGGCTCAACTCGTATCCCTGCTCGGCGACGCGTCCCACGGGAACTCCCCAAGTCTGCTTGTCGCCCCCCAGGAATCCCTGAGTCCGGGCCAGTTGCAGCACTTCGCCTGAGCGTTGCCGGGCGGCCACCGCATCGCCAGCCTCTCGGCTCGGGTAGTACAGGATGGCCGGCCGGACCGTGGGCTTCTCCGCCGGGCGGTCGTCGACCTGGAATCCCGCCTGCTCCAACTGCTCGCGGAGGCGGGCTACGTCTTGAGCCGGTAGCCGGTTCAGTACCAGCCGCGTCCCCGTTGGCGGCAGCACGGCCGGCAGATCCAGACTGAGCCGTGTCAGCTGGTGGCTTTCCGGGTCGGGCACTACCTGCGCGCGGAAACCGTTTTCCTTGAGCACTGCGCACGCCTGCTCGGCGGCAATCCGCGACAAAGGGCTAGCCCTGGCGTGGCGGACTTCACAGGCATTCACGCCGGCGTCCTCTTGCTGCGATGAGAGCGTCAACCCAGGGACCTTTCCGCACAAAAGCTTGAGCACGTCGTCGGCACGCGCACGGGGGTGACGGCGAACGTGCATGTCGATCTCGACCATCGAGTGCAGGTGCAGCGCGAGTGTTGACGTGGCGCTACCCTGCCGCGCGAGCCCCGCGTCCGCAGGTTGCAGGCGAATCGGACGAAGGCCGTATGGCTCGAGCAGGTTTACTACACGCCGGGCCAACTCCGCTGCACCGGGCTCGCCGCCGGCGTAGACGAGTGACGACTCGCCCTGGCTCCCGGCCTCTTCCCACGGGCCGACCACGATCGTTCGCGGTGTGGGTGCCACGCGAGGCCCGGACCGATTCCACGTCCCCGCGGCCTGCCACTCGACGGCCCCCGCGGCACCCAGCGACAAGGCAGCGATCACGCCTCGTCCCAACCACCACGATGGGCGCACGCGAGCACATACCTCGGTGCCCCGCCTGGCATCGTACTTGGGGATCCTCCGGGCATCCGCAAACCAGCGGCAAAACATCGTCAGGAGCACGAGCAGCGCGAGGAAGACAATTGCCGCGAGGGAACACGCGATCCCTACGGCCAGGACTCCCGGGACCCGGTCCCCGCCGCCCGCTCGCACCAACTCCCGGTCCAGAATCTCGCAGGTGGCGTTGGCCTGAGCGCGGCCGAAAGCAGGGGAAAACGTGACGCGAAGTTCCTGAGAGGTGGGCGCGGCAGCAGAGCGGGTATCGTTCGCAGCGGCGCGGCCCGGCACTGCCATGATCACCACCAGGCAGATCCAACCCATGAAGAATCGGGCGGAAGTAACCGACTTCGCCGAAATTTGGGGCGTTTCGCAAGGCGGATCAAAACCGGTGACTGCCCGCATTCTGGCGAATTCGGCGACGCGCAACTTCGAAAACCGCAGGCGGGGACCCACGTGGCTTCCGTCGCTGAGGCTTCGGGTTACGGTGATCTCGGGCCGATCCGCTCCCGTGAACATGATGCCTTTCCTCGCTCAGTACAATTGCAGCGGACTGCCGCACACTTCGCAATACTTGTGAGCGCCGGACAGTCCGCGGTCGTCCAACAGCTTCGTGCGTTGCGCCGCGGAGATCCCCTCCAACCACTTCAACCTCGTCTTGGGGCGTGTCTGACGAAGCCAGCTTCCCGCCCTGCGGCCGGCCAGCCGGGGCAGTGGCCAAAGGCAAACGCACTGGTTGCTCGTCCGCCGCCGCAATGTCCGCATGGGACCGGGACAGAGGCGGTAGATAGGGCCGTTCCGCAAGGCATCGGCCCACTCTTTTGGTTTTGGCCATTGGGTGCTGTTGTCTGTGAAGACCCGCCCCAACAAGTTCGCGATCGATTCATGCAGAATGAACCGAGTTGGGCCGCAGAACCTGGACACGTCCGGCGCGCTCGCCCCGTTCAAGGCATCGATCCACTCCTGCTTGATCAACACGCCATCGAAGTCCGTGTCGACCCAACACAGCAGTTCGTGAATCAGCATTCCCAGGGCGAAGTTGTCGTAGCACCCTTCGGCGGCGACCAGCAGATCCACCGGCGCCTGGTAATGCTGGTGTCCCGGCGCGCCGAGCAGCCAGATCGAATGCATGCCGTCGGCCCCCGTCTGGACGGTATAGTTGACCGGTCTTTTTCCTGGCCGCGGATCGTGAAGGTGATACGAACCGGCGGCGACGCGGCCGATGTACGCACGTGACGTCAAAGGGCGGCCGTTGGCGGCGAATGCCTGGGCAATAGCCGGCGGCACGGGCACGCCTCGAGCGACTGTGTGCGCGCCGCCGAACTGGAACAGGTACTGCCGATGGACGGGCAGCAGCGAGACGGCCTCCGCCGCCGTGTAGTAGCTGTCAAAGTCGATCAAGGCCAGCCGCGGTGTCGCCGACGAATCGACGTCGCCGGTGATGAGCACGTTTTGGGGACTGAGATCACAATGCTGAAAGCCTCGGTCATGCAACCACACCAGCGCGCACGCCAGATCTCGCGCCAGAGCGATTCGGTGCCTCGGCCGGAACAGCACCTCGTTGCGCAGCTCCGACCAGCGTTTGACGGGCGTTTGATCGGCCGTGGCAATCGCACCCCGCGACACGCCGGCATTCTTCATTAGGTAGCAGACGAACCGTTCCTGTCGCTGTTTGCGATTGGGCTGTTCCAGGTGATGCGCAAAGGTGAGAATCGGCGCTCCAGCAAACAAGTCTTCGTTCGCCCCGTAGGGGAATCTGGCTGCCTGCAGGTTGAGATTGTTCGCGGGCTTGCACAAGCACCGTGTTCTTTCCAGCCGGCGCTGGCCATCCTCGTGGTTGCCGATCACATGATCGGAAAATACCTTTAGAAGGAAAACATCCTTCAGGATCTTGTCGGCCGTCCCGTCTGCCCCAACCACGCGGATATCGATGCCGAAGACCCAGCCTTCACCTCCCACCCAGTAGTGATGCTGCGTGTTCCTCGCCACCTTGCGCCGAATAGTGCATTCCACTGTCTTGGCTTTGCGGAGGTCGAAGCCCAGCAGGCCGTAAATCTCGGGGTCGACCTTCTCCAGAATCGCGTCGTGCAGGTCTTTCTCGCCGGGTTTTCCGTAGAGCCAGAAGACCCGTTGGGAGAGTGTGTGGGCCTCTTGATCGGTCAACCCAACCAGCGTCGCCGCATACATGATTCAGTCCTCCTCATGAGTTGCACAGATGTCGATCCGGGCCAGGGCGGCGTTATCGACGGAATCTGCCGAACACCTCGCCAACTGCCGTTGGATGATTCGCTCGAGGACATCCTGGGTGAGCGCCTCCGGTCCGGCTTCACGGAATGCGTCCCGCAAGACGCTCATGGCAGGAATCCCGTCCGTTCCCGCCCCCACGGCGACCATCCCTGAGGGCTCCAGCGCCGCGGACCAGGCGTAGGACGGCTTGCGTGGGACGTGATTCGTTCCCAAGTGGCAATCCAGGGGCGCCAGCGAGTCGGGAATCCACAGGGCGGCGCTGTCGCCCGAAGCAAATCCGGCCCACACGACGCCGTTGCCGAAGCCCGCGGTGGCGAACCAGCGAGCGGTGGCACAGACTGCGATGACCGTGGTCGACAGGTGACTGCTTTCAGGCTCCCGCAGCAGGGAGAGATGAACGCGGGCTTCCCCCCGGGCCTCGCGGGACGGCGCCTCGTTATCCGCCTGCACGAAATGGGCAAGGGCTGTTTCGATTTCGTTCTGTAACGCACGCATCGCGCTGCTGCAGTGCGACAGATCCCGGCACAAGCAGCGAGCGAATCGCTCGGCCTCGGGCTTCCTCAGCGGCAACCCCAGCACTTGAGACGACGAGTCCAGGAAACGGACGCTCGACTGAATCGCGGCCCCTACCGCCAGCAAGGCGCCGAACTCGCTGTACAGGGCACGGGTGACTCCGTCAGCGACGGCAATCACGACAAACGGTTCTCGCCGACCCTCATCCCAGAGGATGCCTTCGCAAAGCCCGACGGCATCCTGGTTCACGTCTTTTCCTCCCCGATGGATGGCGAACTCGGCCCGCAACGGCTCACCATCGCCTGCCGGGGCGGGCGGCGACCGCATCCCGCATCCTTCCCACTGGCAACGGTTCACCTGTACCATGTCGCTGTCCCGCACCGCGAACTCCTCGCACAGCATCCGGACCAGCTCGGGACGCACGGCCTGGTATACGTGCGACAGGTGGCCCAGATTGGGTGGGGTGGGGCGGACGCTGCCGCCCGCCTGCTGGAACTGCTCGAACCCGTTGCATGCCGGCGGAGCCTCGCTCTCGCCTTGAGAACCGGCGCTTTCGGCCGCGACTAAGGTGGTCTGCCGGGACTGTGAGGACTTGTTTCGGCCAGCCAATTCGGAACCGGCACTTCCGGCTGAGGCCACTTTCCTTTCGTCGCCCTGATTTACCAAAAGCAGGTCCGCTGCGTCTGGTTCGTCGCCCCGGATCGGTAAGCTATCAAGAGGTGTCACTTCCGCGGGCAACTCGTCCTCGTCGCAGGGTTCGGGCTCCTCGGCGCCGTGTTCGCGGGCAACGACGCACGCCGGGTCTGTGGATTCCCCGGGATCCGAACCAAGACGGCCCGCCGCTGCTTTCAGGGGCGAGGTATCCCCGGTCGCTGTTGTGAGCGTGTCCCAGTCCGGCTTTGTTCCGAACATCCACTGAAAAATGCCTAATTTCTTCTGCTCGCCGTCCATATACGGGCCCCGTCCCGATCGTCGCGTCGGGCTTGTTCGTCTTCCCTACACTGGCGGTTAGTGCTGCAACGCGTAGATCACATCTTCCAGGCTTTCGCTGGTTTGATCGGCCGTGGTCACCGTCCCCACGATTTGGGTGCCGATTTTCTTGAGGTCCTCGGCTTTCGGACAGTGCAGATAGAGCGGCAGTTCCTTGCTTTGGTAGGGGACGCGCGAGCACATCTGCTGCAACAGTCCCTGGTCCAGTTGTTTGTCGGTGCCCAAGCCGATCGTCACCAGCCGAACGTTGGTCGCGGGATGCCAAATCTCCTCGACGGTCGGATGGAACATTTTGACCTGGGGCAGAACCAGGGACTTGATCTTCTCGGCCTCCTGCAAAGCGAGTTGCCTGGCCTTGGCAACGGGATCCGGCAGGTTCGGTTTGCCGTCGCTGATAAAGAGGACGATCGGAGCTGGCATGCCCGCGTCCAACCGCTCTTTCGTCATGCCGTCTTTGCCCGTCAGGGTCTTGAAGACATGGGCCAGCGGAGCTTGGTAATTGGTCAGATTCCCCAGGCGTTCCCGGTGGTCGGGATGGCGAACCGTAAAGGCATGTTCGGGAGTGAACTCGGCTGGCGGCCGCGTCATTCCGTGCGTGATGTCATCCCGCCGGTCGGCGAACAGAACGACTTGGGTGTAGA